>Ga0116152_10001471_pt1 | contig 19334 bp, 14 predicted proteins | sample AD_UKC119_MetaG_FD_89894 | JGI IMG/M metagenome (GOLD analysis project Ga0116152, IMG submission 89894) | Active sludge microbial communities of municipal wastewater-treating anaerobic digesters from Hong Kong - AD_UKC119_MetaG | ecosystem: Engineered > Bioreactor > Anaerobic > Digestate...
CTGGCGCGCCAGAACCGCCAAGGAGCGCGCCAACAGCCTGCGCCAATGGTTCAACCTGATGCTGGAACATCAGGAAGACCTGGCCCGGATCATGACCCTGGAGCAGGGCAAGTCACTGACCGAGGCTCGGGGCGAGATTGCCTATGCCGCGTCGTTTATCGAGTGGTTTGCCGAGGAAGGCAAGCGTGTTTATGGTGATACCATTCCGGCCAACAACGCCGATCAGCGCATTCTGGTGACGCGCATGCCCGTGGGCGTCTGTGCCGCCATTACACCCTGGAATTTTCCTTCCGCGATGATCACCCGCAAGGCCGGACCGGCGCTGGCGGCGGGTTGTACCCTGGTGATCAAGCCAGCGGAAGATACCCCGTATTCAGCACTGGCACTGGCGGAACTGGCACAGCGGGCCGGGATTCCTGCCGGGGTGATCAATGTCGTGACCGGCAATCCGGTGGCGATCGGCGGAGAGCTGACCGCCAATCCGGTGGTGCGCAAGCTGAGTTTTACCGGCTCGACCCCCATCGGCAAGCTGCTGATGAAGCAGTGTGCAGATACGGTCAAGAAAGTCTCGCTGGAGCTGGGCGGGAATGCACCTTTTATTGTATTTGATGATGCCGATCTGGATGCGGCGGTGCAGGGGGCCATGGTGTCCAAATACCGCAACAGCGGCCAGACCTGCGTGTGTGCCAACCGCCTGCTGGTACAGGATGGGGTGTATGAGGCATTTGCAGAAAAACTGGCGGCAGCGGTCAGGGAACTCAAGGTCGGCAACGGACTGGAAGAGGGCGTGACTCAGGGACCACTGATCAATGAAGCGGCGGTGGAGAAGGTGGAAAGCCATATTGCCGATGCGGTGGGCAAGGGGGCACGTGTCGTGGTGGGCGGCAAACGGCATGCACTCGGACACGGTTTCTTTGAGCCGACCCTGCTGGCGAATGTGACACCGGCAATGCGCATTTTTTCCGAGGAAACCTTCGGGCCGGTGGCCCCCCTGTTCCGTTTCAGCGATGAGGCCGAGGCCATCCGCATGGCCAATGATACCGAAGCAGGGCTGGCGGCCTATTTCTATGCGCGTGACATGGGACGTATCTGGCGTGTCTCCGAGCAGCTGGAGTACGGCATTGTCGGGGTCAACTCCGGCATTATCTCCACCGAAAATGCTCCCTTTGGCGGTGTCAAGGAGTCGGGCATGGGGCGCGAGGGTTCGAAATACGGTATTGAGGATTATCTGGAAATCAAATATACCTGCATTGGCGGGATTAATGGTTGATCAAGTGAAAAAGGAACACAACCGGTATGAGTGAAACACGTGAACTGAAGGTCGGCGACAAAGTCTCCATCACCCGCACCTTTTCCGAACAGGATGTGCGCGATTATGCCCGTCTTTCCATGGATACCAATCCGGTGCACCTGGATGCTGCGTATGCTGCAGCGACCCAGTTCAGGGAACGTATCGTGCATGGCATGTTTGTGGGCAGCCTGTTTACCGCCATGCTGGGCACCCAACTGCCCGGTGAGGGGTCGATCTATGTCAGCCAGAGCCTGAAATTCAAGCTGCCGGTGCATCTGGATGAAGCCGTGACCGGGACGGTGGAAATCACCGACATCCGCACGGACAAGCCGTTTGTGACCCTGAAGACCACCGTGGTGAATGCCGAGGGCAAGAACGTGGTGGAAGGAGAAGCGGTGATTTATGTGCCCTGGCTGAAGCGCTAGGGGAGGGTGGGTTGGACGGGTGTGTCCTGCCACACCCGATCAGCCCGTATCGTATCCCAGACAGCCTGTGTCGCCGGGGTCAGCCGGGCATCCCGATGTCGGACCAGGACAATTTTCTGGCTGGGCAGCGGGTCACTGATCGGGCGATAGACCAGCTCGTGACCATCGTAGCTTTTGGAGCAGCGTGGCTGGGTGTAGGCCATGGAAACCCCCAAACCATTCGCCACCATGCCGCGCAGCAGTTCAAAGGTGCCGGCATTCCAGGCGACCCGTGGCTCCAGCCCGCGGCTGGCCAGCACGGTAAGCAGGAATTCGCTGGAGTAGGGGGTATCCGAGAGGATGAAGGGTTCCTGCAGCAGGCGTTCCAGAGTGAGGCTGTCGGCAGTAGCCAGCGGATGGTCGGCGGCCAGCAGTGCATGGGGAGTGGTTTCACGCAGGGTTTCGTGCCGCAGTTCATCATCCAGCAGTACGCCATAGGTAATGGCAATATCCACTTCCCCCCGCTTGAGCAGCAGGGGAATCCCGTCCAGCTCGCCGTGCACGATGGAGGGCTGAATTTCCGGGTGCTTTCGGTGCAGTTGCTGCAGGATGGCAGGCAGGTAGTAGGGGCTGATATCGATGAAACAGCCGATCAGCACCGAGCCGGAAGGTATGCCACCGAGCGGATCGTGCAGGTTGTCGGCCAGCTCCAGCAGATGCCGGCCCTTGCGCATGATCATGCGCCCGTAAGGGGTCGGGGTGATGCCGGAACCCCGTTGCCGCAGGGCCAGCGCCTGCCCGAAGCTTTCCTCCAGCTGACGGATCGCGGTCGAAACCGAAGGTTGGGAAATGTGCAGCTGGCGGGCTGCGGCGCTGGTGGATTTGAGCTCGGCGGCCGTGATGAAGTAGCGCAACTGGCGCAGTGAGTAATGTATCATGGCATTCCTTTGATACCGTATTCACTACTTTATACCTTGTCGCAGGGAATTTTGCATGATGCCATCGAATAATCCCCGACCGGCTTTTCAGGCCAGTCTGCCCATGTATGATTTTCCTGAAATCGCCCGTGCCCATGATCAGTGGTGGGCCGGTATCCGGACCTGTCTGGAGCAGGAAGGCATGGCTGACATACCGGAGTCCCTGCGGCATGAGCAGCCGGTGCGTTCCCTGTGGGATGATCCGGGTTTATTGCTGAGCCAGTGCTGCGGTTACGACGTGGTGCACCGGTATCGTGAGCCGTTCAGTATCCTGCTGGTTCCACATTATGCCGCACCCGGCTGCAGTGGTCCCTGTTACAGCAGCCGGGTACTGGTGCATGAAGACAGCCGCTTTGATACGCTGGAATCCCTGCGCGGGGCGGTGGCGGTGATCAACGGGCCGGAGTCGCAGTCGGGTATGAACGGCTTGATGTGCCTGGTTCAGCCATTGCAACAGGATGGCCGTTTTTTCAGCCGGATACAGGTATCCGGTGCCCATGTGTCCAGCCTTGCGGCATTGCAGCAGCGTCAGGCCGATGTAGCCGCCATTGACTGTGTGACCCATGCATTGCTGGCGCGTTACCGCCCGGCTGCGGTGCAGGGATTGCGCCAGATCGGCTGGACCGCTTCGGTGCCGGGCCTGCCTTATGTCACGCTGACCGGCTATCCGGAAGCGCAGCAGGCTGCCTTGCGTCGGGCCCTGATGTCGGCTTTTGTCGCTCCAGCGTTAAAACCGGTGCGGGAAGCCCTGCTGCTGGATGGTTTCAGCCTGCTGGGAGCGCAGGATTACCGTGTGATCGGGGAGCAGATGGTGTTTGATCCGCGTCTGCTGGATGTGATGACCTGAGGGACCCCGCCCGCTTGGGTTATTTACCCGCATCCTCCTGCAGCAGTGCACAGGTCTGCTTCAGGAAGTCCAGCAGCGCCCGGGTCTTGTTGGACAGCAGACGCCGGGCCGGGTAAACGGCGGACAGGTCTGCGGAGGAGGATTCAACCTCTACCTGTGGAAACACCGCCTGCAGTTCGCCACTTTCCAGCTGTTGCCGTGCATATTGCAGTGGCAGCAGTGCGACCCCGAAGTCATTCAGTACGGCATCACGCACCGACATCGGGTCATTGACCTGCATCAGTCCGCGCTGCAGGTCCAGGTAATGTTTTCTGTCCCGTATCCTGACCGGGAAACGTGCCTGGGCATAGCGGGTTTCACAGATACGCAGGTGGGCGCGCAGACTTTCCAGCGTATCATCTGGTGTGTTCTGCGCCACATAACGGGCGCTGGCGACCCAGATCAGTGCTCCCCGGTACAGGCGTGTCACCACCAGTTCAGAGTCACTCAGGGGGCCGACGACCACGGCCAGATCAATCTGGTCACGGATAATGTCCGGTTCATGGCTGGTGATGACAATCTCAAGTTCTATCCGGGGATACTGCCGATAAAAGTCCGGCAGCCGGGGGATGAAGATTTCCCGGCTGAACGCCATCGGCAGGGCAACGACCAGACGCCCGACCGGCTCTGCCGTCAGCCCGCTCATCACCGCCTGTGCCCTGTCAGCCTGCTCCATGATCAGCAGGGCGTAGCGGTAGAACACGGCACCTTCGCTGGTGATGCGCATATTGCGTGAGTTGCGCTCCATCAGGCGTACACCCAGCGCCGTTTCAAGACGCATCAGTGCCTTGCTGGCCATGGATTTCGAGACACCCAGGTGGCGGGCGGCCTGTGAAATGCCCTGTTGCTCCACAATGGCGAGGTAAACCGGCACATCATCCAGGCTCCACATGGGTCTCTCCTCCTGCTGATCGTTTCCATATGGAAACGATTCTTTCACGGATGTTCTGTTGTTTCCAGTGATGGGCGTCAGTTATGCTGCCACCCTGTCACTTTACAGGATCGGGGAGAGGCGCAGATGGCGCAGATTATCGGCGGGATCGGTGTGTCCCATTCACCAACCATTGCTTTTGCCAAAGATACCGGCAAGGGTGATGACCCGGCATGGGCTCCCATCTTTGACGGGTTCCGGGTGGTACAGCAGTGGGTGCAGAAGCAGGAAATTGATGTCCTGTTCCTGATTTTTAATGACCACATCACGTCTTTCTTCTTTGATCACTATCCGGCTTTTTCCTTAGGGGTGGATGACCGCTATGTCACGGCGGATGAGGGCGGTGGCCCGCGTCAGTACCCGGCTGTTCAGGGCCATGTGGCGCTGTCGCGCCATATTGCCAGTGCGCTGGTGGCGGATGAATTTGATCTGGCGCTGTTCCAGAAAAAACCGCTGGATCACGGCCTGTTCTCGCCCCTGTCGATGATTGCCGGGGATCAGGAAGGATGGCCGGGGACCATTGTACCGCTGCAGGTCGGCGTGCTGCAGTTTCCGGTTCCCAGTGCCAGGCGCTGTTACCGGCTGGGGCAGTCGTTGCGCAAGGCGATCCAGAGCTTCCCTGATGATGATCTGAGGGTTGCCGTTGTCGCTACCGGTGGTCTGTCGCATCAGGTTCACGGTGAGCGCTGCGGCTTCAATAATGAGGACTGGGATAACGAGTTTCTGGCATTACTGGAGCATGATCCGGAAAAGCTGACCGAAATCCGGCTGGCCGAATATGCCGAGCGCAGCGGTATGGAGGGGGCGGAAGTGATCATGTGGCTGATCATGCGTGGTGCGCTTTCCCCGTCGGTACGCAAGGTCTATTCCAGTACTTATTTGCCTTCCATGACCAATATCGCTACCCTGATTCTGGAAGATACCGGAGCAAAACCCGAGCCGGCTGAATTGCAAGCCTACCGGGAGCATGTGGGCTATCAGCTGGCCGGGGTGGAAAAGCTGCCCGGTACTTACCCTTTTACCCTGGAGGCCAGTCACCGGACTTACCGGCTGAATGACTTTCTGCACCGACTGGTGATCCCGGCGCACCGTACGCGTTTCCTGAATGATTTTGAAGCACTCTGTACCGAATATAAGCTGACAGAACAGGAGCGGACCATGCTGCGGGAGCGGCAGTGGCAAGCCCTGATCCGTTACGGTGTCATCTTCTTCGGGCTGGAGAAAATGGCTGCGGTGGTGGGTGTCAGTAATCCCCAGGTCTATGCCAGCATGCGGGGCGAAGACCTGGAAACCTTCCAGAAAACCCGTCGGGTCGCCATGCAGTATTCAGTGGCTGCCGGACCCCGTGCTCAACAGATTGAGGATGGCGATTCCTGAGCCTCGTTCTGTGAACGCTTTTTTGGCTCCCCGCTTTGCCTGTCTTGTGAGGCTGGCAGTGGGGAGTCGAGTGTGTAATTACTTTTTTCAGAGGATATTGTTGTGATGAAGAAAACCCTGTTGAGTCTGGCACTCGCCGTGTCGGTCCTGTTACCGCTCCATACCACCCAGGCTGCGGATGTGACGCTGCGTTTTGCCCATTTTTTCCCGCCGGTTGCCACCCAGAGCACGGAAATTTTCCAGGCATGGGCTGACAAGGTGAAGGAAGCGTCTGATGGCCGGATTGCCGTGGAGCTTTATCCGGCTTCCACCCTGGCCAAACCGCCGGCACTCTATGATGCCGTGCGTGACCGTATCGCCGACATGACCGCAACCGTGCCGGGCTATACCGCCAATCGCTTTCCGCTGACCCAGATTGTCGAGCTGCCCGGTATTGTCAAAAGTGCCGAACAGGGTTCCTGTGTGCTGCAGGGGCTTTATGAGTCCGGGGCACTGGATAACGAGTACAAGGAAACCCGTCCTCTGTTCCTGTTCACTCATGGTCCGGGGCATCTGCACACCACGAAAAAGCTGGTCAAGTCACCGGGTGACCTCAAGGGCATGCGCATCCGTCGCCCTTCTCCCGTTGTGGCCACCCTGCTGGAAGGGCTGGGCGCACAACCGGTCGGCATGCCGGCACCGGAAGCCTATGAGTCGGTTCAGAAAGGCGTTATCGATGGCGTGAGCCTGCCCTGGGAAGGCCAGCTGGTATTCCGTATCAATGAGCTGACCCCGAAGCACACCGAGGTTGGCGGCCTGTATTCCCTGGCTTTTCTGGTTACCATGAACAAGGATGTTTATGAGGGGCTGCCGGATGACCTGAAAAAGGTGATTGATGACAACTCCGGTAAAACCTGGGCAGCGCTGTCCGGCAAGGTGTTTGATGACCTGGATGCCAAGGGGCGTGAGCAGGCAGTGGAAGCCGGCCATGAAATCCATACCGTTGAGGGTGGGGCTGAAAATCCGGAGTGGAAGCCGATCCTGGATCAGGCCACTGAAAGCTATCTGGCCGAGCTGGAAGGCAAGGGCCTGCCTGCCCGTGATGTCTATGCACGTGTCCAGGAACTGGCCGCAAGCTGCGGCGAGTAAGGAAAAACTTCGGGTAAGGACAGGAACATGTCGCTGATTTACCGTTTGTTTGACCTGCTGACCGGTGTAATGTTCACCATCAGTGGTACGCTGCTGATTGCCATGATGTTATCCACACTGGTGGATATTATCAGCCGGCTGCTGTTCGGCCTCACCGAAGGCGGGGTCGACTTTACCTTTATCGGCGGGGTTGAGCTGATCAAGTACGGGCTGCTGCTTTCCATTCTGTTCGTCCTGCCGCGTGCCCTGCGGCATTCACAGGTGGTGGTGGACCTGTTCACCGATCGCCTGCCGCTGCGCATACGCCACATCATGGAAGGCATCTACCTGCTGGGGTACATGCTGCTGGGGGCCGGGATGAGCTATCGTTTCTGGCTCGCCGCCGGTCATGCGCAGCAGAACGGGGAAACCACCCAGGATCTGCTGTTGCCCATGTCCTGGCTGTATTTCATCTGCAGCTTTGCAACAGCGGTGCTGGCAGTGGCTGCCGTGCTGGCTGCCTGGCGTCTGCTGTCAGGTGCGGAAACCGAGGCCGAGGATGAAACCGGGCCGGAGGTGGCCTTATGAGTTCATCAATGATCGGCCTGCTTTACATCGGCCTGATGCTGGTCATGATTGCCCTGCGTATGCCCATTGCCCTGGCTATGGGGGTGACCGGCTTTATCGGTTTTGCCAGTATCGTTGCCTTCCAGCCTGCCATGGCCATCCTGGAGAAGGGACCATTTGAAACCTTGTCCAATTACAGCTTCAGCCCGATACCGATGTTTATCCTGATGGGTGTGTTTGCCTCCAAGGCCAGAATGTCACAGGAGCTGTTTGAGGGGGCACGCACCCTGTTTGGCAGCTGGCGTGGCGGTATGGCCCTGGCCAGTGTGACCTCCTGCGGCATTTTCTCGGCGATTTCCGGGTCCTCGCTGGCCACGGCTGCCAGCATGACGCGGGTGGCACTGCCGGAGATGGAAAAGCATGGCTACGCACCGTCACTGGCGACCGGGACGCTGGCTGCCGGTGGAACGCTGGGCATCATGATCCCACCCTCGATTGCGTTGCTGCTGTATGCGCTGATTACCGAGCAGTCGGTCAGTGACATGTTTATTGCCGGTATTGTGCCCGGTCTGCTGGGCCTGGTGCTTTATTGTGTCACGATTGCGATTGTGGTCTCGCTGTTTCCACAGCTGGGGGCTGCCGGTACCCGTACCAGCTGGCGGGAAAAACTGCACGGGCTTAAGGGGCTGCTTCCGTTTGGCAGTGTATTCGCCCTGATCATGGGCGGGATTTATACCGGCCTGTTCACACCGACCGAAGCGGCGGCTGTCGGTGCGGCTGGAACCCTGCTGATTGCCGTGGTGCGTGGCATGCGTTTCACCCTGTTTCGTGAGGCAGTGACGGAAAGCCTTTATATTTCGGCCATGATTTTCTTCATGATTATCGGGGCCGAGATTTTCGGTTACTTCCTGTCGGTATCGCGCATTTCCTTCACCCTGGTCGAGTTTGTCGACAGCCTGCAGCTGTCGCCTTACATGGTCCTGCTGGCAGTGCTGCTGCTGTTTGTGCTGCTGGGTTGTGTGATGGACAGTCTGGCCATGCTGCTGCTGACCGTGCCGGTCGTGTATCCGCTGGTCCAGTCTGCCGGGTTTGATCCGATCTGGTTCGGCATTGTGGCGGTCATCACCGTGGAAATGGGGCTGATTACGCCACCGGTGGGCATGAATGTGTTCGTGATCAAGTCGGTGGCACCGCATGTGCCGATCCAGACCATTTTCAAGGGGGTATTCCCGTTTGTCCTGTCGGATATTGTCCGTCTGCTGCTGATCATCAGCTTCCCGGCGCTGGCCGTCGGACTGCTGGGCTAGCTGATTTTTCGTATCAAGGGACGGCCTGGAGTGGCAAGCTTCAGGCCGTTGCCTTGTGCCTGTGACAGGTATTCAAGCCCCCCTTGCATTGTTTTTCCTGATACCCCCTATCAGCATCCCGTAGTTCCTGTAAGGTTTTTGGAGGTGTTAGCGTATCAGCCTGTTATTGCAGGGGAATACCATGCCGAAAAACAATACACTGTCGATCCGGTCTTCACGCTTCCTGTCTTCCCTGGAGTGGCCGACACTGGGGTTGATTGTCGGGGTTTTCGCCGTTTACGGCTTGTTGACCCTGAACCCTGTCCATCTGCCGGACTGGCTGCTGTTTGCGGGTGGCGGATTGGTACTGGCCTTGTACGGCTCGCTGCAGCATGAAGTCATCCATCATCATCCGACCCGGAACCGGCATGTCAACCAGGCCTTGGTATGGCTGCCATTATCGCTGTGGCTGCCGTTTGTCATTTATCAGGAGACCCACCTCCGGCATCATCGCAACGAGAACCTCACCGATCCGTTGCTGGATCCGGAAAGTTTCTACCTGTCCCCGGTATTGTGGCAGTCCTTGCCATGCTGGCAGCAGTACGGATACCGGATACTGAATACCCTGGCCGGTCGCCTGTCGCTCGGTGCCCTGTTCATCCCGCTGCGCTTTGTCTGGCAGGAACTGTACCGCTTGTGGCAGGGTGATACCCGCCATGCACACATCTGGGGTTGGCATCTGGCAGGGGTGGCCATGGTGCTGTTCTGGGTCACGGGCGTGTGTGGCCTGTCACCGGGTGATTACCTGCTGCTGTTCGTGTATCCGGGGACGGCACTGGGCTTGCTGCGCTCCTTTGTCGAACACCGGGCTGTGCCTGATCCGGCGCAACGCAGTGCCATTGTGGAAAGCAATGCATTTTTTTCCCTGCTGTTTCTGAACAACAACCTGCATGCGGTGCATCATGCCGAACCGACTTTGCCCTGGTACCGGATTCCGGCCTGTTGGCGCACCAATCGGGCAGCGATTCTGGCACACAACGGCCAGTATTATTTTCGTGGTTATGCCCAAGTGGCGCGGCATTTCGGACTGCGGGCCAGGGAGCATCCCTGCTACCCGCTGTCGATATGACGGTGTTGTCAAGACCCGAGAAGCGGATCATCTCGTAAGCCGGATGCGCAGGTACTTATGTTTCCAAACCGGGTTTTTTCATCGAAAGCGCAAAAAGTCTGCCAACTTGTAATCTTCCCGAACCTCATCATGGGGAACCAGCAGGTAATGCCATGACTTGGTTCCCTGTTCCCCCGCATAATCAGACGCATGTTGGCACCAGCGGCGGGCAGCGTCTGCCTTGGCTTGCACTTCCTGTGAATCCAGATCGGTTCTGGCCTTGGTTTCCACCATCAGGATGACGCTATCCGTTTCCACCACAAAGTCCGGCACGTATTCCGGCTGTTCGGTTCCCAGTTTGTAGTAAATCTGGAACTGGCCTTTGACGGGCTTGAACCACTTTTGCGCGTCACGCTCCAGCAGCACGGCGAAACGGCGTTCGGTGTCGGAATCGAACTTCTGCAAGGGGTAAAGGCAACGCTCGAAGCCGCCGAACAGCATTTGCTTGATGCGGCTAGTTTCGGTCACGGTTTCCCGGTAGGAGCGCGGCGGTTGGTTGGCGGAAGCGGTGAAGTTGCAGGTCCTCAATGGAGTGAAACCACGGCTGACCTGTACTTCGTAACCGTTGGCTCTTTCCCAGAAATGCTTGAGCATTTGCGCGTGGATTTCGCGGGCAATCAGGCGGCGATCCTTGTTCAGGACGTTATGCGCTTCTTCCTCGGACAGGTAGGAACGCAGGTGTGCGACCATCTGCCCGGCCAGATCGTAGAGAATTTCCTTCTGGCTGAAGTAGTCGATGTCGTCGAAATCAATCAGGGCAAACACAACGTAGTCTTCCAGCCGTTGCTCCTGTTTGCCTGCATCGGCCTTGAGGTGGAATTGCTCGTTGGTGCGCAGCATCTGCCCGACCAGTTCGCGTTCGCCGGGTTGCAGGTGCAGGCTGCTGACATCCAGTTTGAAGGGGTGGAAGCCGGTTTCGACTTCGCCGGTCGGGTTGACCAAGATACGCGGGATGTCGATGGTTTGCTGCACCATGATGGCAGTAGTTTTGGCGACAATCGCGGCGAGATCGGGGGCGTCTTCGGCAGTGAACAGTGTGCCTTGTTGCGGGGTGAGACGTTCGCGAACTTCAGTGGCAATGGCTTGCTGGACTGCGGGGGTTAGCAGGGCTTGGCTGGTGGGAACCTGTTCGCGGTTGACAGCATATTTTGCCGTGACTTCAGCGATGACGCGGGCGGTTTCGCGTTCGGCTTCAGTGTTAAAGAGGGGTTTGGGAACAGGAATATTGGCCGCATTTTCGGCTATCCGCTGAATTTTGAAATAGCTGGTATCGTCAATAATGACGCCAATATTAGAAGGGACTTCGATGCTGACCTTTTTATCGTCAGGCGCAGGCGCATCCAGAATCACGCGCTGGAGGCGGATCGGGGAATCGCCCTTGTTGGCTTCGTCGATGATGTCCTGAAAGCGGTCGTGGGCGACGATGTTGAGCCGGTCTACGGCTGCGTTGCCGGTGCGTTTGCCGTAGGGCAGGCGCAGGCCGCGCCCGATGGATTGCTCGATCAGGGTGCGGGCGTTGGCGGCGCGTAATGGCACGATGGTGTAGAGGTTGGTGACATCCCAGCCCTCTTTCAGCATGTTGACGTGGATGACGATTTCGGTCGGTTCGTCGACGCTTTCCACTGCCAGCAGACGGGTGATCATTTCTTCCTCTGCCGCACCGGATTTGCTGCTGTCCACCTGGATCGCCTTGCCCTGATAGCGTCCCTCGAACAGGGTTTGCACCTTGTCAAGCAGTTGCGCGGCGTGGGTGGTGTCGCGGGCAATGACCAGCATGAACGGTTTGACGATGGGCACGCCATTTTCACGGGCGTAAGTGATCAGTTCCACCTTGGTATTTTCATGCAGGCGGATGCCGTCTTCCAGCTTGATGCGTTCGATTTCGTCCGGGGTGTGGTCGGCAGCCTTGAAACCGCTTTGGGTGACGACTGCCGGTTCTTTGACGAAGCCATCGGCCATGGCCCTCGCCAGCGGGTAATCCATCACCACATTCTTGAAGGCAATCGGGCCACGGCTGGTTTCCACAAACGGGGTGGCGGTGAGTTCCAGCCCGAACAGCGGCTTGAGTTCGTTGATGGAACGCACTCCGGCGCTGGCACGGTAGCGGTGCGATTCGTCCATCAGCAGCACCAGATCATCCAGATTGGCAAGGTAGTTGAAATAGCTATCACCCAGCACTTCCTTCATGCGCTTGATGCGCGGCTCCTTGCCACCACGTACTTCCGAGTTGATCTTGGCGATGTTGAAAATGTTAATGGTGACGGGTGACAGCAGGCTGCCCTGCACTTGCGCGGCGCGGTATTCGTAGTTGTCACCAGTGATGATTTCCGGCGGCTGGAACACGAAATGGTGGATACCCTTGAACACGTATTTGGGCGTGTTGGGGGTGAAGTCGGCAATCAGCTTGTTGTAGATCGTCAGGTTGGGGGCCAGCACGAAGAAGTTGTTGATGCCGTAAGCCTGATGCAGGTAGGTGATAAACGCACCCATCAGGCGGGTTTTGCCCACGCCGGTCGCTAACGCAAAGCACAGCGAAGGGAATTCGCGCTCGAAATCTGCCAGTGTCGGGAATGGCGTTTTCAGGTTTGTCAGGATGCCGTCGAGGTCGCGTTCGCCGGTTTGGGTCATGGCGGGCGCGGCTTCCAGCGCGGTCGCCAGCTTTTGCAGGGATTCGGCCTGCGGCGGGCGCAGGGAGAGGCTGGTTTTGATGTCGTGCAGGGTTTGGCTACGTGTCATGGGGTTTCCGCTGCGGGCAAGGATTGGGCGTAAAGGGTCAGGCATAGTTCAAGGTCGCTGACGGATTCGTACCGGGGCAGTTTGCCGGACAGTTTTTCGCTTTCGCGCAGGATCATTTCCACGCCAAAGCCACGCCTGTCCATCAGGTAGCTTTTGCCCAACTCTGTTTCATCCACGGGGTAGTAACGGGAAAACAGGCTGGCGAGGATTTCGTTGCGTGGTACGGACAAACGGCTCATCGACTCCAGCGACAAGGTGTTGGGCAATGCGCCGGGTGAATGGATTTCCAGCCGGTCGGCAAACATGAACAGGCGGATGCGTTGTGCGTGCAGGGAATAATCGCGGTGTGCCACCGCATTCACAATCGCTTCAAATACCGCACCCAGATGGTATTGGGGATAGTCTATCCGGCCCAATGGCTTGCGGGCGGCAGTGGTCATGTTGCGGCGCACGAAATGGAAGGCATCGAGGATTTGCCGATCCAGCGGGCCACGGATTTCCAGCGCATCCAGTTGTTCATTCGGGTCATTGCGTAAGCCGCTGTGCGCCACGGCAAGGATTTCGGCGTTGCGCAACCATTTGGCGGGGTCGGGCGTACACAGCAGGACACCCGCCACTGTGGGCAGGGCTTCACCGTCACGGTTGTCGACCAGATGCAAGCGCACCAACTGGGTGATGATCTCGCCCTGGTCGGGTTTGATAAAACGGCGCAACAGCAGGGCATCAAGGTCATCAAAACCGGCTTTGGGGACAACCTGTTCCTCAAACCGCACGATCCGCGCCTGGCTGCGTTGCTGGAACAGCCGCGCCAGCGCATCGGGCGTCATTTCACGCTTGGCGTGGCCGATGCGTTTGAAATAACCGTTGGCGCTTTGGTGTACCCACAGGCTGCGCGGAATTTCCGCCACGATCACGGCTTGCGGCTGCCCGTTGGCATCCGGCAGTTCCAGATGATGGGTGACGGCCTCCAGCGGGGGCTTGATGCGGTCGGTGCAAATCGCGGTCAGCCAGGTTTCCACCCGATCCAGATGTTCGGTGGGAATGCCGGTGATGGTACGGGTTTTGTCATCCACCCCGAATACCATCAGGCCGCCGTTGGCGTTGCCCATGGCTGCCAGTTCGTCGGACAAACCGTCAGGGTGCGGCTCCAGGGTTTTACCACCCTCCTTGACCAGCAATTGTTTGAGTTCGAGGGTGGAGTCTTCACCCAGGCGGATGCGTTGCATCAGGTGGGTCGGGTTCATGGTTCATCTCCAAACAGGCTGCCTTGCTTCATTTTAGCATCCTCTTGTGGATCGGATTTTGAACTGACATGTCGGGCTGAAACCCGACCTACCGGCGTGGGTACCGGCTCAGGTTGCGCCAGCGGCAGGTTGGCGACGTTGAGGCTGTAATCGTCCTTGCCCCATTCGCACAGGTTGAGGATGCTGTTGGGGATTTTCTTCAGGGTCAGGTTGGGCCAGCGGCGGCTGGCTTCTTCGCCGCTGATGCCGCGCCAGGCGGCGGCGATGATCAGCAGGGAGCGGTGCTCGCCGACTTCTTCCGCCAGCACCTGCAATTGATCCAAGCTGAGGTTCTGGGTGGTGGCGTAGAGGAAACTGCGTTCGTTGGCGTGGCCTTGTTGCCAGAATAAGCTGTCGGAGGGGGCGTAGGTGTAGCCGTGCTGTTTGCACAGGGCTTCGCTGAGCATGGCGGCGTTGTATTCGGCGTTGATGGTGAGGTTGCCCCAGCGGTCGCGCTCCAGCAGGGAGGGGGCGAGTTTGTAATAGCGGAATCCGCCGCCGCCTTGCCAGTTCACGGCTTTGCTGATGCCGCCCTGGTCGGTGCCGTCGATGACTTTTTGCAGGCGCGGGATGATGTGGGTGTGACAGTGTTCGCCCAGTTCCACCATGATCCACTTGCGCCCCATCTTGTGCGCTACCGCGCCGGTCGTGCCGCTCCCCGCAAACGAATCCAGCACCCAATCCCCCGCATTCGTCGCAATTTCCATAACCCGTTTTAAAAGTCGCTCTGGTTTTGGTGTACTAAATGATTCACTTGCACCAAACATTTGATTGACTTCTTTTTTTGCTTCTTGATTATGACCGACCTCAGAATTTGACCACCAAGACCATGCACTAATACCACTTGCTTCGCTCAGATAGTTTTTAATTCTTGGACGAGCTGTCCCATCTTTACCGAACCACATCCGATTCTCTGTTAGAAGACGTTTAAACTCTGGCTCTATGTTTGACCAGCATCGCCCAAGAGGAGGCTCATATTCTGTACCCGCAGGAGTGGTTATTTTGTACATCTGATTTGGCCGCCATCCTTGAGCAGTGAAATCAGTTGAAGCCCATGCTCCGCGAGGATCTTGGTCAGGGTTTTTGTAATTCTTTGCTTGTTCTTCTGATAATGGAAGTTTGTTAAAAGCTATTTTGGCACTTTCCTTTGCATAAACAAGAATATGGTCGTGGGCAGCACCTAACAACAAACGGGATTCTGGGGATGTGCGTTTTTGCCAAAGAACATTGGCGACGAAGTTTTGGCGACCGAAGATTTCGTCGCAGAGGACTTTGAGGTAGTGGCATTCGTTGTCGTCGATGGTAATCCATAATGACCCGTCATCGGACAGCAAGCGGCGGATAATTTCCAGCCTATCCCGCATCAGCCCCAGCCAGATGGAATGCTCCAGCCCGTCATCGTAATGCGTAAACGCGCTGCCGGTATTGTACGGCGGGTCGATGAACACGCATTTGATCTTGCCGCTGAACTCGGTTTCCAGGGCGCGTAAGGCCAGCAGGTTATCCCCGAAAATCAGGCGGTTGTCGAACTGGTCGGCATCGCTCACGCGGGTGGCGGCGTGGTAGGACTTCGCCGGGTCTTCCAGCAGGATGCGCGGTTCGAGTTTGGGGCGTTTGTCTTTGCCGATCCAGGTGAGTTCGAGTTTTGGGGTCATCTCAAGTTTTACTTAGGTTTGGGCTTAGGTAAAGGAAAGCGGTTTTCTTTACCTAAGCAAGCTTCATGGTGGTCAACAAAAGGTCAGCCGCGAGTACGCAAACGAATACGTTGCTGGACACGGATATTCAGTAATGCCTGAATACGGTCATACAGGCTCACGGTAACATTGACGTTTTCCCGGTCATTCAAGGTGACGGTAAGTGCATATGACTCATCTTCATCCTGTGCATTGCTCCATGCTGCGTCTTGCCGGGTAATGACAACAAAGAGCTTTTTGCCATCGCCTAGCCGCCCCTGAAATGTCCAACGTGACATTTGCAGCGTGCCTTTCTTGCGTGTGTCATCAGGAATCAGGCGATTGGTGCTACGTTCGGCAAGCCCTTGCTCCCGACCGCGAGTAAATGCCTGTTCTACTTGTGCAAGCGATGAGGCTGCAACCAGAGAAAACGACAATTTGGTATGACGGTAGTCCAAGCGGGTTGTGCGCACTGCCGGACTGTAAGCCAGTGCAACCGTGACTTCGCGGGTACGCCGGTTGGCTGTTAAAAATTCGTCGGGAACAGGTAATTCGTAAAAATGGTGTTTGTTTTGGGCAATCTTGTCTTCCGCTAAAAGAGTGACGGTTTGCGCCAAAGACTGATACATCGCCTCTTCTTGTACCCGCCCATAGCCCACCAGTTGTAGTAACTGATTGCGTCCTCCCGCCTTGTTGTCAGCATTCAATAGCCGCTTGCTGGCATCAGGCCAACGGGCATGAGCTGCCAGCAACGCCCTCAACAGATTGGCGGAAGCCTCCGGTAACACAGCCAATAACTTTGCCGCCTTGTGCGCCACCATAGGGCTGGCAAAACTGGTGCCGATGTCTTCGTTGAATAGCGTTCCGCTGGCAAATCCACTGTTGAATGAAACAATGCCCAAGCCTTGTTGTTGGGTGCGATTGCCATCGCGCATTACCGCAAGGCTGCCCGCTTCCTCCACCAGATCAGGCTTGATTGCGCCGCCTACGGATAAGCCGCAACGGGTAAAAGGTGCAGGCTGGGATGGTTGGGCAATGGGAATGTCTTCAAGAGTATCCTGATGACGCTGGGCATTGCGGGATGCCGTTAGTGTCGCAATCCCACCCACCGTGATGGCATTCAGGGCGGTGGCAGGATCGAGCAAACGGGCGGAATCGGAAAGCAAGTATGCCGGATATTGTGCCTGCGGATTTTCTGGCAATGCTCCAGTATTCAGATTCCCTGTTGGTACAACAAACAGTACATTCAATTCCCTTGTCAGGCGATCCAGCGTATAGGCCAGACCTCTGACCCGCCTGCCATCATAAACCTTGTTCAGATCACCGTAGCTCAGGTTAAAGACACGGCATTGGTAGTTGTCGAGGAAATAACGGACGGCTTTTTCAATCGCTTTTTCGACAAATTCCGTTTGATCATTGCCATCGTCCTGAAAAACCTTGCCGGACAGTAACCGAAGTTCAGGAATAAACTGCCTGCCACGGATACAGCCTGCCACATCACCATACAGAGCCAGACCAGCAACAAATGTGCCGTGACCATTGGGGACTGCATCATTTGGAGATAAATTGGGGAGAACATAACCTTGCGCATCCCCCATCGCTGGTTTTAACAATGGATGGCTTGAGGTGATGCCTGAATCCAGCACACCAATGCAAGGGACGCCAGACTCAGGAGCAGGAACGGGAGGAAACTGGTCAATGCCCGTTAATAAAGTGCTAACGGAAACACCGAACTGGGGCGGCAAGTCCACTGTGCGGACATCACGGTAATTTAACAACACGTCCGCATGATGAGGACGGCAACGTAACCGCACAATGACCAGTGAAACCTGTTTCAGGGTATCCAGTTTTTCCATCCCCCGCTGGATTGCCCAATCCACAAAGGACTGAAGCATGGCGTCACGGCGATCAGAGCGATCTTGAGGCCAAAGCTCCACATCAATGCGAAACGTTTCACTGTCAGGCCAACCTTGTTCACGCAAGGCTGCGCCCAACCTGTCCTCTGGCGACCAGCGGTCAAAATCTTCAATCACGTACAGCAATTCTTTGCGGGTGACTTTCCCTTCACGAGCCAAGGTTGCAAGACGGGATTCAAAGGTATTTACCGCTTCATTATCAATAAAAGCGAGAATAACCGTCCTGGCTTCCTGACTAACAATTTCCACACCGTGAATATCTTCAAGTTTGGGAAAAATCTCACCTGCCCGTAAAACGATTTTAATCAACCTGCGGTTATCAAAACCGGGACTGTTTTGCTGGTCTATTGCTGCTTTGGCATATTGAAACTTCTGCCCTAAATGTTGCCCAAACTCATAAGGATCTGATGGTTTATACGGTGGTTTTGGCTTACGAGGATGCCGTTCCGTGACTGGGGACTCACGGGTCAGCCTCAAATGTTGGTATGACATTGAATTGTTAGCCCTTATTTGCAGATAGCACGAAACAACAAAATTACACGCGATGCTCACGCGCAATGGCGGTTTTCAGATGCGATTCTTTCAAAAATTCACAACCCATCAAAACCATTTCCTTGATCGCCCGCCGCAGAATACGCTCTACATCGGCATGAGACATATCATCAAACAGGGCTACAATGGCAGGATCATCGGTTTCAAAATTACGCCGTACACCCGATGTTTTTAATGCCAGCAATTTCTGGAGTTGTTTCTGGTCTGGCATTTCAAACTGGATGACTTCATCAAAGCGCCGCCAAATGGCGCGATCCAGCAAGGATTCATAATTGGTGGTGGCAATCAGGGTGCTTTGCCCACGATAGCTATCCATCATCTGCAAAACAGCATTGACTGAACGTTTGAGCTCGCCATGATCGGCGCTGTCGCCACGGTCTTTGGTCAATGCATCAAACTCATCGAACAAGGCAACTACCGCATGTTGGGCTAGATAGTCGAACACCTTGCGCAAGTTGGCGGCTGTTTCCCCCAGAAAGGAGGAAATGACGGAATCCAGACGTACAACAACCAAGGGCATGGACAATGCGTTGGCAATTACTTCGGCAGCAAGTGTTTTGCCGCATCCCGGCGGTCCAAAAAACAATAACTTCTGGGCAGGCTGCAAACCGTAAGAACGCAGCAAGTCAGCCCGGTAGTGTTCACGCAGGATTTCATCCAGTGCTACATGGGTTGAGTCAGACAGAATGATGTCTTTTTCTTCGCGCAAAACCGGGCGTTCTTCCAGTAAACCCAAACCATTATCTTTGCTGGTTGGAAGCTCGCCTAAACCATTGCTGTTACGGGCAGGAAATCCCAACGGCAAGTGATCCGCGTACAAGAGTTTTTCCAGGTCATTCGCCAGCAAATGGTGGTTTTTCTCCCGCTCTTCCTTGATGACCGCTTCTGAAGCCGCACGAAAGTTAGAGACATCCCCTTGTATCCCTGATTTGATAAGTTTTCTCAAGAGTACGCCACTAGCCATTGTTGTTCCCCTTTGCTTCTCCATTCCGCCATAGACACGTGTAACATTATTCTTGACTATATCGTAAAAATGGCGACTTTTCCGCACAAATCGTGGGGGGGGGGGGTTGGGGTTATATTTTTTTAGAGGGGGGGCAAGAAAAAGCTTTATTGCCCAACATCAAACAAATCCTCCCGCGATTGGTTATTCGCCAGGTTTGAAAATGGCACTTTTAAA
>Ga0116152_10001473_pt1 | contig 19329 bp, 15 predicted proteins | sample AD_UKC119_MetaG_FD_89894 | JGI IMG/M metagenome (GOLD analysis project Ga0116152, IMG submission 89894) | Active sludge microbial communities of municipal wastewater-treating anaerobic digesters from Hong Kong - AD_UKC119_MetaG | ecosystem: Engineered > Bioreactor > Anaerobic > Digestate...
GAAGGCCATCATGCCCTTGTAGGGCGACAGGAATGGCAACAGCTCGCGCAACGGCCTGAGCGAGCGGCTCTTGGCGCGCTCGGATGAGGTTGGCTCTGGAGCTGGCGGCGGCTCATCTCGAATTTGCTGACTACTCACGGAAACGCAGTTTTCCCATATTCAATTGCCACCACATCACCCAATCCGCAGCAAAGCTGTAGAACGGATGCTTGAACGTGGCAGGTGTGTTTTTCTCGAAGAAGAAGTGCCCAACCCAGGCAAAGCTGTAACCTGACAGCAGACCGAGCAGGATCCAGTGAGGTCGCCGGGTCCACGCAAGCATTGCGACAGCGGCGAATGCGCCCCAGGTGCCGACGAAGTGCAGCCCACGCGACACCGGGTGTCGATGCTCGCTCAAATAGAACGGGTAGAACTGCTGAAAACCTGCGAACCGACTCATCCTGTACTCTGCAGACCTTGGGCGATGCCACCGACCGTGATGACGAGTGTATCGAATAGCTGCCGGTCCTTGCGGCCCGAGGCGCGCCAGCGTTGCAGCAGGTCGATCTGCATCAGGTTCATGGGGTCGACATAGGGATTGCGAAGCTCGATCGCGCGCTGCAGCGTCCGGTCGCGATCGAGCAACTGGCCTTGCTCCTTTACTGCCAGCAATTGCTCACTGACCCGGTCGAACTCGCGGCGAATGTCCGTGAAATAGCGATGCAGCGACACGAAGGCCAGTTCATTGTAATGCGCGGCGATCGCCAGATCCGCGCGTGCGACACTCGTTTCGATATCGTCCAGCAGATTGGCGAAAAAACCCCAATCGTGGTATGCCGCCTGCACGGCCTCGAGGCCATGCTTGGCGCACGCCGCTTCGAGTCCGGCTCCGCCACCGTACCAACCAGGCAGCATGTGCCGCGATTGCGTCCATGCAAACACCCACGGCAACGCACGCAGCGCGTCGATGCCCGACTTGTCTGGCCGGATTGCGGGGCGCGACCCGATCTGCATGCGCGCGATGACATCGATCGGCGTCACCGCCTCGAAGTACTCGAAGAACGACTTGTCACCGTATACCAACCGACGATACGCGTCATGGCTCGCGGCGACCAGGGTCGTACAGACAGCGACGTGCGCGGCGTCTGCGGCGAATATTTCACCGCGCTGCACCTTGTGAGTGGTCAGCGACAAAGCGCTGAAGGCGCGATCGAGCGTGCGCATGGCGATCGGACGTAGTCCGTAGCTTTGATTGATCGACTCGCCCTGCTCGGTCAAACGCAGTACACCGTTGATGGCGCTCGCTGGCGTCGTACGAACCAAGGCATCGATACGGCCGCCGCCACGGGCAGTGCTGCCGCCGCGATTGTGAAAGATCAGATGGTTCTCATTCGCTGCGGCGAGCTGCGCCGCGAGCTCCATCTGAGCACGCCAGATGGCAAACCGCGAGCCACAGATGCCGCCTTCCTTACTACTGTCCGAATAGCCGACGAGCGCGCATTGCGTCCGGCCACGCGCCTCCAGATGGTTGCGGTACAGTGGATCGGCCAACAATGTGCGCATGACCTCACCGCAGCGATCCAGCGTTTCGATTGACTCGAACAACGGCGCGATATCCAGAGCGACCTGGCCCGTGCGCTTGTCGTACGCTTCGGCCCAGCGCGCCAACAGCAGTGGCGCGAGGACGTCATCCGCGCTCGAAGCGCCACTCACGACGTAGTAGCCCACCGCCTCGGGCCCGTAGCGATGGCGGCACTGCATGATTGCCTCGAAAACACTCAGTGTGCGCTTGCCCAGCGCATCGAGTTCGGCCGAATGGCCCGTATCCTGCTCGATCGCCTGCACCAATCGATCGTGACGATCGGCCGCGCTGCGGGACTCCCAATCCGGGTCACCGAGTCCCATGCCGATCACGCGGTGGTGGATCTCGGCTTGCTGGCGCACGTCCAGCGTCGCAAGGTGGAACCCGAAGGTCTCGATACGGCGCACCAGCCGCATGACATTGTAATAGCCGGCATTGTTGCCGCGGTTCGCCTTCAAACTGGCCGCAATGAGCCGTACGTCACGCAGTAGCTGCCCAGGCCCCTCGTAGGCGTTCGGCCGGTTGTCATAGGTGGACCGCAGCCTCTCGGCTATCTGCATCAGGAACACCCGATACGGCATGCGGTCATGGCGGGCAGGCGTCACGCTTTGCGCGCTCGGCAGCAGGGTCGCGTACTGCTCGATTCTCGCCTGCAACTCAGGCAGCACGCCGATGCGGCTGGCACTTTGCGATAACAACTGCGCCAATCGCTGGCAATCACTGAAGTATTCGTTGACGATCACCTGCTGATGGCGCGCCAGCGTCTCGCGAATGCTCTTGGCGTGGACGTCGGGGTTGCCGTCCATGTCGCCGCCTACCCAGGATCCAAAGCGGATGATCGTCGGCAACTCCAGCGCCTCGGCCGGCACGCCATACAGCTTCTCGAGGCCCTGTGCCAGCTCATCGTAGAATGCCGGCAGAATCCGATAGAGGATTTCCGCGAGATAAAAGATCACATGCTCGCGCTCATCCGCAACTGTCAGCCGTTCCCGCGGATGGTCCTCGGTTTGCCAGGCCGTCGTGGTCTCGGACCGGATGCGGCTCCACAGTCCGCGCATTTCCTGCGGCGTCAAGGTTGGATCGAGCCGATCCAGCAGCAGCTCCGCGACGCGCTGCTGTTTGCGCAGGATCGTTCGACGCGTAGATTCCGTGGGATGCGCCGTGAATACCGGCTCGATCCGCATCTTTGCTAACAACTCCAGCACCTGTTCGAGCGACAGGCCGCTGGCGTGCAACTGCGTCAGTGCATCGGCCACACCGCCCGGCTGTGGCCGGGAACTGGCTTCGATGAAGTAGGCGCGGCGACGCCGCACCCGATGCACCATCTCGGCCAGGTTGACGCTGCGAAACCAGGTGGAAAAGGCTCGCACCAGATCGGCTGCTTCAGCCGGCGGCCGGCCCCGCAGGCGAACAGCCAGTCGTTCGCCCGCAGCTGCGTCGCCGGCACGCCGCTTGATGGCGAGCTGGCGATCTTCCTCGACCATTTCGTAGAGCCGGTCCCCGCCCTGCTCGCGCAGCACATCGCCCACCATTTCGCCGAGCGCGTGTACGTCGTCGCGCAACGCCTCATGCTTGGCGGGGAATTGAATTTCGTCGCGCTTCACGGAAGCGGCCATTCTATCGCACCCACCGGGCGAACAAACGGAAACGCCGGCCAAAAGGCCGGCGTTTCGCGTGTGCTGAACGGGCTGATACTCAGCCTGTCCCGTGGATCGAGCGGACTAGAACTTGTAGCCCACCTCAACCGACAGACGGCGTTCCGAGCCCGGGTGAATGAACGCACCGCCAAACTCCGGCGCAGGGATAACCTCCTGCAGGAACTTTGTATCGGTCAGGTTCTTGGCAACCACCGCAACCGTCAGGTTGTCGTTGCGCACGGCCACCCGCGCGTCGAGCGTGGAGTATTTGTCGCGCTCGCCGTTGGTGTAGTTGCCAGTTCCGAATGCCACTGTTTCGTTGTCCTGCGCCTGAATGACGTGGAACCATGTCGGCCCCACGAGATTCCAGTACGCACTGGCCTGCAGGCGCCAGCCGCCGTCACTGACAGGCGCGTCCAGCTCGACGCCCGCCGTAGCAGTGTAGTCAGGCGTATAGGGCGACTCATTGCCCACCGAGTTCGGTCGCGAATTGTTGACCTTGATCTCGCTCATCGTGCGGTTGTAGCCGCCCACGAGTCGCAGATCATCGGTAATCTTCGCGCTCAAGCCGATTTCGGCGCCGCGCAATTTGACCTCGTCGATATTGTTTACGACGCGCAGCAGGCCGAACTGGCCGACCAGGAACTCGAAGAACTGCATGTTGTCGACTTTCGTGTCGTAGATCGCAGCCTCGAATTGCACGCGGCCGTTAGCCATCGTGCCCTTGGCGCCGAGTTCGAAGGCACTGGATTTCTCCTTCTGGAAGTCATCCTTGGTCACGACCGAGCGAAACTGCGGCACATTGGCCGTACCAGCTCCGCAGGCGCCGACATCGAGGTTGGTTTCGCCGTTGGGTCCGCGTCCGGTGAAGCAGTTGATGAACAGATCGACCGTCGCGGCCGAACCCGAGTTGTTGAAGCCGCCGCTCTTGAAGCCCACACCCCAGTTCGCGTAAGTCGTGAATTGCGGGTTGACCTGCCAGCTCAAACTGACCTTGGGCTGTAACTGCGAGAAAGTGAGATCGCGATCAGCGATGACGCCAGATGGGTTGATCGCCGGATTGAGCGCGGCATTCAGCGGCGCCATGCCGGTGAAAATGTTGGTGTTCCCCGGCCCGTCGAACGGGTCGAAGTCGAAGTACTGCGTGCGAGCCGCCGTTGGCACCAGGTTGTGCACCTTGCGCTCCTCGCGGTCGTAGCGCAGCGCCACGGCCAGCTCCAGCGTGTCGCTGACGTCGAACGCCAGGTTGCCAAACGCAGCATAGACATCGCTCTTGAAGTTGTCCCAGACCACCTGCTCGGTCGGATTGGCCGAGCCCGGTGGTGCGTACAAGGACTCGACTATGCCCTGACCCAGATCGATGCCTGTGTTGACGCCGACCTCGCGATCGATGTTGAGGAAGTACAGACCACCGAGCCAGCGCAGGCGCGTGTCGCCACTAGAGGAGAGACGAATCTCGGCACTGTAGTCGGTCTGGTTGCGCTCCTGATACTGCGTGCCATCGCAGGCAGTAGGTCCATACGGGCCGAATACAGCGGCCGGTGGTACACCATTGGCACCGAAGAAGAGGATCTGCGGCGGCGGTAGTGCGAAGCCACTGTTGAAGACACTGGCCGCGGTCGACTGACAAACCGGATCATTGTTGAAAAAGCCGTACGACGCGCTCGTGCCATCGGATCCCAGCGAGTTCTGGATGTCGCTGTACAGCGCCCAGGCCGTCAGTTTGCCGAACGACAGATCCTGGTCCCATTTGACCGACACATCGATCGCTTCCTGCTTGTTGAACGGATCGATGTTATTGACGAAGTCGAAGTTATGATCGTTCGCGTCTTCGTTGAAGAGCTCCGCGTTCGGCAGGCCGCTGAACACCAGCCCCGGCACCAGGAAATTCGCATTGAACGAAATTGAGGCAGCATCAACTTTGCCATAGTGCGCCTTGACGTCGAGCTTGCCGCTGTCACCCAGCTCGAACAGCATGCGACCGTTCAGGTTCCAGCCTTCGAAATCATCGACGTTCTTCGCGCCGAGGAACTTGTTGCCGTAGAAACCATCGGTCGAACGATAATCGCCCGTGAGCTTCCAACCGGAGCGGTTGGACATCGGCCCGCCCAACACGAACTGACCGGTGTAGGTATTGTCCTCACCGTATGATGCGCGGAAGTCGCCGCCGAAATCCACGCCCGGTGTGGTGGTTGTTACAATGATCGCGCCAGCCGCCGCATTGCGGCCATAGATGGCGCCCTGCGGGCCCTTGACGATTTCCACCTGCTTGAGATCCGCATATTCACGATTGAATGCGGCTGGATTAGTCATGAGGATGCCGTCGATGATCAGCGCAAAGCTGTTCTCGGCATCGCGAGCACCGTTGATGCCGCGAATATTCACCTGCGCGTCAGCCACTTCGGCGGTCTGCACCAGCGACACGCCCGGAGTCAGCCTTACGAGATCACCAGCACGCTCAACGGACGCCGCTTCCAGCGTGCTCGCGGTCAGCGCCGTGACACTCGCCGGTACGTCCTGCAAAGCCTCTTCGCGCTGTCGGGCGGTGGTAATGACGATTTCTTCGACAGGTGCCGCGGCCGACTGCTGCGCCAGTGCGACCTGACCTGTTAGAGCACTACCTGCCGCCGTCGCCAGAATGATGGCGATCGTGCGCGATACGGTGCTGTACCGGTTGCTGTGCATCGTTAAGACTCCCAAAAAACTGTAGATGTCATCGGACCGATTGCAGCCACGCCAAGCGCGGCGGCCGCAGAATCGAGGCCGGATCGTAGCATAGTGGCGTAAGTGCAACCAATAGCGTGACAAGCTTTCGTCGCGCCGTTCCGCCGCAGCGAGCTACTCACGAACGCAGCGAAGATCAGTCGCGGCACCGTGGCGGCGACTCTGATTGTCCGGACAACAAGGCAGGATGTCTCGTGTTGCGCAAAAGCCACATTGGCGGGGCTTGCCGACGTCCAGTGGCCGCATTGGACGTCGCGCGCCATGCCGCTTGCGCGTCGCGACACAGCTGGCATGCTGCATCGTGCGGCGCGCCAGCACGCGCCAAGATCTACCGCAAAGGACACTATGCCCACTCCATCGCTCGTCAACGCCATCGATGCCGTCGTCAACATCTGGACGCCTGAGGCGCTCTCGCATCGCCCCGATTGGAAAGACGGCTTCTTCGCCGGCAAAGTGAAAGCCAAGAGCCCCATGTCAGCCCTGTCACTCGAGCAGATGTTGGCGCGCATGGAATCTGCCGGTATCGAACGCGCGTTTCTGGTGGCGGCTCGCACCGGACGTCTCGGCCTGCCCGGTTCCTATCACATGCCGTATGAAGTGGTCGCGCGCGCGTGCGAACAGTATCCCGGTCGATTCTACGGCCTGGCTGGGGTGGACCCGACGCTGGGCATGGCTGGCGTACGCGCGCTGGAAGACGCGGTCAAGAACATGGGTTTCATCGGCGCGCATGCCTATCCGCACTGGTTCGAGCTCGCTCCGGATCACGCGAAGTGGTACCCGCTGTACGCCAAATGCGTCGAACTCGATATCCCGTTCCTCACGCAAGTGGGGCAATCGCTCATCTACTCACCTGATCAGCGGCTGCGCAGTGTCGGCCGGCCAGTGACGCTGGACGCTGTCGCCTGCGACTTTCCGGAACTCAAGCTGTTAGGAATCCACGTCGGCATACCCTGGCACGATGAAATGATTGCGATGGCGTGGAAACACGAGAACGTCTGTATCGTCGCCGACGCACATAGTCCCAAGTACTGGCCGGACAGTTTCGTGAAGTATCTCAACAGCTTCGGTCAGAACAAGGTGCTGTTCGGCACCGACTTCCCGGTGCTGGATTTCGAGCGCACGATGAACGAAGTGCTGGCCTTGGGCCTCAAGCCCGACGTGCTGCCCAAATTTCTGCGGGGCAATGCCGAGCGGATTTTCAAGCTGCCATCCTGAACTCGCGCGGCTAGCCGTCCCCGCCTACTGCTATTTGAGTTGCCGCCTGCTCAGCCGTCATCGTCGCCCCTGCTTTGCGCAGCTGCTCGATCGCCGCATCGGTGAGCCCTGCCTCGCGCAGAACCTCGACGCTGTGCTCGCCGAGACGTGGCGCGTGTCGGCGTATGTCGGCGGGCGTCGCACCGAAATTTACGGGCAGTGACGGCATCCGCAGCCTGCCTTCGGTGGGATGATCGACGAACTGCCAGAAACCGACCGCGTCGAGATGCGGATCGCGGGTGAGATCTTCGAGTGTATTGACGACGATTGTCGGCACACTTGTGTCACCGAAAATCGCCAACCATTCCGCCGTCGTCCGCGTCGCCATGATGCGGCCTGTCTCCGCGTACGTTTCGTCGATATTGCGCACGCGGTCCGCCAGCGTCCTGAAGCGCGGATCGTCTAACAAGTCTGGTCGTTCCGCCAGTTTGCAGAATTTCTCCCAGTGCGCGTCGAGGTACGGCAGGATCGCGATGTAACCGTCTCTGGTCGGATACGGTTTGCGATGATGGCTCATCAGACGGACGTAACCTGGCGGCGCCTTGGGGGGCTCGAAAGTCATACCCCACAGATGTTCTGCCATCACCCAGTTCACCATCGTCTCGAACATCGGCACCTCGAGCTCCTGACCGACGCCGCTGCGTTCGCGATGGAACAGAGCTGCCAGCACGCCGTAGACCACTGTCATCGCTGTAGTCTTGTCGGCGACGATCGTCGGCAGATAGCGTGGCTCACCCAGCACCAGCTTGTTGAGCATGGCGATGCCGCTGACCGCCTGGATCGAATCGTCGAGCGCGCCTTTGGCGCCATAGGGCCCATGCTTGGAATAACCATACGAGCCGCAGTAGATGATCTTGGGATTGACCTCCTTGAGATCCGCGTAATCCAGACGCAGCTTCGTCATCACTTGCGGCCGATTGTTGTGAATGAACACATCGGCCGTCTTGACCAGTTCCAGCAGCGCGGCGCGCGCGCCGGGCGCCTTGAGATCGAGCACCAAACTGCGCTTGTTGCGGTTGCAGGTGAGATAGAGCGCAGCCATGCCGGGATTCGTCGACGCCCCGAGGGTACGGTTGCTGTCGCCGCGTGGCGCCTCGATCTTGATCACGTCAGCGCCCATATCGGCCAGAATCTGGCAGGCCCACGGGCCCAGCACGACGCTGGTGAGCTCAACGACGCGCACACCGTGCAGCGGTCCTGGCATGGCTTCTACTCCTGGCTTTATTCGAAGAACAGGTAAGCACGTTACACGGCGCTTCCGCTGAGTGGCAAGGTACATGCAAACTCCCACGCACGGTGCGGGCAATGGGCTAACTTGTCACGACTTGGGCGCCGCAGGGTACGGGAGGCAAGCACGTATGTTTTCGGCCATGTTTCTTGTCAATGCGGTGTTGCAAGCAGTGCTGTTTGTCTGGCTGGTCCGGATTTGGCGCCGAACGCGCGCTGCGGCGGCTGCGGTACTGCTGATTCCGCAGTTCTTTCTCATCTGGGACAATTCGATCGTCGGCTCAGGCCAGTGGATCGGCTTCGGCGAGCTGCTCGAGTCCCTCAATTGGGCGCGCTTCTGGGCTCACTGGCTGTTTGGTTCGTGGCTGATCGTCGCGTCCGGATCGATCCTGCGCCTGGCAGGATTCCGCCGGGCGCAGCAGCGCTGGATCATGGCGCTGTTCTGCCTGCTGACAGTCGGCGTCGTTGGCTACGAGGTACATGGCAATTGGCATGCCACCCTCATGCCCGTGTGCGAGTACGATCTGCTGCGCTACAACACGAGCGTTCGCGCAGAACACTTGTGCTCGCCTGAGCAGGCAGTGGTGCCGGGAGGCGGCGCACCACTCGGGCCGCTGGTGACAGTATTCGTTGTCATCGGCGTCGGTGCAGCACTCGCCCTGCGCCGCCGGTTTCCGTGGATGCTCGTCGGTGGCATATTGATGTTCATCAGCGCGACTCCGCCGCTGATGCGCTACAAGCTCGACAATTTCGGTGAAGTAATGATCGCATTCGGTGCGATCTGGGCCGTCGCTCATTTCACGTCCAGAGATCGCACCATACGGTTCCGTGTCGGCAGCTGAATGACTTGAGCGAAACGGACCGACGCTATCGTTTGGCGGGTACTCTACTGGTAGCAGGCGGCGCAATGCTGTTCGCTGTCAAGGGCCTGTTCGCCAAATGGCTCTATACCCGGGGCGTCAGCTTCGAGGCTGTCGTAACGATCCGCGCCCTGCTCGCACTACCGGCCTTCTGGCTGTTCGGTCTGCGGCGTGTCGGCGATGCTCGGCGTCTGCTCGCGGCGCCGCGACGCGCGCTCGCCGCGGCCGTGATCGCGGGATTTCTCTGCTACTACGTCGGCGCGCTGGTCAACTTCTATGCACTCACGCTGATCGACGCATCTATCGAACGGGTTCTCCTGTTCAGCTATCCGGCAATGGTCGTGCTGATCATTGCTGTACGGGCGCGGCAGTGGCCCAGCGCACAGGTGCTCGCCGCAGTCACGATCACTTACACAGGCATCTTCCTCGCCGTCGGTGGCCTTGAGAAAGATGTATTCAGCGCCAATCTGTTAGGTGCCGGGCTGGTATTGGTATCGGCGCTCAGCTACGCGATCTACTTTCTGATCGGCGCACGTTATACCCACGTTCTCGGCAGCGCGCGCTTCACGTTGGTAGCCATGACCACCGCTGGCTGTGCGCTCGGACTGCATTTCTGGTTGTTCGGCACGCCAGCTGAGATGCGTGACTACGGGGCGCCCGTCTGGCTTGCGCTGCTGGTGATGTCGATCGTCTGTATGTTCTTTCCGGCACTGATGCAGGCCGAAGGCGTCAAGCGCGTGGGCGCGCAGCGCGGTTCGGTCGCCAGCACCGTCGGCCCTCCCACCACGATCTTGCTGGCCGCGGTGCTACTGCACGAGCGGCTGACCGTGCTGCAGCTAGTCGGCACAGCGTTGATCATTGCGGGGATCCTGGTGGTGGAGCTGCGCCGTCGCAGCTAATCCTTCGACACTGCGAGATGACCAGCGAGCGCCAGTACGCGCTGCGCCTTGTACACGACCGGATAGTCGACGAATGCGCCATCTATCTGTATGGCAGCGAGGCCCCGTGCCTCCGCCTGCCGAAAGGCCAGTACTACCGACTGCGCATGCGCAATCTCAGCAGAGCTCGGGGTGAAGACCTCATGACAGGCCGCTACCTGATCCGGATGGATACAAAGCTTGCCGAGAAAGCCAAACTGCTTGCCAGTGCGTGCCGAGCGCACAAAACGGTCCCGGTCCTTGATCTGCACGACGACCGTGTCGACCGGCGGTTCGATACCGGCCACTCGTGAGGCGTGCGTGAGGCTGGCACGCGCATAGTCCAGCTCACGCTCCTCGGCTGTCCATTCCAGATTCAGGTCGTTAGTGTAATCCGCCCCACCCAACGCCAGCCGACTCAATCGCGGCGTCGCCGCCGCAAGTTCCGCGGCATGCATGATGCCCCGCGCAGTTTCGACGATGGCGATCAGATCGATCGTGCCAGCCGCGATGCCGCGCTGTTGCTCGAGTTCCGAGATACGCATGGCGATGGCATGCAACTGTTGCGCCGATTCGGCTTTGGGCACGACGATACCGTCGAGGCCGAGGATGACGACTGCTTCAAGATCACCATAACACCAGCGAGTATCGAAAGAATTGACCCGCACGTAGGCTTTGGACGCGTGTGAGCCCCGCAAGGCTCTGACAACCGACTCGCGGGCCAACTCCTTTTCGGCACTTGCGACAGCATCCTCCAGATCGAGCACGGCCACGTCGGCCCCGACCTGGAAGACCTTCTCGGCGCGGCGCGGGTGATTGCCGGGAGCGAACAAGAAGCTGCGCAGCCCCTGCGGCGCTGCCCGCTTGAACTGACCTGTTGCTTCCGTCTTGGTGAATTGTCCAGTCGTCATAGTCGGCTAGTCCTAAGCGTTCATGCTAAGTATTCATGGCAAGCATCGCAGTTGTCAGCTGTCGGTCCATGAGTCGCCACTTTGCCAGCCGCGCTTGAGCTGCAGCTGGTACGTGTACCGCTCCGCAGGATGCCACGCCATCGACACCTCGAATACCCTTTTGTTGTTGCCCACATAGTGCCGAACGATCGTCAGGCAGGGCGCACCCGCTTCGCACTGCAGCGCTGCGGCGAACTCAGCGGGCAGCAGTTCGGCACGCAGATCTACCGCCACCTGCTCCACGCGCTCGCCGAACCGGGTTTCAATCAGCTCGTACACCCGCTTTGGCCGGCCCAACAGCTTGACGACGTCCTGATACTCCGGAATCACGTAGACATCGGTCCAGCAGATCGGCGCACGTGTGGTTTTGAAACGCCGCAGCGCGCGGAAGCGAAACCATTCCGTACCGGCCGCGCAACCGAGAATTTGTGCCAGCCTGCGGTCGGCACGCACCATGCCGCTGGCGACCAGCTTCAGGCGGCTATCACTTGGATACTGCAGCAACTCAGCCGGCGAGCGTATCGACTGGACATAAGCCTCACTCGACCGCTTCGATCGCACCACGGTGCCGACGCCCTGCCGTCGCTCGATCAGGCCCAGCTCAGTGATCAGTAGCAAGGCCTCGCGCACGGTGTGACGGCTGACCTGATACCTCGCGACGAGTTCATGCTCGCCGGGAATCGTCGCGCCAACCTTGAGCCGACCGGCGCGTATGTCACCGATCAGCTCGTCCGCCAATCGACGATAGCGCGGCTGTCCAGCTGTTCTTCGCGTCACTTGCCCGCGCCCCTCGGACATCGCCTGTTGCGCTCACCCACGCATTGTCGCAAGCTAGCACTTGTCCGGACAAGTGAGTCGCTATCGTGAGCCAAAACGTAAAATCTGTGGGCCAAAACCGCTATCGCGAGCAATTCGGTCGCCATTTCGAAGACTTCACCGTCGGCGACATCTACGAGCATCGGCCCGGCCGGACGATCACGGAGACCGACAACACCTGGTTCACGCTGCTCACGATGAATACCCATCCCATGCATTTTGACGCAGAGTATGCCAAAGCGTCGGAATTTGGTCGCTGTATCGTTTGCAGCCCTCTTACGGTCGCGTTGATGGTCGGCATGAGCGTCACGGACGTGAGTCAGAAGGCCATCGCCAACCTGGGCTGGCGCGAGATCAAGCTGACTTTCCCGCTGTATGCAGGCGACACGCTGTATGCCGAGTCAGAAGTGCTCGACAAACGCGAGTCTGCTTCCCGCCCTGGCGCCGGTATCGTCACCGTGAAGACGATTGGCAAGAACCAGGACGGCAAAGTTGTCTGCACCTTCGAGCGCACGATTCTGGTCGCGCGACGCGGTCACTCCATCGAAGACAAGATCGGCTATTGAGGCAACGCGACCATGAATACTGTCAGCAACGAAGAAGCCGACATCTACGATGCCATCGAGCGCTGGACGGAAAAGGAAGTTCGGCCGATCGCGAAACGATTCGACCATGCCGACGAGTATCCCGCCGAGCTCGTCGAACAGATGAAGGAACTCGGCCTGTTCGGCGCGACGATCGAGCAGCAGTATGGTGGCCTGGGACTCACCTGCGCCACGTATGCCCGCATAGTCATGAAGATCTCGTCGGTCTGGATGGCACCCGTCGGCATTTTCAACTCGCATCTGATCATGGCTGCAGCGCTCCAGCGCAGTGGCACGGAGGAACAGAAACGACGCTGGCTGCCCCGCTTCGCCACCGGCGAACTGCGCGGCGGCATCGGCCTCACCGAGCCCAACGCAGGCACGGACCTGCAGAGCATACGGACGGTCGCAGAGCGCTCGGGCGATGGCAATCACTACGTCATCAACGGCACCAAGACGTGGATCACCAACGGGATTCAGGGCACGTGCTTCGCCGTGTTGACCAAAACGAACCCGCGGGCCGAACCACGCCATCGCGGTATGTCGATGTTCATCTGCGAGAAAGGCCCCGGCTTTACGGTCGGCAAGAAGCTGAAGAAGATGGGCTACAAAGCGATCGACTCGGCTGAGCTGGTGTTCGACAACTTCGAGGTGTCCGCCGGCAACTTGATCGGCGAGTCGGAAGGACTCGGATTCAAACACGCTGTCGGCGGACTGGAGCTGGGCCGCATCAACGTGGCAGCGCGTGGCGCGGGGATCGCCACTGGCGCACTCGAGCAGGCGCTGCGCTACGCACAGGAGCGCCAGACCTTCGGCAAGCCGATCGCGCAGCATCAGGCTATTCAGCTGAAGCTCGCCGACATGGCGACACGGGTCGAAGCCGCCCGTCTGCTCATCGATCAGGCAGCTCACAAGTACGACTCCGGCGAACGCTGCGACATGGAGGCGGGCATGGCCAAACTGTTCGGCTCCGAAGCCGGCGTGGAGAACAGCCTGGAGGCGATGCGTATTTTTGGCGGTTACAGCTATTCCGTCGAGTACGACATCGAACGCATGTACCGCGATGCACCTCTAATGTGCATCGGCGAAGGCACCAACGAAATGCAGCGCATCATCATCGCCCGGCAGCTGCTCGAGCGGCATCCGCTCTGAACGGCGGCGAGCACATCCACGAGTCTCGACATGACACCCTCAGACTTTCTGCCGCTCACCGGCATCCGGATCCTGACTTTCGAGAACTTTGGCGCGGGACCATTCGGCTCGATGTACCTGGCCGATCTCGGCGCCGAAGTCATCAAGATCGAGAACCGGCAACAGGGCGGCGACGCCACACGTCGTATGGGCCCATATTATCTGGGATCCGACGACAGCCATTTCTTCCAGACTTTCAACCTCAACAAGAAGAGCGTCACACTCAATCTCAAGACACCAGATGGCCAGGACGTGTTCCACAAGCTGGTCGGCAAGTCGGACGCTGTACTCAACAACCTGCGCGGCGATCAGCCGGAAAAACTGGGCCTGACATACGATGCACTCAAGGCTTACAACCCGAAGATCGTTTGCGCACACTTGTCAGCCTATGGCCGCGACAACGAACGCAAAGCGTGGCCCGGCTATGACTACCTCATGCAAGCCGAAGCGGGCTACTTGCATCTGACCGGTGAGCCTGGATCACCTCCCTCACGGATGGGTCTATCGATAATCGATTTCATGACGGGCATCACCACGGCGCTCGCGCTGGTCGCGGCCCTGTTCGGCACCAGTCGCAGCGGTGTTGGTCGGGATCTGGATGTCAGTCTGTTCGACGTGGCGCTGCACCAGCTGTCCTATCCTGGCAACTGGTACCTCAACGAAGGGGCACGCACCGGGCGACTGGCGCGTAGCTCACACCCGTCGGCGACGCCGGTACAACTCTACAAGACGCAGGACGGCTGGATCTTCATCATGTGCATGACGGAGAAATTCTGGCAGGCGCTTTTGCCCATCATTGGTAGAGCGGACCTCGGCGCGGAGGCGCGCTTTGCGACCGCCGATGTGCGTCGCGCCAACCGGGACGCGCTGACGCCAATACTGGATGCGGAATTCGAACGCGACACCACTGCAAACTGGCTGACCAAGCTGCAAGGCATCCTGCCGGCGGCGCCGGTATACGACATGGCGCAGGCACTCGACAATCCGTTCTTGGCCAGGATCGGCGCACTGCAGGTGCTGCAACATCCGCAACGACCGGATTTCCGTGCACTCACAAATCCCATCAAGCTCGACGGCCGGCGGCTGCCGAGCCGGGTGGCGTCAGCACTCGGTGCCGATACCCGCGACATCCTGGGCGAACTCGGGTTGAGCCAGCAGGATCTCGATGCGTTGGCAGCCAAGCAAGTGATCTAGCCGCACATGAAACTAACTGGTATCCGCGTACTGGATCTTTCCCTGTTCCTGCCTGGCCCACATCTGACGATGATGATGGCCGACCACGGCGCCGAGGTCATCAAGCTCGAACCGCCTGGTGAGGGCGAACCCAACCGGCATATCGGCCCGCGCGAGGGCCAGGGCGCGGACGAAATCAGCGTCTACTTCCGCAATACACACCGGGGCAAGAAAAGCATCAGTCTCAATTTGAAGGACCCGGTAGCGCGCGAGGCACTATTGCGCGTCGCCGACACGGCCGACGTGTTCGTCGAGGCCTTTCGTCCTGGCGTAGTCGATCGGCTTGGCGTCGGCTACGAGGCGGTGTCGAAACGCAATCCGCGCATTGTCTATTGCTCGATCGCAGCGTTCGGCCAGACCGGGCCGTACCGCGACGTGCCAGCACATGATATCGGCACGGAAGCGATTGCCGGAGTCGTAAGTCTCAACTTGGGCGACGACAACCAGCCGACCATGCCACACGTACCGGCAGCGGACATGGCGGCGTCGCTGATGGCGCTCAATGGCATCCTGATGGCCCTGTATCGCCGGGAACACACTGGGCGCGGCGACTATATCGACATCGGCATGCATGATTCCATACTCGCCTGGACTGCCAACGTCACGGGCGACGTATTCGCCAACAAGCGCGCCCCCGTCGTCAAACACGAGCGTACTTTCGGTGGCGCGGCTTTCTACAAGATATATCGCACGCGTGACGATCGGCACATCGTACTTGCGGGCCAGGAGCCGAAATTCATACGCAATCTGCTACAGGAACTTGGCAAGCCGGAATTCATTGCCGTTTGCGAGCGCGGTCCCGGGCCTCACCAGCAGCCCGTGATCGACTTCCTGCAGAGTGCGTTTCTCACCAAGACGCAGGCTGAATGGATCGAATGGTTTGCTGACAAGGACATCTGTTTCGCGCCGGTGAAGAACCTGCGCGAGGCGTTCGATGATCCGCACGCCAATGCGCGTCAGATGCATCTGCTCGACCCGTCGGGCCGCGAGCACATCGGTATCCCAATCAAGTTCGCGCAGGAGCCCGGGGAAGTGTCCTTCCAGTGGCCCCACGTCGGCGAACATACTGCTGCCGTACTGCGGACGGCGGGCGTCGATGAGTCGACGATCGAATCGCTGACCCGCAAGCCTGCGCGAACCTCAGCCGACTAACAAGACTGTCTCAGCGTGCTCGAGCGCTTGCGGCGTGCCGTAGATGAAGACGATGTCACCCTCGCGCAATTGCATGTTAGCAGCGGGCGCGCGGCCCATGATGCCCTGCCGCCGCACGCCGGTGAACGTCACTTCGGCGCCGGCCGCGCGGATGTCGGCAATAGTCTTGCCGACGGCCCAGGAGCTCGGCGGCAGCACGATCGATCGGACCGCCTCGCGCCACGGCTTGCGATCCTCGCGCGGCCCCCCTTCCGGCACGATCACATCACGCAGCATTTCGTAGCGATTGGCCCGCAGACCAGTCACCGTGCGCAAGACCCGCGACATCGGCATGTGTAACAACATCAAGGCGTGCGAGGCCAGCATCAGGCTGGCCTCGAAGGTCTCGGGAACGACCTCGGTAGCGCCGGCCTCCTTGAGCTCAGCGAGCTTGGCGTCATCCTGGGTCCGAACCAGTACCGGCACATTCGGCCTCGACCGGCGCACCGCGCGCAGGATGCTGATCGAGGTGGTCGGATTGGCAAATGTGATGATCACGGCACTAGCCGTCGCCAGGCCGACTTTCTCGAGTACTTCCTCATCGGCCGAATCGCCGTAATGAACCGGCTCGCCCGCCTGGCGCGCCACCCGGATACGCGCCGGATCCAGATCGACAGCGATGAACTCGAACCCCTGCGATTCCAGCACGCGAGACAGGTTCTGGCCGACCCGGCCAAAGCCGCAGACAATGACATGCTCGCGCTGCGCCACCTGCTCCGTCACCGCGAATTCGCGCTCGAGCGCGGTGCTATCGGGCACCTTGTCGCGAATCAGCCAGCGCGCGATGCGCTTGTTGTTACTGATCAGGATCGGCGCGACCACCATGCTCAGGACGATAGCGACCAGCAACGGCTGCGCGTAGACGCGATCGAGCGAGCGATTCTGCAGCAGCAGCGTCAGCAGTGCGATACTGAACTCACCGCCCGCTGCGAGCGTGATACCTGCACGCAGCGCCTTGAAGCCCGAATCGACCAGCGCCCGAAACACGAACGCGGCGATGGCGGCCTTGACCACCACCAGCGCCACCAGAATCGCCATGATCAGCCAGAATTCGGCGACGAGCAGCCTGAGATCTAGGAGCATGCCGACCGAGATGAAAAACAGCCCGAGCAGGATGTCGCGAAACGGCCGAATGACAGCCTCGATCTGATGGCGATACTCGGTCTCGGCCAGCATCATGCCGGCCAGGAAGGCGCCAAGCGCCATCGAGAGGCCAGCCAGGTGCGACGCCCACGCCGAGGCGAGCGCGACGAACAGGACGGCCAGCGTGAACAGTTCGCGCAGGCGACTATGGGCGATCTCGAAAAACAAGGGCCGCAGCAGCCAACGGCCCGCTGCCAACACGACCATCACCGCGACCGTGCCGGCGATCACCTTGCCGACGATGGCAGAGAGCGAGAAGTCCTCCGATCCTCCCCCGAGCGCCGCAGCCAACGCCAGAAATGGCACGAACGCGATGTCTTGAAACAGCAGCACACTGAACGCGATCCGTCCGTGCGTGCGATTGAGTTCGGCCTTCTCCGTGAGCAGTTGGACGACGAGCGCCGTGGAACTCAGCGCCACTGCGCCACCGACGACGATCGCCAGCAGCCAATCGAGCCCGAACAGCCGGGCGACTAGCGCGACGACCGTGGCTGTCGCAAGCACTTGCAGCGAACCCAAGCCGAACACCTCGCGTCGCATTGCCACCATGCGCGGCCAGGAGAACTCGAGCCCAAGCGTGAACAGCAGGAACACCACGCCGAGCTCGGCCAGCAACCGCGTGAGATTCGACTCGGCAAAGTAGCTCAGCGCGTAGGGCCCGAGCAGCAGGCCCACGGCCAAATAGCCAAGAATGGCCGGCAGGCCAACGCGCCGTGCCAGCGTCACGACGAACACCGACGCCGCGAGCAGGATCAGGATCTGGGGCAAAGCTGAGTCGAGCATGCACAGCCACGTTAGGGCGGGCTATACCGGCGCGTCAACCATTCATTAGCACGGTCGTATCGTAGCGCTCGAAGTTCTGCAGCGCGCGCCGGTAAGCGTTCTGCACCATGCGTTCGGCCACCTTGTCCGCTCGCGGTGAGAGGATCATGCGGATGACGACATCGTCGGCTGGCCGATTGATGTCTTCTACGAGCAGCTGTTCGATCAGACGGGTCAGCCGTACAGTCATCTCATTGACGAACCGCAGGCGAGCACCATCATGCACGTTGTCGGTCGTCGGGCCATAGGTCGCGCGCGCTTCGGTCGCAAGTTCGGTCAGAAAAGTCGCCATGAACCGCGCTTTGTCGGTGATCCGGAAATCCGTGTAATAGTCGATTTCTGACTGCAGATTCATGGATCACGCCGGGAAGAAATCGATCGGTTTGGTAGTCGTGATGGTCTCGACGTCCTTGGCCTCGAACCGGAACAAGCGTACGCGCGCCACGATCTTGCGCTCGAGCTCCGCAGAATTGAGCTCACTCGAGACGATCCGGCACATAGTCACTTCGCCCGAAGGCGCGATCGTGAACTCCAACACCACCTTGCCTTGCAAATCGGGTTGATCGCGCAGCGCTCGGCCGTAAAGCGCGTAAATGGCGCCCTTGTTGCGATCGAAGACTGTCTCGATCTCTTCGCGGCTACGCGACGCTTTACCACTGCGGCCGGAGCGCTTGACGCCATCGCCGCCGCCGGCCAAGGCGCTGCCCGCACCTGAACCACCGAACGGCACCTGGACACGCGTCGAGGACACGCCACCGAGGTTGCCAGCGCCGCCGCCAAAGCCGCGGCTGACACCCGCTGAACTGACACCGCTGCTGGCCGAACCAACCTTGGAAGTGATCAGCGAGCGCTCGGCACGCGACGGACCATTCTCCTCGCCCGTGGTGTTGGCTGTCTGTTCCAACATTTCCTTGGTGGTATCGAACTGCTGGCGTATGTCCTTGAACTGATCTTCGAACGCCAGCAGGCCAGCACGTGAGGCGCGCTCACGCGCATTCTGGGTCTTCGCCAGATCTGGTTTTTCCTGCGGCCGCACGCGCTCGGGCTCAGGCCGTACGATTTCCGGCGCCTTTTCCGGTTCGATCACTGGTGGCGGCGGCGGCGGCGGGATCTGCTTTTCGATCATGATCTTCGCCAGCCGCGGCGGGATCGTTGCCTGCACATCGAGCGGCTGTTCCGGCAGCTTGATCAGCCAGATGACCGTGCCGATCAGCAGACA
>Ga0116152_10001475_pt1 | contig 19299 bp, 17 predicted proteins | sample AD_UKC119_MetaG_FD_89894 | JGI IMG/M metagenome (GOLD analysis project Ga0116152, IMG submission 89894) | Active sludge microbial communities of municipal wastewater-treating anaerobic digesters from Hong Kong - AD_UKC119_MetaG | ecosystem: Engineered > Bioreactor > Anaerobic > Digestate...
CGCAATGGCCACAGACGCTGGCCTGCTCCGTGGCCGTCGCAGTTCGGTCCGGGCCGCCACAGCAGAAACAACGCACGCCAGGCGTGACCGAACTGCGCCCGCGAGGAAGCAGGCCAGTGGCGAATGCAGGACGCGCGACGTGAATCCACATCGCGCCACGCCGGACTCTGTCAGTGTCCAGACCCAATGTTGTCTAACCGTGCGTGCGCCGCTCCGTCGAAACGACCGCGTCCCGCACACCGGACGCGCTTGGATGGCTTGCACACCAGACGCGCTGCGATGGCATGGGACAGGCGTTACTCTCTGCAACGCCCTCACCCGCCATGGCCGATGACGCTGGCCTGCTTCCTGGCGGGCGCAGTTCTGTCCAGCCGCGACGAATCAGCCCAAGCATGCAAAAAAAGAAAAGGCCGCGACGAGGGTCGCGGCCTTTTCGAATTGAAACCTGCAATGTGTGTCGCCGGCATGGCGCCGACGGTTGGATCGGGCTTACTTGCCCTTGAGGTCGACCTTGCCGCCGGCCTCTTCGAGCTCCTTCTTGAGCTTGTCGGCGTCTTCCTTGTTGAGGTCTTCCTTGACAGCCTTCGGCGCCGAGTCGGCGATTTCCTTCGCTTCCTTCAGGCCCAGGCCCGTCGCGGCGCGGATGACCTTGATGACGTTGATCTTGCTCGCGCCGGCGTCCGTCAGGATGACGTCGAAGACCGACGGGACGTCGGCCTCTTCCGCCGCGGCGCCACCGCCGACCGGGCCGGCCATCATGACGGCGCCGCCGCCGGCCGGCTCGATGCCGTACGTGTCCTTGAGGTAGTCCGCCAGGTTCTGCGCGTCCTTGACGCTCAGGTTGACGATCTTGTCACCGAGATCCTTGACCTCGGCCGTGAATTCCTTCGCGGGTGCTTCTGCCATCTGTTCACCTATCTATTGATTGTGGAGGCCTTTTCGGGGCTTCCGAACACCATCCCGATAGCTGAGATCCCTGTGATCTCATTTAACCCGGGCGACACGGAGCGCCGCCACACAAGGGGACCTTCGGGTTCGAGTTACCTCTAGTTACCAGTTGCGAGTTTCCAGTCACGAGTTGCTCAAGTTATGCGTCGCCGTGATCCACACGGCTCTCGTCACTCGACACTCGTTACTCGAAACTCAGTTACGCCACCTTCGTGATCGACTCGCCCTTTTCGAGCTTGTCGACGATTGCCTTGATGCAGCCGGCGATCTTGCCACCGACGTTGAGCTGGCCCGCAATGCGGCGTCCGGGGCTGATGACCAGCATGACGACTTCGCCCTGCAGTTCGGCCTTGCTCTTGCGCTTCGAGATATCGTCGACCGTGAGGACGTCCGGCTCGCCATCGACGAGACCGTTCGTGAGCTCAAGATTCGGGAAGTCCTTCTTGAGCGCGATCAGTTCCTTGGCCGTGTCGACCGGGCTGCCGCCCGTGACCAGCGCACAAGGCCCCTTCAGGGCCTTCGCGAGCGGCTCGAGCGGCGTTCCTTCGAACGCGCGGCGCGCCGCGGAGTTCTTCACAACGTGGACGCTCACGCCGTTCTTGCGGAGGCGACCACGGAAATCGTTGACTTCGTTGCCCGTCAGACCATGCACGTTCACGACCAGCATGTCTTCCAGACCTTCGTACTTCGATACAAGGTCCTTACGGAGCAGCTCTTTTACGGCTTTGCTCATCGCATACTCCTCTTACTGCTGCTCCACCTGGAGCATGACGCCGGGCGACATCGTGCCGCTGACGCAGACCTTCTTGATGTACGTGCCCTTGGCCGTGGCCGGCTTGAGGCGACGAAGATGATCGACAAACGCCTTCAGGTTTTCCTTCAGGTCATCCGCCGGGAAGCTCGCGCGACCCACGACGGCGTGAATGTTGCCGCCGGCGTCGTTGCGGAAGTCGATCTTGCCGGCCGCGAAGTCCTTGACGGCTTCGGCGACGTTCGGCGTCACGGTGCCGTTCTTCGGGCTGGGCATCTTGCCGGAGGGACCCAGCACGCGACCCAATCGGCCGACCTTGCCCATCGCTCGCGGATGCGCGATCGCGACATCGAAGTCCTGCCATCCGCCGTTGATCTTCTCGACCAGATCGTCGATGCCGACTTCGACGGCGCCGGCCGCCTTCGCGGCTTCGGCGTCGGGACCGTCGCAGAACGCGACGACTTTCTTCTTCTTGCCAATGCCCTTCGGCAGCGAGATGCTGCCGCGCACCAGCTGATCGGCGTGTCGCGGGTCGATGCCGAGATGAACGGCGACGTTGATCGTCTGATCGAACTTCGTGCCCTTCGTCACTTCCTTGAGCAGCGCCAGCCCTTCGTCGACCGGATACGTCGTGTTCCGATCCACTTTGGCCTGGTTGTCGCGCTGCCGGCGCCCCATGCCGCGCATGGGACGACCACGCTTCTTGCGGCCGCCACTCATCGGCGCCGCATCCGCAGCCTTATCTTTCGCCATGGATTCCCTTTCTAACGACTGAACGTCTGCCACGATTGACGGCTCGTGGTCGAACCGCGCCCGCCTCGCGGGCGTGCCGCCGGCGCACGCCGACGAAATAACGAGCCGCGTAATGTAAGCGACGCCCCTCACGCCCGCAAGGCGTCACCCCGCCACGGGAAGCCCCGATAACCTGATTCGGCCGTGAGGATACGGCGGCTCCGACCGGCGCCGCCGCCGGACCGCAGAGTTCACGGCGCGGGCCACTGGGCGGGCCCAATGACAAAGACGACCGGACACTCCGACATTGGAGCGCCCGGCCGTCTCGACGTTGGGAAGGTGTGGGCTCAGCGAATCCGACGTCGCCTATTCGGCCGCCATGAGCAGCACGAACGGAGCGATGTCCGCCGTGTCGATCTCGGCGTCCAGGTTCACGTCGGCGTTCAGGATCGTGCAATCGACATAGGTCGTCGCATACTGCGTCGGCGCCAGCATCGCCGTCACGAACGCCTGGATGTCCAGACCGTCGATCTTTCCGTCACAGTTCATGTCGCCGGGGACAGGGCCCGTCGTGTAGGCGGCGCCCGCCTGGGCGTTCGTCTCGGGGAAGGCCTGCGTGATTTCGACGTAGGTTCCGCCGGCGCCCTGGGCCAGGTCGTAGCTGTACATCGGGACGCCATCGGCGCCACGGGTTCCCGCGACGTAGACCTTATTGCCGCCGACCGCGAGGGCGTTGGCCGACGCGTTCGACGCCGGCACGCTCGCCGCGACAAACGTGATCGTCCCCGTGTCCGGATCGATCGAATAGAGGCCCGTCGGCGAACCGAAGCTCGTGTATCCGTAGAGCAGACCGTCGACCGGGTTGTAGTCGAGCGCGAAGAAGCGATAGGGATCCGTGCCGACGAGCAGCGTCTTGTCGCATGTCGCCGGATCGATCTCGTAGATGCCCAGCGGACTGGCGTAGTTGAAGTAGCCGTAGAGCTTGCCGCGACCATAGGCCAGGCCGCTCGGTCCGGCCGTGAACGACGTGCCGAACTCGCACAACGGAATCACGGGGCCCTGGTAGGGCGCGATGAACAGGTTGGGGCGGAAGGTCCCTTCCTCGGTTCCCGCGACATAGATGGCGCCATCGGGACGGCCCGCCGCGCCTTCGATCGCCACTGTCGTATCAAACGCGTCGGTCCACGTCACGCTCGGGGCGCCGCTGAGATTCGACGTGCGCACCGGCAGATTCGCCGACGAGTCCGACGTTCCCACGAAGAGCGGTCGCTGCGGATCGAGCTGCGACGCCGAGATGGGCTCAATGCAGATGTCGTCGTAATAGACCGGCTCGTTGTGCGGCGCGTAGAGGTCGATGTTCATGATCGCGAGTTGGCCGACGCTGATGCCGCCCGTGACGGGAATCCAGCTTTCCTCCATCAGGAGTTGCCCGTTGTAGTACTCGCGAATCGTGCCGGCCGACGAAATGTTGCCGGGCCAGTCGTTCTCGAAGTCCGCCTCGATGCGAATCTCCACCCACTGGTCATAGACGATGGGCAGTGTCGTCGTGGCGCCCGCGTCTCGCAGCGCGTCGTACACGTAGTTGCCCGATGGGTTGAAATGCAGTTCCACGGGGAAGAAGTAGGGACCGCCGTGCTCGTAGTAGCTGTTCACGACGAAGAAGGACGTGGAGGCGAGGCCCGTCGGGATGTACTGCCAGGCGACGATTTCCCAGGAGCCGCCCGCAAAGGCGGTCTCAAAGGGATGGACCGCGTCCTTGTTGCCGGCGACGACGATGGAATTCGGCGCCGAGCGCGCCTGAACCGTGGACACGTACCCGGCGGCGCTCTGCGTGTCGTCCCAGCCCGTCCAGCCGCCGACGTTGTAAAGCTGCTGTCCGTCGGTATAGCTGTCGAAGTTGTCACACCAGCCGAGGATCTGGTTGGCGTCGCAGGGCGAAGGATAGCAGGTCGTATCGGCGCCCTGGAACTGACCGTAGGCGTCGGCGCAGAGGTACTCCGCCGTGATGATGCAGCCGCCCCCGGCGAAACAGCAGGCGCCAACGGCCGGCTGCGGGCAGGGATTCTCGGGATCACACGTCGTGTCGGGCCCGGCCCAGACACCGCCGGAAGTCTGATTCACGCAATCGTATTCCGTGTAGTCGCTCTGGCACTCACCACTCTCCTGGCAGCACGCCCCGGTCGGCGGCTGCGGGCACATGTTCGGCGAGCAGTTCGTTCCTTCGCCGAGGAAGGAGCGGCCGACGAGCGTGCACCAGACTTCGGCGCGAACGACGCACGAACCTGAGTTGGCGTCGCAGCAGGCGCCGGCGTCGGGACAGTCCGCTTCCGCACAGGTCGTCCCGGCGCCCATCCAGGTCTGGAGGTTACCGGGTGAACACTGCGCTTCCGTGGCTTCGAAACAACCGCCCAGCACGCCGTCGCAACAGGCGCCGGTCGGCTGCGGGCAGGGATTCGGATCACACGATGTGGCGTTCCCCTGATAATTGCCCGAGGCCGTGACGCAGTCCGCCTCTGTCGCAATCGAGCACAGGCCTGTCTCCGCAAAGCAGCAGGCGCCGACAGGTGTCTCGCACTGCACCACATCGCAGGTGATCCCATCGCCGTAGTACACGCCGTTGACCACGTTTTCGCAGTCGCTCTGCGTCTCGATCGAGCACTGCCCCGTGACATTCGAACAACACGCGCCCGTTTGTCCGTACGCCGCCTGGCTGGTCATCGCAATCAGCATCACGACGCCGCCTACCACTGACATCCTTTGCATGTTCAGGACCTCCTCGTCTGTCCAGTCCGCGAACGGTGTCGACGCCGCAATCGTGCGGCAGTCACACGTTCAAAATCCACGAGGCGTCTTGGGGAAGTGAAGATGGGCGTCCCCTCGCCGCTTGCCGTATGTCCCCCGCCTCAGTTACGAAACTACCGATCCGGCTTCAATTTTGCAATGAAATCTGTCATGAAATTTGCAATTGCAAACCTAAGTACCCAAGAAATATCAACATAGGACGTGATTAATCTTGAATCCATGCATAGACGCATACAGAATATGGGGATGGCGAGTCAAACCGAACAGCCCAGCAGTCTGGCGGACGCTGTGGATTGCATCCGACAAATGCGTTCCACCCTCGCGGCCGTCATCACGGGCATCCCCGACTTTCGGTTCAAACGACCCAACGACCTCTCCACGAAGCTCGGTCTCGATCCGAAGCTCGCATGGAACATCGGTCGTTGCATCGAGGAGACCGATCCGTTCGCGGCGGCCCAGTTCCTTCCCGGCCCGAAGGGTGTCAAAAAGCTGCTCGAAGCGGCGATCCGACATCACACGCCGGTCGACCTGGCGAACGCCGCCCGCGTTGCGTCAGATCGCTTCAACGAGATCGTTCGACATCAGGCGGGGACGCGCCGGAATTTCAACATCCTGATGGCGGGCAATTCGAAGACGGTGCGTCCCAGCGCCGACATCGAACATCGCCGTCGGGCGTTCGAGGGCGCCAGCTACATCTTCGGCGTTCATGCGCAGACGATCTTTCGATCCTGTCTCGCCATGCCATCGGACGACCCGGAACGCTGGGACTTTGCGACCCTCCGCGGCATCGTCGACTTTTGTCGGCTCCGACCCAACGTCGCCTGGCGCATCACGCGCCCCGTCTCGGTGGACGCCGATCGCACTTACCATCATGACGTGCCGCGTGAGGCCATCGACGCCAATGCGACGACCGACGAGAACGCCCTCCCCCTGATGCTGGACTACTGCACGCATCCGGTGCCGAAGTTTCGGACAGTGCGCGGCGCCTACGGTCACATCGAGTACGAATTCGTCTCCGACTCCGTCGGCATCGATTCCCGGATCACCTGCATCACGGGGGAGATGCTTCGACGCTTCGAGCCACGTTATCGTAACGACGTCTATGACGACTTCTGTCTCTCCTTCCCGATTCGCACACCTGCGGCGTGCCTCGTCTTCGACGTGATCGTGCATCGCGATCTGTTTGCGCCGACGGCCCCGCTCCGTGGCGAGCTCTACAACGATCTCTTCGCGGGCGGCCCCGGCTTCTACTACGAGGCGTCCGATCGGCTGCCGCTGCATGAATCCGTCGAGTATCTCGGGGCGGGACCGGACGTGGCCGTCACGCCCGACATCCCGGGCTACTACGAGATGCTGCAGATGACGCTGGATCGCTGCGACTGTCGGCGGGAGGACTACGACATCCATCGCATCCGAATCGAATATCCGCCGATCGCGACGCGGCTGCTCATCCGCCGTCCCTATCCGCTTCGAGGCGAATAGCGGGCGCACGCGACATCGCGAACGTCACTGACACAAAAAAAGGACGCCGATCCGCAGATCGGCGTCCTTCAGTCCTTCATGCGATGTCTGCGGCGCCGGTTGGGCGGCCGGAGAGCGTGGATCAGTCCGCCACTTCCAGGCCCATGTTGCGGGCCGTGCCGGCGATGATCCGGCACGCGGCGTCAATGTCGCCGTGGCAGTTAAGATCCTTCATCTTCAGGTTGGCGATCTCTTCGAGATCCTTCCGCGTGACGGTCCCGACCTTGTCGCGGTTCGGCACACCCGAGCCCTTGTCGATCTTCGCCGCCTTCTTGAGGAGGGCGCCGGCCGGCGGGCTCTTGATGATGAAGTCGAACGTGCGATCCGCGTACACGCTGACGACGGCGGCGACGGGCATACCGTTCATGTCCTTCGTGCGTTCGTTGAACTGCTGCACGAACTGACCCGGGTTGACGCCGTACTGACCGCACGCCGGACCGATGGGCGGCGCGGGCGTCGCCTGTCCGCCGGGGCCCTGAACCTTGAATACCGCTGTTGGGGTTTTCTTTTTCGCCACGTCTCGTCGCCTTTTTTATTCAACCGTCGTCGCGACCGCGCAATCCATCATTCGCATCGGACGCCAATTCAACCAGTCGCCTGTTCACATCGATCGGCGTCATTCGCCCATCGATCATCAAAATCACTCGAACCTGTTCGCGATTCGCCAGGACCTCGTGGCTCCGCCAACCATGTCCTGAAAAGGGCCGTCCGTGACGCGGATCAAATCGCCGCTATCCAAATGCTGCGCCGCCGGATCACTCTTCCTCGGCCGTCAGCTCAACCTGCCAGTATTCCAGCTCGATGGGCGTGGGTCGTCCGAAGATCGACACGATCACGCGAACCTGTCCCTTGTCGGGGAAGACTTCGTCGATCTCGCCCTCGAAGTTCTCGAACGGTCCTTCCTTGACCTTGATGGCGTCGCCCTTCTTCATGCCGGACATGCCGCTGAGGGTCGGCTGTTCCGACGCCTTTTCGACGACCGCCAGCATCTTCTCGACGTCGTGCGTCTTCATCGGCGTCGGCTTTCCGTCCGATCCGATGAAATCCCCGACGCTCATGGTTTCCTTTATCATGAACCAGATGTCCTCGGGGATGCTGCCGTCATCCTCGACGGCCATTTCCACGAAGACATATCCGGGGTAGAGCTTCTTGTCATAGACCTTCGCGACGCCGCCCCGCATGCGCTTCTCGCGCTGCGTCGGCACCAGGATCCGGCCGATGCGCTCGGTGAGACCTTCGATCTCCACTTTCCGCACCAGCGACGTACAGACCTGGTCCTCGCGATTGCTGGCGACGCGCAGCACGTACCACTGCATACCCGGGCGAACCAGCGGATCACCCGCCTTGATTCCGCCCGCCTTTGATTCCGCCGCGGAATCGGCGCCCGTCGCCACCTGCGACGCGTCCTGCCCGCCGTTCTCCGTTTGGTTCAGATCATCAGCCACGGAATTCGCTCCATCCCAGTGCGCCGCTCGCCTCAGCCCGCGCCGCCGAACAACACGTCGAGCAGGCTCTTGCTGCCCTTGAGCACGCCCATCGACGTGAACAGGATCATGAAGAGCACGTCCACGACGAACAGCAGCACCGACATGCCGATCAGCACGAAGATCACGACCTTGGTCGATCCGATGATCTCCTTCCGGCTCGTCCAGTTGACCTTCTTCATTTCGCCTTCCGTGGCGATCAGAAAGTCATTCACTTTCGGGCTTCGTCCCAGCAGGCGATATCCCACGTATCCGAAGATCGCGAGGACCGCCACGGCGGCGCCAACCTGGACCATCAACGTCGTCGAACCCGTCTGGCCGACGACGGACAACTTCTCCCAGAGGAAGGCGATGAACCAGACCACCAGCGCGCCGAAACCGATCGCCGTCCACATCCGAGTGTAGTAACCCTGGCCCGGCTTGTAGAACCCACCGGCGATGCCCGCGCCATCGGCATTGCGCGTTCCGGCGGGACCGCCCGCGGTCTGTCCACGATCGCCATTGCCCGGTCGATTTGCCACTCGATTCTCCCGCTCGGCCACGGCCGATCCTGCGCCGTGTCCGTCCGAGCCAGCCTGGTCTTTATTGGCCATGAATAAGGATCCTTCGTTTCGATCGGCGATACCCGCCGACGCTTCCCGGCGGGACCATTCACAGGAGCGGAGGGACTCGAACCCCCAACCGCCGGTTTTGGAAACCGGTGCTCTGCCAGTTGAGCTACGCTCCTTCGTCAGCGCCGAGCCCCGGCTTCGCGATGCGCCATCCACGGGTCGGCCATCCATGCCGACGGCGACACTGGTGGTTGGCGCGTCGCCGACGCGACTCGCCGCCTATGCGCGAGACGCCTACTTGCGCTTGATCTTGTGCATCGTGTGTCGGCGCTCAGTCTTGCAGAACTTTTTGAGCCCTTCCTTGAGCCCTTCCGGTACGCCGGCCTTCGTGTTGATATTCGTGCGATAATTCAGGCCGTCGCATTCCTTGCACTGAAGCCAGACATTCTCGCGCTTACTTGCCTTCGCCATTTCTCTGACCTCGCTACCGAGACCGACATTCAAGACTGCCGGCCCGGCCGCCAGACGCGACCAGGCCGACAGGCGATTTTCCCATCATGCGGCGCCGATACACTCGGCGCCGTCTGCCCCGATCCGGCCGGCGTTCACCGACACGGACCGCGACGAGGCATCGAACAGCTTATTCGATGACCTTCGTGACGACGCCCGAGCCGACGGTTCGGCCACCCTCGCGAACAGCGAAGCGGACGCCCTCTTCCAGAGCGACAGGCGCCTGGAGTTCGACGCTCAGCGAAACGTTGTCGCCGGGCATGCACATTTCGGCGCCGCCGAGCAGCTTGAGGCTGCCCGTCACGTCCGTCGTTCGCAGGTAGAACTGCGGGCGATAGTTGTTGAAGAACGGCGTGTGTCGGCCACCTTCTTCCTTCGTCAGAACGTAGACCTCGGCCTCGAACTTCGTGTGCGGCGTGATCGAACCCGGCTTCGCGAGCACCTGGCCGCGCTCGAGTTCCGTCTTTTCAACACCGCGAAGCAGCAGACCGACGTTGTCGCCGGCGATGCCGGAGTCCAGCGTCTTGTTGAACATTTCGACGCCCGTGACTGTCGTCTTTCGGGCTTCCCGGTTCAGACCGATGATTTCGACTTCGTCACCGACCTTGATCTCGCCGCGCTCGATTCGGCCCGTGCCGACAGTGCCGCGACCCTTGATGCTGAAGACGTCTTCGATCGGCATCAGGAACGGCTTGTCGCTCTCGCGGGCCGGCTCCGGAATGAACGAGTCGAGGGCGGCCATCAGTTCCGTGATGCACTTGCTCGCCTCGGGATCCGACGGCTTCGTGAGGGCGGCGTTGGCCTGGCCTCGAATGACCGGCGTGTCGTCACCCGGGAAGTCATACTTCTTGAGGAGGTCGCGAACCTCTTCCTCGACGAGATCCAGCAGCTCCGGGTCGTCCAGCAGGTCGACCTTGTTCAGGAAGACGACGAGCGACGGAACGTTGACCTGGCGAGCGAGCAGCACGTGCTCGCGCGTCTGGGGCATCGGACCGTCAGCGGCGCTGACGACGAGGATCGCGCCGTCCATCTGGGCGGCGCCGGTGATCATGTTCTTGACGTAGTCGGCGTGGCCCGGACAGTCGACGTGCGCGTAGTGTCGGTTCTCCGACTCGTATTCGACGTGCGACGTGGCGATCGTCAGAATCTTGGTCGGGTCGCGGCGGCCGTCCTTTTCCGAAGCCTTGGCGACTTCGTCGTAGGCCTTCATCTTGGCCATACCCTTCGCGGCCTGAACCGCCGTGATCGCCGCGGTCAGAGTCGTCTTGCCGTGGTCAACGTGACCAATGGTGCCGACGTTTACGTGCGGTTTCGTTCGTTCAAATTTTTCCTTGGCCATTCCAGCGATTCCTCCGCGAACCTGTGGTCGCTACGTCTTAGGGCGCCTTTTCGCGCACGAGTCGCACGGTATCGTCTGCAAACCGAAAACCGCCGACGCGCAACAATTCCCGTTTGAAGCGGCCGTCCGCCTCCAACCAATTACCAACTACCTGGACCGTATGATCGTCGGGCCTGTACGCCCGAACAACCTCGCAGGACAACCACTGCCCTGCAACCTGCATGCGGTCAGAATTCAACAATTTCACGCGCCGATTCAATCGACGGCGTCACTGTTGATTCAAAGCTGCTGACGGGACTTGAACCCGTGACCTCGTCCTTACCAAGGACGCGCTCTACCAACTGAGCTACAGCAGCGCGAATGTCGCCTGCGGGGTCATGGGTTCGCGATTTCCGGGGGAAATCGCACGCCCGACGGGCCGCGCGCAAGCCGCGCCCGTTTCGCAAAATAGACCCGCCAGTATATGCGTCCTCCACACGCCGTCAAACGGTGCGCAGAACGGAAAAATATACCGTTACGGACGTTATCCACAAGGGGCGGCGCCCTGTCGATTCCGCGAAATCTCCGCCGCCGGCCTTCGCCCCCACCGCCAGCATGCAGCCCCAACCTCCGTTTAATCCAGAACTTCCGGCGAGGCGCCCGCCCCGGGCCTCGACGGCGCCCGCAGGTCCACGACGAGCCAGCGATGGAGATTCGTGAAACCCAGGGATTCGATCACCGGATCCAGCTGGTCCCGCACTGACTCCGCTTCCAATGCGTCCATCGCGAAGACAGCGCAGCCCGCGGCCGACGCCGGCAGCCCCGCCACGTCCGTCACCACCCGCAAACGGCGATCCATGTACCACGCCAGATGGGGCGGCACGATGTTTCGAAACTCGTACCCCCCGCGGCGCTCCACGCGAAATGGGTTGTCGTAAACCGCCACAACGTCCGTCGGCGCCGTCATCCGACCGATGGCCGCCCAGTCCTCAAGCTTCATCCAGTGCACCTGGTGCGGGGCCTCGAACATCAGGTTACGGAAATGCGCTTCGATCAGGGCCGACGCCGGAATGAGCGCCGCCAGGGCCACGACGGACGCCGTCGCCCGCGCCCGCCACGCGATATCGACAAGCGTCGCGATCGCGATGGCGCCGAAGGTCGCGATCACGGGACCGAGGTAGAACATCCAGTATTCGTGTCGCTCGAACTGCCTCCAGAACACGACGAGCCATAACAAGCCTGTCAGCGCGACGATGTTCAGCCCCGACCGCGCCTTCGTCGCATCCAAATCCCCGGCGCCGGATGGCTGTCGTCGCCAGCGAATGATGGTCACGGCCCATCCGACGACGGCCAGCGCGATCAGCAGGCCGGAGATGTTGTCCACGACATAGCGCCAGACTTCCCCCGCCGAGCCGGCGCCCTTGATGTCTTCGTGCTCCGCCGCCCTTGAAATGAAGATATCAATCAGATCGCCCCATCGTCCGCCCAGCCCCGCGTAAACGATGAAACTCAGCATCGACGCAATGGCCAGGAGCCCGCCGATCGATATGACGAGACAGTCCGACCATGGCCCGCGTTTTCGAATCGCCCCAAGGGCCGCCCAGGCGCCCAGGAGACCGACGAAGATCACGACGGACCAATCGACCCACACGCCCAGCCAGACACTCGCGATGATGATCGCGTGTCCGAGCCATCGACGTCGACCTGTTTGATTCGTCAGCGTCCACCCGACGGCGGCGGCCATCATGCAGAACAGGCAGATCGCCTCGTGGTCCACCATGCGGCCGAAATACACGCTCATCGGCATGACGGCGTAGAACAGCCCCGCGATCGCCGCGAGGCGGCAGCCATAGGCCCGCATCAACAGCCACAGGAGCAGGCCGAACGTTCCCAGCGAGAAGACAATGGGAACCAGGCGCGCGACCCACTCTCCTTCACCGAAGACTCTGAATACCGCGGCGACGAGCCAGACGAGGGCCGGCGGGTGCGTGGCGTAGATGCTCGAGTCCTCGGGCCCCGGTATGGCCGCCCCCGCCGCCACGATGGGCATGCCATGATGAACGGTCCACGGATAACGCAGAAAGTTCCGGGCAAGCTGCGAGAAGAACGCGCCGTTCCAGTCGTGTATTCCCCGCCACGACTCATTGAGGTCCCGTGTCAGACCATAGCCGTATACGCCGACGAGCACACACGCCCAGATGGCGAAACGACCGGGCGACATCCGCAGATCCCATCGACGAGGGGGCGTCGCTTCCGACGCCCCATCCACGGCTTCGTCCTGACGCTCATCCGTGCTCAATCGACAGGCCTCAACTCTGGTTCGCGTTCACATGACTCAACAACGCAAACCATCATCGCGCCCCCGCCGCCCATTGCCAACCCCACCGCCCTCCACGACTCAGGACTCACGACTCTGTCACACATTCACCTTGAAGATCAGGCTCGACTGACTGATCTCCTGCGGCACGCGCCTGGGTTCAAACGCCTTTGGCGCCCGCTTCCGAGGCCAGGGGAGGAGCATCGGCGTCGTCGCGCGATACAGGCGATAGGGTTCGCCGAGGTAATCGGACAGGTCGCGTTCCTCCATCATGACGCCGAAGAACACGTAACCCGTCGTCATCATCGCGAAGAGCAGGTGCGAATACGTCATGTCCGGCGTGGCCCAGAACGCGATGAGAAAGCCCAGCATCAGCGGATTCCGCACGATCCGATAGAGCCACGGCGTCACGAACTGGCCGCGATCGCTGGTTTCGCCGCGAAGGTGGGACCAGACCTGTCGGAGACCGAACAGGCTGAAGTGATCGATGCAGAATGTCGCATAAAGGACGAGCAGCCAGCCCGACAGCGACACGCCGTAAATGGCCGTTCGGGCGATCTCATTGTCGATGCGCCAGACGTCGCCGACGATCGGCCGCCAATAGCGAAATGTCAGAATCAGGCAGACACACGTGGCCAGAACGAAGGTACTCCGTTCCGCCGCCCTGGGGATCACGCTCGTCCACCAGCGCTTGAACGCGGGTCGCGCCATGATCGTGTGCTGAATGGCAAAGAGGCTCAGCAGGGCGACATTGATGATCAGGGCCGCGAAGCCATGCCCCTGAATTCCCGTGTCGATCGACTTCGGCACGCCGACATTCGCCACGAAACCCATCGCGTACACAAACGTCCCGAGGAACAGAACGTACACCCCTGCGCCGTAAGCAAAAACGCCCATCGCTCAACCTCCCGGTCATCACGCCGCCTCCGGAACCACCCATCGGGGTTCCGCCGGGATGTTTGTGCGACAGCCATGCCGGCTCATACACGCGGATTCCGGAGGAAAACAGGATTGGGCGCGGGCGGGAGAAGTGTCAGAAATCGGCGATCCTGCGGCCACCCATCCACACGCGAACGCACTCGCTGACGAGGTCCGTCAGCGCCTCCTTGACGGCGCTCTTCTCGAGATTGAACCGAATCGCCAGCTGAAGATCCCCCGCCATGCTGGACAGGGCCGGGTATCCGTGCGACGCGGCGTTGACGCGCAATTCGCCGCTGATGTGGTCGAGGTTCGCATACTCTTTGTTCGCCGAGGCGCTGTACGTCTCCTCAAACAGACGGATCAACCCGGGAATACTCCCGATGAAGTTCCCAACACGCCGCGACATCGACGGCTCATCCCTGAATTCGCTCTGTACAGGTGTCGCGCCGATCGAAACGAAGAGCGCTTCGATCGTCTTGCGAAGGATCGGCTTCGTCACAATCGTGTCGGCCCCTGCGAGAAGACAGCGCTCCTTGACGGACGGCTCCGTCAACGCCGTCATCGCGGCAATGAACCCGTCGTACCCCCGACTCCTCAGCGAACAGATGGCGTCGAAGCCATCCATCTTCGGCATGTCCAGATCCATCAGCGTCAGATCAAGACGTTCGGACGAAATCAGCTCGATCGCCTCAAGACCGTCCCGGGCCTCAACGACATCCGCGCTCAGCGCCGTAACGTAATGCCGTGCGAGGCGGCGCATATCCACGTCGTCGTCGACGACCAGGACTCGAATCCGATCAACGGCCTCAACATAGCGGGAGATCTCGATCGCCCGATCGAATTCGATTCCGATTTCGTGCTGCCCCAGACCGACGTAGCCGCAGCGTCGCACGACCCCCGGCACGAGTTCGCGATCGCCCGTCACCTGAAGCAACTCGACGAAGCACTTGGTGCCCGTGTAGATGAACCCCGCGTGCAGGCAGCAGATCCCCTTCTCGCTCACGTTGCGAAATGAAACTCTGTAACTTCGTCCGCCGATTCTCGCATGATCGGCCAGCTTCAGGACGCATCGATGATGATGGTACTTGAATCGCGGATTTCGACGGACGTCCGTGTCCGTCTTGAGCTCAGACGCATCAAGCTCGTTCAACAGGGACTCGATGTGGGCGTCATTCGTACACCCGGCATCCACGAATTCGCTGTCCACCGCCATGCGTTTTGCCCGTCGCCGCGAGTGGGCGCCCCATTCGCCTGGTTGGTGATCGGAAGGCGGACCGGACGTCGGACCGCGCAGGACAGGAATGGCCGATCACCCTCAGGCCTTCATCGGTCCAGCCCGTCGAAGTGTTTACCCGTGCGGGAATGCGCAACACGGACGGCGGCGGATCCCGAAAGCCGGTTACAGGTTCTTCGCGAACAGCATCGACGGAATTCGCAGGAAGCCGGGTAGTTCCCGCAGGGTTCCGCCCGGGCGGAGCTGGATCAACGCGCTTAAGCGGATCGAGCGCGATTCGAACGACGTCCCTCATAGTCGATCATCTCCAACCTGAGGGCCGCGATCTTCTCGTCCTTGTAGAGCCACTTCGGATACCGCCGCGCAGGAGGTCCGATCTTCACGGCGTTCGCGAGAATGAAGGCGTCCCAGTAGGGTTCATTCAGACCGAAGCCGCGGCGATAGTCCGACACGAGTCGGCGAAACAGCCAGCGTTTCCACCATCGCCAGTACACGGGCGGATCCGGCACGATCGTCGTCAGCGTGTCGACACGCCAGCCCGTCCCGGACAACAGCGACTCCAGCTCCGGGGGCGTATAGAGCCGCCAGTGCCCTTCCGCCGCCGGATGATGCAGGCGCATCGGCATCGGCTCGCCACGCAGGACACTGTGCGTCATCTGGAAGCTGATCGCGTTGTCCGTGACAACGCTGACGACGCCGCCGCGCGCCGTCACGCGATTGATCTCGTAAAGACCGAACTCGGGATCGTGGCGCAGATGCTCGAAGCAGCCCCAGAAGACCACGAGTCCGAATGTGTCGTCGTCAAAGGGCAGGGCGCCGCTCTCGAGGTCATGTTCGATCAGATCGAATGAGAATTCGCCGTCGCCATTCGGATGGGTTCTGGTCAGCCGCTGCGTCACACCGCGCCGGCTCGTCGGTGCGCAGATGCACGTGATGTCGGTCCATCCCAGCCGGCCGGCCAGGTACGGGACCTCGATCCCCCACGACCCGACAACGAGGCATCGGCGATTCTCCGCCGCCGCCGGCAACGACACGAAGGAATCGTGCAGCCGCCGGGCGTGACAAAGAAGGTACTGCGGCTCACCCCGCGCCGACATTGGCGCATCCACATGCTCCGCCGCAACGAGCCAATTCAGCGTCTCGCGCACTTCTTTCGAATATTCCGTCGGCGGCTTCAACGCCATTGGGGAGCTTCCTCAGTGTTCAGTCGTCAGACGAGGACGTTCTCGATTTCATTGATTGATTTGAGTTTTCAGTTTTCGGCTTTCGGCTTTGGTCTGTCGCCCTATTCATTGATCGACGCCCGCGAGGCTTCACCGACACTCGCGCAGTTTCTGCGCAAAAAAAGACCGGCTTCGCTACGGAAGCCGGCCCGCGGTCAAACAAGCGGTCTCTAAACTCTGGAGCGGCACGCTCCGCCTACATCCCCAGGAAACTGATACCACCGGACAGGCTCTTGAGCTCAATCGCCCCGCCGCCGCCGTTGAGGGTTCCTTCGAGAAAACCGGCCGACGTCGAGATGTCGGTCACGGCGAAGCCATTCAGATTTGCCGAGACGGTTCCGTTCTCCGACAGAAGCATCACCCGGGCCGCCGTCGTCTTGGGCACCATCAATCGAATCTCGCCGGTCGTCGTGGAGGCCGAGATCCGGCCGTCCAGGCCCGGATCGAGTCGCAGATCGACGTCGGCTTCCGTCGTATCCGCCGAGACGTCGCCCGTCACATCCGTGATGGCGATCGTCCGCTGCGTCGTCTTCGTGGTCACGTCGCCGATGACGTTCGGCACTTCGACGGCGCCGTTCTGCGTGCGAATCTCGACATTGCCTGTCAGGTCAACAACTTCGACAGGTCCATTGCCGACAAACACCTCCAGGTTCGCGCCGGTGGGGACCACCAGACGAACGTCGAATAGCACGTCCTCGTCGGAAAGCTCCGGCGCGATGGTTGCTTCGACATCCAGTCGTTCGTCGTCGACGAAGGCTCGTTCGGCGGTGACACGGGTTTGGTTGAGGAGGTCTGTGAGCTGCTCAACGTTGAGGCCCTCCCGCGTGATGATCTCGGCAACGCGCAACGTTGCGCTCGCCTGTCCGTCCGACTGCGTCACGCTTACGCGACCGACGGGGAGTTCGAGTCGAATTGATCGAACATCAGAGAAATCGACTATTTTCGTGGACCGCTCGATGTTCGGGCTCTGTGGATCGATACCATCCGGCGCCGAAAGATCCGCCCCGCTCGGCAGAGACGCGGGCACTGCGACATCGCAGGCGATGCCGGACGACAACAACAGGATTACCCATACAACCGAAAAGAATGCTGCGCGTGGCACGTGAAGGCCTCCGTCCAAATTAGGTGCGCGGCGAACGGCGCGCGAAAAATGGAACGCGCCGTGATTTGCTTATCGGTCAGCCGGGCGGTTCAATAAACAGCGCATAGTTGGCAAGGTCCCATAAGCGACGTCGCTGATCGGCGGTCGCCCGAGTGACCCGCCGCAGCGGCCGAATCGCGGGGCTGACGTCAAAACGCGAGACCCGAGTTCGGCCAAAAATGCCGTTTCCGTGCGTCGAGGACAAACACCGTGACGACCCCCTTCGACCCGTTTCAGCCATCCGGCCCTCTGCCCCCACCCCGGCCGGCGGCCCCGCCGCCGCCGCCTCCGCCACCCCCTCGCGGAACGGGAACACGCCTCGCCCTGCTGATCGGACTGCTCTTCGGTCTCTCCGGCGGCTACGCGCTGTTGGCGACATTGCGCGGCGGCAACTGGCTGAGCGGAAGCAGCCAGCCGCGCCCCATTACACCGCGCGCCGATCTCGCCGATTTCGAAAAGACGACGATCAACCTCTTCGAGCAGTCGGCGCCAAGCGTCGTCTACATCACGCGGCTCAACGCACCGCGAGAACGCCATACCCTCGACGGTCGCTCCTACTATGAAAAGCTGCAGACGGGGACGGGCTCCGGCTTCATCTGGGACAACGCCGGCCACATCGTGACGAACTTCCACGTCGTCAACGGCGCCGAACAGGTGCAGGTAACGCTGTACGATCAGACGGTCTGGCCGGCATCGTTCATCGGCGCCGCCCCCGACAAGGATGTCGCCGTCATCAGGATTGACGCCGAGCCCTTCCGGCTCAAACCCATCCCCATCGGCACGGCGAGCGATCTGCTCGTCGGACAGTCCGTCTTCGCCATCGGCAACCCGTTCGGTCTCGACCAGACACTCACGACAGGCATCGTCAGCGCGCTGGGGCGCACGATTACGTCGATCACGGGGCGCACGATCGAGGATGTGATCCAGACAGACGCCGCGATCAATCCCGGCAACTCCGGCGGTCCGCTCCTGGACAGCGCCGGCCGACTGATCGGCGTGAATACGATGATCGTCAGTGAATCGGGTTCGAGCGCCGGGATCGGGTTCGCCGTCCCCGTCGATATCGTGAACCTCGTTGTGCCACAGTTGATCGAGCACGGAAAGGTCGTACGGCCCCAACTTGGCATCGTCGCCCTGAACGAAGTGTCGACGCGGCGCGCGGGCGTTGAAGGTGTCGTGATCCGCAGCGTGCAACCCGGCGGCGGGGCCGATGAGGCGGGACTGCGCGGATTCAGTCGCGACGGTTCCGGGGCCATGATCCACGGCGACATCATCACGAAGATCGACGATCGCAAAGTCGCCAACCTCGACCAGTTGCTCGGCGCGCTGGAGAAGCATGAAGTCGGCGATGTCGTCAAAGTCACATTCCTGCGCGACGGCAAGGAAGAGACGACCCCCGTTCGCCTGCAACGACCCGAGGCGTTCGAACAGTAACGACACTCACCGAACTGCGCCCGCCAGGAAGCGGGCCAGCAGCGCCGGCAAGACCAGCGGCGCGACCACACATCGCGCCACGCCGAACTCGCTGTTTCCACAACCCACGCCGCGTTTTCGAAAGCCTGCAGGCGAACTCGCCGCGATGAACGCAACACACGCGCCATACGCGCCACGATGGCTCAAGCCTGGCGTCACGCTGCGCAATCCACCCACGCGATATGACCGATGACGCTGGCCTGCTCCGTCGCCGTCGCAGTTCGGTCCCGACCGCCTCGACAAGACGGTTCATGCCAGGCCAGACCGAACTGCGCCCGCCAGGAAGCAGGCCAGCGGCATTAGCAGGACGCGCGGCGCGACCACGCATAGCGCCACGCCAGACACTCAATATCCAACAGCCCTGCCGCCTTGC
>Ga0116152_10001476_pt1 | contig 19290 bp, 13 predicted proteins | sample AD_UKC119_MetaG_FD_89894 | JGI IMG/M metagenome (GOLD analysis project Ga0116152, IMG submission 89894) | Active sludge microbial communities of municipal wastewater-treating anaerobic digesters from Hong Kong - AD_UKC119_MetaG | ecosystem: Engineered > Bioreactor > Anaerobic > Digestate...
TGAGTTCCTATTGAAATATGGAAAACTCTCAACCGAGTTTCCAACATTTCAACAGGACATAAACAACAATAATAACTGGAATAATCTAATATTAAACGTAGCTAGTTAGGGGTAGATTACAGAAAATATACAGTTGAAATCATCTATTTTACTGAGGGTCCAGATGGAACTATATATGAAGTTCCTTCAGTAATTACATTTTTCCCGAATGGAACTGTTAAAGGAAGTGGACATTTAGAGGGAGAAGAATAATTACACAAACCAACATTTAAGTTGGGTAGATATTTTCCATTTTCCATTAACAGAGAATAAGGATTAATAATGTGCCATAATTGGTAAATCCAGGTTTCCCTTTTATGCTTCTGTTGCTAATCAATTATAATAAACTAACAAGCCTCAATGAACTTTTGGTACACAACTGCTCTCGTACAATTAAGCTTGTAAAAGGGAAGAGGTAATATTGGTCTCCTATAATATTAATAATAAAAATCAAAAATTATGAAACTATTAAAAATGCTAACATTGATGTTCGTTTTTGCTGGCCTGTTGGCAGGCTGTGCAAAAGATGAACTTGAAATCAATAATCCTGAACCTCAGTTAAAATCGGCCGATTCCAGAACCATCAATTTTGATTGGACAGGCGAATATTATACACCAGTAATTTGCGACGGTGATACCGTCGATTTTTTATATGCACCTGATGTAACTGGTCAAAATGTACATATAACAGCTCACCTTATTAATGGCCAGTTTGTATGGATGATTGTACATTCCAAATTGACAATTACCGGCCTGCAAACAGGAGAAACGTTTAAAATCAACGACCAAACTAAAGTCAATTTTGATGAAAATGAAGAGTACGAAACATTTACCATGCATATTCATGTCAAAGGAGATAAAGGTACTCATGTAATAATGTTTTTTGATTTTGACTGGGCAAGTCAAACATTGGATTTTACAAAGGGCATCTGTCCGCAAAATGTCGATGAATAAATGGAATCCATAAAAATTTAATGTTCTAAAATGAATAAAACCTGCGTGGGACCCATTCTTTTTGATTTAATCCAAAGGTTTCTGTTAAACGCGCGGTTTTCCCCTCCTTTTTTTTACTGAAGGAGGGGTTTTATTATATATACTCCTTTCGTTGTAATTGCTTATCAATGAAATTCTTCGTAAATTTTGTAATCCAAAATGGATTAAATCAACAGCCAAAACCATGAACTCCGATTCAGGTAATGATAAAGTCTTTATAGAACGTTTGACTTCCATTGTTGATGCCAACCTGGGTGATGAGAATTTTGGAGTGAGAGAGCTTGCTGAGAAAATGCGGATGAACCGTTCGAACATTCACCGAAAACTAAAATCAATCACCAAAAAATCGGTTAGTGAGTTTATTAGGGAAATTAGATTGCGAAAAGCAAAGCAACTGCTTGAGGAGGGCAGTGACAATGTTTCAGAGATTGCCTATCATGTGGGATTTGGCAGCCCTTCATACTTTGGTAGATGTTTTCACGAGTATTATGGATACGCTCCCGGAGAAGTAAAAAAAGGTATTCATCCTGAATCACAAATTAAAACAAAAGCCGGTAAATCTTTTTCTCGCGAAATCAGAATTCCGGCTCTGATTGCACTTTCTGTTTTGTTTGCAGTGCTTCTATTATGGGCAGGTACACATTTTATTTCAGAGAAACCGAGTCGTGGGGAAATTTCAATAGCCATACTTCCATTTGATAATTTAAGTGAAATAGATAACACCCGTTTTCTGGGAGACGGGATTATGGAAGATTTGCTCAACCGGCTTTCAACTTTGAAAGATGTGAGGGTGATCTCGAGAACCTCTTCAGAAATGTTTCGGGATAAAGGAGATGAAACAATACCTGAAATTGGAAAAATTCTGGGTGCCACACATATTGTGGAAGGAACGGTACAAAGAGAAGAAAATAAGCTGCGTATATCCGTGCAACTAATTGATACAAAAACCGATGACCATATTCTGTCAAAACAGTATAATCGAAACCTCGGAAGTTTTTTCGAGGTTCAAAGTGAAATTGCTGAAGAAATAGCTTCTGAATTGTCGTTGGTATTGACCAATGCTGAGACTTTAGCTCTTCAAGAGAATTTAACCCAAAATTTGAAAGCTCTGGAATATTACCAGCAAGGGCGTTTTCATTCCTCTAAACGAACGGTTGAAAATTTTAAAAAAGGCATTGAATATTACGAAAAGGCTATTGAAGAAGATCCCGGTTTTGCAAAAGCTTATGCCGGGCTAGCCGACAATTACCATCTTTTAGTTTATTGTAGTTCAGAGGGTTTAGAGGTAAGGAAAATAAATGCGCCGGAGAATATTCAAAAAGCTTATGAAATGGTTCAGAAGGCGCTTGAACTGAATCCAAATCTGGCAGAGGCATATACCGTTTTAGGAGATATGGATGGATATTTCGATAACAATTGGGAAAAGGCAGAAAAAGAACTGAGAAGGGCTATTGATCTGAACCCGAATTTTTCAACGGCCCATCAGTATTATGCCGAAATATTAACTCATATGGGCAAATTGGAGGAAGCTGGTAAGCACATTAATAAAGCCGTGCAACTGGATCCGTTTTCTGTAGTTATTCGCTTTATAAGTGCCAGGAATTATTATTTTCTGGAGCAATATAACAAGGCACGCTCCGAAATTGAGATATGTTTTGATCTGGATCAGAGTGAAACGCATTTTAGCTGGATGGATTTAGCTGTCAGGATTTACACGGCCGGTGGAGACGATCTGGATGCATTGGATATTATCAAAAAAATAGGAGCTCTTTCAGGTCCCTGGACTCAGGAAGAGGCTGATAGTATCTATTGTATTAGTGGAGTAGGGGGCCTGGATATATGGATAATTGAAACCTTTGATTATCTCAGTTTTTGCACAAAAGCATATATTTACGCCTTAACGGGTGAATATGAAAAAGCACTTGATAACCTCGAACAGGCTGATGAAGCTAATGAATTGGACGCCTTATCCTTCTTAGAACCTCAGTTTAAAAAACTTCGCTCCGAACCCCGGTTTATAGCCTTACAGGAAAAATATAAAGTAAGCTCAACACCCACTTGAAATATACAAACCAAACTCCATTTTCTCTCCGGAACCTACATTTTACAACATAATTTCAAAATCGTAAACATGCTTACGAGAGAAGCAACATAGTTACTATGCCCTGTATTAACTATTTTCTGAACTTTTTTCTCGGATTAAATCAACTTCAATCCACATGTTTAACTAAAAAATTACTGATATGAAAACAAAAATCTTTTTATTCGTTTGCCTTTTTACAGGCGTTGCTGTTCTCTTGCCTGCCTGCTCAGAAAAAAATGCGCTGGTACCAGACCTAAACCAAAACGATGAGTTTGCAAATTCTTTGAAATCGAAGAAAATTCCAACCCAGTTTACTGGTGTATGTACACCTATCGATAATCTAGGCTATGACATTATTTCATGGTACGATGCCACAGATGATCCAAGAGTTACCGGAGTTTCCTACTGGGTATTTACAGGAATTGAACCCATTGATGAAGTTACTATTGAACTCACAGGAACGACTGAGATATTTGTTGGTGCAGTTACAGTAGATGATGTTATTAATGGACGATATGCTGGTAAATGGGAAATGACATGGAAGGGTTATCAAAACTACACATACCCGGGAAGTGTCACTTTTAAAATCGTGGCGCACGGCACCGGAACAGGCACCGAAGGAGAAGTACTTGGTTTAACAGCACGATGGAAATATACTATGGACTTTGATGGAACTCCTGAAAGCGGTGCTATTTACTACTCTAAAGGAAAAATCACGGAAGAATTATAACGACTGTCCTCTTAAATGCTAACAATAAAAACTAAAAAATTATAATTATGAAGACTTTAAAATTCTTATGTATTACAGCTCTTTTTTTGTGTTTTATTTCTGTAAGTCAGTTAAATGCACAAGTCATAGCAAATGATAAGGGCACTGAAATGAAGGAATTGATCTATGATGTTGATGGCGATACTTATGCAGCTTATGCAGCACTTGAATGGCATATGGTAATCACGCCAAGTGGAAGACTGAATTGGGAAGCACACGGTTTTCTTACTGATATGGAAGTATGGAAATGGGATCCTGAAAATCCGGAAGCACAATACGGTGGATGGATTTTAATTGATTATTTACCTCTGCCGAAGAAAACCATTGATGCCTATGATCCATGGGCAGGCGAAGAAGAGGTTATTATTACTCCAAATGGAAAAGTGCATGTGAATGCAAAAATTGTAATCTGGTAATAGAATAAACTTATTGTACTCAAATATTTAACTGTGCTTCGTATTTGTCAAATTGAGATTTAATCCATTTCATGTTAAAAGCACAGTTTTCCCCTCTTCAAGTTCAAATAGAAGAGGGGATTTTGTAACAAAAAATGCCGCTAAAAACTTAGCGGCATTTTTTTCAGATTCTCATTGTCTAAACTTTGTTGGGTAATTCTTCAAAAAAGAAAATCTGTCCTTCCGGATTTACCTGGATGATAATGTGTTTGTCCTTATTCGATAATTCAACAAAATAGTTATCGGCATCTTCAAACTCGGTTCCGTAAAGAAGCATATTCGTATCATTGGCTTCATTATCTTTATAGAAAACTACTCGGTCAACCTTGTATGTGCTATACTCTTTTTTTATTTTATTTTGAGCATTTTTAGGTAAATCGGCAAACTTTTCATCAGTTGTTGTGCCTACTAATTTTGAGTTATAATCATAAAATGCCTTGTGTTCGACACCACTTTTATGATATATTGCCACATCAAACGGAGATTCCTTTTCCCAGGCAACATTTGGAATATTGCCGAAGTCGTCAATAAATGCATTTATCGACATATCTGATACTAAATTCCGATCTTCTTTTCGGATTTCTTTTCTTTCAGCTTTCGTTTCTGATTTTTTAATACTGCGCATTGTTGTCATTGCAGTTTTGTTTTTATCCTGAGCTCTTAATGTTACAGAAAACATCAACATCAGGATGGTTGCTGGATAAATAATTAATTTTTTCATGACTAAATTTTTTAATGTTCTCAACTTTAAAAAACTAACAGCACTAAGACACATGGAGAATCTAAAAGTTTACTGAAATTCAATGATTTAACAATGTTTAAACGTTGGGAGGACGTTATAAAAAATTAATTAAACAAAAAGAGGCTGCTCCTTTCGAAACAGCCTCTATTATTTTTATTTATTTGGAATATCTTTTTCGTTCCATCCTGAGCGATCCGGGGGTGCCGGTGTCTTCACTTTTTTAGGTGGATTCTGTTTCAGTTCATCCAGCAGTACTTGTACCGCTTTTTCAATTCCGGGATCAATGCCTTTGGCCAATTCTTCCGGACGATCAACTACTTCAATGTCGGGCGAAACACCAACTCCTTCGATGATCCACTGTCCGTTCTCATCGTAAATGCCAAAACGGGGAACAGAGAAACTTCCGCCATCCACAAATTGTGCATTACCCGAGATACCAACCAATCCGCCCCAGGTGCGGGTTCCAATGAGCTTGCCCAGTCCTTTCTTTTTGAAATAATAAGGGAAAGCATCTCCACCCGATGATGAGTAGCCATTGATTAACATTACTTTAGGCCCATCGTTGGCAATTGCAGGTGTCTGCATGGGCTCCAGACCGTTTACATGCCAGTAACTCAGCGTTTTCCGGTCGAGTAGGTCGGCCATCACATCAGGGATAAAACCGCCGCCATTGTATCTATCGTCGATAATCAGCGCTTCCTTGTTGTGGTAGGCATACATTCCTTTAAACAATTCGCGGTTTCCTTCAGTGGATGTATTTGGAACATGGATGTACCCGATTTTTCCACCCGAAAGTTTATCTACCATCGCACGACGTTCATTAACCCAATCAAAATACATCAGATCCAGTTCACTTTTTATGGGTTTGATCATCGCACTTCGCGACCAGTCTTCTTCTGGTTCGCTGTTTACCACAATTTCGATGTATTTCTCTGCAGTGTTTTCCAAAAACTTGTATGGATTATCTGCGGTAGTAACATTGTAACCGTTGAGTTTAATCAGGTAATCACCTTCTTTTACGTTTACACCTTGTTCCGTTAACGGCGATCGAAGTGATTCATCCCAGTTTTGACCTTCGTAGATTTTAGCAATTTTATATCGTCCGGATTTTTGATCGGCAACGAGTTTGGCGCCCAGTAAACCACCTTCAACCCGTTCTGGTTTCTTGAAATCGCCCCAGTTTACATACGAGTGCCCGGTGTTCGATTCAGCAACCATTTCACTAAAAATATAATCGAGATCAGGGCGGGAACCGACGTAAGGAAGCAACTTTTCATAATTTGCTTTTACTGCTTTCCAGTCTACGCCATGTAAGTTACTTTCATAGAAATAATCGCGGTAAATGCGCCAGCCGTCATTAAAAATCTGTTGCCATTCTTTTACCGGATCAATTTTCATTTCGAGGTTGCTGAGATTCAGTTTCCCATTATCCGGTTTTTGTCCGGGAGCTACCTTTGCAATCCCAAAATCTCTTCCCGAACGATACAGGAAGGATTTGCCATCGTATGACAATAAGAACTGGCGCACTTTATCGAGAATTTCTTCTTCCTTTTCATCAGCAATAGAAAACTTCTTCATCTTACCACCGCTGATGTAAACGATTCCACCATCTACCGCAGCAAGGTTTCTGTAATCGCTGTTTCCAAGAGGTAAAGCTACGATGCGGTTGTTGATTCCATCCACATCAATTTCAACATTCAGCGCGGGTTTTGCTTCCTCTTTATCCTTTTTCTCTTCAGTCTTTACAACTTCCTTGTAAGGTTCTACATCGTTTTTGAATTTGAACAGTTCGTCGCCATCTTTCTTTAAGACCATGGCATAAATCCTTGTCGGATTATTGTACACGTAATTAAATTCAAATGCGGAAAAATCAAGGTTGAAATCGCGGTTCGAAAGGAAGTAAATGTATTTACCATCAGTTGAAAAAACAGGTGAGTAATCGTTGTACGTATCATCAGTTAACTGAATGTTTTTACCCTCCGTGATGTTGTATACCCAAACGGCAGTCAACTCGTTTGGCGATTCTTTTTCGTAAATCACCCATTTCGAATCGGGTGAAAATTCGTAGCTGCGAATTTCGTTAAAAGTTGCGTGGTCAACAATTGTTTCTTTTCCGCTTTGCACATCCAGTAATTTCAAATTCAGCGTTCGGTCGGAGTAAAGCAGGTACTTGCTGTCGGGCGACCATTCACTATCGTATTTCCATGCTGATGAATTTTTTGTCAACTGTTTGGGTTGAGCATCTTTTTTATTTTCGAGAAGGTAAATTTCGTATTCGCCCGTTTGATCAGAATAATAGGAAATGTATTTTCCGTCGGGTGACCAGCTGGGATAAATCTCGCGAATGCCCTGAGTTTGAGTCAGATTTTCTATTACACCATTTTCGGCAGGCACGGAGTAAATATCGCCGCGTGCATCGAACAAAGCACGTTTGGCAGTTGGCGAAATGGCGAAACTGTGAATGTCGTCAGCTACATTTTTAAAATAAGGAAACAGGTTCGGATTGTCGAAATTGAGGTTCACGGTTACCTTTTCGGTTACACCGGTTTCCAGGTTTGTTTTGTACAGGTAACCGCCGTTTTCGAAAACTGCCTGTCCGTTGGAACCAGAAGGCCACATCACATCGTAATCCTTAAATTCAGTAACTTGTTTTACTTCCTTTGTATTGGTGTCGTAACTGTACAGGTTCAGTTTCAGATCGCGGTCGGAAGCGAAGAATATTTTATTCTTATACCAAACCGGCCATTGATCGGAGCCTGCAAAATGAGTGATTTGTTCAGCTTCGTTTTTTTCGAGATCGTATACCCAAAGTTCGGTGGCACGTCCACCTTTGTAACGCTTCCAGCTTCTGAATTCGCGGTCAACCGGAGTGAAACAAATCTTTTTCCCATCCGGCGACAGTGCAGCGAAACCACCATTCACGATCTGTAAGGGCTTTTCAAGTCCACCTTCAATATTTACCAGGAAATATTTTCCATTACGTTCGCCAAATTCGGTACGATTGGCACGGATCAGTATATTTTTACTATCAGGAGTCCAATCGAGTGTTACATCGTCGAAACCTCCGCGTGGCGGCATCAATCCAACCGAATTATAGTAAGTAAGCTGTTTTGGTGATCCACCTTCCGAAGGAATAATATAAACCTGACGGGAACCGGAGTACTCTGCCGAGTAAGCGATCCATCTTCCATCGGGCGAGATTTTTGGAAATAATTCCATCCCATCGTGCGAGGTCAGATGTTTTGCTTCGCCACCGGTGGCATTCACCGTCCAGATATCGCCTGCATATACAAATGCAATTAGATTGTTATTAATGTCGGGGAAACGCATTAATCGTGAATCGTTTGCAGCAGAGGATTTTAGAGTAATCCCAAAGGCAAAGAAAATCACTACAAAAAGTTTAAGATAATGTTGCATGTTTCTATGAATTTTAAAAAGGACTTAATGGTATAAATTATTTAGTAAATAAGCAAGAACGAAAGTCAATTGAACCACACTTGTTTTACATTAAAAAAAATACCCTGCTCCATTGTTAGCAAAGGAACAGGGTAGAGTAGGCTATGTTGACGATCGTTTTAAACAGATTTCAGTACTTCCCAAACAAAGGCACGGACACCCACCTCGAGGTTCACTTCGTCCAGTTTTTTAATTTTTTCGAGAAGAACATCTACTTTGTCGTCTTCCACCATGGTCAGTACGGCTGAATTCATTTCAGGCCAGGTGTGTGTCCCCATACGAGGCTCACCATCAACTGACCCACGGCCCATTACATCCTGCCACCAGGTAAATCCCCTAACTTCCAGTTTATCGAGCATGTATTCAACACGCTCAGTGTTAGCCTGGTTAAATACTATAAATATTGCTTTCATATTTCAATTTTTTTGTCTGAAGACCGAAGATTGAAGACAAGGAGAAGAGTACCAAATTATACCTTCCGGCTTCTAGCTTCTGACTTCCGGCTTATACTATTTATCCATAAAATGGAATTGCTTTCTTACACTGTCTTTTTTCTTCCTTTCATCACGTCCCGAAAGTGAAGCATACATAACCGGTACAATAATCATGGTTATAATGGTCGAAACCACCAAACCACCGATTACCGTAATACCCATTGGGCGCCATATCTCGGATCCTTCACCGGTGCTCATTGCCAACGGAAGCATCCCTAATACAGTGGTAGCTGCAGTCATTAAAACCGGGCGCAAACGCGATTTTCCGGATAAGGCTATGGCATCGTATAACTCGATTCCACGGTCACGCATCAGGTTGATAAAGTCGACCAGTACGATACCGTTTTTAACAACGATACCAACCAGCAACACCGCACCAAGAGCTGCAACCACACTTAAACTGGTACCTGTTAGAACAAGAGCCAGAATTACACCGGTAAATGCAAACGGAATTGAGAACATGATGATGAAAGGCATTCTCAGTGATTCAAACTGTGAAGCCATAACAATATAAACCAGTATTAAACTTAAAACGAGCAGCATAGCCAGGTCCTTGAAAGAATCCATTTGCTCCTGGTAAGCACCACCGATTGATGTCATTACCTGAGCAGGTACTTCAATGCTATCCGTTTCCTCTTTAATTTTTGTTGCCAGTGTTCCGAGCGGAATACCGTCCGGAGCAGCGGAAATGGTTACAATACGTTCACGACGTTTGTGTTCGATACTTGGCGGAGACCAGTATTCTACTATGTGACCGAGTTCACCAAGTTGTATCCGAACACCCTGAGGTGTCATAATTAACATTTGCTCCAGGTCGCTGATCGAGTTTCTGTACTGTTCTTCCAAACGGATATTGATGTCGTATTCGTCACCTTCTTCCTTATAATAAGATGGTACCAGGCCATGAACACGATTTCGTACAAATGTTGAAACCTGTGCAGTGGATAAACCATGTTCCGCCAGTTTATTTCTGTCGAGCACGATCTGCAATTCAGGTTTGTCATTTTTACGGCTAATCGTTACGTTCTGAGCTCCTTTGATGTTCCGTATCTTATCCAGTACTTTTTCAGCATAAAGGTTGGTTACATCGAAATCGTAACCATATATTTCAAAATCAACGGTATTGCTTGTACCACCCATCGTTTGACTTGAAGTAGAGGTAGTAAAGCTTACAATTTCAGGCATTTGAGCCAGATCATCGCGCAAGCTGTTGGATATTTCCCATACTGAGCGAGTTCTGTCCTCTACGTCAGACAGACGCATGATCAGGTTAATGATATTCGAGCCGGTTGTACTCATCATCGATACAAAGCTCCCTTCGTCGTCAGCACCGGAAGAAGAAGAAATGATCTCAACTTCCGGATATTTTTCAGAAATGATCTTTTCGATTTTTCGCGTGACTTTAACGGTCTCTTCAACCCGAAAACCGGTCTGTAATTCTATCGATGCTGAAAGTCGGCTCTGGTCAGTTTCTGGCATGAAGTCGGTTCCTATATTACTCATCAAGAAGAGGGAGCCAACAAAAATGACGAAAGTCACAACGATTACTACCAGTTTATGACGCAGTACATATCGAAGTGTTCTTTCGTAAAATGAATCGAAGGAATTCAATGCTTTCTCTATGGTGTTTTCATACCCGAATTTCCTTGGTTTTATTCTTTTTCTAAGTTTCAGAAACTTAGACGCGAGCATCGGAGTCAGAGATATAGCTGCCAAAGTTGAAGTGACTACAGTAATGGTTACAATCCATCCCAACTGGTTAAACAATACACCTGTCATCCCGGAAACCAGTGTTAACGGGAAAAATACAGCAACCACAACCAGGGTAGTAACGATTACCGAAAGCCACACTTCATTGGTGGCATAAATAGCTGCTTCACGCGGACTCGATCCTCTTTCCACGTGTCGCGTAATGTTTTCGAGTACCACGATCGCGTCGTCCACCACCATCCCGATCGCAATAGAAAGCGAGGTGAGTGAAATGACGTTCATTGAGTTTCCCGTGGCAAAAAGGTAAACAAAGGCAACAATCAGTGAGATAGGAATGGTTAGTACAATAATAAATGTGGCACGCCATCTTCCCAGGAAAAACAATACTACCAGCACAACGAAAATCATTGCGTACATCAGGGTGGAGGACAGGTTATTAATCGATCCTTTGATAAAAGTAGATGTATCGATGATTTCACTGACTTTAATATCAGGAGGTAGCGTGGTTACCAGCTGCGCCATTTCTTTTTTAATGTCACGCGCTACTTTCATGGTATTGGCTCCCGATTGTTTGGTAATCATCAGGCGGGTACCTTGTTTCCCGTTAATTTTTTCTTCCATCGTCACATCCTTGAATGTGTCGTGGACTTCAGCTACATCACGAAGAAAAACCTGCTGCCCATTGAAGTCGGCAACCATTAGGCTGTTTAAACGGTCGCTTTCTGCAAACTCTCCTTCAACCCGGATCTGGTAATCCATTTTGCCCATTTTAATATCACCCAGGGGCATATTCCTGTTTTCGCTCGAGATCACAGCACCGATTTGTTCCAGTGTCAGGTTGTAGGCGTCAAGTCGAATGGGATCTACGTTAACATATACTACCCGTTTGGGTGCTCCAATCAAGGTTACCGATCCAATACCGTCTACACGGTTAAGCGGATTGACTAGCTTTTCTTCCACAATCTTTTCGATTCCCGGATAACTTTCGTCTGCTGTGATAGCATAAAACAATATCGGGAACATACTCATATTGAACTTGAAAATCGTTGGACGGTCAACATCATCCGGTAAGCTGCTGCTGATTCGGTCAATCACATCACGAATGTCGTTGGTTGCTTCATCAAGGTTTGCATCCCAGTTAAATTCTAGCGAAATCACTGAAATATTGTCCGAACTGGTAGAGGTGATCTCTTTCAGCTTATCCAGCGAGTTCATGGCATCTTCCAGTACCTTGGTTACGTTGGTTTCAATGTCGGCTGCATTGGCCCCTGAGTAGGTCGTCATTACCGTAATGTACGGAGGTTCCATTTCAGGGTAGAGATCAATCGGAATGTTGATCAGGGAGTAAATCCCCATCACCACCACAGCGATGAAAATCATGAAGGTGGTAACCGGTTTGTTTACTGCACTCTTATATATACTCATACTTCTTTTCTCTTTTAATTATTTGGAAACGTGTTCCTTATTTTACCACTTCCACTTTGTTCCCGTCGAGCAGGCGTTCCTGTCCTTCCACAACGATTTTATCACCTTCTTTCAGGTCTTTTGAAATAACCTCGAGTTTATCGTTGAAACGTTGTCCGATTTCCACTTCAACTCGTTTGGCGATACCGTTTTCTTCTTTAAAAAGATAACGGACATTCGAGCCCTGCATCTTTAACACTGACTCGGCCGGAAGTACCAGTACACTGGTTTTTTCGAGCGGGATAGTTACCCGGCCAAAAATTCCCGGCTTTAATTTTTCTTCCGGATTATTTACACTGATTTCAATCTCGAACGTACGACTTTGTGCAGAAATAGTAGGTGAGATACGAATTACTTTTCCGGTAAATACATCATCAGGATACACATCGTAAAGCAATTTAACTTCCATGCCTTTTTTAACAAAAGGCAGGTATTCTTCTGAAACATTTACAATTGCTTTAAGCTTTTCAACCTGAATAATAGAAAGGATGGCAGCTTTACCGACTGTGGCAATAGGTGATCCTGAATACATTTCGCCAGGTTCGAAATATTTACCCGAAATGATCCCGTTAAACGGAGCTATCAAAATGGTGTTTTTGCGTAAGAAATCCACGTTCTCTTTTGCCGCGTCATACTGAGCTTTTAATTGGTCGTACTGCTGTGCGGCTACACTCCCCAGTTTGTTCAGTGTATCAATTCGTGTATAATTTATTTTTACATTATTCAATTGAATTTCAGCCTGAATAAGCTGAGCATCGTTCATTCTTACCAACTCATCCCCCTGTTTTACACGGTCACCCATTTCAACATTAATTTTTTCAATTCGTCCGGGAGAAGTTGGAGCCATATGAACCACATTGAATGGTTCCATTGCGGCAGTGTAAACAACTGACCGGGTAATCTCTTCAGGTTGAAGATCAAATACACGGATTCGTTCAATCTTAACAGCCTGTGAGGTGCTTTCGGCTGATTCTGTTTGTTTGCTGTTGCATGAACTAAGGATGAAAACTCCCAGTGTCAGAACAGTTAAAATAGTGTTTAATTTTTTCATATGATTATTCTTGTTTATTATACTTTTTTGTGTGATTGCCCCCTGATTAAGCAGGTAATCTTTACGTTTTATTTCTGAAAGTTTTCTAATAATTTACCTTTAATTTTGTCCAATTCGTTTTGTGCCTGCAAAACCTGCATAGTAGCCTGTAAATAGGCAGACTCGGCCTGCAGGTAATTGTTGTCTGCTGTGGTAAGTTCGAGGCTGGAAATCATTCCATGGTCAAACTTTTGACGATATTGTTTGATCACTTCCCTGGAAACTTCCACATTTTTACTTTGGTTTTCGTAGTTTTCCTGAGCAGTTTTTAAATTAAATACCAACTGGTTGTATTGTAATTCAAGCTGATCTTCCAGAAGCTGCTTTTCGTTCTGATAAGTTTCAAGATCAATTTTTGCCTGGCGAACTTTCGACCTTCTCTCACCGCTCGAAAAAATGGGGATGCTCATTTGAAGTCCCATCATGTTTTTCGGTTGCATATCAAACCGCGGCTTCAATATTTTGTAGGTATAAGAATAATAACCGGATAAGGTTGGCAGATAGTTTGCTTTCTGCATATTAAGTTGTTTTTGCTGAATGTCGCCCTGCGCAACTTTTAGCTGGTAATCGAGGTTATCACCAATGTTAAAATAGTCTTGCTGGTTGTTTGTCAGAGCACCTTGCTGGATGAATTTCTCCAATGCATCTGTGAGTTCAAGCTCGGTGTTGGCAGAAACCCCAAGTTGATAGCGTAGCATGTTTTTTGAAAGCTCTAATTGACGTTCGGCAGATTTGAGTGAATTGATCAGTGAATTAAGCTGAACGGATAACTGGTCTAATTCAACTTTTTCCATCATCCCGAACTCAACCATAGGCTTCGTTTTATTGTAAATCTCCTGAAGGTTGTCAACATTCGCATGCAGGATTTGAAGACTTTGTTCAGAAATTAATACGGTATAATAAGTAACAACTACCTGGCTTACGATTTCCTCTTCGGTTTTTAACTGGGTAGCTTGCATTAATTGTTCGTATAGTTTTGAAGTTTGCACGCCAATAAAATAGTTTGCACTGAAAATCAATTGGCTGACCCGCATGTTGAAAGTACTGGTGGGGTTAATGGGAATAGAAGAAGGAGGGGCACTTGGGTCGAATTGAATCGAAATCTCTGCTCCCAAAGCGTTGTTGTAATCGGCAGTTGCATTTACCTGAGGCAGACCAGCCGCAATAGTTTCGCGAAGTTGTTCTTGCGATTTTTTAATGGCAAGGCTCGAATTTTCAATTGTTTTGTTGAACTGAATAGCATGCTGTTTTGCATCTTCCAGTCCCAGTACTAATTTTTCCTGCGCCCACATTGTAGAGCTAAAGAGCAGGAATGAAATAATTAGAATGACTTGTTTTCTTCTCATTGTATTGTAATTAGTTGTTTTTCTATAATTCTGAAAACTATTATTGCTTTTTAATTTTTTTGTGATTGTTCGAGGATTTGGTCTATCAGATCAGTTCCCTTTCGTGTTGAGATTCCACGAACAAAGTTAATAACCAGGTTTTTAAACAGATCGACGAAATTATATTCATCTTTCGGGAAAATCTGATCGTCTCCTATCATATTTATTTGCTCGTGAAATAGTTTTGCAACTATTTTAATATCAATATCTTTTCTGAACAGGCCTTCGTTTACTCCATTTCGAAGCTGTGTGTGAATATGGTTTAATCCTTTTTCTGTATGATTTCGTTGCTTTTCTTCCCAAACTATTGGATAGTATTTTTTCAGATCAGAAAAGAAAATTGGATTGATCTTGTTAAGAGCCTGGACACCATCAAGCATGTTTTTCATCATCAATTCCAGTACATTTGAAGTTTCCTCTTTAAGCTGCTGATAGCGCGTATCCTGTTTAATTGTCAGATTTTGAATACATGTGCTGATCAATTCATTTTTATCTTTGAAAACTTCGTAAAGGGTACGTTTTGAAATAGCCAGGTTATTGGCAATATCATCCATTGTAACATGTCTGATTCCAAGCTTCATAAACAAACGAATGGCTTCTTCAATAATTCTGTCTTTTAATTCCATCTTTAAAATTTCAGGCCGCTAATGTATTGAAAACTTTAAAAACCAATAAAGTTTTCATAGTTAATTTTGCATAATAAACGTAAAATTACGGGTGGTTTAACGTGGAGATAAGATTTGAAATAATAAATTGAATTTAGAGATAGAGCTGTTTTGCAATCTCAGTCATAATTAGTGCAGCATCACCCTTGAGAAAAACATCCGTAATTTCTCTTGTAAAATGGGTTTCCTGAATATTAACCTCAATGATTTTTGCCCCATGTTTTTTTGCCATCACCGGAATATCAGCTGCTGGTAATACTTCAGCATTTGTCCCAATAATAAGGAATACATCTGATTTTGCTGCTTCTTCAAACGAGCGTCTTTTAGCAAAAGCCGGAATAGGTTCGTTAAAAAAGACAAGGTCGGGCTTTAAAATTCCTTTACAAATAAAACATGTCGGTGGCAGGTAATTCAAGTCGGCAAAACTCATGTCGTACTCCGAGCTACATTCAGTACAAACCAATTGTTTATATGTTCCGTGTAACTCATAAACATAGCGGTTTCCAGCTTTCTGGTGTAAATGATCAATGTTTTGCGTGATAATGGTTTCAAGAAAACTCCTGGCCTCCATTTTTGCCAGCACTTCGTGGGCGGGGTTTGGCTGAGCGTCACCTAATTTGTCGTAAAAAATCTCTTTGATTTTTTGCCACGACTGCAAAGGTTTTTTTCGAAAAAATTCAATCTCAAGAAATATAGGATCTGTATAATTCCAAAGACCGTTTTCCCCCCTGAATGGTGGAATCCCGCTCGGAACAGATATTCCGGCACCGGTAAAAGCCACAGTGTACTTAGCCTTTCGAATGAGTTCTGCAGCCTGCCTGATTAATTCATTCAAGTGGGCCTGTTCTATTTTTTGTTGATCCATAGATTAAAAACTCCCGGCAAGTGAAGGCACCCACCGGGAGAACGATAATAGCAATTTTTTTTATTCTTCCTCTTCCAGGTTTTTACTAACTGAAACTGTGGTGTCTTCGTTAAACCTGATTTTGAAATTTAGTTTCCTGAAAACTGAGATCATCGGTTTGTTATCACGGGTTGTTTCTGCTGCCAAACGTTTAATATCTCTGGCTTTTGCAATTTCAAGACAATAATTTGTTATGATGAAGCCAAGTTCTCTTTTCTGCCATTTGTCGGTAATCAAAATGGCATATTCCATCACTTCTACATCTGGATCAGCAATTAATCGACCAACACCAATCAGTTCTTTTTGTCCATCTTCATTTTCATGCTCAGCTACTATGGCAATTTCGCGGTCGTAGTCAATAAAACAAAATTGAGAAGCCACTTCATGTGAATCAAAATAGAAATCATAACGGAACCGGTGGTAGATTGACTCTTTGGAACAACTACCCAGTAGCTGGAGCCACATAGGTTCGTCTTCCGGACGAATTGGACGGAGTTTGACCGGTGTACCATCTTTTAGTTCACAATCACAGATCAGACTTTCAGGATAAGGACGAAGAACGAGGTGAGAGTATTCTTTCACCGGTTTAGCCATCAATTCGTGATCAACAACAATTCGTGCATCGAGAGCGATAACATCTTTTGGTGTTACAATCAACGGGTTAATGTCAAGTTCCTCAATTTCAGGATAGTCAGCAGCCAGGTACGACATCCGGATCAAAACTTCAATGAGTTTATCGATATTTTTAGGAGTGTCGCCACGCCAACCCTTCAATAACGGATATATTTTTAAGGAACTAAGCATTTGTTGAGCCAAACGTTCGTTTAAAGGAGGGAATTCCAAACGTTTATCTTTAAATAGTTCGGCCGTGGTTCCTCCCATTCCAACCAACATAACGGTACCAAAAACCGGATCTTTTTTAGTCCCCAGAATCAATTCGATACCGTCTTTTGAATCGACCATCCGCTGAACGGTTACTCCATCTATTCTCGCGTCAGGTCGTTTCTCCGAAGCTGTCTTAATCATGTTTCGGAAGTTGGCCCGAACCATATCTTCATTTTTAATGTTCAAAGCTACACCGCCCACATCCGATTTGTGTGTAATGTCAGGCGAATAGATTTTAAGTACCACCGGATAACCTTTTTGTTCGGCTATTTTAACGGCTTCATCTTCCGTAGCCGCCGGAGTTGGGTGTGTGGTATCAATGCCATAATCATTGACAAGCATTTTCGAATCATCTTCATTTAATATTTTGGCTTTTGGGAATACCTCACTAATGTATTTTTTTCGGAGTTCGTGACGGTCATATTGGAATGAAACTGGCACTTCACGCGGCGTTTCGTACAAGATTTGCTGGTTTTCTGAATAATCAGAGAGCGTCATAAATGCCCTGATGGCTTGTTCAGGAGCACTGTAATTTGATATACCGTATTTATTAAAAATCTGAATGCCATCGCGCATGGCGGCGCCTCCCAGCCAGGCGGCCATAACAGTTTTTGTGGTTTTTACCGACATTTCAACAATAGCCTGTGCCGTAGCAGTCGGGTCAGTCATTGCTTGTGGAGTTAACAGTACCAACACTGCATCTACTCCTGAGTCTTCCAAAACAATTTCGGTAGCTCTTGCATAGCGTTCGGGAGTAGCATCTCCAAGAACATCAACCGGGTTACCATGCGACCAGAAAGGAGGTAAATAATCGTTTAATTTTTGCATGGTCTCTTCCGACAATTTTACAAGCATGCCCCCTAAGGATATTAGCGAGTCGGTAGCCATAACACCCGGACCACCCGCATTGGTCACAATGGCCAAACGGTTGCCTTTGGGGATACGTTTTCTCCCTACCAGGTCGGTAAAATCGAAAATGTTACCAAAGTCAAATACGCGGACCAACCCTGCACGACGGAATACAGCATCATAAATTGAATCTTCTGATGCCATGGCACCAGTATGAGACGCAGCTGCTGCGGCTGACTCAGGGAACCGTCCGGATTTATAAACAATGATTGGTTTTTCGCGCGAGAATGCCCTGGCGGCTGACATAAACGAACGGCCATCTGCAATCGATTCAACATAAAGCACAATAGATTTGGTGTTTGGATCCTGGCCAAAATAATCAATTAGATCACCAAAGCTAACATCCATCGAGTTTCCAATGGAAACAAAGTTTGAAAATCCGATATTGGCTTCGTAAGCCCAGTCTAATACAGAAGTACAAAGAGCACCCGATTGTGATATAAATGCCACATGTCCTTTTTTAGGCATCCCGTCGGCAAAACTTACGTTCATATTTAAGCCAGGCACTAATATTCCCAGACAGTTCGGGCCAATAATACGCATGTTTGGAAATTTTGCTTTCTCGGCTTTTACCTGTGTTTCGAGTAATTTCCCTTCTTCACCTGATTCTTTAAATCCGGCAGACATGATAATTAACCCGTGAATGCCCGCTTCGCCACATTCTTTTACGATTTGGGGAACGAATTTGGCTGCAGTCATTATCACAGCCAGATCGGGAACTTTGGGTAGGCTTTTTACATCGGGGTAACACGGAATTCCAAACACAGCTTCGCGCTTGGGGTTTACCGGGTAAACCACTCCGTTAAAACCTCCTCCAACCAGGTTTCTGAGGGTGATCCCACCAACACTGTCGGGATTATTTGATACTCCGATCAGAGCAATACGTTTCGGTTTAAAAATGCTGTCTAACTTCTTGATAGCCATGGCATAATTTTTTTGGTTTATAAAAAATCGTTAAATCTTTTCAGGTTGAATATTTTGGTTATTTGTGGTCTTAAATTTCATCAAAAAAAATCAGCATAAAAAATAGTTCAGGTTTATGTTGATTTAATGTTACTTATATTCAAATTGCAGATACATAGTGGATTATGTGAGTTGGGTTGGATTTTTGTTTGTAAAACCATGTTGCAGAACAATCCATTTTGTCGGTGTTTTAGAACATGTGAAGTCTCTGAATCGCTAAAAAGTCTTTTTTACTTAAATTTCAAATGAATAAGTATCCAGAAAAGTAAAAACGCCCTGGGAAA
>Ga0116152_10001479_pt1 | contig 19273 bp, 15 predicted proteins | sample AD_UKC119_MetaG_FD_89894 | JGI IMG/M metagenome (GOLD analysis project Ga0116152, IMG submission 89894) | Active sludge microbial communities of municipal wastewater-treating anaerobic digesters from Hong Kong - AD_UKC119_MetaG | ecosystem: Engineered > Bioreactor > Anaerobic > Digestate...
CATCTCGATTTCCTTCACCGATGGATGGTTTGGAAACAGGAGATGGTCGAACGGATTGTCATTCAATTTTGAGCGCAGCGTCAAGGAAAACATCCTGCAGCGAGGTATAGGCAGCAAGTACTATACCGGTCACGATGAAACGAATATTGAGGAGAATCCATTCCCCTACGGATATGACAGTTATGCAAGCTATCTCGCCGCGGACCAGGCCCTGCCATCCTCTCGCTATCTGATGACATACACCTACTATCGCATCTCCTTGGGCTATAATACCGGCTATACGTTCATGTTCCAACCCGGCTCATTGAATGTTGGGGGAGGCATTGCTGTAGGCTTGAATTATGCGCAGTACGATGACAATGTCTATGATCCCTATGAGCGATTGATCTGGTTGTACCATGACACGTGGCAGTTCAGCAATCGGCTGACGCTCTCCTTTGCCTGGGACGGTCGCGATTTGATCGAGAATACCAGCCGTGGATACTACCTGAGCCAATCCTTCACCTACGCCGGAGGTATCCTGGGCGGGCTTTCCAATTATATCCGCACCTCGAGTTCCGCCAGTGGATACCTCACCCTGTTTACATTCGACCTGGATGAGAAGAAGGCGAACGTTGTATTGGGTGTCACCACCAGCTTGAGTGCGATGCTTCGCCAGTACTCCAAGCACTATGATACCGGCGTTTGGGACTGGTACGATGCCAAGGAAGGAGCGACACGCTACGAGATGCTGTACATCGACGGCATGAATACAGGTCGAGGTTTCAGCGTTGTTTTCGATCAGGCATATCTGTGGGACAATCAGGTTTCCATCAGCTGGCCGCTTGCACAGAATGTACTCTCAGCGGAACTGTACGCCAGCGCCACCGGTGTCAGCCCGGACCTGAATACAATCAAGGCAACCGATCTAGCTTGGTATTTCTCGATGGGAGCCGGCGTCAAGCTCAAGGTTCCCGGTTTTCCGTTGGGATTGTACTTGGTCAAGAATGCCACCTATATCGATGATGCATTCTCCTGGGAGGGAGGCAACATCTTCAAGGGCACCAGTGCTGACAGCGGTCTGTCCCTGGTTCTTGCAATCACTACCACGTTGTACTAGCCATGGATGGAGAAGCCGAGAAATTGACTCCCATGATGGTGCAATACCGTCAGATAAAGGAGCAGCATCAACAGACCATCCTCTTCTTCCGTCTCGGGGATTTTTATGAGATGTTCGAAGAGGATGCAGTTGAGGTTTCTCGTCTACTCAATCTCACCTTGACAAAACGCAACGGCCAGCCGATGTGCGGGATTCCCTACCATGCGGCAAAAGTCTATATCAAGCGTCTCTTGGAAGCCGGAAAGAAAATCGCCATCTGCGAGCAGACTGAGCTGCCTGAAGGAGGCCGACAGCTGGCAAAGCGGGAAGTGGTGCAGGTTGTGACACCCGCAACGGTGGTGGAGGAGGACTTTCTTGAAGCGAACTGCGACAGTTTCGTCTTGAGTATTTCGTTTCAAAAACAAGGTCTTGCAATAAGTTATGCAGATATCACCAGCGGACAGTTCATGCTTCGCATGATCGAGAAGGACAGCCGGTATGCGATGCTGCTCAGCGTCCTGCAACAGGTAAATCCCAGGGAGATTTTGGTAAATGAGGATGATTATTTTCTTCATCAAGATTTCCAAATCCTGATGGATGCCCATCCTGCGATGGTCACCAAGCTCCCCTCCTGGCATTTTTCCCTTGCAGAAGGATATCAACGACTCTGCAGCCAAATCGGGTCCTCATCACTGAAAGCTTTTGGTCTTGAAGAGAAGAATCAGATGCTCAGCAGTGCAGGCGCACTCTTGTGGTATCTCCAGGAGACGGCAAAAACACGTCTCAACCAGATCGAAGGTTATACAGTTGTCCCCGAATCGCAGTTTCTGCACATCGATGAAGCCAGCCGCAAGAGTCTTGAGCTGTTGACCAATCTCTCCGATGGATCGGAGAAATACACCCTCTATGCATCCATCAATGCAACGCTGACCAGCATGGGGGCCAGGCAGCTGAAACAGTGGATAACAAGCCCGCTTACCGATATTGCACAGATTGAGTCCCGCCAGTATTGGGTTACGCTCTTGTACGAGGACCGTGATGAACTTGCACGGGTTCGTTCACATCTGAAACAAGTATTGGATTTGCAAAGGCTCTCCAGCCGGTTGGCGATGCATCGACATCTGAGCAAGGATTTGGTTGGCATCAGCCAAACCGTCCGCTCATTTTTCAATCTTGCCGATGTTCGCTATCAAAAGCTCTTGGGTGAGGGACTTGACCAGAAGAGCCTTGAAGCGTTGGCCATCATGGCAAAACATATTGCAGATGGTATTTCTTTTGAGCATCAAGGACCGTTCGAGGAAGGGAAAGTCATCGTTTCCGGTTTTGACGCAGAGCTTGATGCATTGCGGTCCATCAAAGGCGGCGGCAAAGCAATCCTGGATGCGTATTTGGATACAATCAGGCAGGAAACCGGTATCACCACCCTCAGGCTTTCTTCCAACAAGATTCTCGGCCACTATATCGAGGTTTCCAAAGCGCAGGCTGACAAAGTTCCCCCTTCCTTCTACCGCAAGCAAACACTGGTCAATGCTGAACGCTTTACCAGTGATGAGCTGATGGCGTGTGAGCAAAAAATCCTTGCCAGCGCTTTTGAGGCGGAAAAACGGGAACGGCATGTATATGAAGCTTTGGTTGAAGAAGTGATGAATCTGCAGCAGCCCCTCGTAGCAATCAGCCGCTTCCTCAGCAATCTGGATTGCCTGCAGAGCTTTGCTTCAACGGCAATCACCCACTCCTATTGCAAACCCGTGTTTACCGATGAGGATGTGCTTGAGTTTGAGGGAGGAAGGCACCCGGTTGTGGAACAATACCTTGGAACCGGGCAGTTTGTCGCAAACGATCTTTTTATCAGCAGCGCCGGCAAGCGGTTCTGCCTGATAACCGGTCCCAACATGGCCGGCAAGTCCACCTTCCTCAGGCAGACGGCTCTCTTGGTGCTGCTCAGCCAAATCGGCAGTTACGTACCAGCTTCCAAAGCCCGCTTGGGAATTGTGGACAAGCTGTACTGTCGGGTGGGGGCGAGCGACAATTTGGCCCGCGGGGAATCCACCTTCCTGGTGGAGATGCAGGAAGCTGCGCACATTTTACGTACCGCGAGCAGAAACTCCCTGGTCATCATCGATGAGTTGGGTAGGGGCACCAGCACCCAGGACGGCATGTCCATCGCCTACGCCGTGATGCAAAAGCTCTTGCTCATGCAATCGAAAACGCTCTTTGCAACCCATTATCACGAGCTTGCCAGAATTGATACTTCTGCCATTCAGTTGCTTACCCTGCAAGTTTCCGAGCAGGGTGGGCAGGTACGCTTTTTGCGGAGGGTGATTGAGGGAATTGCAAATTCATCCTACGGCCTCAATGTAGCGAGGATGGCAGGCATCGGCAGGGAAGTGCTCGCCCATGCCCGAACATTCCAGAAGCAGCATTTTGCCGAGTATGATCTTATGTCCATCCAGCCCGATTTGTTCAGTGCCGTCAGTGAGGACTCCTCACAGCAGGTCTACTATGATGAAACCGAACAGGAAGTACTGCATCAGTTGCGGTCTTTCTCGATAGAGCAGTCTACGCCGCTGCAAGCTGTATTGTTCCTGAAAGAACTTCAGGAGAAACTGCAAGCGAAATGACGTTGGTCGCACCTTGCAAGGTATGTGGTGCCTCTCATGCAATTCCCTCACTGATTCTCTGCTTTGCCCTGTTTGCAAGAAAAAGCTTGCTTCGCTTTCCTTCGCACAACTCTATGAGCACAGGTGCCCGACCTGCGGCACGCCCGTTCTTGATCCAATTTACGGCTGTGGGTTCTGTCAGGATGCCTTGCTTTCCTATGGTGTGTACGACGGGGTGCTTGAGCATTTGATCACCGGCTACAAACATGCCGGGCACATCCAGGGTGCCTGGCAATTGGCAGAGTTGTTCATTCCCTTGGTCGCTCGTTTCGGCTCCCCGATTCTCATCCCCATTCCTTCCTCCCGATCAGGCAGGCGGTCGCTGGGGTACGACCATATGGCTTTGGTGACGTGGATTCTCTGCAAAAAAATGCATCTTCGGTCTATTCGATTGCTGGCACAGCAACCAAAAGGCCACTATACCTTGTTGTCGCGCACGCAAAGGCAACAAACGAGCAATCTGGTATTCAGGGAAAAGAATGTGAGGCGCATGGAGTCTCTGGTTCAATCACAAGACAATACATTCCTCATTCTTGATGATATCTATACCACTGGAAACACGTGCAGAAGGGCTCGTGAACTCATACAGTCGGCATGGGATGTTCCTGTCGGTTTCTGCATACTGGCTCGGGCATGAACCCACTCACAAATGATGGCCGCCCACGCGGCCATCCATCCCATCAAATCAACTACTTGAAATTCTCGTTGTACTCCTTATCAAGATCGGCTTTGGTTTCGGCCATTACCGTATAGACATCCATATTCGCGATAAGCAGTTTTTCCAACATCTGGCGAAGAATCTCGGTCCCCTTGGGAAGGCTGATCACACTGGCTTGCGGTTGAACGAACTTCAGTTGGTCGATGGCAACTTTCCAATGAGGATTGGCAGCATAATACTTTACGAGATCAGGATGATTGCTTGCAGAAGTGCTGTTCGGCATGTATCCGGTTTTCTCGGCAAGATACGCCTGGCTGTCTGTGCCGGTAAAGAACTTCATGAACTCCCACGCAGCCCATTGCCGCCACTTGTCGGTGCTCGGCATGGCGATGACGGATCCTCCTACCGGCACACCGTTGCGAACCTGGCCCGGGATGAATGCAGGCAATACCTTGAACGTTGCACGGTTCATTACATTACCCATCGATCCCGTCGACCCGAATACCATGGCGACCTTCTTGTTGAAAAGATCGTCATGAGAGGTGGAGGGAACTGCACTCTTGTCCTTGAATACCATATCCTGCCAGAGTTTTGCTGCAGCAACCGCTGGGGCCTCCGTCAAATGCACGACAAAGTTTTCATCGCTGATCTTTCCATCAAAGGCATACACTGCACCTTGGAAATACCAGTGAGCCGTTGTAGCACCCATGGTGAAGCCGACGCCGTACTGGATTGGTTCTCCATTTGCGTCGACTTTCGTCAACTTCTTGCAGTATTCACGAAATTCGTCCCAGGTTGCCGGAGCTCGACGTGGAAGTCCCGCTTCTGCCAACATATCCTCGTTGATATAGAGAAGCGGAGTACTTCTCAGCGCCGGCAGTGCATACAGGCTATTGTTGTAATAACTGTCGGCCAATAGTCCGGGGATGTAATCTTGGAGGAAATTTTTTGGTTCCTTTGCAACAAACTCATCAAGGTTTACCAATACACCCTCCTTGGCGAAGATCTGCAAGTGCGGAGAGTCGAGCAGGACAAGATCGGGCACATCCCCGGCGGCGAGGCCGGCCTGCAACTTCTGCAGTATTTCAGCATAGGCACCTTGGAATTGCGACTCGACAATGATATCACTTCTTGATTCATTGAAACGTTTTACAATTTCCTCTTGCGCCTCCCCGGCAACTCCGGTGAGACTTCTCCAGTAAATGATCTTGATCGGTCCTTCCGGTTTTGTTTGCTCCACCTGCCCTGCAGCCCAAAGACTGGTAGAAAGGCAGAGGACCATTGCGATTACTACGACGACGGCTACACGTTTTTTCTTCATGAATTCCTCCTTGTATGTAAAACGGCACTCATGCCGAATCTCAAATGACTATCCTTTCACAGCGCCGGTTGCTATTCCTTCAATTAACTGCTTTTGGGCGAGGAAATAGATGATCAACACAGGAACGAGAACAAAAATTGATGCAGCCATAAGATGTTCCGGGCCTATTGCATACTCTGCCGAACGAATCATGGCCAATCCCACCGGCAGCGTTCGCATGTTCTGCTTGGATGTTACGATCAAGGGCCACAGGTATGCGTTCCACTTCTGAATGAACAAATAGAGAAGCAGGGTGCCAAGAACAGGTTTTGACAAGGGGAGGGCAACATGCAGCATGATCTTCATATGGCCCAAGCCGTCGATCTCGGCTGCGTCGAACAATGAATCAGGAATGGTCATGAAGTACTGCCTCAAGAGGAAGGCACCGAACACATTTGCTATGTGAGGAACCACGATGCCTTGGTAGGTGTTGATCCACTTCAATTTTGCGAGGATTACATAGTTGGGAATCAGGGCGATCTGTCCTGGTATCATCATGGCGGCGAGCATCAGGAGAAAGAAAAAATCCCTGTACTTGAAACGAATTCGGGCAAATGCATAGGCGGCGAAGGCTGAAGTGATCAAGCCCAGCAAAACCCCGGCGGCAGCGGTTACAATGCTGTTGATATAAAAGCGGCCAAATGGGGCCGTATTCCATGCGGTGACAAAGTTGTCCCATCGAATGACCTCCGGCCACCAGATGGGCGGAAAGATTGAGACTTCCTGCGGGCTCTTGATCGCTGTGACGAGCATCCAGACGAAGGGCATCCCGATGGTGATGGTTGCTGCCAGCAGAATGCAGTGTGTTGCGATTTTTGAGACAATCTTGTAAAAGCGATGTGTTGCAATTGAGTTATTTTGCAATACAGCCTCCTAATAATGCACCCATCGTTTGGATAGCCGGTTCTGGATGAGTGTGATGAACATGATGAATAAGAACAGAATGAGCGCCAATGCAGATGCATATCCGGTTCTAAACCACTGAAAGGCATTTTGGTACAGAAAGTGAACAACTACATTCGAGGAATTCAGCGGACCTCCTTCAGTCATGATGCGCACGATGTCGAACGCCTTCAAGACATTGATGAAGCCGGTTATCAGCAAGAAAAATGTCGTGGGAGATATCAGGGGGAAAGTGATGCGCCAGAATATCTGATAGGAGTTGGCACCATCTACCAAGGCTGCATCATATATTTCCATGGATATATTTTTCAACGCCGCCAAAAATAAAACCATATCATAGCCGATGCCGCTCCAAATCAGGACGATGATTACTGCCGGCAGGGAGTGCGAAGTGCTGTGAATCCAATCAATCATTGGAAATCCCAGAGGTTTCAACACCACCCGGAGCAGGCCGTAGGTTGGTTCAAAAATCCATGCCCATACCATTGCTATCGCAACATTTGCTGTAAAGGTGGGGGAAAAGATGATCGCCCGATAGACCGAGCTTCCTTTTACTTTTTTATTGAGCTGGGACGCCAAATACAAGGAAATCGCCATTTTTACGATTACGGTGAAGAAAGCCATCAGCAGGGTGTTTTTCACTACAAGCCAGAATACCGGATCATTGTACATATCCCGATAATTCTGGAAACCAAGAAAGGTCTTCCTGGGTGAAATCATATTCCATTTGAAAAGGCTCAGATAGAAACTATAGAAAATGGGCCAGAAGATGAAAATCCCCAGAAGAATGAAAGTCGGAGCAGTAAAGCCGACAAAGGCATACAAGTCCCGCTTCTCACGTATAGACATCGAATGCACCGTTCTCTTTCGATTCAAATGCGCCACCTAACACCTCCAAGAGCAATATTCTCAATCGGCAAGGATCCGCACAACGTTAGTATATTCGACATTCTCTTCCTTGTGTATCTTTTTTTAGACCTTTGTCTTAAGGCAATCTTCCATGGTTGTTCGGTTGACAAACATCAAGCAAGTGCTTACTATGCTAATCAGGATGTGTTTGATTATTGGGGGATCGCCGGTTGGCGCATCCCTTTTTTATGAATTTTTAGGAATGGTATGTTAGCAACAGGAATACAAAAAACAAATTTGTTCATGGAGTATGAGCCACTGCTCAATGCGATGGGAATCGCTCTGGTGGACATCAATCGGGTTGAACGGGGAAAAAACGTCGCCGTTACCATGGTGATACTCGCAAAAGATGATGAGGTGAGCGTCGACCACTGTGCAAAGGTGTACCGTCTTGTCTATCCCCGCATGGAGTTGCAGCTCGGTGAACGTGATTTGCAACTTGAAGTGAGTACACCTGGTCTGCAGCGCAACTTCAAGGACGTATATGAGTTCAGCTTGTTTACGGGCAAGCGAGTAAGAGTATATGATACGAGCAAGGATGCGTGGGTCAGTGGAATCATAGCACAGGCCGACACAACGTCTGTACAGCTCACCCAGGTATATATCGAGGATGCAAAAGAGATGATTGAGACTATGTCTGTAGCTTATGCTGATATTCAGAAGGCGAAGCTTGACTATAGATGGGAGGACGATTCACATGGCAACTGAAATAGGTGACGCTATCCGGAGTATGGTAGCGGAAAAGAACATTTCCGAAGAGCTGGTCATCAGCACCATCGAGGACATACTTCGCGCAGCGTATAAGCGTAAATTCGGTACCGATGAGAATGCAGTCATTGAGTTCAGCGAGGACTACATGACGGTCGAGCTATCCAGCCGCAGGAAGATTGTGGATGATGATAATTGGTATAATGAAGTTACTGAGATTCCTCTCAGTGAAGCCAAGGAGATCCATGAGGAGTGTGAGATCGGCGACGAACTGCTTATTCCGGTGGATCTCAAGGAGTTTGACCGCATCAGCGTCCAAAGCGCCAAGCAACGCGCCCATCAGAGCTTCAGAGACATCCAGAAGGATACGCTGTACAGTGAGTACAAGGCCAAGGAAGGCCAGCTGATCATCGGATACTATCGCCGTCAGCTTCCCAACGGTGATATCTATGTGGATATCGGCACAACCGAAGGGTTGCTTCCCAGACGAAACCAATCCAGCCGTGAAAGTTATGGCAGCAATGACAAGATCAAATGCTATGTCGAAAAGGTTGAGAAAGCTGAACGCGGACTTCGTGTTGTTCTCTCCAGAACCAGCCCTGAGTTGATTCGCAAGCTTTTTGAAGTCGAGGTTCCTGAAATTGCACAGAACCAGATCGACATCATCAAGATTGTTCGAGAGGCCGGGTATCGGACAAAGGTGGCCGTTGCCAGCCGCAACGACGATATTGATCCGGTTGGAGCTTGTGTCGGGTTGAAGGGAAATCGAATTCAGACTATCATGAGCGAGATCGAGGGAGAGAAGATCGATATTCTGCGCTATGACACGAATCCAGCCAACTATATCCGCAATGCCCTGTCACCAGCCCAGGTCAAGGATGTCGTGATAATCGACAAGAATATTTATCATGCAGTAGCCATTGTCGAGGATAGTCAGCTCTCCCTGGCAATTGGAAAACAAGGTCTTAATGTCCGATTGGCAAACAAGCTGGTTGACTGGATGATTGATGTAAAAACACAAGCCCAGTTCGATGAGATGGATATCGCAAAGGAAGCCAGATCCAGGGCTGAAAGCATCTTCAGTACCGATGAGCCCATGTTTGAGCCACAGATTGCCCAGTCGGAGTTTGAGGAGCATGAAGTTGCCGTTGAGTCGGAAGTCGCGGGCTTTGTCGATGAGGACGAGATTGCACTTTCTGAACTTCCCCTTGATTCCATGCTGCTCAGAAAGCTTCAATTCCACGATGTATATAGTGTTGAAGAGTTCATCAACCTCAGTGATGAGGAGCTGGCCGGATTCGGCGACCTGAGTGAAGAGGAGATCATTGCGATCAAGGACACAATCAACGAGTATGTCGATATCGTTGAGAACGAAGAAGATGGAGAGACCGAATATGTCTGCCCCAATTGCGGTGGCTCCATCACCATGGATATGACCGTGTGCCCCAGCTGTGGAACAGGTCTGGCATTTGAGGTAGAGTAAAACCATCCAAGAGGAAATAATGACGGAAGAGAATAATAAGCCTAAAGCAACGTTGATCAAACATGTAGTAACTCCCTCAGGGCAGAAGGAAGAGAACAAGAGCCCCGCCAAGGAACAAGATACAAAACCCAAAGTTACGGAAAAACGCCGGGTGGTGGTGGTAAAAAAGAAAGTGGTTGTGGTCAAGCCCCAACCCAAGAGTGACTCTGAGCAGGTTGAATCGGAAAGTGTTGTTGAAACACCCAAAGTGGATGAAAGTCCCAAGTCTCATGAAAAACAAGGCACCCAGCAACGCCTCGGTGGTGTGCGCAGAACTCAGCGTCCTGCTTCAGACAAGCTTTCCGCTTCCCCTCTGCATAATGGTCCGGTTGTAATCAGGCCGACCAATCTTCCGCCGGTGCCGAATCAGGGACTTACCGTCAAGGACCACGCCGAACTGCAAAATCGTGGACCGGAGAGCGTCAGCGCCCAACAGGCTCCCGTGCCTTCCAGTGGACCGCGTATTGCAGGTACGGTAGGCGGGAGACCTGCTCCAGGAACCAGACCTCCGTATCAGGGCAATAGGCCTGCATCCGGCTATCAGGGACAGAATCCCCGGTATCAAGGCCAAGGTGGCGCACCTTCAGGCCAGGGCTACCAAGGTCAGAATCCCCGTTACCAAGGACAAGGTTATCAGGGACAAAATCCCCGTTATCAGGGCCAGGGTGCTCCTTCCGGTCAGGGCTATCAGGGTCAGAATCCCCGTCCTTCAACTCCTTATCAAGGAACACAGCCTCCCCGTCAGGGTGGTTATCAGAGTCGGCCTCCGTATCAGGGACGTCCTGCCGGCGGTGCACCCGGACAAAGGCCTGCCGGTCAAGGCGGCTTCAGGGGGCAAGGTGCCGGTGGGGCGAGACCTCCCTTCGGACAGCGCCCCGGTGCCGGTCAACGACCCGGCTCAGCTCCCGGATCGCAGGATATGGACACGCTGAATCAGCGCACACCCAAGAAGACCTTTACCAAAAAGAAGGACCAGGCTTCCTATAAGAAGCGGAATGCCGAGGAAGAGAAGGAATTCCAGATCCAGAGAAGGAAGGAACAGGCTGCAGCAAAGCTGGCATCCGTTCCCAAGACCATTGATATGATGGAAGTCATCACAGTCAGTGACCTTGCCAAGAAAATGAATCTGAAAGCGAGTGAAATCATTGCCAAGCTGTTCAAGATGGGAATGATGGTCACCATAAACCAACAAATCGACTTCGAGACTGCTGAAATCATCTGCAGTGAGTACAACTGCAAGGTTCATCTTGTTTCGTTGTACGATGAGACGTTGATCGCCAGTGAACCGGATAGTGAAGAGAATTTGGTTGATCGCGCCCCCATTGTTACCGTCATGGGTCACGTTGACCATGGAAAGACCAAGCTGCTTGATGCCATCCGTTCCACCAAGGTGGCGGAAGGGGAGTTCGGAGGAATCACCCAGCACATTGGTGCATACAAGGTCAACCTTCCGGGCAAGGGAGAAGTGGTGTTCCTCGATACTCCTGGTCACGCTGCATTCTCCATGATGCGCGCCCGCGGTGCACAGGTTACCGATATCGTCATCCTGGTGGTTGCCGCCAATGACGGTGTCATGCCCCAGACCCGTGAAGCCATCGACCATGCAAGAGCTGCAAATGTTCCCATCATTGTAGCGATAAACAAGTGCGACCTTCCCGAGGCAAAACCTGAGCGCGTTATGCAGCAGCTCTCGGATCTCGGATTGATGCCTGAAGAGTGGGGCGGCCAGACGTTGTATTGCCAGATTTCTGCATTGAAGAAACAGGGAATCGATGAACTGCTGGATACCGTTCTACTTCAAGCCGAGATGCTTGAACTGAAAGCCAATGCTGATTGCAGGGCTGAAGGCAAGATCATCGAAAGTCGAATCGACCAAGGACGCGGTATTGTCGCCTCTGTCTTGATCGAGAGGGGAACCTTGAGGCAGGGCGACTACTATGTCGCCGGCATATACCCTGGCAGGGTGCGGGCGATGTTCGACGACAAAGGCCGCAAGATCGAGGAAGCCGGTCCGTCCACACCTGTCGAGATCATCGGCTTGAGTGACATCCCCGGCGCCGGCGATCCGTTCCAGGTAACCGAAGATGAGCGTCAGGCCCGTCAGGTTGGTGCAAAACGACAGGAACTGGAACGCCTGGGAGACAGCCGCAATGTGAAGAAGGTCACCCTTGACAACCTCTATTCGAAGATCAAGGAAGGAGCCATACAGGAGTTCAACGTCATCATCAAGGGTGACGTCCAGGGTTCCGTCGAAGCGTTGCAGGGTTCTCTTGAGAAACTTTCCAATGATGAGATCCACCTCAATGTCATCCGTGCAAGCGCCGGTGCAATCATCGAGAGTGATGTCACCTTGGCCAGCGCCTCTGATGCATTGATCATCGGTTTCAACGTAAGGCCTACGCCCCGTGCACAGGCTTTGGCCGACCAGGAAAAGATTGAGATCCGCAAGTACAACATCATCTATGATGTGGTGGATGATATCCGCTTGGCAATGGAAGGCATGCTGAGTCCTGAAGTACGGGAGGTTGAGATTGGAACCGTTGAGGTCCGCGACACCTTCAAGGTACCCAAGGTGGGAACCATTGCCGGTTGTATGGTTACCAAGGGCAAGATCAAGCGCAACAGTCTGGTCAGGGTCATCCGTGATTCCATCCAGATCAACAGCGAGATGATCAGGATTTCGAGCTTGAAGCGTTTCAAGGACGATGCCAAGGAAGTAGCTGAAGGCTTCGAATGTGGCGTTGGTCTTGAGAACTTCAACGACCTGCATGTAGGTGATATTCTTGAGGTTGTCGAAACCGAGGAAATAGCCCGCAAGCTGGAGAGCAATGAAAGAATATGAGTGAATACAGTCAGAAACGCATAGAAGCAAGACTCTCCGAGGCGATCAGCACGCTGATCGTCACCGGGGAGATCAAGTCTCCCATGGTGAGCACCTTGTGCTCGGTCAGCAGGGTGCAACTTTCGGTGGATAATGCATTTGCCACCGTCTATATCTCGAGTGTCCTGGATGATGATTCTTTGCAGGCAAGTGTTGAAGCCCTGCAAAAGGCAAGTGGATTCATCCAAAAGCGGGTAGGGGCCTTTCTGAAGACCAGGAATACCCCGGTATTGACGTTCAAGGCCGATGTCTCTCTCAAGGAGGGGCAGAAAATCAATGCCCTGATTGATACACTGGTGGAAGATGGGAACAAACGCTAGCATTCTTCTCATCAACAAGAAACCTGGCATTACCAGTTTTTCGTCCCTCAATGATATCAAGCGTACCATCGAAGCCAAAGTGGGCCACGCCGGTACGCTTGATAAGTTTGCCCAGGGACTCTTGATAGTTTTGACGGGAAGCATGACGAGATTGAATGTGTTGTTCTCCTCAATGGACAAGACATATCGGGCAAAGATTGCCTTCGGCTCGGAGACCGACACCCTCGATCCGGAGGGACAAGTCATCGCCGTCGCCGATGTTCCCGGGTATGAGCGGATACAGAAGTCGATTCCCTCTTTCATCGGCAGCCTCGAGCAACAACCCCCACAGTACAGTGCGCTGCATATCAACGGGAAAAGGGCGAGCGATCTGGCCCGCAGGGGCCATGAGGTGCAGATGGCCAAGCGTCCCATCACCGTCTACAGCTTTGAACCGGTTTCTTATGAACAGGGAATACTTGTTGCCGACATCCATGTATCGAAAGGCACTTATATTCGTTCACTGGCCCGCGATTTAGGCTTGGCAGCAGGCAGCCGGGCTCATCTTGTCGGCCTTACGCGCACCGCAATCGGTCCGTTCCACCTCAGTGAGGCGGTGGACGCCAAACAGAGGGAAAGCCTTCTTGCCTCGATGGGGCAAACCGATGCATTGTTGAAACGTGTAGCATCGGTGAGTATCTTTGAAGTAGAGGATGAGCAGGAGCTCTTCCGCCTTGCAAATGGTTCGTTTCCTCGCGCTGTCAAGGTGATTCGCCAAAGCGATGAGGAAACCTATGGCGCCCTGTATAGCACAGATGGAGTGCTTCGGGCCGTTGCAGATATGAAAGAAGGACGGATTATTGCTCAAATCCATCCATATCGCAAGGAGATAGTAGGGTGAAACGATACGATTTCATGCATCTTTCTGCTCATCCCGTACTGTGGCAGCAGAACATGTCTGTATGCATCGGCATGTTCGATGGGCTACACAGAGGCCATCAGGCAATCATCAAGCGTTGTGTCGAACTTGCCAAAGTCCAGGACTATCAAAGCATGGTAATTACCTTCAATAAGAATCCAAAGATGCTTATGAAATCCCAACCCTACCATTCCAAGCTGGCAAGTGATGCCCAAATTGAGGAATTACTTGAAAATATCGGGGTTGATCACCTTGTTGTCATTGACTTTTCTGCTGATTTCAGTAAACTCACAGCTGAGGAGTTCCTCACTTTGGTTTGTGCGTTTTGCCAAGTCAAAGTGATGGTTGTCGGTGAGGATTTCCGCTGCGGTGCCCCGGCTTCAAGTGCCGGACCTGTTCAGCTGCAGGAATATCTATCCCGATTGTCGCCTGGGGCATATGTTGAGATTCCACCGTTTGTATTGAATGCAGATGGAGAAATCACCTCAAGCACCATGGTGCGTAAAAAACTTCTTGAGGGCGCTTTGGAAGAGGTCCAAAGTATGCTCGGCAGGCCTTATGAATTGGATTTAGTGGCGTATCCCTCTAAGTTCACTGAAGAAGGCTTGCTGTACAGAACTGCATCCTTCATGCAACTGTTGCCTCCGGCCGGTGTGTATGATGCCTTGCTTTCGCTTTCAGACGGGTCTGTCGTAGAGGTTCATGCACACCTTGGTGAGGATGACTTGTTGATAGTACCGGCAAAAGCGATGTGGGATTGGCTTGCTGTTCGTACAAAAAGACTTAGCTTTCAGGCTAAGGGGAGTATTTCATGATTTCCAAGGAACAGAAACAAGAGATCATTGCCAAGTTTGGCGGTGATGAGAAGAACACCGGTTCGACCAAGGCTCAGATTGCCCTGCTTACCGCCCGCATCAATGACCTGCAGCCGCACTTCAAGAAGAATCCAAAGGACCATGCAGGAACCAGAGGCTTGCTTCTGATGGTCGGTCAGCGCAGACGGTTGCTCAAGTATTTGAGGAATACCGATATCGAAGCCTACCGTTCTCTGATTGCCGAACTCGGCCTGAGAAAGTAGTCGTGGTGTTGCATTCGTAAAAATGTATGAATAGCTCCGATGGCTTTTCAGGCCGTTGGAGCTATTTTATTTCAATAGTGTCTAAGAAAGAACGTAAAGAACAAAGAAAGGAACAAGAAGATGGAAGTAAAAAAAGTATCTGTACGGATAGGTGATTCCGATCTGGTGTTTGAAACCGGAAAAATCGCCAAACAGACCAGTGGTACCGTGTATGCCCATTATGAGGGTAGTGCCGTTATTGCAACTGTATGCTGCGGGAAAGAGCCGAATGAAGCTCTGGATTATGTCCCCTTAAGCGTTGAATATAATGAGAAATACTATGCCGCCGGCAAAATCCCCGGTGGGTTCCTCAAACGGGAAGCCCGCCCCAAGGACAAGGAAATATTGGTTAGCCGCCTCATCGACCGCCCGATGCGCCCTCTCTTTGACAAGGCGTTCGGACGTGAGATCCAGGTGGTTCCCACCGTCGTCTCCTCCGATATGAACAACACCCCTGACATCATTGCCATCAATGCTGCCAGCGCTGCGGTTACCATCAGTGACATTCCCTTCAACGGGCCCATCGCTGCAGTTCGCATCTCCATGGTGGATGGTGCTTATGTTGTCAACCCTACCTTCAGCCAGATCGAGCGTGCAACCCTGGACATCGTCGTAGCTGGTACACGCGATGGTATTACCATGGTTGAAGGCGGAGCGAAGGAAGTGAGCGAGGAAGTGATGCTTGCAGCAATTGCCACCGCACAACCGGTCATCACCAAGCTCTGCGATGCCCAGCTTGAGCTTCGCAAGATTGCAGGCAAGGAAAAACTCCCTGTCCTGACCCCCACTGTCGATCTCTCCTGGATCGAGCCGGTTCGCCACTATGCGTATCCCTTGATCAAGGAAGCCTCTTTCGTAAAAGGAAAAATGGAACGCTATGCCGCTCTTGCCAAGGTTCAGGCTGAAGTACGGGAGAAGTTCCAAGACCTGATCGATGAGGATTCCAAGCGCGATGGTCAGCTCGCAACCCTGTTCGAGGACCTTGAGTACGAAATTCTTCGTTCCTCGATCCTCAACGACGGCAAGAGAACCGACGGACGCAAAGTCGATCAGATCAGGCCCATCAGCTGTGAGGTAGGGGTACTGGAAAGAACCCATGGTTCCGCTCTATTCACCCGTGGAGAGACTCAGGCATTGGCAGTAACCACCCTCGGTACCGCAAGTGACGAGCAGATGTTCGATACCATCGATGGTGAGAAGAGTTACAGCTCCTTCATGCTGCATTACAACTTTCCTCCGTACAGTGTCGGTGAGTGTGGAAGGCTGAGTACCGGAAGGCGTGAAATCGGTCACGGTCACTTGGCCCAGCGTGCACTGGAAGCAATCGTTCCCACCAAGGAGTCCTTCCCCTATACCATTCGGGTAGTCAGTGAGATCTTGGAATCCAACGGATCCTCCTCCATGGCATCGGTTTGCGGTGGTTGTCTCTCCCTGATGGATGCAGGTGTTCCCATCAAGAAGCCGGTGGCAGGCATTGCCATGGGTCTTATCACCGAAGGTGCAGATTACTCCAAGTATGTCGTTCTCAGCGATATCCTGGGTGAAGAAGACCACCTCGGCGACATGGACTTCAAGGTTGCAGGCAGCCGTGACGGCATCACCGCTTTCCAGATGGACATCAAGATTGCAGGAGTAACCCCTGAAATCATGAAGAAAGCTCTTGAGCAGGCCAAGCAGGGCAGAATGCACATTCTTTCCATTATGGAAGGAGCTCTGGCCACTTCTCGTAAGGAAATCAGCGAATATGCTCCCAAAATCCTTACCATGAAGGTGGATGAAGAGAAGATTGGAGCTGTCATCGGAACCGGTGGAAAGACGATCAAGGCCATCGCCAGCCAGAGCGGTGCCGAGGTCAATATTGCAGATGACGGAACCATCACCATCTATGGCAGGAACAATGCTTCCGCCCAGTTGGCGAAGGAACTGGTCAAGTCAATCGTTGAGGAACCGGAAGTCGGCCGTATTTATGAGGGAACCGTGAAGCGGATCATGGACTTCGGTGCCTTTATTGAAATCCTGCCTGGCAAGGAAGGACTTTGTCATATTTCCAAGCTTGCGAAGACCCGTGTGCAGAATGTAGAGGATGTACTGAAAGTAGGCCAGGTTGTTCCGGTGAAGCTCATTGAGATTGACCGTCAGAACCGTCTGAACCTCAGCTACATCGATGCCATCGAGGCAAAGTCGAAGTAAGATGGAAATTGTTTCGATTACGGTGCCTGTAGTCAAGCTACGACCGGAAGCACTGCTTCCGGTCTATGGGACTGCAAGCAGCGCCGGTGCCGACCTTTCCGCCTGCCTTGATGAGGATGTGGTGATTTGCAGCGGCTGCTATGCCATGATCCCCACAGGCCTGAGCATTCAGCTGCCGACCGGGTACGAGGCTCAGGTGAGACCGCGAAGCGGGCTGGCTGCCAAGCATGGCTTGACTGTGCTGAACAGTCCCGGCACGATCGATGCTGATTACCGTGGTGAAGTCTGTGTACTTCTTATCAACCATGGAAAGCAGGACGTACGCATTCATCACGGCGATCGTATCGCCCAGATGATCATCGCACGATGTGAACAAGCTTCCTTCACTGAAACGATCAGCTTGGATGCAACAGAGCGGGGAAGTGGAGGTTTTGGTTCGACGGGAGTATAGCTTTGGCTTCATCCGCTCGTTTTTCACTTGTATATCGCCACGTTGGAAGAGAGTATGTGCTCTCTTTTGTCGTGGCGTTCTTTTTCTTCTTTTTCATTTTTTTCATCAACCAGATTCTCTTGATCGCCCAAAGGATCCTGCTCAAGCAAGTAGATTATCTTGCGGTGTTTCAGCTGGTGTTGCTCTCCATTCCCCAATTTCTTTTGTACACCTTTCCGTTCAGCTCGTTGACTGCCAGCAGCATGGTCATCGGCGACCTCTCGGGAAATAATGAAATCTTGGCGATCCGAAGCAGCGGCATCTCCCTCAAACATGTATTCTTCCCGATCATTGTCATCTCCCTGGTGTTTTCCCTTTTGACATTTCTTACCGCCGATAAAGCCCTTCCTTGGAGCACCAAGAAGTATCGTGAGCTCTACACCGACCTGATGCGCGACCTTCCCACCCTCGAACTTCGGGCGAACAGCACCAATACCATTGCCGATACCGTGATGGTCAACAAGCAGGTGGAGGGAAATATTGTATATGACGTTGTTCTCTTCGAAACCTCATCATCCAGGGAAGGACAAATCATCAGTTCGCCAAAGGCGGAGGTCTCCCTGTATGACCTGCAGTCCTTCATCTACCAGCTCAAGCTGGATGAACCGATAATCCTGAAAAGCGAATCGAACCAGGGTTGGGCTCTCTCAAAAGCCGAATCTGCCCAGTTCTACCTGAATTTCTCCAATCAGATTGCCAGTATTGCATCGGCTTTGCCTTCCCAGCTTTCCATCAAGGAACTGCAACAGAATATCGAGATACACAAGGCTGCATTTCTTGAAGAAAAAAAACGGTATGAAGAGAAGATCAGGACACTCGAGCTCTCGCTTTCTCTCTTGCTTGAAGAGACAAAAACTGATGCAAACGTGGATGTCTCGCAGATGGAAAAAGTGCAGGAGGAGCTGAAACAGCTCAAAGCGCAAAAGCCGATCAATTTCTATTACCAATATTACCGGGCTGAACTGCACAAAAAGTATGCACTCAGTGCTGCTTGTTTCATGCTTGTTTTTCTTACCTTCTCGCTCTCCTTCTTCCGCGTCAAGCATGGACGGCTCATAGGATTCGGCTTATCCATGCTGGTTGCAGTCCTGTACTGGTACCTGTTGTTCTTCGCACAGATGCAAATATTCTCGCTTTCCATTACACCGGCCATCCTGATCTGGTCACCGAACCTCATCATGTTCATCAGCGGCCTTGTGCTTTTGCTGCATGCGAGGCGCCTATGAAGCTGATAGACCGACACATCATCAGCAGTATCACCATGGTCGCTTTTGCAACCTTGCTGCTCTGCACACTGATGCTGCTCAGCGTTGACTTGTTCGCAAATCTCGACTCCTACCTTACCCGCAGCATCTCCTATCCGGTAATAGCAAAACTAACCCTGCTCTATGCCCCGGAGGCTGTTCTCTTCGCCCTAGGACCTTCACTGTTGTTCTCGGCATCGTTCTTTCTGTCACAGATGCAAGCCAACAACGAAATGATCTGCCTCTTGGGCAGCGGTCACTCATACCGGAGAATCGTCGTCCCCATCCTGGCACTCGGCCTGGTATTTTCAGGGATGCAATTCTTCTTTTCCGAG
>Ga0116152_10001480_pt1 | contig 19270 bp, 23 predicted proteins | sample AD_UKC119_MetaG_FD_89894 | JGI IMG/M metagenome (GOLD analysis project Ga0116152, IMG submission 89894) | Active sludge microbial communities of municipal wastewater-treating anaerobic digesters from Hong Kong - AD_UKC119_MetaG | ecosystem: Engineered > Bioreactor > Anaerobic > Digestate...
AGAGGAACTGGGATCGATGGGGAAGGTGGAATCGTTCGATCGGGAAGACCTGCTGAAGTGCGGCCACGGCGAGATGTTCGGCCCGGGCAATGCTCAGTTGCCGGTTCCGAACATGTTGATGATGGACCGGGTCACCCGTATCGCCGACAGCGGCGGCCAGTTCGGCAAGGGCGAGATCATCGCCGAGCTCGATATCAACCCGGATCTGTGGTTTTTCGCCTGCCATTTCCCGGGTGATCCGGTGATGCCGGGATGCCTGGGTCTGGACGCGATGTGGCAGTCGGTCGGTTTCTTCCTGGCCTGGCTGGGCAACCCGGGGCACGGCCGTGCACTGGGTGTCGGCGAGGTCAAATTCACCGGGCAGGTACTGCCGACGGCGAAGAAGGTCACCTACTACATCGACGTCAAACGGGTCATCACCCGCAAGCTGGTGCTCGGTATCGCCGACGGCCGCATGGAGGTCGATGGTCGCGAGATCTATGTCGCCAAGGATCTGCGCGTCGGCCTGTTCACCTCGACCGAGGGCTTCTGAGGCAGCAGGTCCGGGTGCCGTTCATCGTGACGGCAAGGCCCTTCAGCCGAGATCACCGGCCAGCGAATCGCGGATGTTCTGCGGTATCGGCTCTGCCGTGTAGTTGTACGCCGGGTGATCTATTCCCATACTGACCGGTGCACCCTGCTTCACCGCCTGCACCATCTCGGGCGTCAGTTCGATGCGCAGGAAATGCACCGAAGAAGTCTTGTCCGCGGTCTCGCGCTCAAGATCCTCATCGGCGATCGGCGTAACGCGGGCGAAATCGGCGACCTGCACCCAGAGGTGTTTCTCGATACCCAGCAGTTGCGCCAGCTTTTCGCGCCGCTCCGCCTCGTCCGGATATTCCATCATGAAAGTCGCTTTCCAGTTCGAACCGTCCGGAATCAACGGGTTATAGGCGTCCAGCTCTTCCTGGATGCCTGCTGCCTCGAAAATCCGCTCGGCGCGCAGCATCTCCTGCACCTGGTAGTGCATGGTCAGCGCGTCTTCGAAATACAACGTGGCGTTCGGCCCGATCGGCAGCTGCCGGTTGCGCTTGTGCGCCATCACGCGGGCACGGAACTCGGGCCGCACTTCCGCATAGGTTTCCAGGCTCAGCAGATCGCCGCGGGTCAGTTTGTTCATCGTTTCCACCTCTGTATCCTGTTCGGCTCAGATGCCGTAGGCCATGCGCAACAGTGAGATCGGGTGCTCCGGCTCGCTGCCGTCGCCCAGGCCGTTGGCGATCTGGTGCCCGGCCATCGCGCAGTCACTGCTGTAATGGGCAGGAGCGTTCTGTTTGACCTTGTTGACCACCGGCCTGGCGATCTTCATCGACAGTTCATGTGACTCTTTCTTCACCGCATAGGTCCCGTCGTGACCCGAGCAGCGCTCGATCACATCGATCTCGGTGCCCGGCACCAGTGACAATGCCTCGCGGGTCTTCGGCCCGATGCGCTGCACCCGCTGGTGGCACGCCGCGTGATACGAGACCTTGCCCAGCGGATTCTTGAATTCAGTGTTCAGCTTGCCGTACTTGTGACGCAGCATCAGGTATTCGAACGGGTCATACATCGCGTCGCGCACCTTGAGGACGTCGGGGTCGTCCGGGTACATCAACGGCAGCTCCTGTTTGAACATCAGCACACAGGAAGGCACAGGCGCGACGATGTCCCAGCCCTCGTCGACCAGCTTCGCCAGCATCGGGATGTTGACCTCTTTGGACCTTGCGACAGCCTCGAAGTCCCCGAGCTCGAGCTTGGGCATGCCGCAGCACTTCTCCTTGTCCGCGGTGGTCACCGCGATACCGTTGTGGCGGAACACCGCCACCAGGTCTTCGCCGCTCCTGGGGTCGTTGCGGTTGCCGTAGCAGGTGGCGAACAGGACCACCTTGCCGGTGGTCGGGCCAGCGGCCTCGGCACTCTCGCCGGAATCCCGCGACACACGGTCACGCAGCGTCTTGCTGTGATACTCAGGCAGTCTGGCGTCCTTGTGCACACCGAAACCGTCCTGCAGGATGCCGCGGAAGGTCGCATTCCTGTTCATCGCGTTGACAATGCCGCTGACGACCGGGATGCCGGCAATCGAGCCGACGGCATCGGTGCTGGTCAGCGTCTTGTCGCGGAACGAGGCGCCATCTTTCTTGAACTTGACTGCCTTGGCCTGCAGCATCAGGTGCGGAAAATCCAGGTCCCATTCATGCGGCGGGACATAGGGACACTTGGTAAGGAAACACAGATCGCATAGGTAGCACTGGTCCACGACTTTCCAGTAGTCCTGCTTCGCCACGCCGTCGACTTCCATCGTCGATGATTCATCGACCAGGTCGAACAGGACCGGAAAGCTGTGACACAGGCTTATGCAGCGCCGGCAGCCGTGACAGATATCGAAGACGCGTTCCATCTCGTGGAACAGCTTGTCTTCGTCATAGAAATCGGGGTTCTTCCAATCCAGCGCGTGTCGAGTCGGGGCCTCGAGACTGCCTTCGCGTGCACCAGCCATCGTTGATATTCCTCGCGGCTTCCTTGTGTTCGTATCGTCTTGCGGACGCACCGGGGGAGACATCGCCCCCCCGATGCACGATGGATCAGTCGTTCAGTTGATCCAGGGCCTTCTGGAAACGATTGGCGTGCGAGCGCTCGGCCTTGGCCAGGGTCTCGAACCAATCGGCAATCTCGTCGTGGCCTTCGCCGCGTGCGGTCTTGGCCATGCCCGGGTACATATCGGTGTACTCATGGGTCTCACCGGCAATCGCGGTCTTGAGGTTGTCCGAGGTGCCACCGAACGGCATACCGGTCGCCGGGTCGCCACACTGCTCAAGGTACTCGAGGTGGCCATGCGCGTGGCCGGTTTCACCCTCGGCAGTCGAACGGAATACGGCGGCGACGTCGTTGTAGCCCTCGACGTCAGCCTTGGCCGCGAAGTACAGGTAACGACGGTTGGCCTGTGACTCGCCCGCGAATGCGGCCTTCAGGTTTTCTTCAGTCTTGGAGCCTTTCAGAGACATGTAGTTATCCTCCAGTCTTTTTGGGTAGTGCCGGTTCCAACCGGCGGGTTGCGAAAGCAATATAGTGGGCTGCGACCTTGCGAGGAAATTGATTCTGGCAATTCCCTCGATAGCCGCCAGCTATCGAAACACAGACCGACCGGGGCTTGCGCCACCGGCGTGTCGGCAGGAAACAATATCGTGCACCCGACGCTGCTTCAGTGAATCGCCTCGACACAGGACATCTCACACCCCAGTACCGCATCGCGCAGCGCGGTGATCGCCTGCGGCCGCGGAAAACTCTTGCGCCAGGCCAGTGCAATCGTGCGCGAGGGGGCGTCGTGATCGAAGCGCCGGATACTCAGCAGGCGTTCGGAGAACCTGTCCGCACCCGCCGCCGAGCACGGTAATATGGTTACGCCCAGGCCACTCGCCACCATGTAGCGGATGGTCTCCAGTGAACCGCCTTCCAGCGTCTGGACGGGGCTTCCCTCCGCAGTGCTGCGCCGCAGGCAATCGGGACAGACCTGCAGCACCTGGTCCCGGAAACAGTGTCCCGCCCCCAGCAGAAGCACATTCTCATTGCGCAGGTCGGCAACCTGAAAACCCGCCTTTTGGTTGAGCGGATGGCTGCTGGGCAGCAGCAGCACGAAAGGCTCGCGATACAGCGGCATCGTCAGCACGCCGGGTTCATCGAACGGCAGCGAGATCAGGATCACGTCGAGTTCGCCGCGTTTGAGCTTCTCCGCCAGGCTGGCCGTGTAGTTTTCTTCGATCACCAGCGGCATCCTGGGCGCGCGTTCTGCCAGTTGCGGGATCAGGTGAGGCAACAGATAGGGGCCGATGGTGTAGATGGCGCCGAGACGCAAGGCCCCGTCGAGCTGGTCCTGACCGCGGCGCGCGATCTGGCGGATGTTGCTCGCCTCCTCCAGTACGCGCTGGGCCTGGGCGACAATCTGCTCACCGACCGGGGTGACGCTGACCTCTCCCTTGCGGCGTTCGAACAGGCTGAGACCCAGCTCTTCCTCGAGCTTCTTCACCGCGACACTGAGCGTGGGTTGGCTGATGAAGCACGTCTCGGCGGCACGACCGAAATGCCGCTCGCGCGCCACAGCAACGATGTACTTCAGTTCGTTAAGGGTCATAACCGCGGGAATCTGCTCACAAAATCGGAACCAAACACCGATCGTCGGATTTGTGCCGCCGGAGGTATGGGCTACTATAACCTGAAATATGTCCTGGGGACCCAGTGGGGCTCAACGCAGCAATGACGTCAAGTACGCCGGACAGCAACCTGCGCACAGCGAGATTTCCGGCCGGCACCCTGAGGGTACTGCAGCTCACGGATACCCACCTTTATGCAAACCCGGTCGGTACCCTGCTCGGTGTCAACACGCTGGATTCGTTTCAACGCGTGATCGCCCATTTCCGCGATCACCATTGGCCCCTGGATCTGCTGCTCGCCACCGGCGACCTGGTACATGATGCCAGTCCGGAGGGCTATGCCCTAATGGCCGGCATCCTCTCCAGCTTCCAGGTACCGGTATTCTGCCTCCCCGGCAATCATGACGTCCCGCAGGCGATGCGCGAACACCTCAAGGCCGATCGTGTCTCCACGGCCGGAGTGATGGACCGGGGAAACTGGCGCTTCGTGATGCTCGATTCGGTCATCCCGGGCGAGGAAGGTGGACGGCTCGCGGACGACCAGCTGCAGCTGCTGGAAGACGCCCTCGCCTCCAGCGATCGCCACACGCTGATTTGCATGCATCACCAACCGATCGGTGTCGGCAGCGCCTGGATCGACACCATGGCGATCGAGAACCCTGACCCGCTGTTCGACATCATCGACCGTTACCCGCACGTCCGTGGCGTCCTTTGGGGCCATGTCCACCAGACGTTCGAGGCCTGGCGCGGCAAGGTCCGACTGATGGCCTCACCGTCGACCTGCGTGCAGTTCGCCCCCAGGACCGAGCACTTTCAGGTGGACGAGGAACCGCCCGGTTTCCGCCTGCTGGCGCTGTTGCCCGACGGGGGCATCCGCAGTGAAGTCGTGCGTGTCGACGAGATGCCGCATGGCCTGGAACGAGCGTCTGCGGGATACTGAATCCGCGACGCGATCTTCCCTGCCCGTGATGCCCGGACGCATCGCACCAATTTCCCCATGAACAGAAGCATGACGAGGGCCGTGGATTTGGCACAAGCGCACGTGAAGGACGCACTCTGGCGGTGGCGGCAGGCCGCATTTCTCGCCACGCTGATGGCTGCAACCAGCTGTGTCGCGGCGACCGACTACCCTCCGCCACCGGGCGCCTACCGCAGCGAGCCGATGACACTGCCGACGATGCCACAACCGTCGACAGCAGATACCAGCGAACGGCACACGGCACCGCAAACCGGCACCTCTTCCATGCGCCTGCCGATACCTCAACTCGCCCCCAGCGACCAGCCGGGTGAATACGATGCAGCCAATCTTTTCGGCAGCGCCAAAACGACCAGTCAGACCAAGGGACCCGATCTGCTGCAACCGCTGTCCAACCGTCAAACAGCACCGATCGAGCCGGCGCACGCTGCGGAGGCGGAGGCGGACGCGGATACGCAGGGGCTCACGTTGGATTTCGGGCACCGGGATGCAGCAGCACCGCCCCGGAACCTTCCGCGCAACGGGCCGGCGGCTCCGGTCTACTACGGTTACCCGCAATATGTCCCGGCCCACCCTGCCTACGAACCACACCCCAATCCGGGCATGTACCAGGGTCAGCCGACGATCCCGGCAGCCCGCTATCCCGGTTATCCACACGGCTATGTACAAGGTGATCCGCGACCTGCGGCCGGTTTCAGGGGGGACCCACTCGCAGGCCCCGGCATTTCGCCACCGCAGGCGCTGGAGCCAGCGCCCGGCAACGGCCAGGTCCCGAACGACCTGCAGCAGCAATACCGGGTGAATGCAGCCGATGGCACGACTTTCAGGGCCGTCGCACCCGATTCATCGGGCGAAATGGACCCCGCAGTAACCCAGGGCAGAGGAACGCCGGTGTCGGGCGAGGCGCTGATCTTTCGGCCGCCGGAGCTGTTACCGGGCCGCTAAGTGGCTGTGCCTCAGGCGCCCGGCGCCGTCGCAGACGGCCGGGCGCGGACGGGGCAGCCTCACCCCGTATGAAACCCTGTGATCGCCTGTTCCGGCAGGTCTTCGCGCCTTACATCGTCAACCACCGCGAGCTCCGGGCCCTGCCACAGCCAGGCCGTCAGCTGATCCAGTTCGCCAACCCCACCGCAGGCCACTACCTCGACCCGTCCATCGGGCAGGTTCACCGCATGACCACTCAGGCCAAGCGATTCGGCAAGGCGCCGGGTAGAGGCGCGATACCAGACGCCCTGGACCCGCCCACTGACCACGAAGCGCCGGCAGGCCACCGATTACTCCAGATGCAGGATAACCGTCTCACCGACCCGCAGCGGCTGCTGGTCAGTCACGGCAAACTCGGCGACCAGTTCGTACTGAGGCCCCTGTGCCGACTGCGCAACCGGCTCGAAACCCACATACGCGACCGAGCCCTCGATCGCCTGTCCGCGCGCGCTTGCCTGCAGACGCTGGCCCGGCGCCAGCTGCCCTGCCTGTGCAAGATCGATCTGCGCATGAGCCCGGTAGACCCGGTTGGCGGCCAACGTGACCAGCGGCTGGCTCTGCATCTCGCTGACCACGCTCTGGCCGGGCGCCGCATTCACCGCGAGCACCACGCCGTCGAAAGGCGCGCGCACCGCGCTGTGCTCGAGATCGAGCCGCGCGGTCACCAGTTCGGACCTGGCCTGCTCCAGCTGTGCCCGCGCAGCATGCAGGGCGATCAGCGCCTGATTGCGTTCGTAGTCGGACAGCAGCGTGCGATCGTACAGTTCGGCCGCCCGCTCGTCCTCGCGCTGCGCCTCCTGCAGCGCGGCCTGGGCGTGCGCAAACTCGGCCAGGCGCCGGCTGACCAGGCTGTTGAAGCCCCGGTTGTCCAGGGTGATCAGATTGTCGCCCTTTTTCACCAGCTGGCCGGGTTGTACGTCCACCTGGCTGACCACACCCGAGACCAGGGTACCCAGCTCGACCTTCTGCGACCAGCCGACCACGGCCTGAACGTCCGCGCCCAGCACCCCTGTACTGATTCCCAGCGCGAGCAGGCCCGCGGCACACGCAAACGGTAGTCTTGTCATTTCGTTGCCTCCTCGGGCAGCAGACGGCCAGCCAATGCCTTGAGGCGCGCCTGCGTCATCATCCAGTCGAACTCCGCCTGTGCCGTGTCGAGTCTTACCGCCGATATCTCCGTCATGGCATCACCCAGGTCAGCCTTCACTTCCAGCTCGTAGAGCGCACGGCTGCGGTCCAGATACAGCTCCCGGTAGTCACCCCGTACCTTCAGCCCCTCAAGCGTCAGGCGCAGGTTGCCAAGGCGCAGCACCAGGTCGAGCACCTCCTGCGACAGCGCGTCTTCCGCTGCCGCCAGCCGCGCCTGACTGGCACGCCATTTTGCGCGTGCATCCGCGAGCGCCGCATCCTTAGCGCCACCCGTCAGCAGCGGGACCTCGAGGACCAGCGACGCACCGAACGGGTGCGTGGTGTTGGTCTCACGGTTGTAGTACGACGCATCCAGCTCGCCGCTGAGGACCGGGCCATGATTGTTGCGTGCCGCCTCGACCCTGGCGCGCGCCGACTCCACCTCGGCGCGCAATGCCCTGATCTCGGGATTGCTCTCCCTGATCTCCGCCAGCACGGCCTCGTAGTCCGGCACCGGTGCCGAGATATCCGGCGACGCCGGGCGGATCAGGTTGGCCGCCAGCTCGTTAGGGCGTCCCATCGCGATCGCCAGTCGCGAGCGAGCTGCACGCTGCAGGGTCTGACTCTGCATGCGCACGCGCAGCGCCTCCTGGTATTCCGACTCGAGCTGGGCGAGATCGACGTCGGACAGCCGTTTGAGTTCGTGCCGGTCACGGGCACGGTCCGCTGCAATGTACGCCCCCGCCATCGCCTCGTTGTCGCGCGCGTACTGCAGGTCGGCCAACACGACCTCCAAAAAACGCTGCATGACCTCCAGGTGTGCCTCCTGGCGTGCATCCAGATAGCGCCACTCGCCACCTTCACCCGCCAGCCGCGCCGCCTCTTCGCGCGCATCGCTGTAACCGAAATCGTAAAGGCGCTTGCTGACGGCCAGCTGCGCGTTGCTGTCGTTGCGATCACGGTTGAGTGAATAGCGTGCCACGTCGACTGCCCGCAGGCGGCCTACGACACCCATGCGCAAGCCCGTCAGCGACTGTGCCTCGGCCAATGCCGCCGCGTTCTCTTCACGTCCCGCCTGCGCCAGCTCGATCAGCGGCACATCGCTGCGCGTGAACGCCAACGCGTCCGCCAGGGAAAGGGGTTCGGGCAGGGGCGGCAGGTCCTCGGCCGCCGTCAGCACCGGCACCAACAGGCCCAGCGCGATCGCCGTCCAACGCATAGCTCGCCCCATTAACGTTCGGCGCGTTTGTAACGGGTGAAGGGTTGCTCCTTGTAGGCACCCTCGACCACGTATTTGCCGAGCAGCATGAATTCATCCTTGTCACGCGTCGCACCAGTGAAGCGCGCCGGCTTGATGTAGTTGCCATCGAGATCGAAAAACGCAAAGACCGGGGTCGCGCGCACCCGGTACTGCTTGAATGCGAAGTCTTTCATGGTCGTCGTTGCACCGCTGAAATCGGTGATCTCCACGTCTCCCTCGATGTCGACCGGAAAGATCAGGAAATGCTCCCGGAAATACGCCTGCACCTCGGGCTGATTGAGGATCGTGGTCTTCATACGATGGCAGAACGGGCATTCGTCCATTTCGAACATCAGCAGAATGCCCTGTTTACCCTCGGCACGAGCGGTTTCCAGCTCTTCCTTGAAATTCCCGAAGGTCTCATTGAAGAAGTACCGACCGGGGTCGAGCGGCTTGTCCGCCGCTGTGGCCGCCGTCGTCGCGATCAGGGCCAGGGAAAAAAGTAGGCGCAGCATTATTTCACTCCTCCAGCTGGATTGTTCTCATACCTGTCGATGAACGAATGAATCGCGTCGGCAGTAATCTGGCCGACCTGTCGCGCGACGACTTCGCCGGTGGGGGCCACCAGATAAGACGTCGGCAGCCCGTCCACCGGACCGAGCAGTTGGGCACGGCGCGGCTGCTCGCCTGCCAGCAGGATCGGGTACGACAGAAACTGCTGCTCCACGAAGACGCGCAGCCTTTCCGTGTCGATCGACTCCATGTTGACACCGAGCACGACCGCCTTGCCCTTGGCGGCATCATGGAACACCTCCAGTTCGGGCAACTCCTCGAGACACGGCGGACACCAGGTCGCCCAGTAATTGACCAGGACCCATTTGCCGCGGTAGTCCGACAGGCTATGGGTCTGTCCATCCAGGCCCGGCAGACTGAAATCGCCTTCCGACGCTGCTGCCGGCCCGACCAGCGCCACCACCATGAACACCGCGGCGATCAGGGAAAACACCGTATTTCCTCGTATCATCAAGCTGCACCCTTCCTTCCGCGCGATCAAGAGACGCGCCACACTGCCGACAAATTCCGTAATATTGCGCAAAAATCACCACAAACGTCTGCCGCCGGATCTGCGGCCCACCGACCTTTGTAGACCACGGTCAGCCGCGAAAGTGCGAAACATGTGCCATTTCCCATCCAACCAGCGCAGCGAGTTTGAGGCATGGTAGACACGCCTTCAAGCCTGCCCGATCCCGGCCTGTTCCGAATCCCGCCGGCAGCCGTCGCACGGCACCCGGCAGTGCTGCTTGCGCCGCGCGAGCTGCGTACCTGGATAGACTCGCTGCCGTTGGCCAACCCGCCACGCACCGCACAGATGTTGATCCAGCAGCTGCGGCTGCTGGTCCGGGACCCGCAACCGGGCAACCGATTCGGCGCGCTGCTGGAGTTGTACGACGCGCCGCTCGATCAACTGCTGCAGATCGTCCACGAGCGCCTGCAGGGCAATCCCGACAGCGCGGTGCCACTCGATCAGCTGGAGTACCAGCTGGTGGAACTGCTGGTGGAGCTGGCACACGGCCACCTTCGACTGGCGAACGATATTCTGCGCAGCGGCAAAGAAGTGCCGGCGGCGGTGCTGTTCCGCGCAATGAGCCTGCTGGACGGCGCCACCAACATCGAGCGGCTGCACTATCACAGACTCACCCCCGACGGCTGGCGCCTGCTGCTCAACATCTTCGTGCATGCCGAGCGGCAGCGCACCAGCCGGCAGGCAATCAGGTCGGCGTCGCCACGGGGGAGTGAACCCGACACGGTGCGCGGCCTGTTCTTCCGTTCGCTGGTGATCAGCCTGTGCGACCCGCATCGCCACCGCCCAGGTCAGATCCTGAGCTGGGTTCACTGGGCCGGTCAGCACACCGACGCGCTGCAACTGACCGTACTGCCCCAGGGTGCCTACGCCATCCCGCTCGACATCAGCGGCACCCTGCCCCCACTGTCGAGCGCACGACGCGGCAAACCGGGGCCGGACATTCGCTACGTCGCGACGGACGCGTTCCTGCAACAGCTGCAATCGGACCCGATGGCACCCAAAGGCATGCGGCAGGCGCTGATGGACGTGATCAAGGGCCGCAAGACGCCCGAACAACGACAGAGTCAGCGGCAGCCGCGCAACCACCCGTACCGGCTGTTGTACGGCCTTCGCGCCATCCATCGCCGCCTGAGCGAACTCACCCAGGGCACAGCCCCACACGGGCAGGCGTTCTCGCCGCTCGCATGTCGTCAGGTCAATCAGTCGCGCAGCGGCGCGGCGTTTCACCTCCAGGGGCCGCTCAACCCGCCACTGAATGTCGGGGAACCCATCCTCGCCGAGGCCGAGACCACGACCAGCGGCGGCGCACCTGTCGGTTTCGCCGCACGCGTGCTGCGGCTGGCCAGCAACGAGCACAACGAGATAGAGATCGGCGTCGAAAAACTGCAGGGCAGACTGGTCCCGGTGGCCATTTCCGGCGCTGCGGCCGACCGCGGCCGATTCGACAACCACGCGCTGCTGCAACATGCCATGGACAGCGGACGGTTCACGCTGATCGCCGCGCGCAACCTGTTCCGCGAGGGCGACACCATCAGCGTGGAAGGCCCGAGCACCCGCTACAACCTGCGGATGCTCGGCCTGACCTCAGTGGTCCAGAGCACGGCCTTTATAGACGTCGAGGTCGCCGAGCTCTAACCCGCCTGCGTCAGCCTTCACCCGTCGACTCCGCACCTGTGCGCATCGAAACGGCGTCCGCGCGCTGCAGCCGGAACTGCGCCAGCGGCACCTCGAGCGCTGCCGCTGTCCCGGCGTTGGCCGCGTCCAGGACGTCGGCCAGACGCGAATCGCCGGGCCAGTCGGGATCGTCACGACGCGGCAGGTCGAACGCCCGACTGGCAAAAAGATCCTGCAGCGTCGCATCGGAAAGCCGGCGCGCCAAGACCCAGCCACCGTCGCGCGTCATGTGCACCCAGCGCAGGTCTTTCAGTTCGTTCAGCAGGTCGTCCAGCGGCGGCTCCATCCAGCGCCGTTGCAGGCCGGCCAACTCATCGGTGCCCGGCGCCACCCCGCTGGCCGCGGCCTCGTCCAGCGCCAGCAGCACCGCAATCGCATCCCCCATGCCTGTCTTGCAGCGGCGCTGATCACTGACACTCCAACGATAGATACTCAGGCAATGCGTCACTTCCGCGCCCAGCAGCGCGATGATCCAGGACAGGTACAGCCAGACCGGAAAGATCGGAATCGTGGCAAGAGCGCCATAGATCGCCTCATAGGTCGGGAACTCAGTGATATAAACGGCGAATGCGTGTTTCGCTGCCTCGAACAGCAGGGCCGCCAGCACGCCACCGGTGAGCGCATGGCCTGGGCGCACCCTGCGGTTGGGGACGACGATGTACATCATCGTGAAGGCGATCGCCGAGGCGGCCACCGGGGTGAGTCCGAGCAGACGCCGGCCCACCCCGGTGCTGGCGGCCTCGGACAACAGCGGCAGCGAGACGATGTAAGAGGTCACCAGCACACTGGCACCAATCAGGATCGGCCCCAGTGACAATACCGCCCAGTAGATGAGGAACCTGCTGGCGAAACCGCGCTTCGCCCGCACCTCCCAGATCGCGTTCAGCGCACGTTCGATGTTGGCCATCATCAGCAGCGCCACCACCACCAGGAAAGCTGCGCCGGGACCGGTCAACCGTGAGGCCTTGGCACTGAACTCGGACAGGTATTGCTGCAGCACCTCACTCGAGGTAGGCACGAAATTATCGAACACGAAGTCCTGTACGAGCTCGTAGACCCGATCGGCCACAGGGAACGCGGAAAAAGCCGCCAGCGTGACCGCCATCAACGGAACCAGGGACAACAGGGTGGTGTAAGTCAGGGCCGCTGCATTCTGCGGTCCTTCGTGGCGCAGGAAACGGTCGCCTACCAGCACCAGGAAGCCGCGCAGCCTCGTGACGCCGGTCAACAGCAGCCGCCGTGCCGATCCCGATACGCCTTCGCTCACGTCACCACCACCCGACAAGCCTGATAAAATCCGCGCACATCCATCACCCCGCGTATTGGCAGCCCATGAGCATAAGCATTTACCACAACCCCAGATGCAGCAAGTCACGCCAGACGCTGCAACTGCTGGAGCAGCAGCAGCTGACACCGCAGGTGATCCAATACCTCGACACCCCACCCGATGCCGCCACGCTGTCGCGCCTGCTCGACATGCTCGGCCTGACACCGCGCGAACTGATGCGCAAGGGCGAGCCCGAGTACAAGGCAAGCGGCGCAGACGACCCTTCGTTGAGTCGCGAGCAGCTGATCGCATTGATGGTCCGCTTCCCGAAGCTGATCGAGCGACCGATCGTGGTCAGCGGTGACAAGGCCGTGATCGGCCGCCCACCCGAGCGCGTACTGGAGATCCTGTGAGTTCGAATTACGTCCTGATCCTGTATTACAGCCGCTACGGTGCGACCGCCGAGATGGCTCGCCAAGTGGCGCGCGGCGTCGAGGAAGGCGGCCTCGAGGCCCGCCTGCGCACCGTGCCTGCGGTATCCGCAGACCACGAGGCGACCGCACCGCCGGTGCCCGCAGATGGAGCCCCCTATGCGAGCATCGCTGACCTCGAGGGCTGCGCCGCGCTGGCACTCGGCAGCCCGACCCGATTCGGCAATATGGCTGCACCGCTCAAATATTTCCTCGACGGCACCAGCGCCCTGTGGATCAAGGCCGCGCTCGCCGGCAGGCCCGCCGGCGTCTTCACCTCGACCAGCAGCATGCACGGCGGCCAGGAGACGACGCTGTTGTCGATGATGCTGCCGCTGCTGCATCACGGCATGCTGATCACCGGTCTCCCCTACAGCGAGCCGGACCTGCTGAAGACCACTGCAGGCGGCACACCCTACGGTCCCTCGCACCTCGCGGGCGCGGACAGCAAGCTGCCATTGAGCGCCGCGGAAAAAAATCTCTGTCAGGCGCTCGGCCGGCGGCTGGCGAGGATCGCCATTGCCCTGCGAACACCGGCATGAAGACAGCGGCCGCCCGGGCACTCTCGCTGCTGGCATATCTTGGGCTTATCGCCTGGGTGATGGCCTGGATCATCTTTCTCGGTGACGTGGCGCGCCAGCACGTCTCGCTGTGGCTGGTGTTGCTGGTGACGCCCCTGCTGCTGCCGCTGCGCGGTGTACTGGCCGGCGGGGACAAGGCCATCATCTGGGGCACCCTGGTGGTGCTGCTGTACGCAGTGCACGGTGGCGTGGTCGCCTGGTCTGACCCCGACCAGCGCTGGTTGGGACTGGTCGAGTCCGGTCTCGCACTGGCCTACCTGTTCAGTGCCAGCTTTTTCGTCCGCTGGCGTGCGCTGACGGCAACCGGGGCATGACACGGCAACTGCCTCTCGCCCTCTGTCTGCCACACTCACCGGCACTCGACGAATTTGTCGTCGGCCGCAACCAGGTCGTCGTCGATGCCCTGCATCGCGCACTGGACACCCCCGGCGAGACCCTGGTGTACCTGTTCGGCCCGGCGGGATGCGGCCGCAGTCACCTGCTGCTCGGACAGTGCGCAGCGGCCGAACGACGCGGTCTGCGATGTGCCTTCCTGCCGCTGACCGAGCGCGTCGCACTGGCGCCGCAGATGCTCGAGGACCTCGAGACACTGGATCTGGTCGCGGTCGACGATGTACAGGCTATCGCCGGTGACCGGGACTGGGAGGAGGCGTTGTTCGCGCTGTTCAATCGCTGTCGTGATCGCGCCACGCGTATGGTGTTCAGCGCCGATTGCGGCCCTGCCGCACTGCCGCTGTGCCTGCCGGATCTGCGCAGTCGCCTGGCCTGGGGTCTGAGCCTATCGCTGCAGCCCCTGGATGATGCCGGACGAATGCAGCTGTTGCAGTCACTGGCGGCACGCCGTGCATTGAAGCTGCCGGAGGATGTCGCACGCTATCTGCTGGAGCGCACGCCGCGCCACCCCAGGGACCTGGTCGATACGGTGGCACGGCTCGACCAGGCCTCACTGGCGGAAAAACGCCGACTCACGATTCCTTTCGTGCGTGACAGCCTCGGCCTTGGGTGACCGGCCGCTGCGGTCAGCCGCCGTCCGGCGGACCCGGATCGTCGACATCTTCGTCGACCGCCGCAAACAGGGTGCTCGCGCGATAGGAATCGACGGCATGGCGCACCAGCACCATCGCCACGGCAGCCACCGGGAGCGCCAGCAGAATGCCGAAAAAACCATACAGCTGGGCACCGGCCATCACCGCAAAGATCACTGCCACAGGATGCAGGCCGATCCGCTCACCGACCAGACGTGGCGTCAGCACTGTCCCTTCGACCGCCTGGCCGGCGACGAACACCAGGATCACCCAGGGCAGGTCACCCATGCCTTGCACCTGCAGCACCGATGCGACACCTGCGACCAGGATGCCGACGATCAACCCCAGGTAGGGGACGAAACTGACGAAACCCGCCAGCATCCCGATCAGCAGCGCGAACTCGAGGCCGACCAGCCACAGGCCCGTGGTGTAGATCACCCCCAGCGCGAACATCACCAGCATCTGCCCGCGCAGAAAGGCACTCAGCACCTCGTCGGCCTCGCGCGCGAGACGCGACACCGTGGCCTCCCTGCGCCTCGGCAACAGGGCGTGCACACCGGCGACGAGATGATCCCAGTCACGCAGCAGATAGAAGGTCAGCACCGGTACCAGCAACAGGTTCGCGAGCCAGCCGAGCACTGCCAGGCCCGAGCCTGAAACCGTCGACCAGGCATTGGCCAGCAGCCCGCCGGCCTCGCGCCAGTGGCTGGCCAGGGTGCGCTGCAGCAAGCCGAGGTCGATCTGCGTCACCTCGCCCGGCAACAGCGCCTGGATCCGCGGTACCACGTGCGATCTGGCCCACTCGAGATAGACGGGCAGCTTGCGCATCAGCTGGCCGACCTGCGCCTCGATCAGTGGCAACAGCACGATCAGCGACAGCACCAGCAGCAACAAGATCACGCTGAACACCAGGATGACCGCCGGAGTGCGCTTGAGGCCGCGTGCCTCCAGGCGATCCACCAACGGGTCACCGAGATAGGCGAGCAGCGCTGCCACGACGAAGGGCATCAGGATCGGCGACAGCAGGTACAGCAGGCCGCCGCCGAGCAGCAGCCACACCAGTGGCCAGGGGACGCGCCCCTCATTCATCGCGGTGAGTCCCACAGGCACGCGCACGCTGGCTCCACTCACGCACATAACCCACACCACTGAGCACGACCGTCAGCATCACCGACCAGATCAGTGTCTGCATCAGCCACTCGGGCACGGCATTGAACCCCAGGCCGAGCACACCGGCCGCGGCCAGCGCGATCTGCAGAAAGGTATTGAGCTTGCTGACCATGCTCGGCTCCGGCTGCACCGCCTCGACCCGGAAATTGTAGACAGTGGCCCCGATCACGATGACGAGGTCGCGTGCCAGTATGCTCAACACCAGCCACCACGGGAATACGCCGAGCCACCACAGGCAGATGAAGGTCGAGAGCAGCAGGAACTTGTCGGCCAGGGCGTCGAGGATCCCTCCGAGGCGCGAACTCCAGCCAAAGCGTTTGGCCAGGAAGCCGTCGAGGCCGTCGGATGCGCCAGCGATCAGGAACAGCCAGATCGCCAGCGTGAACTCGCGATTCAACAGACACCAGATGATGGGCAGCACGAGCACGATCCGGGCCGCACTGATCAGGTTCGGCAGATGGCGCAGGCTGGACTTCATCGGTGGCTTTACAGAACGGCGGTGATCAGTGACGCAGACGATAATACAGATCGACCTCGGGCAAGGCGGGCGTGGCGGCCGCAGCGCCGCCGCCCGGACCTGTGACAGTCACCGGGGGCGCCGGCCGCAACGGCGCCGGTTCCACGCTCAGCTGGCCGCTGGCATCGAGTCCCCGTACCAGATCGGTCTGACCGGTGCGCAGCCGCAGGTCGAAGGTGAACGCGTCTTCCCTGACATGGCGCAATGCCACGCCGGCCACCGCATCCTGCGATTCCAGCAGCGCCACCAGGCGCCCGTAGGCGGCGAGATCGTAGACACCGGCGATCCGCACCAGCGTGCCGTACTGGTCACCGGCCGCCAGCATCGGTGCATAACGCGCCGCGAGCAGGTTCTGCACCTGATCGACTGCCGACACCAGCGTCTCGTCGAGCGAGGCCGGCGCAGTCTGGAAAGACTGGCTGTCCTCGCGATCAATCAGTGACCACTGGCCACTCCACCTGCCACCGCCAAGTGCACGCAGCCGGCCGCTCAGTACCACGTCATGCGGGTAGCGCTCAGAGGCCAGCGTTATTGCGGCGCGGTAGTCCGACCACAGATCCGCGGCCGTCAGTTTGCCCTGGTCCTCCAGGTCCATCAGCGGCAGTTGCAGCGGCATTCCACGCTGCTGCGCCCGGGCGACCGCCGCCGTCCTGGCGGCCGGTTCGTTTTCGAGGTTCAGCAGCGTACGGGCTCCCCCCTTTTCACCCGCCAGCCACAGCAGGACGCCAGGTCGTTGCGTCCACACCGGGAGATTGCGCTCGCGCATCATGCGCTCAACCACCGGCTGATCGAAGCGCGCCCACAGGTAACGGACCATGCCGCCATCCCCGTCTGCGGACCGGTAGCGGTATTGCTGAACCAGCGAAGGGGCCGACGCGAGCATCTGCTTCGCCGCCGGCTGTCCAACGATATCCGCATTGCCGCTGACCCGCGCCATGATCGATCCGAGCAGTTGCGACAGCGCCGTGTTGCGGGTCTCGCTGCCCTCGTCGGCGACCACGGTCTCGGCCGAGTACAGATCAGCAGGTACCACCGCGGCGGCAGACAGGCCATACACACACAGCCACAGGCAGACGATCGATTTTTGCAGCATATACATGGCGCGGAGTTTAACCCGGTTGCGATTTGCGGTGGTGGTTCAAGTTGAGCGCGGCACGGGCGCCGCAGTCAGCCACCATGCAAACCGCCGTTGTTTCATCGGCACCTTGGTGCGATCTGCGCGCAGGGGCTAAAATGCCGCTTTTGCAGCCCTGCGCGGAGTCAGTCTTGAGCGAACAACCCACCAGCAGCGATACCGGCAGCTTGAGTTACGCCCAGGCCGGGGTCGACATCGACGCCGGAAATGCCCTGGTCGAACGGATCAAGCCGATCGTGAAGAGTACCTTCCGTCCCGGTGTGATGGCCGGGCTCGGTGGCTTTGGTGCGCTGTTCGAGCTCCCGACCGACCGCTTCCGCGAACCCGTCCTGGTATCGGGTACCGACGGCGTCGGCACCAAGCTCAAGCTGGCGATGCAACTCGGGCGTCACGACACCATTGGCATCGACCTGGTGGCGATGTGTGTCAACGACATCGTCGTGTCCGGTGCAGAACCGCTGTTTTTCCTCGACTACTACGCGACCGGCAGGCTGGATGTCGACACCGCCGCCGACGTGATCGGCGGCATTGCCCGCGGTTGTGAGCTGGCCGGCTGCGCGCTGACCGGCGGTGAGACTGCAGAGATGCCCGGCATGTACAGCGCGGGCGACTATGACCTCGCGGGGTTTGCCGTGGGTATCGTGGAGAAATCGCGCATCCTGCAGCCTGACAGTGTGCAGGTCGGCGACGTCCTGCTCGGCCTGGCGTCTTCGGGACCTCACTCCAACGGCTATTCGCTGGTGCGCAAAGTCCTGGAGGTAAGTGGTGCGGACCTGCGACAGCCGATCGGCGACGTCACCCTGGCCGATGCGCTGATCGCACCTACCCGCATCTATGTGAAGTCGCTGCTGTCCCTGCTGGGTGAGGTCGAGGTCCACGCGCTGGCGCATATCACCGGGGGCGGCCTGACGGAAAATATCCCTCGCGTCCTGCCCGACAACAGCTGCGCACAGATTCGGCGCGACAGCTGGCAGCTGCCGGCGGTGTTCGCGTGGCTGCAGCGTGCCGGGCGGATCGCTGAAACCGAGATGCTACGCACCTTCAATTGCGGCATCGGCATGGTCGTATGCGTCCCGGCGCAGGCGGCCGAACGTGCGATGCAGGTCCTGCAGGATCAGGGTGAGACGGTGTTCCGGATCGGTGAGATCGCCGCGTGCGAATGCGAGGCGCCCTGCGTCCGCTACACATGAGCAAGCCGGAGGGGCGCCTTGCGGTCGTCGTGCTCGTCTCGGGCAGCGGCAGCAACCTGCAGGCATTGATCGACGCTGCCGCCGCGTCGGAATCGCGATTCTCCGTCTGCGGCGTGATCAGCAACCGCCCCGGGGCGCTCGGCCTGCAACGGGCGGGGGCGGCCGGTATACCGACGCGGGTGGTCGATCACACGCTGTTCCCCGACCGGGACAGTTTCGATGCCGCACTGGCGGAGGCTATCGACGGATTCTCCCCGGACCTGGTCGTGCTCGCCGGTTTCATGCGCATCCTGACGAGTGACTTCGTCGGTCGCTACGGCGGCCGCATGCTCAACATCCACCCCTCGCTGCTGCCCGATTTCCAGGGCCTGCACACCCACCGTCGTGCGCTCGAGGCTGGCGTCGCCGAGCACGGCGCCAGCGTGCACTTCGTCACCGACGAACTGGATGGTGGCCCGGTGGTCGCCCAGGTGCGCGTCCCGGTCCTCGACGGCGACGATGAGGCGGCACTGGCCGCCCGCGTGCTGACCCGCGAGCACGAACTGCTGCCGGAGGTGGTGCGCTGGTACGCGCAGGGACGGGTCCGGTTGCACGACGGCAGGGTGTGGCTCGATGGCAAGGCACTGCCGGGGCCGGTCGAGTGTTGCGCCTGATCCGCCGAATCTC
>Ga0116152_10001483_pt1 | contig 19251 bp, 24 predicted proteins | sample AD_UKC119_MetaG_FD_89894 | JGI IMG/M metagenome (GOLD analysis project Ga0116152, IMG submission 89894) | Active sludge microbial communities of municipal wastewater-treating anaerobic digesters from Hong Kong - AD_UKC119_MetaG | ecosystem: Engineered > Bioreactor > Anaerobic > Digestate...
ATATGCTCTATCTCCTTCTCCCTTTCATGTTTCAGGTCATCGGCTGCCTTGTTGGCATCAATCTGTTGTTGCTGTAGGTCTCTCTGGAACTGTCTGTCTTCCTCTACCTTGGCTTTTTTCTTATTGGTTATGTACTTGCCTTGTTCTATTATCTCCTGAAGTACTGGATTGGTAAGCAGTCCTATTACGTCCTCATATTCTGCCTCTATAGTGTTGTTGTTAAGTATGTACTGCTTTATCTGTTCTGCTGTCTTTCTATCTGATGAATTCGTCTCGGGATGTACGGATAGTTTTCTCAGTGGGAATATCTCACCATCTTCTTTTATGATATCCAAGAACCTCAGTTCCCCATCGCCCTTTCTTGTAAGGGTATGGGCTGATTTTCCGTTGGTCTCGCAGAACTGTGCTACGGCCAAATGTACTTCCATACCCTTTGCCTTTGACATGTTGAACTTGTTGAACCAACTGTTCAGTAGTGCATAGGATGCCTGTGCCCCCTGTTTCACACCTTCCGATGTCACATAGGTAGTCGGCTGTCCGAGTACCTGTGGCGTTATGCCTACTTGGTTGAAGGCTTCCTGTTTGTATTGCTGTGCAAGCTGCCATCTATACTCCACCTGTGTGGCAAAGACGACTTCCTGTCTCTCGAAAAGCTTTGGTTGGTTTCCCTGAGTGTTCTGTCTTGAAAGGTCTAGACCGAAAAGTGCTGTATCCTTTATATTGTCACGTATCCTCAGGAGTGCGTCTTCAGTTGTCTCGTCCTGATATTCCTCCGATAGACCAGTTATATCAAAGGTAAAGAACACACCGAGTTCTTTTTCAAGAAGTTCGGTTATCTGGTTCATGGAGATATTGTGCAACTGTTGGTACGGTTCAATCTTGGGCATTATACCAGTATCTATTATACCAGACACTGGTGCCGATACATCGTAATACTCAGAATTGCCCTTTATCTGGAAGTCCAAAGGCCTTACATCAAGGTACATGTCCTCTTTTATTGTACTACCGTTTCCTTTTATCTTTACGAACTTCCAGTATTCTGGTAGATAGAATTCGGTTGCCGTGTTCTCGAATTTTTCAAGGTTATTGTCCCTAAGCGATTTTTGAAGCTCCTGAAGGGATACATTGCCCATTTTCTTTATATCGTGCTGTTCATAGAACTCTTTAAGCAAGGTATCGTCTACAAGCTCCACTACAAGTGAGCCCAATTCGTTCCTATATATTATAAGAGTCCATCTTTTCTGGCTCCTCCAATAGCCTTCCGTTACCGTTACCGTATCCCTCCTTACGTTTATGTCGTCCCTTAGGTAAGGAGTGAATTTGCCCATGTCCTCGTCCACACCGTTCCCTTCTTTTGGAATCCACGTACTGAAAGATTCTTCGTTTCCTTCTTCGTCTATTACCGTCGTCTCTGCAAGTGGAACACCAAGTGCATTCTCCAACTGTACGTTAATCCGATGGTCAAAATAGTTGTGGAAAGGGACTGATACTGGTTCTGGAAAGGCCATTTTCTCTGGGCTTATAGTTTCCACTTCTGCCCCTCCATGTGCCGTGTACCAATCGTTCTTGCTCTGGTTCCAGTAGTTACCGACCCTTTTCTGTTGGTTATAGGTCATTATTGAACCATACCTGTTCAATATATCGGATACGGATATTTCCGTAGTCCTTCCTATGAACTCACATTTCTGTGGAAATTTTGCATCGGCATCTTCCGAGAAAAATACTTCCTCTACCTTCCAACTTTCTATCTCGTAGGTATCGTATGCAATCCTGTAATGCCTGAAATACCTTCCAGTAAGAAGGTATGTTATGAAATCCTCTACATCTTGGTCGTTTAGGTAGAACTGTTTTTTATCTGCAGTAAGTACGTTCTGTGCCCATTCTGTTGCGAGTACCTTAAAGTTCTTTGCCATGAAAGCCTCAATCTCTGGAGGCGTAAGGGCTTTTATCTGTTGCTGTTTCTCCTGTTGGTACTGTTGTTCTTCTTCCTGTGATTCAAAATCTCCTTTGAAAGGGTCAAACCCTTTCATCATAAGGAGCTTATTCATTTCCTGTACGAACATCTGCTGTGCGTACTGGTGCAACATCTCTGTCTTCTGCCTTATGTACTCGTTGGTAGAATATTCGTCTATACTGTCTATCCTATACCTATCGTCAAGCTCACTGTATACACTTGACATGGCATTGACTATTATACCTACAAAATCAAAATGCTTTATATAGGTTCCAAGATTGTGGTCTGACCTTAACTTCCTTACCTCCTTATCGAACCAAGGCAGTTCCTGAAAATCGGATATACCAGTACCCAGATAGGTAAACCTGCCTTCCGACATAGCCCTCCACTCCCTAAATATAAGATTGTCCTTTCTCTGGGTCAATCCCTTTCTTTCTATGGAATCTATAGTGGCTTTCTTCCAAGCCTTTGTCTTGCTGTTGTCTGGTAATGTCTGCTGCGGAAGTATAGAAGATGTTGATGCCCCAATACCATTAAAAATAACAAACTGCGAATTATCCTTAACACTCATATCTTTTAGTATATTCAGAAAACATCATTAAATTAGACTTATTTTTTCTTTGATTCTGTATATATCTAGATATAGTTACATTACAAAAAGGTTCATTTTTAGCTGCCTCGTTTATAGATTCATACACTATTTTTGTATCTATATTTATTATTTTTATCTTTTGCTGCTTTTTATCACAATTATAATTTATATCTTTGCCTTTATTATAATTTTCTAATAATTGCAAGGATGTGTTATTATAAGACTTTCCGTTTAATTTATAATTTAAATTCTTTAAATTAGTTTTTATTGTTGCTTCTTCTATAGAACTAAAAACCTCTCCCGTTATTGTATTTATTACTTTATGTCTTATTACAGGAGGGATATGATTTAATCTTTCTATTAATTTCTTTTTTGTGTCTCCTAATGTATTATTTTTGGATATATAAATAACACCTTCTTCTATAAAATAACCTTTTAAAAAATCTTTATAATACATTATTGAAATATTATTGTATTGTAATCCTTTTAATTTCTGTTTTACACTCCATTCAGAAATATTATATTTCTTTGCGACTTGACTTTTCGAGCCTATCATTTTTCCTGACGGGTACTCGACAATCATAAATTTATTTTTACGTTGTTCTTTATATGTTTTTTCTGTATATTTTTTATTTAATTCGGAATCTTCGTAGAGTAGATTATGTTTATTTAAAATAGTATCTCCTTTTAATAGAGAATTTCTGATAGAAGCTTCTGATATTTTTAGGGATATTGATGCTTCTTTTATACATTTAAATTTTTCTTTTGTTATTCTATTAAAAATTGGAATTGCATTAGGACTTTCTCCAAGAATTTTTCCATAAAAGTAATTATTTTTACCTTTATTTTTATTACTGTTTATTTTTCTTTGTTCTTTAGAATGTGTTTTACCAGTTGTACCTTCCCCTCCGTCGGTCATGTTTGCTAAAGTGCCTGTACTCAAATCTATTCTGCCGTACAGGGATATGAACTCTATTTCCTTTTGCTTTATGAACTCATAGTCATCTGATTCCATAAGTATCTCCACTTCGTAATCTGTTTTTGCAACAATACTTTTCCAAATATTGTTTCTTTTATTTTTTATAAAAGCTCTTCTATAAATTTCTTCAAAACCATTTCCTTTTTTATTTATTTTAGAAGATACTCCTATATAAAAAGGTTCGTTTTTGTCTAACCTTATGTGTCTGTACAGATAAGATGTTATATTTTCGTTGAACATTGCAAATTCGGTATTGTCTTTTACCATGTAGTTGGGTGCTTAATCTGCTAATGTGCAAAAATAAGCATAACGTAATTTATATCAAAAAGCGTTTATACCTATTTGATATTTCTGTAGAACCCAGCCCTTTTCTTGGGGCTTGAGTAGAAACTCCTTTTTCTGGGCTGTCTTTCTTTTTTCTCTTCCTGTGGTGCCCTGTTTCCCCTATATCCTTTTGGATATATGTAATTCTTCTCTAGGTAGTGTAGGAATCCTATGGCTCCTACACATGCCGAAATCCTATCGAAGTTTCCTTCTGGGTTGTACTTTTCAAGTTCCTCTAGAAGGTATATATCGTCTATGGTCTCCACAATCTTCATGTTTACCTCTTCACCTTCCTCGTTTATTACAGGAACGGTCTCGTTTAGGTAATTGGCGAACATATTGTACAGTTTTTTCTTTGACTGTGCTGGTGTCCATCCATACTTTCTTTTCCCGTTCTCCGTAAATTCCAGATTTGAGGTAAAGTCTATATGTGGCATTATATAGTATTCTGCAAGCCTTTTGTTCTCCAAGAAAGTCTGGAACCCACCCAAATCCTCGTTCTCTGGGAATATTACCGCATTATAGGCTTCCAAAAGAAGGAGGCAGTTCTCATGGAATTTCTTGAAAGTGGATGGTCTACTTGAATAAGATGCCACAAGTTTTCTGGAGAATTCGTCCGCAAAGAGATTGTATTTCCATATATAGATGGTTCCTACGGAATCCGTATTCGATGATTCCTGTTTATAGAAGTCGCCTCCAGCTACATACACATAAAGAGGTGGCTGTATCTCTGGTATATCCTCATATATTAAAAACGGTGCATCTATGGAATCTCCGTTATGAGGGTATTGTGGTACATTGTCCTTGCTAATCTCTGCATGTATCCTGCCATCCAGTCCCCTGAACAGGTTCCTTCTCCTGTCCCATGCACCAGATTCAAGAAGCTGTTCCTTTTTTCTCCTTGCTTCCTTGAATGGGAATATGTTTTTCTGTGCCGATATGAAACAATCCTCTGGGTCTATAGGGTACTGTACGGTTCTTTGTTGCAACAGTAAAGGGTCTCCATCAGCTTCTTTCCTGAATTCCTTTATTTTTTCAAGGTTGTCCTTCCAATTGGTTACCTGTATGTTTATCTCGTTAAGCCTATCTTTTTCTTCTACCCTTAGAAAATCGCCAAAAGGTCTGTCAATCTTTACAAAACCTTCTTTATAGGCCATCTGTGCTGGGGCAAAAGTTGCAAAATTCCTTCTTTTCCAGCTTATTTCTTCTGGGTCTAGTATACTTTCAAGTTTGTCCCAGTTCATTGGAAGGAGATTGTATTTTTCTGGATTTGCAAGGACTTTGCTTGCATCTGCCGAAAGATTGGATTCCCCTGCAGTACCGCTCAATATGGGAACACATTTATAGCCGAAAGGGGTTTCGAAAGATGGAAGTGCCGCAAGGTAACCTTTAAGGAAATCGTACTTGCCTATCTCATCATTGACAAATGCAGAAGGAGCCCCACCAGCCGCTTTCTGTGTAGATGTAGTGGCTCCCTTTGAAAAGTTCTTTATTTTTATAATGCTATAGGGTATGGTCTTTGATGCATTCTTCTTAAGTCCTAGTACGTTGTCTCCGTTTTCCCAATTCTGTTTCTGAATCTCAAGCCTAAAAGCTGGGGTCATATGCAACATGGAAGATTTTATCTTATCCGTCAAATCGTTGAGGTCTCCAGTGGAACCTCCAGTTACAGTGGCAACGGAATTGTATTTTGTAACTGCCTTGAAATGTGTATAGGAGCCTAATATTACAGATTTTGTCCATCTCCTAGTTCCGTAAAGCAACATTCCCCTATTTCCTTCTATTTCGGCATCATGTAGATTTTCCACAAAGAACCATTCATTGTCCCTAAAGTAAGGATTTATGGTAGGTTCCGTTCCATCTTTCTGTGGAATAGGAGTCTTGAAAAAGTTAAGGTGCCAGTACAGCCAAGGATGAATCCAGTAACCGTTTATATTTATTCCCTTGTTTATCTTGTTCCATTCTTCGTCCCAAAACTCTAAGGTACTTTTTTCCTGTTCCCAGTAGTTTTTGTTATCCTTCCATTCTGGTATGTCCCTAGGGTTCATGTTTATATAGAACTCCTTGGATTGGGTTATATCATAATTGTTCCAGTTTATGTTTACTCCTTCGGTTGCCTGCCTAACATCTGAGTCCAGTAATATAAGGGGTTCTTTCATTACCAAACAGGCTTTCTGTTCCTTAGGGTGGAAAGTTATTTCTTTTTTATAATCTCCTGCCTTTACCCCTAAGGAAGCTATCTTGTCCTGTATCGTTATTTTCTTGTTGAAGATACTGTCCTGAAAATCTATCTCGTCGGCACGGAATATCTCGTCCTCTTCCTCCACTTCTTCGGTAAGCGTATCCAATGAATAGTTGAGATAATCATTGCACTTCGTTATGTGCAGTTCTATTATCTTTACGGTATCATCTATGAAATTCTGTACTTTTTTAAGATGTCTTTCGTCCCTTTCCTCGGTTTCCTTTATAAACGCAGAAAGCCTACCTAATATCGATTCGGTAAGCTTGTTCTCTTCCTTGAACAGGGAACTCTTTCTTGAAGCTATGTTCTTCTTTTTGTTGAATATCTTTGTCTGTAGCTTTTCAATCCTGTTCTCTATATCTTCCTTTTCATGGTCGAACCTTGTTTCCTTTTCCCTTAGCTCTGATATCTGGTCGAACAGTTCATCTATATCCCCTTCATTCCTTTTGTCAATCTCGTTCCATATGTTGTTCTCGATTACTGCCTTGTTTCTTTTGAAGTACTCCTTGTGCTGTTTTATGAAATTGTCAGCGTACTGGCTCATCTATGGGGTGTTTTGTATTATTCTTTTTATGAAAGGTTCACTTTCGTTCCTTGCCTGTTTCCTTATGTTCTCGTTGTACTGTGGATTTATCTCCACTGGTTCTCCCTTGTCTATCTTGAAGTACATCTTTCTTCTAGGAAGCATGTTTATCCTTTCCCTCACGTCCTTTGGAATGTCTATGATATCCTTCACCACATCGTATATGGTAACTATCTTTGTCTGGAGGGCTATGTGGTCGTTACCGTACATTACTGGTTTCTCGTTTATCTCGTACATCTTCTCGTACAGTGCCTCTACATTGTCCCTGTTGTCCCTTGCGAATTTTTGGTAGTTCTTCCTGTCGTTCTCTATCTGCTTGCTTACTTTGCTTATGAAATCGTCATATTCCGAAAATTCGGTGTATACCTGTTCGAAGATATCCTCTAGTATTTTCTTGCTGTCGTCCATCTTGATTTTTATTTGCTTATTACGTTAAGTTGTTCCACCCAGAACACGAATCCCTGCTCATCGAACGGTTCATCTTCCTCTACTGGCTGTTTGTTCAGGTTCTCAAGGGCAGTATACAGTTCTTCATCACTTGCGTATATGAAATGGTCTTTTCCGAACCTTCCCCTTAGTATACTGTAAAGGGTTTCCCCCAATGTCAGCTCTGGATTCTTTTCAATGAACTTGTACAACTGGTTCATGAAGTTGCCTTTATAGTTTATCATCTATCTAGTTTGTTATGTTTCCTTTTATGTTCACCAGTATGGTATGGTCTGTAGAACCGCTCTTGAACATAATCTTTACGGTCTTGGAAAATGGCTTGGCTATATTGTAGTCATTATAGGATATATCTACCTTATATAGGTTGTCGTTTACCTTTTCTGGTGTTGCAACGGTACAGCCACATGTTGATTTGGTGGACAGTTCTTTTATACCGTTTGCTTTAAGAAGCACGTCCAATTGGGTCTTTGTTCCTTTTTTCAATGTACCAAAATCGAAAACAAATTTGTTGTTGTCGATACTCTGTGAGACATTGGTGTTGTTTGTTGTAAGACTAACCATTTATATTGAGTGTAAAGGTTCCCTGTGGATAAGTATCTTCTATTGTAATGGCATTTGTTGTTTCACCTGTGCCAAACTGTATAGTACAAGGCTGTTGCCACCAAGGGTAGTTATAATCGTAACTTGGTATTTCTATGTATGTAGGGTATGTGTAATAAGTAACCGTGTTTGGCAATAGTATCCATCCATCTTTGAAATTGTTCTTCTTTACCCATTTTAGGAATTGATTGAGGTCTGTTGCCTCTACCAACATGAGGGTTTTTTCCGTTGTGTTTATCTGTACTGTCATAGTTCTTTGAAATAATCGATATTATTTTTTATAAAATCTTTACTAAAATTTCTTTCTGTTTGTTTACTTGTCCATTCAAAAGAAATGCTTGTATCTATGGACATTCCGCTTATAAAGCAATCATCCTTTCCTTCTACCATGCATGTCCCTTTTTTAAGTCCGTAAAAATCATTTATCAAAATATACTCTTTCATATTACCATCTATTGTCCTCACAGATTTCCCACTTCTCGGCAGTTTTATAATATAAACTGCAACCACATAGAGTACAATTTCCTATATCGTCCGTTTCGGACTTTCCAGTGATTCGTGAGTAAAGGTCAGAAAGAAATATAAGGACACGGACTATGAGTTTTGGTTTTTTGGTTGTGTTCTTACTGTTATGCGGACATTTCTTGCATATATCCCTTCTGGCCTCTATCCACTTTTGGTCTTTGTCTTTCCTAAATCTTGAGAGGGCTATTCTCTTCAGTTTTCTAATCACTGCTGTTCTGTATTTTTTCAATCTCTTCTATGGTCATATTACCGTAGAACCTTTTTATTGCATTGGGTTTTGTCAATGGATGTGTGTCGGTCTTGTTCGTACATATATCCACAAGCATTGCATTGAGCATATCCATGTTGGAGCGTACTGTCCTTCTTCCTTTTCTCTCTTTTTTGAAGCTTCTGTGCATATAGCCCAACGAACCTATCTTTATGGCATAATTGTCCTTCTTTGTTTCCTGTTTTATATACCCTATCACACACTCCAATAGGTCTTCGACATCTTCTTCCGAAAGTGCCTTTCTTGAACCTGCGTACAGGTTTACTATGTCCTCCCTATTGAGGAACGTCTCGTTTGTTTGTTCCAAAATCTACCATAAATACTTTATCGTTGTCTGGGTCTTCTATGAACTCCTTAAGTTCAAGTAACTTTTCGTTCAACAGTTTGAGCCTTTGGTTCTGTGGATGCGGTCTGAGAAACCCTTTGTTCTTCAGATGGTAGTTCATTGTATTGAGGGTCTGTGGCTGTATATTCAGTTCCAACAGAAGGGAATTCTTTGTCTGCTTGGAGTATCCGTTCAGTACATATTCCCTAAGCACTATTACCTCTTTATTTGAAAGCTCTTTGTTGAGTACCGTCTTGGAAAATAAGTACATTATGGTATCTACCAACTGTACATCGTTCTTGTATTTGAAATCGGCCTTGTATGCTATCATCCCTGTACTATCTTACAGATTATGAAATCTTGGTGTATCTTGAGGTACACATCTTTGAAATACTTTATCTCCGTGCACTTGTTTTCGTCTATGAGAACCTTGTCACCTACATCGTAGAAAGTCACTTCATCACCTTTGAAAGCTATCTTTGCAACGGATTCCTTGGATTTCTGTTCTTCTGACAGTTTTATCTTTTTATCGGTTGTTACCAGACAGTGGTTTCCCTTTACGGCTGGTATCTCAGAGTTTGTCATATTCGGCAAGTGTTTTGTAAAGTCTTTTTTTATAGAATTTCCTGAATTCCCTTGTTGCGTTCTTCTTGTACCTAGTGGATGTCTTGAAGATATCCTTTATCTCTTTTCCGTCGATAAAGAGTATCTCTACGAACCCGAAGTTCCTTTTTGGAATCAATATATCCTCAACTGTCATGTTTATCAGTATACCATAGGCATTTTCCTTCTTTAGTACACCTCCATCGTTCAGCAAGAACCCTTTTATATCACGAACAAAGAACTTATAGAATCTATGTCTCACAGTGCAAAAGTAACAATAATATTTAGAATATTAAAATTTTTAACTTTATTTTAACTTAACCATCCAAATATTTTTCATAGTTTTGGAACTTAAGTGATTTTTTGTTAAGTTTGCACAAAAACCAAAGAAATGGAAGAACAGAAATTAGGACAGACAGAGTACGAAGAAGTACTGTTGGACAACATAAGCAAGGTAGTCGTGAACAGAAGGTTCATAAAGGAGAATCCAAGTTTCTGGGACAATATTGTGTTCAAGATGTTCGAGGAATACTATTTCAGTCCAGAGTACGTATCCATAAAAAAGCAGGCCAGATTGTTGGAAATCTACCTGCACTGCATGTTCAAATATAAGCCAAGTACCAACCTGCCAGAGGACGTACTAGAATTGGAACAATAAAAAAGCCCCATCAAGGGGCTTTTACTTATTTCTTGGAATCCTTTATCTGCTTGAAGATATCTACCAACTGTCTCCTGTTCTTCTCGATGAAAATACCAAGGGAAACGAACCCAAATCCCATAAGCAAAGGGAAACCCTTGAAGAATATGAGGCAGAGTATGAATACACCCAGCCATCCAGCGTTCTTTATCTTGTACTCTTTAAGGAAAACCGATACGGCCTTGTATGCGTTGTCGAACCAATTTTTAATTTTCTGTAACATTCTATCTGTTTTAAAAGTTTTACCGTGCAAAAATAAGTATAACGATTATCATTTGCAAAAGTATGGTTCCATAATAAACATAAAAATAATCCCCGAACACAAACACACCAACGGAACGGGGGCTTTAAGGTTATCAAAAATACAAATTTATGCAATATAATAGTAATTTCAAAAAATGTTTGCAGGATATATAAACGTTAAAAATTTCTAAATCAATTTGGAATTCTGAAAAAGTGTTTATATATTTGCAAATTCTGTTTAAATATAAGTTGTTATAACAATGAATATATTAAATAAGTTAATAATAATTGCTTTTAACAAAAAATATCGTGTAAACGAGTTAGGTCTTGTATTAAATCCAAAAGAACAAGTTCTTAAAGGAGCAGTTGATTCAAAAGGTTACAGAACTTTTGGTATGAGATTTAATAAAAATAGTGTTAGGCATGTTCCTATACACAAATTACAAGCTTATCAGAAGTATGGTGATAAAATATTTGAAAAAGGTATAGTAGTAAGGCATTTAGATGGGAATCTTTTAAATAACTCTTGGGATAATATAGCTATAGGGACTCAATCAGATAACATGATGGATATACCTAAGAATGATAGAATATTAAATGCTAGTAATCCTAAACATGACCATGAGTATATTATAAAAGATAGGCAAAAAGGGTTGACTTATAAAGAATTAATGTGTAAATATAATATAAATTCAAAAGGAACTATCAGCTTCATTGTAAACAAAAGCCTTAGTTCAAAAGCATAATAACATACATAGTAAGTACTTAGGAGAAAAAGTAATATACAGAATACTAATCCCATTAGGGCATTTCGTCTTTTCTCCGCTCGGCCTTGGCCGTTCACGAATGTCCTTATGGGATTTTTTATGGAAAAAATAAAAGGAACAGTCAGATTGCCATCTTATATATACCATGAGCTATACACTCTTGGAGGGGATAAATTGGTAGCTGTCTTCTGTACCCTTAAGTTTTTCAACACGGAAATAAAGTACCGTTCATATACCTCGAAGAACAACAGGAAGGTGGAGGGGTACGGCCTTTTAAGGAACAAGACCAATATATCGTTGAGCGTACTTGAAAAATATGTACCCATTCTATTGGAAAAGAGGTACGTAACGTTCATGGACAACGGGGATGTATGTGTACTTGGGAACAATGCCCTTAAGAGAAGGGACAAGAAAAAAGGAAAAAAGCTAATACCTATACGGATAGGTAAGAACATATCGGAAACTGCCCTCTATTCTTACTATGTAAGGGTACGTTCTTCCGAGGATAACCAGAAGAAGATGATTGCCAAAAAGCAACATCGGAGAGAAATAATAAATCAAAATACGGACTCCGTAGAAAAGGAAAATGCCAAAAAAAAAGTCCTTTCGTTATTCGGAGACAGTTTTGAGCTTACCGATAAGGTTGTAATGTCAAATAGGTACCTTACATCTCTTCTTAATCCAGAAATAGACTACACAACAAATTACATCAAGAGAAAGCTTGTGGCCAAAGAACTTCTTTTTTCAAAAAGACAGTTCAGGATACTCATGAGAATGGATTACACATCCTATGAAAGGATGTATGGAAAGAACCCAATCAAGAATCTTATCTACCACAAAGGATACCTTACAACGGAAATCTCAAGTTGTGTTTCAACGGACAGCCAAGAATTGCGTTACGTAAACACATTGGTAGGAAGAACCATAAGCAAGATAGAGTGCACAAGAGAAACACATCTGGATTTTGATTTTGTGGATTGGATATCTGGAAACTGCTACCGAAACTTATGTAATGTTAGTTATTTATAGTATGTTAGTAAAAAAATACACGGAGCTTTATAAGTTAATTTTTTGTTAAACTGTTGTCCAATAAATTAATAGGTAGTATATTTGCAACATGATAAAACAGTTCAAGGACAATTCCAATAATTGGTGGCTAAATGGTAAACACTTTACCGTTTGCCAAGGAAATCCCTGTCTGGTTGCTGGCGGAATCCCCACGAAAGAAGAGATTGAACAGCTAAAGAGATACTTCAAAAGAAAAAACATATAATGTCAGAAAAAGAAAAGAACATCTTCGTAGATAATATCCTTAAGAAATTCGGTAAGGAAAGTGGGGTCATAGTACAGGATTTGAACAATATGCACATAGAAAAGTTCAAGACTGGTTCGGTAAAACTTAACTACGGCCTTAAAGGAGGTTATCCAAGGGGAAAGATTGTAGAATTTTCTGGAGATACGGGCAGTGGAAAATGCCTTACCGAAGATAACTACATATTGACATCTAAAGGTTGGTATACTTTAAAAGAACTCTTTAACGAGAACGGTGAAGAAACATTTAATGTAATAAAAGACGTAGAGAAAAATATCTCTCTAATAAACAGAGACGGAGAAAGGGAAGATACAACCCATTTTACTTTTAACGGTAAAAGAAAAGTCTTAGAGATAACAACACAGTACGGGGACTTTATAAAAAGTACTTATAAACATCCAATACTTGTACTTAACGATTTAGGAGACCATGTATGGAAGGAAGCTAGATATATAGAAAAAGGAGATGTATTAGTTATAAACAATAATCATGAAAATTCTTTTGGAGATAATTGTATACCTAAAGAATTGGCATATATGTACGGCATTATAATAGCAGATGGAGGGCTCAACGGAGGTAAGTTAGGAATCACAAATGATAATGAATATATAAAAAATTTTATTGAAAAAAATTATAAAAAAGTTTTAAATTTATCATCAGTAAAACAGTACTTAAATAATGATAAAGGGTCTATAAACTATAGATTTGCATTAGGAGAGAATTACAATAAATGGGATGATTGGTTTGAAGAGTTTGACTTAACCAAATGTTTGTCTAAAAATAAAATAGTACCCTTGTCCATAAGAAAATCAGATAGGGATACTATTATATATTTCTTAAAAGGATTTGTTGATTGCGAAGGATATTTTACAGAACAAAACATAGAAGTAACTAGCGCAAGCAAAGATTTGATATATCAAATAAAACTTTTATTGAAACAATTGGGTATAAGAAGTAGCTTAAATATAAAAAAAGTTGATAATTATCCTAATAACATCTATTATAGATTGTATATAGGAGGAGAAGAGTACAATAAGTATTATGATATAATAGGGTCTAACGTATATTTCAAAAAAAGTAACAATAATTCCAATACGAGCTATTCCATGACTCCAAGTATATCTACGAGATTAATGCAATCTTTGTATGATTCTACAGAAATATCTAAAAGGAGTAGGGGATTATATAAAAAACTTAGTTTTTTACTAAAAAAGGGTGCTACAGGATTATCAGAAAGACATATTCCATTAATAGAGGAGTTGGTTAGAATAGGGGGAGATATACAGATAGCAAATAAAATTAAAAGACTACTAGCGTTTGATTATCATACAGTAGATACAATAGTAGAACTAGAAGAAGAAAAAACTTTTGATGTGTCTTTACCCAAAACACATTCTTTTGTAACAAATACTATTATAAACCATAATACAACATTGTGCATAGAAGGAGCCGTTGAGTTCCAAAATGAATACCCAGACGAGCTTATCCTATGGGTGGATTTGGAAGATGTGTACGACCCAGAGTACAACGAAAGTCTAGGTCTTGATACATCTACTAATTTCATACTTGCAAAACCTAAGACTGGAGAACAGGCTTGGGACTTGATAGTTGAATTCGCAAAAACCTCAAAAGGAGGTCTTATAGTACTGGACAGCGTTACACTACTGCTACCAGAATCAGAGGACGAAGGAGATATGGGGGATGCCTCTATGGCACTTGCCGCAAGGATGAACTCAAAAGGGCTTAGAAAACTTATGCCACACCTGTCGAAAAATAAGGTTACTTTCTTCGTGGTAAACCAAATAAGGGAAAAGATAGGGGGATATGGAAATCCTAATGTTACCACTGGAGGAAAAGGTTGGGCTTTCTATGCAAGGACTCGTATAGAGTGCAGTGTCCAGAAAGGAGAACTTACCGTATCATCTAACCATAGGTTCAAACTTACAAAGGCAACATATGGTACAAAAGACTTCGTAGTAGAATCTTCTATAGTATATGGAAAAGGAATAGACTATCTATCAGAGATTATAGATATGGCAGTGGACATGGAAATAATAAAGAAAGCTGGTTCTTGGTTCAGTTACAAAGAAACTAAAATTGGACAGGGAAAGAATGCAGTAAAAGAGATTCTGGAAGACAACCCAGAACTGTTGGAAGAAATAGAAAATAAACTCGCTTAGTGGCGGAAGCGCAAACACCTGATGGTTCAAGTTTTACGAAAAGTAAACGTGACCGAACAGTATCGGTTGGCAATGTAATAAGAAAGCTTAAGAGTAATATTGGAAAGCAGAAATAAGTTGCATTATAGGTATCGAATCCTGTCTAGGTGAGTTTTAAAGTACAAAAACAAAATAACATGAACATATTGGCATTGGACATTGCAACCAATACGGGTTGGAAAACAAAGACTACTTCAGGGGTTTGGAACCTTAAACCTAACCGTGGAGAAAGTGAGGGAATGCGAGTGGTAAGGTTCAAGGCAAAAGTGAACGAACTCATAGGTCTAGAAGATATAGACCTCATAGCCTATGAAAGACCAGCAGGGATGCACAAATCATCTATAATGGTAGCATCCGAAATGGTAGGCGTACTGAAAGACCTATGTATCGAGAAAAACATCGAATTGGCCTGTTACAGCGCAAATGAGATAAAAAAATTCGCTACGGGAAAAGGTAATGCAAACAAGCAGATGATGATTGACAAGGCCATTGAACTTGGATTCAGTCCACAGGACGACAATGAGGCCGATGCGATACACCTGTTCAATCTTGCCAACAGCGATATAAACAAAAACAGTTAAAATAAAGTTAAAAACTTTTGATTGCAAATAACCTTTCGTATATTTGCACAATAACAGAAACACATGAAGTACATAAGACTTACGGCCAAACAGGCATTCCTAAAAAAAGAACAGAAGGAAAAAGTTGAAAAGGCATTCTCGGATGCCATGAACCCAAGAACTGACGATGAGGGAAGGGACTTGGAGTGGTACCGTAATATGAACATGAAGCCTCCTTCTGAACTTATAGATGGAGACAACGATTTGGAAAACATGAACTTTCCAGTAACGGAGGAGTTCTTTGATTTTCTCGACAAAAAGACAATAGTACCAACCAATAACATCGACTATATCATAGAAAGCGAAAAGGAAGGCTGTACCGTCTTCTTCAAATCTGGAGAGGTACTCAAGGTAAACGAAACAGAAACAGAAATATTTAATCTTTTAAACGAACAATAAAATGTCAAAAAGTCTGCAGCTAGAGTTTTCATCTGGCAAATTTTCGGAATACAGCAGCACGGCCAAGGAAGGCTTTGTGGAACAGAACAAGGGATTCAAGAAATTCCATGACTCGGTAAAGGGAGAACTTTTGTCCGCTTCGGTAAGGGACAGCAAGATTGGGCAACAGATTTGCCTTGTAATAAAGGACGAGGAAAACGATTACTGTTATACCAATATACCTCTGTACGACAACAAGAACCAGATAGGTTCATATGCCGAGTCACTTATAACGTATATAAGCTCACTGAGCAAAGGGACGAAACTGGAACTGTCTGGGTACAACTTCAAACCAGATGACAGCAAGTACTCCAAGATAGGTGTGTCCATAAAAGTAGATGGTAACAAGATAGAAAGAACGCTTTCGGCTTCCTATTACAATAAAAAAGGTGAATTTGTAAAAGGCGATATCCCAGCACTTGTCTTCGAGGAAGACCCTCTTACAAAGAAAAAGATGCCTACACTGGTATCCATAGCTGAAAAGGAAAAATTCTTAAAGACCTATCTTGCAGAGAACCTTAAAAGGCTTGAATATGTGAAGGATGATAGTGTACAGAAACCAGCAGGGGATAAACCACAAATATCCAATAAAGTACCTACGGCCACTCCAGAGCAGGCATTTGCACCAGTAGACAATCTAAACGATGATGAGTTTGAAGATTTACCGTTTTAATATAATTTTAACAAATGAAAGAAACACAGGAAAAACCACTTGACCAGTTGCAAGACCATGAAATAGACATCAAACAGTATGTCTACGATGCAAACGACAAGGTAGAAATACCAGCAAAGATGGTAGAAGGCCTTATAGAGATACTAGGTCAGGTTCAGACAAACGAAACTACATACGGATTCATAGGCCAGTATCCAGAATCCTCTAAGGAGATAAAGGACGAAAACGGAAAGGTAATAAAAGTAGATGTTAAATGGAACAGCCACCAAAGTGCGGAATCCTACTTCAACCAAGAGACACCGCTTGAGACAACGTCCATGCTTGGTGTAATGGCACTAGACCTTCTTATGTTGCTCAAACAGGTGCACCTATCGAACATACGTTCTGGAAAGGCACAGAAGATAGGAACCATAAAACCACCGAAACAGAATGTTAAACTTAGCTAGTCTTCCAAAGTTCCACACAAAGTGGCTGGAGAACATAAGAAAATCGGTCAAGGCTTCCAACGTATGCTATGTAAGGTACAGGGACGGTTACTTTATAAGAATAATAAAGGACGGAGAGGAAACAAGGTTCGAGCTTACTGGAACTCCACTTGACGTTACAAGGGAAAGATATGCCGAGTTCAAGGACTTGGCAGTGGACTACTATTCAAAACAATAATGAAAGAAGAAAAAAGGTTCAGGAAACTGTACGATTCCATGTTGGGTTCTGGAGAGCTAAAGGATGTCTTCGGTTCAATGACAGGGGATTGGGAAAAGGACAAAAAGAAGTTCATAAAGGAACAGCTCGATATGGAAGAACTGTTGAACATGAAGGACGTGGATACGGATTCCGACGACTATTACGATTACGACTATGATATCGATTAACGATAACAAAAAACTTTTCGAAGGTTTCTTTACCGTATGTGATGCCGTAAGCCAGACTATGGGAGCACAGGGAAGACTTGCAATAATAGAGAACAAGATACTCGGCAATCCCATAATCACAAAGGACGGTATATCCACGGCAAAGGAAATCTTCTTCGAGAACAATTTCAAAAACATAGGGGCACACCTTGCCAAACAGGTAGCCGCAAGGACACTTGTATCTGCGGGTGACAGCACTACTTCGTCACTTGTATTTGCAAGGGCACTTGTAAACAACAGTAAAAAGAGGAAATGGCTCTTCGGAAAGAAGCAGTATTTCTTTAACAAAAGGGTGGAGCAGGGAATGGATTTGGGCTATGAAAGGTTCTGTGAACTGCTCACACAGGTATCCAGACCAGTTGATGATGAAGCTATAAGAAAGATAGCTACCGTTTCCTCTAACAACAATACGGAAATAGGGGATTTGGTATTCAAGGCCTACAAGGCCGTAGGAAAGGGAGGTATAATAGATGTGCAACAGAGCAATAGCTATGTATCGTATCTTGACGAGTCCAAGGGCATGAAACTGTCAAAGGGATGGGAAAGCCCTTTTCTTATAAACAACCAGAAAACTGCAAAGTTCGAAGGCGACAACGCACTTGTCATAGTATACGAAGGCTATTTCTCTGGTGATAAGATTATAGAGGATTTCCTTGAAAACGTTGAAAGGGACAGACCTATAATCATAGTCGCCGAAAGGTTCCATGAAGATACCATTATAAAGCTCATAGAGATAAACCAGAGAAGGATTCTTAACATAACTGCCGTACAGTGCCCAGAGTTCGACAATAAGAGAAAGGCACTGTTGGAAGACTTGGCACTGTTCACTGGTGGAAAGCTTTTCCTTCAGGGAGGAAAGGATACAACTGTAACTGCAGGTACCGTCGATAGGCTCATAGTTACGGAATCATCATGTTCTTTCATAAAGAACGAGGTCAGCCAAGAGGTACAGTATAGGATAGAGGAGCTAAAGCAACAGATGGAATCCGTAACGGACAAGGATTTCATAAGAAGGAGGATTCAGAACCTTGAAGGTGTCTCCGCAACGATAAACGTAGGTGGAACAGAGGAACTGGAGAGAAAGGAACGTTTCGACAGGGTAGAAGATGCCGTCTGTTCCATACAATCCGCACAGGAAGAAGGATGGATATCTGGAGGTGGTTCTGGCCTTGTCTATATATCCAAGCTAATGGAGAAGAAAGATGTAGGCACACATGAGATGCAGTTCGGTTATAATATGGTAGTTAAGAGCCTTAGGGAACCTTTCATGCAGATTTGCAGCAATGCCAACAGGGACTACAGGAACTATATAGGGGAGTCCGAAAAGATATATGGAAAAGGGTACAACGCTTATACCGATAGGAAATCCAACCTTATAGAGGACAACATAATAGACAGCTCCAAATCGATAAGGACTGCACTGCAGAATGCACTGTCCGTCACAAAACTACTGCTAAATGCAGGCATAGTAATAACTTTAAACAACAAAGAAGATGAACAATAAACCACAGACATCACCTAAATCATCAATAGACCTCATCGAGGAAGCACTTGAAAAGGGAAACGTAAAGAACTCGTACACCATGCGTGAATCGGCAGCATACTATCTTGCCTTCCAACAGGTAAAGGGCATGCTGACATCACCAAGAGCCGATAAATCGATGCTGGAGAGATTTGGTAATTTTATTCTTGAAAAGTATACAAAGAAAAAAGACCCATCGGTATCCGAAGAGGATTTTAAAGAATTTGAAGAACTTGGCAAGATATCAAAAGTAGAAGGTTAATGGACTATCTGATATCACTGCACAACGCACAATCTTTGTTCGAGCCAGAAGATATAGTAAGGCTGTCGGATGTAACGGAGGAATATGCTCAGGGCTACAAGAAGGCCTATGAAGAACTCAATCCAAAGCACAACGTGTACATGCA
>Ga0116152_10001487_pt1 | contig 19230 bp, 15 predicted proteins | sample AD_UKC119_MetaG_FD_89894 | JGI IMG/M metagenome (GOLD analysis project Ga0116152, IMG submission 89894) | Active sludge microbial communities of municipal wastewater-treating anaerobic digesters from Hong Kong - AD_UKC119_MetaG | ecosystem: Engineered > Bioreactor > Anaerobic > Digestate...
ATCCGCGCCCTTATTCTTCTTCATAATAATAAGAATAATCTATTCCTTTCATAAACATTTCTCGATTATGAATTTTATTGGTCAAAGCTTTTTTTAATAAACCTTTTATTTTCGTGCTGTTCTTAGAGCTAAGTATCATTGCGTTGATATAATCTTTTTTGCTTATCTTGCTCCAGTCTACGCATTTTTTAAGACGTTTTTTTAAGATTAAATCAAACCAAATGCGAGTGCTTCTTCCATTGCCCTCCATAAAAGGATGAGCCACATTCATTTCCACATATTTATCGGCAATTTGATCAAAAGTGTTTTCCGGCATTTGTTCAATTTGTTTCAAGGTATTGTCCAAATATTGCGCCAATGCAAATTGAAAACCATTTTTGGAAATATTTTTCTCTCTAATTTTTCCCGCAAAATCATACAAGCCGCCAAACAAATAAGCATGAATTTGCTGCAAACCTTTAATTGTGCCGACTTCAATGTTATCAATAAGCGAGCTCTCAAACAAAGCATAAGCTTTAGTCTTACTCTTTTCATCAATACTCTCATCACTGTAAGTAAACCAATCAATGAATCGATTAGCTTTAGTTCCGGGAAAAGTTTTACCCAAAGCAATAATCCCATCGTAATCCATCATATCAGTCAAATATCGTTTTCCATCACTAGCTAAAAGTTTCAGTTGGGTAGTAGCACTAACCACCTGATTATTTTCTTTTTTAAGCTTGGCTTTGAGATATTTCCAATAGTTGCGAGTTTTAGCATAATCATTTTGATCAGTAAGAACAGCAATGATATCCAGCACGCTAAACCACCACTTATTATTTTCCTCATCCCAAACAGCGCGCACTTCCCGATCATTAAAAAAACGAATAGATATTTTATTCATATCAATTTAAAATTACAAATTACAATTTCTCCCAGTTACTCTCATTTTCTCATAATTTCACGCAACACGCCAATTATGCATATATTTTTTATCTCCAATCAGAAATAATTATTTTCTTTCGTTCTACTTTAAAAACCATCTTCTGCCTTTCTCTTAGCTTTAATTCTTTCACAATTTCCGCGGGAATAATTATTCCCAAGCTTCTTTTACCTTGCCTAGTTACTTTCCTAATTAACTTTTCGTCTTTTTTCATATTTTTCTCGACCCGTTAAATTCTGCCATAGGCAGATTATTTAACTGGGTTGTTTTTATATGTGTGTCATCCTGTCCGCCAACTAGCGAATCAGAATCTGAGTTGATTTTTTAGTTGTTACGTAGCATGTTACGTAGCAATCCTGTACACCTCTTAAGATCTACTTAACAAAAAATTTTTACCATTCAAAAATATCCACGATATTTTCAATAGCCTTTTTGATACGATTAATAATTCCCTGCCTTTGTAATAGTTTTGGTTGCTCCGGAAGCAAATCAACAATTTCTTCGCCATTAGGCAGTTTTTGAGTATAAACGTATTCACCGATTAGCTTTTCCAATTTTTCCAAGGAAATATTTTCGTCCAGCGCAATTTTTTTAAGGTTTTCTGATCGCTCACTGGACCAAAATTCTCCAAAAGATTTTTCCACTTCATCCGCATTGCTTATCTTGGGCAAATTTTCTTCAATAAATTTCTTGATTAGTTCTTTTTTCTTGCGCAACCGAGTATCTCGGTCAAACAGTTTCAAAATATCTTCCGTCTTTTTATCGCGAACCGCTTTGGAGCTTATATTTTTAAGTCCGGCAATCAATTGAATAATATAATCAAAATCAACCACATCCCGCAAAGTCAATTCTATTTCAAAATCAATCTGATCCAAAATAGATTCTGCCTCGTTTTTCTCTTTACGCTCTTCGTAAATATCCAAATATTTACTTTGAAAATCATAAAACTCCTGCTCAGATATTTCCAAATCATCAAAAGAAAATTCAGCAAAAGTTTCCAGTGAAGATTTAATTCGCAACAGATCGCGAAATGATTTTACAAACTCAGCCTTCTCTTCTTCGCTTTGCAAATCACTGATTGAATCCGCTGTCGGAGATATTTCTCGCAACCTTGAAAGTTTTTGATCAAATTCTTCTCTTTGTTTTTCATAAGGCTTTTTAAAAACAATTTCCTTGGCATTTTCATCTCCAAACAACGCCAACGCTTTATCGGTTGCCAATTTTAAATTGCGAAAAGAAACTACATTGCCGTGGGGCTTATCGGAATTCAAAAGCCGATTGGTTCGCGAATAAGCTTGAATGAGTCCGTGATAGCGTAGATTTTTGTCCACATACAAAGTATTAAGCCTCGGACTGTCAAAGCCGGTCAAGAACATATTCACCACCAAAGTCAAATCAATTTCCCGATTCTTGATTCTCTTTTGCAAATCCCGATAATAATTATAAAAACTATCAGTAGAAAAATTAGTGGAAAAAATTTTATTATAATCATCAATACACTCTTCCAAGAAATCTCGGGAATGTTTGTTTTCTAAATTTCCATTCTGAGCAAAAACATCCGCGTCCAGCATATCATTGCTTTCTTCTTCATTGGCATAAAAAGTAAAAATCGCCGCTAATTTAAAATCTTTCTTTTTCTTTTTTTTAAGCAAGATGTAATATTTTTTCAAAACTTCAATATTGGAAACCGCCATCAAAGCGTTAAATTTTCCATTCTTGGTTTTTCTTTTCCAATCCGCCAAAACATAATCGGCAATTTTTTCCAAACGCTCACCGCTTTCCAAAACTTCTTTGGTATCAATTCCTTCCACCAAAGTTTCCGCAAAAATATCCGCGTCCAATGTATCAGGATCTTTCTGTTTATATTTACCGACATATTCCACCGCAAAACCCAAAACGTTATTATCCGAAATAGCGTGAGTGATGATATAGCGATGCAAACATTCGCCAAACACATCAGCGGTAGTTGTTCCGCCCACATTATTGTCGGCAAAAATCGGTGTGCCGGTAAATCCAAAAAGCTGGGAACGCAAAAAGAATTTTTCAATCCGCGCGTGAGTCTGTCCGAATTGGCTGCGGTGGCATTCATCAAAAATTATCACCACTTTTTCATTTTGCAAATATTCAAATTGCCGGATAAAATTTTCTCGACTGATGGCAATATCCAATTTTTGAATGGTAGTTACAATCAATTTGCGATTTTTATCTTTCAATTGATTAACCAGATGGCGAGTATTGTCCGTTCCATCCACGCTGCCGGAAGAAAAAGAATTAAATTCTTTGGTTGTCTGAATATCCAAATCTTTCCTATCCACCACAAACAGAACTTTTTTTATTTCCGGCATCGCCGAAAGAATTTGACTGGCCTTGAAAGAGGTTAGAGTTTTTCCCGAACCGGTCGTATGCCAAATGTAGCCGTTCTTGTCGCTTTCTTTCACGCGCTTTTCAATCGCTTTGACGGCATAAAATTGATAAGGACGCAACACCATCGGAATGCGTAAAGATTCCGCCAGCACGATAAATTCGGCAATCATTTCACTGACAGTGCACTTTTCCAAAAACGCATCAGCAAAATCATCCAACCGAGCAATTTTTTTGTTTTCTGCATCTGTCCAATAAAAAGTCTGTTCAAAAGATTGTTTGGGATTATTGGAAAAATATTTGGTATTCACTCCGTTGGAAATAATAAAAATCTGCACGTATTCAAACAAAGTTCCGGCAAAAGAATGTTTGTGATATCTTTGAATCTGATTGAAGGCTTCTTTCATTTCCACTCCCCGCCTTTTGAGTTCAATCTGCACCAATGGTAATCCATTGACTAGCAAAGTTACATCGTAGCGGTTTTCATAGCGGCCGGATTGCGTGATTTGATGAGCCACTTGATATTCGTTTTTGCACCACTGCTCCATATTAAAAAACCGAACATAGAAATCGCTTTCATCATCTCGCTTCAAGACAAATCGGTCGCGCAAAGTTTTGGCTTTATCAAATCTGTCGCCTTTGTTTAAATGATTGAGAATTTTTTCAAATTCCCGATCAGAAAAAGTTATCGCATTGAATTTTTCCAACTGCCGACGCAAATTTAGATTTAGCTCACCGGCGTCTTTTATAACAACGCTTTCAAAACCCAAACGGTTTAATCGCCGGATTAAAGATTCTTCAAGTTGTGATTCAGATTGATGGGTCATAAATTAACTTTCCTTAATGCTTAACAAATTACAGTTATCGAGCAAAAATGGCTATAATACGCCAAAAAACCAACTTGTCTTATATATATGTCAACTTGTCTTAAATTTATAAATTGCGTTTATATCTCGTTGCTTATCACTGACTCTTTCTAAAATATCAATTTTACAAAAATTTATTAAATAGCCACGGATAGCTTGCTCTGATATTCCAATATTTTTTTTAAGTTCATCTATTGTAGCTCTGTGATTATCAAATAAATAAGAGATTATTTTTTTCTGTGTTTCATTTAATGTTGACCAAATCTTTTCAATTTTTTGCATAACTTTTTCGGGAATAGCCATTTCATGACCCGTAACTTTATTTCTTAGCAACAATGTAACTGTGTCATTCTTATCTGTATACTCAGGTTTAGCAAGCATAGATTTTTCCATAGACGCATATATTCTTGGCACACCTTCGTTTAATTCTCGAACATATCCCATATCAGAAAGAATCCTGGCAATTCTAGGATTGCGAGCATATCTCTCCGTCCTTATATTTTCCACAGTAACTTGAGCAGGTAGTGGTCCACTATTTGAAATTTCTAGCCTGTCATCAAAATGTTTTATATAAATACAATTTCCTTGAAGATTATAAGATCTATGACAAAGTGCATTAACAACACCCTCAAGCCAAGCTTCTTCAGGATATTCAGATATTTTAATAAACTTTCCTGTATTCATGTCCAAATAATAATAGTCTCTCAATGATGCATATATAAACCTTTTTAAAATTTCAATCAATCTTGGAATACATCCATAAAACTTTTCATCCTTAATAACATTATGCTCCGTCCCCGTCTTTACGGAAACTCCAGCATATCTAACATACCTTACCATTGCATTCGGAATATATTTATCTGGATCTTCGGCAAAAAGCAATATTGCCGAGTTTTTGTACAAAACTTTTCCATCTTTTTTTACAGCAAGATTTCTTTTTAACATAACATCCTCATCCGTTCCAACAAAATTAATTTTATCTTTATAAAACGCTACAACTTTCTGTCTAAAATCATTTGAATCAAAATCCTCTCTTGCCTCATCCTCAAATTTTCTAATAGTTTTATCATACTCTAATTTCCTTACCTCATCTCTAGTTAAGGGACCTTTATTAGAATCTGCCATTCTTAAATAAACATCTTCATTATCTTTTCTGCAAAATAAACGTTCACAATCCTGTCCAATGTGATAAATAAATATAAGTTCTCCGGAATCCAAAATAATTTCTTCTAATTTTACATTCGCTGGTGGAATTATAAAATTGCAAACCTTTCTATACTGATCCAGCACATCATTATCTAAATCATTCAGATTTTGCAAATCACCGTTATCTGAGATTCCTAAAACAATTATTCCCCCTCCAGCATTCAACATCCCAATAATTTCATTAGCTAATTTACTAGGCTTAAGATTATTCTCGCCAAATCCCTTTCTTTCCAAATATTGGTTTTCTGGATTATGTCTTAAATAATCTAAACTCAATGCAGAATCTTCTTTTGAAATACTTTTTTCATTCATAAAATTTTTATTAAACAAACAACCCTTGCATCAAACCTTTTTTCCATTTTTCTGCTTGAGTGATTTGTTTTTGTTTAGATTCAATTATATTATCCAATGAAGTTAAAAACGAAGCAATTTTTTGTTGTTCTTTTATATCAGATAAAAAAACTTTGAATTTTAAAATATCATTTTTTGAAAGATTTTTCTGAGATGTCCCTTGTCCGTGTCTTTTAAAATATCTTTGATTGTAGTTTATATACATTCTCAAAAATTTGAGGTCAACATCCTTTATTTTTTTTCGCAATAATCCCATTCTTTGATTAAGAACATATCTATTATTTTCAGGAATAATATCCACCAATCCCAAAAAATTCCCGTGTGCAACATCACTCAAGACCATAATCATATCATTTTTTTCTAACGTCCAACCTGCATCGTTTACCTTTTTATGGACTGATTTTAATTTCCCGTCTATATCTATACTATTAAGCGTAATCAAATTATATTCCCCATTTTCAACAATAAACCTCTCAAAGGAACCCCCGTTTCTATATTCACACAAATCCTCCAATCTTTTTTCTTCCCAATCGGGAAAACTTTTTCCATCATCATTTTTAAAACGGATTTCTGGAACTTGTTTGCCTTTGGCTGGAAAAATCTTTTGCATCATTCCTTTTTTATATCGTTCCAAATTTTCTTTTTGCTTTCGCAAATTCTCCACCCACTCATCCACCGCCCCCAAAAACCCCGCAATCTTTTGTTGTTCTAGAAGAGATGGAAAAATAACTGGACATTTCAAAATTTCATCTTTTCGTAGATTTGTTTGGCTAACACCATTGTCAAATTTCAAAAAATATCTATTGCGATTTATTATGCGAAATAAAAATGGGCTTATGACTTCTTCCGAATTTATTCCACCAATTCTTTGATTCAAAGTATATTTACCATCTTGATCAATTAGAAAACATTTTCCAATTGCTTTTCCATTTGGAATATCGCTCATCACAATTGCGATATCATCTTTTTTTAATGGTGAAATTTGCTTGTGAGAATATTTTCTTATCGTGCCATTTTGAGAAATAAATTTTGAATTCACCACAATATATTCACCATTTTCAGAAATATCTTTTTCATGTGCTTTCCCATTCCAAAATTCTGCAACATCCCCCAATCTTTTCTCCTCCCACTCACCCTCAAATCCCCCAAATCTCAATTTAGGAATATTTTTAGTTTTAGTTTTTTGATTGTCTCTTTTCATTCTTCTTGAATTTTTCTTTAATTATTTTTTCTCTGTAATGTTTATCTGATTTTTGTCTGAATTTAAAATATATTTTTTGCCAAAAATATGATCTTGTATACCACAAAGAAAAATATATTTCATCAGTAACTGGATTGATTTTTTTCTCCATGAGTTCCAATGATTGCAAAACTGTTCTGACACCATCATGCAACTCTTTGAGATTTTCATCCATTGTTTTTTCAAATTCTCTTTCTCGCTTTTCCAGCATCGCAATTCTTGCAAAATCGGAAAGCTCTTCCATATAAGAGTTTAAAACATCAATATTTTCGTTTAAAATCTTCGCCCTACTAATAAAACTTGAAACTGATAACCCAGCTCTATATCCGAATTCATCTATCTTTGAATATATATCGTATTCAATAGGAAGGACATGAAACTTTTTAATATGAATCATTATAGGTTGCCTAATTTCTAATATATTATTTGCCAGTTTCTTATTAATTTCAATTGGATGTAACTGAAAAATAATATAATTTTTTGCAAGTTTTAAACAACGTATGCTTTCCCTTCTTTTCTTATTTGAAGAAATCCAAAGCTGTCCAATTACAAAAAATATAAAAGCAAAAAATGCACCAGCAAATGCTGAAATTATTTGTAATAACAACTGAGAATTATTTGCGTCCACTTCCATGTTTTTTTCTTATCTTAAATCAATTAAAATTATTTACCCAACTTTTTAAAAACCTTGATCAAAAAGTATTTTTATAATACACTATAAATAGATAAATACACTCTTTTGTGGGCTGAAATGCAGAAAATCGGCTCTACTGCGGGGCGTTAGTAGACTCCTTTGGAGCATCCAACGCGTTACGATGGGGTTTGTCGTTCCCCCAGTCCCACAAAAGAGTGTATTTTTTTATATAATTTTCATCTCTCAACCTAAACGCAGTTGCTACTTGAATTTCTTTACAATTTCCACACTCATCCATCGCAATTCCAATCGTGCATAAATATCGTGCATCTTCAATCCTTTTCACAAAACAAAAATCTCCTCGCTTCCCCGACAAATTTTTATAAATCTCGTCTGGATATTTTACTATATCATGCAAATTATTGATAATAAAATCAAATTCTTCGGCTGGTTTTTTATCATATAAATGTTTTACACATCGCGATGTCATATAAACGCTTTTGATTGAAAAATCAGTTTCAATGCCTTTCATTACCGCATTAGGCAAATAACACAAAAGTATTTTGCCGTCAGGAACCATCGCTTTTTCCTGAGTATTTTTGATATATTTATTGAAAAATTTTTTCAGATACATAGTTTATTTTTTCTTTCTAGATTTAAATTCCAATAACTCCAGTTGTTTAAAATATTTCTCTAAAAAGGCTTACCAATTCCCAACTCTTCGCAAAATCCGGCAATTTTTTTTTGCAAATCAATTTCTTCTTTTTGAAGTTCGCGGACATTTTTGGCAGTTTCATTAATATCAATCGGTTTTTCCTCTTCAAAAGTATCCACGTAGCGGGGAATATTGAGATTAAATTCATTTTCTTCTATTTCTTTAAGGGTTGCCAAGTGAGAATATTTTTCAATTTCTTTTCTGTCCCGATAAGTTTCAAATATTTTTTCAATATTTTCATCCGTTAAATGATTTTGATTTTTTCCTTTTTCAAATTCTCGGGAAGCGTCAATGAATAAAATATTTTTATCATCGCGCCGGCATTTCTTGAAAACCAAAACCGTCGCCGGAATAGAAGTTCCATAGAAAAGATTTGCCGGCAATCCGATTACCGTATCCAAATAATTTTGCTTTTCAATAATGTAACGGCGAATCTGTCCCTCCGCTCCGCTTCGGAACAAGGCTCCATGCGGAAGCACTACTGCCATAGTTCCATTATCCGCCAAATGATAAAGCATATGTGTCACAAAAGCATAGTCCGCCGCGCTTTTGGGAGCCAAGCGACCATATTGGGAAAATCGATCATCATGAGCCAATTGCGGATCACCCTCTCCTTTCCATTTGGCTGAGAATGGCGGATTAGCTACAATCGCCTCCGCTTTTAAATCCGAATGCATATCTTCTTGCAAAGTATCTCCATTTAAAATACTAAAATGATCAAAACGCACGCCGTGCAAAATCATATTCATTCTTCCTAGATTGTAAGTGGTTGGATTTTGTTCTTGTCCGAAATAATCTGCTACATCCGCATAGTCTCCAATTCGCAAAAGCAACGAGCCGGATCCGCAAGTCGGATCATAAACACTGCGAATTCTTTTTTTATCCGCCGAAACAATTTGTGCTAGAAGTCTGGAAACTTGAGCGGGTGTGTAGAACTCTCCACCCTTCTTACCGGCCCCGGCAGCAAACTCTCCAATTAAATATTCATAAGCGTCCCCCAATAAATCACTTTTGGTATCTTCCAATTTGAAATCTATCCCGCTCAACTCTTTCAACACCTCCACCACAGTTTCATTTTTTTGATTTTCTCTGGCTCCCAGTTTAGTGGAAGTCAAATCCACATCATCAAAAAGTCCTTTAAAATCATCCTCACTGGCTGTTCCGGCAGAAGTTTTTTCAATATTATTTAAAACATTTTTTAAATCTTCCAAAATAAAATTGCTTTGCCCTTCAATTTCTCCTTTGCCTTTTTTGATTAAATAAGAAAAAGCTTCCGTCGGCTTCAAAAAAAATCCCAAAGATTCCACGCAAGCCGATTCAATATGCTTCAGATATTCCTCGCCTTCTTTGGTTTTTTCTTTTATCTGAGAAAAAGTAAAATCCTCCTGCGCCAAAAGTTTTTCATCTACATAATTTTCCAATTTCTCGGAAAGATATTTATAAAAAATAAAGCCGAGAATATAATTTTTATATTCATCCGCGTGCATTTTGCCTCGCAATACATTGGACACTCCCCAAAGCTGCCTCTCCAATATTCTTTTTTGATCCTGAGTCATAATTTTTTATTTTATCAACAACTAATTTGTTACGCAGCTTGCTACGTAACAACTGATTTTTAAACTTTCTTACAGTTTACTCCTTTTTACCTTATTTTCCAACATTCTTAACCTTCTTCTCAATCTTTTTTTGCAAATCATTAATATTCTTCAAATAATCTTTTTCTACCGGTGAAAGCGTTTTGGCTTGATATTTGCGATATTCTTTTTCTGCTTTTTCTATTGCTTGCTTATGGCTCACATTTCCTGCATCAAGCAATAATTTCTCTCCGGTTGACGTGAGAATTGCATCAAGATGTTTTGCCCAGTCCGCCATCTTCATTGGCACTTCACGCTCAGCCTGGCGCTCGGCAAAATCAAGATACCCGGAAACAATCTGCCCCAGCGCACGAAGCTCTTTTTCATCCAAATAATTCTTGGCTATTTTGGCGTCTTTGAGTTGCGGTTTTGAACCGGCAAAAGTAGAGAGACCCATAAAATCTTTTTCAGCATCCGCGCGATTATAAATCACTTCGGCAGCAGTATTGCCATGCACGGCATAATGCACTTTGTTTTGAATTTTTTTAAAAAATTCTATCGACACTTTAGCATTGGCATCATAATCAATACTGGTGGCATAAATATCCAGAATCTGGCGATAAAAAACTTTTTCACTTGCGCGAATATCACGAACACGCTCCAGCAACTCTTTCCAATATCCGCCACCGCCCAGATTTTTAAGCCGTTCATCATCCATAGCAAATCCCTTGATGATATATTCTTTTAATCGCGCAGTCGCCCACTGGCGAAATTTGGTGCCCTGCACTGATTTAACACGATAACCCACCGAAATTATTGCATCTAAATTATAGTGTTCAATATTTCTAGAAACCTCTCTATTTCCCTCTTTTTGAACTATCCGGAAATTCCGGACAGTTGAGTCCTTTGCCAATTCCCCCTCTTTAAATACATTTATTATGTGTTCATTTATAGTCTTAACATCCTTATTGAAAAGTTCTGCCATTTGCTTCTGACTCAGCCAAGCTGTTTCATTTTCAAATCGCACATCTACGTGAGAAATTCCATCAGCGCCTTCATAAATGATTATTTGATTTTGTGAATTTTCTTTTTTCTTTATCATAATTTTATTTAAAGTTAATTTTCAACAATTACATCATTTCTCTCTCCTTCAAACTGCAATATCCATTTTTAGTGATAATAATGTGGTCTAAAATTTCGATGCCCATTATTTTTCCGGCTTCTTTGAGGCGATTGGTGGTGGCAATGTCGTTGTCTGACGGCTCTGTGTCGCCGGATGGATGATTGTGAGCAAGGATTATTGACGCCGCCAAACAGTCCACAGCCGATTTAAAAACTTCTCTGGGATGAACCAAGCTGGAATTCAAAGTTCCGATGGAAATATTTTCTTTGTGAATCAATTGATTGCGCGCATCCAAATACAAAGCCACCAGATGTTCTCTTTTGACGGTTCGCAATTCTTGCAGTTGAGCCACTGCTTCTCTGGCTGAATTTATTGTCGGCAAACAATTATCTTCTACCGCCAAAGCTCGTTTGGTAAGTTCAAAAGCCGAAAGTAACAGACAGGCTTTGCCGGTTCCAATGCCTTTTATTTTCGAAAGACTTTTTAGATCCAAAGCCAATAATTTTTCAGTGGGAAATTTTTTGAGAATTTGCTTGGAAACTTCCAAAACATTTTTACCCGCCACTCCGGTGCGCAATAAAATCGCCATCAATTCATAATCTTTCAAATTCTCCACACCTTTCTCAATCATCTTCTCCCTCGGCATTTCGTGCTTAGCTAAATTTTTTATTTTCGACATTTGATTATTTTTTAAATTTTCTTCTATTTTACTCTTATTTCCTGCATTCTCCAACCTTTCCAAAATTTTCCAAAATTCAAATAAAGATACAAAAACACACCCTAAAGTGTGCTTTTGTGATTTGAAAATTTTTCTATTTTTTTAACTTCCTTTTCTCCTGAACAGTCCAAATGGTTATCATTGTTACGCTGATAATCAAAAAAAGTGAACTCATCCAAATAGAAACTTGCTCTTTGTCTGAATCTAACAATCCAACTGCATGACTGGAAGTTTTTGATATGAAAAACAAAGAAATAAATAACCAAATTAATGCAAATATATTCCACCTTTTGAAGACATTATTATTTAAAAAATAAACAATGACAGAAACAATAAAATAAGCAACAGACAAAAACAATAAAGGATCTGTGAAATCACTATATTTGATATAGCCATAGGCAGATAAGACTGAGCTAATTAAGACAACTACACTTACTAAAATAAACGTCAATTTATATTTCTTCATATTTTTGTTTTAAAAATTATTTTTTATAAATTCAATATCATCTAAGATAACTTCTTTTATCATTGTAGCATAATTTTTCTTATCCCGCTGTATTTTTTGGTTTACGATGTCTAGATGCTTTTGAATAACTTTTTCCAATGTTTCCAGAATTTTTTCTTTGGTTTTCTTTTTTAGAAATTTATTATTTTCAATTGAATGATAAAATTCAATTTCTTTTTGAATAACTTCCAGATTATTATCCAGCATTTTTCTTTCTTGGCTAGATTTAATCAAACCTAAATCATAAAAGTGATTAATGCCCTTTCTCAAAGTTTTGATATCAGTAAATATTTCGAATTCTGTTTGCTGTTCCGTTTGATTGCCCGCTTCATCAGTTGCTTGTACTGAAAGAATATGTTTTCCATTTTTTAGCAAAAATAAATCGATTTTATCTTCATTTATTTTTTCTCCGTCCAAGAATTTTTCCACTGTGATATTTTCCGCTTCACTTTTATTATCAGAAACATTTAGAGAAATTTCCAGCGTTTCATCTTTTTTGTATTTTCTGTTTTCAGGAGAAATAATTTCAATTTCCGGAGCAATCATATCGGGCAAGGTGTTTTCTTGATTGATTTGAGATTCTATCACATAATCATTTTCACCATCGCCATCATAGTCTGCTTCCAAATTGGAAATATTTTCCAAACCGCTCTCGGGAATAGTCAAAGAAACTTTCGTTTCTTCGGAAGTTGGCAAATTTTTATAGGTGATTTGGTTAATTACATTTTCACCTTCCTCGGTAATTTGCACTTCCTCAATTCTTAGAGTGTAAGCGCCCTCTCCATAGCCATCTAATTTTATTTCCACATCTCCATTGCTTTCATCGAATCCTAGATATTTTCTCTCGCCTAATTGAAAATAATAACTATTGTTTAAATCTTCATCAACTATTTTTTGCATTCCTTCTTCAGTTTCGACTTCACCGTAACCCACGCAATTTCCTTCTGAATCACAAGCGTGAATATCCAAAGGAGAATACAATGCCATTCGAATTCTCGGGGAAATTCCATTGGTAATTTCCGGCTTGCTGTCGCTCATGTATTCCGGCAGTTCAGCTTCTTCATTTTGAATTTGGCTTTCAATGAATTCTCTAAGTTCATCAATTTCTAAAATATTTTTGTGCCTCCTATTTATACTAAAACCTCTATTATTCTCAAACAAATTAAACCAATATCTCTCCACATTCTCATCATTATCTTCCATCATTAAAGCACTTGGCGCGACTACCACTTCATCACCCTCTCCAGTGATTTTTGGTTCTGGAATTAAAGTATAGCTACCCTTCTCTTCCACACAAACTGGAATCTTTGACAGTTTACTTTCCAAGCAACTTTTATTTTTCTCTTCTACATAATCAATCCCCTTAATCGTATCCAATCCCCAGCCGGCAATTTGAATTAATTTTGTATCTTCCGGCCAAATAAAATTATCTGATTCATCGTGAAGCGCAATCGCTTCATTTAATAAAGTTTTATTCAAAGTGTTTTCTAGATCAGTTTCATCTTTTTCCGGTTTTTCCCTATCGTCATCTTCGCCGAGAAGGAAACTTTTAAATTCATCAAAACTGTTAATTTTATTTCCATAAGCCTCGATAAATTTCTGCCCTCGCTCAGTATTTTCTGAAGAAAAATTGATGAAATCTTCCTCCAGCCTATCTAAATATTCTTCGCTTGGCAAAAGCCCGTAAGCTCCCGGCATATTTTCAATCAGTTCCCGCGCGTCTTCTTGAGACAGAAGCGTCGGCAAAGATTCTTCATAGCCGTACAAAAAAGATAAAATACTTATTGGCGTTCCCATTTGCGGAGTGCCGACCATAATAACTTTATCAATTTTATTTTCCAAATTATTATCCTCGATTTCTTTCATTATCATCTTGGCCACCAGTCCGCCATTGGAATGTGCCACGATCGTAACCTTTCCGCTCTTGGAAGTTTGCGCCAAATTGTCTATCTCCGAAAGCACTCGCGCGGTTTGATAATTTTCATACGGCGTTCCGTTTTCTACAATATCCTTAACGCTCTGGCGCCAATCATAAGCAAACGCATTGTAGTCATCAATAGTTCCATCCTCTTTCATCTCCCGCAAATCATCCATAAAACTTTCATAAATATTTCCTTTGACCGTCGTTTCCAGCACATCGTTTTTCCTCGCAAAAACATTTTCGATGCTCTCCCCATCACTATCCAACTTCAATTCTTCCACATCATTGCCGAACCAATTCGGAATCCACAACTCATCCAACATATTTCCGCTCTTATATTTATACAAATGACTCGCCTTTATCCCCGGCAAAAACAAAACATTGGAAGCTTCCTCTTCTTCATCAAAATCCTCGCTTTCTTGCCAAGGATAAATTTCAAATGCTCCTTCTGATTTTGAAAGACAGCTGCTTACATTCTGATTTTCTTTACAAGTATCGCTTCCGCTCAAATCATCCCAATAATTTTTAGTCAAATCAGATTGATTGTCGTCAATAACATCAAAATCATTATCAATAAATTTTGAATAGTTGATTTTCAAACTTTCATCAGAATTAGTATGATTAGTAATTACATAGAGATTATTTTTAAAAGTCGTGTGATCAATCTCGGTTTTTCCTCCCACAATATTCAAGACTCCAACTTTTATTCCGGCATAAGCTTTTTTGAAAAAGCTTTGAACCATATAAACATCATAACCTCCACCGACAATTTCGGCGTAGCTAATATTTACCTGACTTTTATCATATGACATTATGCTAAAATTTTTACCGCTGATTACCGTTTTATTTTTTCTGTTTCCTTCAATAGTAAGTTTTCCAGCAATGCTTATTCCCCCATATTCACCGGTAAAAGTTATATCTACTCCATCTTTAATAATCAATTCCGCGCCTTCATTGATTATAATTTTTTCATCAATGAATTGATCTTGATCCCAAACAGTTGGATTATCCTGATCGTCTATTTCGATATTTCCCGCTTGGACGAAGTTGAATGACCAAGAATTCGGGGATACGGGGAGAATAATTGCAGAAAAAATTAAAAAAAGAACCACAATTTTTTTGATTGTTTTAGACATAAGATTATTTTTTAAGAATATTGTCTCTCAGTTTAACATCCTTAATTTTTTCTTTCAATATTGCAGAGTTAAAGGTTTTGTGGCTTTTTATATTCATCCCGTTAAATAGGAAAAAAAATTCACAGGGTCTACATATTTAAATACGTAATCTAATACGTAATAGATTACGTATTAGATTACGTAAATAAAAAACACTCCAGGCAATAGAGCGTTTTTTATAAGATTAAAAATAATATATTTTTTACTTTTGCACCCTTCAACTTTTATTCCCCAAACAATTATATCATAAATTGACGACCGCATTTTTGTGGTATAATGCTAATTTTGAGAAATATTTTAAATTATTCATTCTCGTAAAAATATTCTCCGCAGTCAAAATCAATATCATCTTCAAAATCAATGTCCATATTGAAATCGTAATGCTCAAGATGGCTGGCTGGCATATTTTTGTAGCGTTCTGTCTTGATCATTTTCTTGGCTTCAGCTACCCAAGCCTCGTCATAAGCCAAATCATCTTTTATTTCTTTCAGTTTATTTTCTTCCATCACCGCCAAATCCTGCACCCAATTATATTTCCAATCTTCTTTTTTATTTTTATGATTGGCCAAAACTTTTTCATGAACTTTCTTTTCCAACAGCAACCTCTCGATATAAAAATCAATATTCTCAATTTTAGAATACAAATCATCAATATGATTTTCTTTTCGCCTAATAAGCTCCGCGAGCAAAAATTCATCTTCTTCTTTTTTGTTTCTCGGCTGATAATAAAAAAATTCGCATTCTTCCAGTGCCATTTCAGCATAAGAACGTTTTTCAATATCCTGTTCCGCTTCAATATATTTTTCAATTTTTTCAATAGCCTCTTTCGTTCCTTTGTGTGCCAATTTTTGCAATTCGTTTTCCGAAAGCTCCTTTATAACTGCTAAATTTTTTTCCACTTTTTCGCCTGGTTTTTTTGCCATAGATTTTATTTTTTACTTTAATTTATAATAAGTAGCTTTGCCTTTGCCAAATTTTGCAATAATTCCTAATTTAATAAGTTTTCTAAAATCCAGATTTCTTGTCGGCTTGGCGCGATTGGTAAGTTTGGAATAATCCTTATCGGTAATAAATCCATTTTCTTTGATAAAATTTATTATTTTCTGATGGTAGTCTTTGATAGTTGTATCCGGAGTAACAAACTCCTTTTCCAAATCCTTTTCCACGCGCAAAAGCTCATCAATGATTCCATCTGTAAAATATTCCAGCCAAGACGTAAAATCGATTTGCCCTTTTATATCATAGTAATTTCCAAGCAAACCAACTTCTTGAAAATAACGGGTAACATTTTTATTATAATAATTCTCAAAACTAAACAAATTAAAAGTATCTAATCCCATTTTCGCAAGCATTACCTTAGTAGCCAAACGAGCTGTACGGCCATTACCATCAATAAACGGATGGATTATTACGAATTGCTTGTGAAAAATTCCTGCCAAAATAAGTGGATCTATTTTTCCAGTATTCGTTTTCAAAAAAATAAATAAATCTTTTAGCATCAGCTCAATATCGGCATGTTCCGGCGGCCAATAAATTGTTTTTCGCTCCCGCGGGTCATTAACAAAAACCGGTTCAGTCCGAATATGTCCTTGGCGATACTTTTCTATCAATCCTCCGGTAACCATTTTTTGAATTTTTTTTAGTTCGCTCACATTTAAAGATATTTTCTTGTCTTTAATTGATTTATTTAGTTCAATCAGAGCTTTATTATAATTCAAAACTTCTCTTTCCGAATCACGGACATATTCCGGCTTATTTTTGAGAATTTTTCTCACTTCGGTAAGCGGCAAAGGATTGCCTTCTATGCTGGTGGAAGAATATGCCGAAATTTCTCTGGCCCTAAGCTCCATTTCATGAAGTATAACCTTTGGAAAAGTACTGCTATTAAGACTGACAACTATTTCCGTAATGCGTTTAATATTACCCAGAAGCTTGTTTGTTATCGTATATTTTGGATCAAACATTATTTTTTTTGACATCTATTATATACTTATAATAGACGATTATTAGACGATTGTCAAGCCGCTCGCCCTTTTTTAAACCGCTTTAAATTCCTTATTTTTCCAAGTTTTGTTTTGGCGACAGAGAAGTTTAGGAGCGATTTCCGGTTCGGACATAATTTGCTCTACAACTTTTTCCATTCGCATTGACTGCGAACCTTTGACCAAAATTAAGTCTCCCTCTTCTAAAATGTTTTTGATAATTTTTCCCGCTTCCATTGGCGAGTTGAAAAACAAAACGCTTTTTACATTATCATCGCCAAGAAATTCTCGAGCTGCTTGATGCATTCGCGTTCCCACCACTGCCAGCTTATCAAACTTTCCTTCCAAAACATTTTTAATCACTTCCCGATGTCCCGCTTCCGATTCCGCACCCAGTTCCAGCATATCTCCCAAAACGACAATTCTTCTTTTAGCTTCAATTTGCTCCAAAGTACTTAATGCTGCCAAAGCTGACGCTGGCGATGAATTGTAAGTATCGTCAATAATTAGGCTCTCATTAATTCCTTTGATTAAATTCATCCGACCATAAGGCGCTTTAAATTCTTCCAACAATTTCAGAGCATCAATTAAATTAATTTTAAAATAATCCGCCACTGCCACAGCCACCAGCGCCGCGTAAAGCTGATGCTTGGCCACCAAGTTTGGCAAACGCAAGGGCATCGTTTTATTTTTGTAGTTCAATTTAAAACTCAAACCTTTGAGCTGATTTTTTTCATCATAATTAAATCGCACATCGCTCGCTTGTGCATCCGCCGTTTCGCTAAATCCGTAAGTGACCGTTAAATTATTCAATTTTTCTTTTTCTTCGCGAATAAAAGGATTGTCAATATTCAAAACCGCCAAACCATTTTTCTTAACTGATTTAATGAGCACCATTTTTTCTTTGGAAATTTCTTTGATGTTTTTAAAAAATTCCAAATGGCTGGAAGAAATATTGGTGAGCACTCCAACATCAATCGGAATAAAACTCATCAAATATTTCATATCGCCCGGCCGGTCAATCGCCAGTTCCAAAATCAAAATCTCCGGATAATTAAAAGAAAAAATGAGTCCCCAAACCCATTTCACAAAAACTATCAGCCATTTAAAAGGATTTTTTCCTCCAGTCTTGGCTCCAATAATAGTGAGCGGAATTCCAATTTCATTATTATAATTTTCTTCGTTTTTGCGAACGTTGTATTTTTCTTTAAGCACTAGAAAAATTGCTTCCTTGGTAGAACTCTTTCCCACCGAACCGGTCACCCCGACAATCTTGGGCTGATGTCGTTTCAAAATCAGCATCGCCATAAATCGCAATACTCTTTCTAAATAAATTATTTTCTTCTCTTTCATAAAAAATTTCTAATCCTTTTTATTATCAATATTATCCGGCTCGACATTGTAATAATTGAGCAAAAATTTCATCACTTCTCCAAAAGCCGGTGCCGCGCTGGATTCCGCCCATTCCACATCTTTGGGATTATCTATCTTTACTATAACAGTAAATCGCGGGTTATCAAGAGGCGCGATGCCCGCAAAAGATCCGATAGTCAAACCATCTTCATATCCTGCGCCGTCTTTTTTGGCAACTTGCGCCGTTCCGGTTTTTCCTCCCACGCGATAACCTTCCACTGCCGCCCGCTTTCCATGTCCATTCACCACTACGCTTTCCAGCATATTTTTCATTTGCTCCGCCGTCTCCTCTTTGATTACCCGCCGAATCACTTCCGGCTTGATTTCTTCTTCGTGTCCGTCAGAATAAATTTCTTTTTCTATGATTTGCGGCTTCATCAAATTTCCGCCGTTGGCAATCGCCGAATAAGCGTTCAAAATTTGCAGCGGGGTCACCGTCAAACCCTGTCCGTACGAAGCGGTAAAAAATTGAATATCACTTTTGGTATTTTTCAAATTGCTAATATTGCCCGCCGACTCGCCCG
>Ga0116152_10001488_pt1 | contig 19226 bp, 20 predicted proteins | sample AD_UKC119_MetaG_FD_89894 | JGI IMG/M metagenome (GOLD analysis project Ga0116152, IMG submission 89894) | Active sludge microbial communities of municipal wastewater-treating anaerobic digesters from Hong Kong - AD_UKC119_MetaG | ecosystem: Engineered > Bioreactor > Anaerobic > Digestate...
ATTGAGTAAAATAATACTTCTAAAACTAATTTAAATATTTTATTTATTTTAAATTTTGAATTAACTAAATAATAACCACTTATTAAAACAAAAATCATTATACCAAGCTTACTACCAAAATTTAATAAAATACCTAATGTTTTATTAATAGTACCATCTGGTAGATATATTAATCTACCCCAATCAGAATAATGAAATAAAACTATTATAAGCATACTTATTATTCTAAGTAATTCAAAATTTAAATCTCTTTTCTTCATCTTCACACCTATATTTAATTATAGACTATTAACACAATTCAAAGCTTCTATAATTACCTTGTCCATATCATAATATTTATTGAATAATCAATTTATTTCTTTTTTAAAATTGTATTTCTTAAATTTAAAATTTTTTTCATAAAACTATTAAGTAAATTCATAAAGAAATCATCTCTAAATAAGAATAAACAACTAAAATACAAAATTATTCCTTCAAATATAATAATAATTGTACTTTTAATTGATGGTTCCAGATATAATTGGGTTATATATATAAATATAAACATAATTAATCCAGAAAACCAATATTTAATTGAAGAAGTAAATATCTTGCTTATTGATATTTCCTTTCTTGCAAACATGTACATTGAAAAACATACGATAAACTCTGCAATAATACTTGCAATTACCGCCCCGATTGACCAAAAAAGTGGTATTAATATTAAATTTAATACTAAATTAACACCAGCACCTGCCAAAATTCCAATAGTATATTTAACATCTTTTTTTAATGGGATTAAATACTGTACACCTAATACATTGCATATTCCTATTATTAAAACTAAAAATGAAAATAATCGCATTAATAAAATTGATTTTTCAAATCCAGGTCCTAAAAACCAAGGAATTAAAATTGGTGCTATTGCGATCAAGCCAAATGTTAAAGGTATACCTAAAAATAGTGCAAATCTACCGGCTGTATAAACATTTTTTTTAAATTGTGTAATATTTCCATTTGAAATTTCATTGCTATTTCTAGAAATCATAACATTAGATAGTGAAGTTATAACACCTAATGGTAATTTTACTATTTTTTCTGCTTGTTCATAATATCCATTTTCCAAATCAGCAATTTTTTTAGTAACTTCCACCATTTTCTTTGTACCATCAACAATTTGTTCTTCATTGATGGTATAAACATCATTTATTAATAATCCTAATAACGTTTTATCCAAAACTGTATATATTGATACAGCAATTGTTGGAATAAAAAGTTTTAGAGTTGGAACAATATGTCGACATGGATGTAATTTATTTAATGGTATTAAACAAATATTTTTTTTGATATTTAACCATAAACTTAAATTACCTAATAAATTTGATAAACTAATACAGCAAACATACATCCACACATCATTTTGTTTTTTAATAAAACAAAATATAAATACAATACTTACAATTCTAATCAACATATTTCTAATAACGATTTTGCCAAAATCTTCATTTCCTTGAAATAAAAATGTAATATCAAATACTTGCGCAATAATTAATAATATCCACCACCACATTAAAACAGTGTAACTATCAAAAACATTTAATAAACACATTATTATAAAAACAATTAAGCAAATCATTGTTGAAAATAATCTTACAATAATTATCTCCCAAAATGAAACACTTTGCTTTTCTTTATTATTTTGATGATTTGCAATTTCTCTTTGCCCATAGGTTGCAAAACCTAAAGCAGCTACAAGAACAAAGTAATTTGCTAAAGAATATGTATAACTATATTTTCCTATCCCTTCAGCTAAAAATATTTTAGAAATATATGGAGTAGTAACTAAAGGAACAATTAAACAAAATACTTGATATACCATATTAAATATATAATTCTTTTTAACACTATTTTTTTTCATTGGACTTCCCCACTATATAAATTATAAATTATTATTTATAATTATTTTATCTTCTATTACTTGATTTCTATTAGTATTTATTGCTATAGACATATCTAATCCACTTGGTTTTCTATCATTTATCAGAATTCTTTCTCCATATGGTAAACCAAATATAATATTATTAAATCTAATTTTATTTTCATTTAAAAATTTTTCAGTTATTTCTTTAAATTCATCAGTTCTAGATGTTACTAATAAAACATAATCATTTTCACAAATATTTTCATCAAAAAATTCTTTTATTCCTGGTAGTAAAGTATCAGTACCATCAATTTTATATCCATTGTGCTTTACAATTGTGCCATCAATATCAAATATCCAAGTATGATTTAAACTTGATAATTCAATATTACTTTTCATTTTTTAATATTTCTCCTATTGCTCCACCAGGATGATTAATTTTAAAATCACTTAAAGTAATATTTAATCTATCTGCTAATTGTAAAGCTAAGCACTGTAATAATATTAAATATATTGAGGAAGAATTATTTGGAACAATATTCCATTTATCTCCTTCTTCTTCTAATTTTAGTGATAATGATTTATCTAAAATTTTAGATAATTTAGACTCATCAGAAAATGTAATTCCCCAAATACTTGCTTTTCTATTTAATAATTGATTGGCCAAAATTATAGTTTCTGAAGTATTGCCACTTTTTGACAATATAACAACAAGATCATTATCACAAATCATCCCTAAATCACCATGCATTGCAGTATTTGTATGCAAAAAATTAGCTTGAATTCCTAGTGAATTTAAAGTACCAACTATTTTTTCACATATTGGTACATTTTTTCCTAAACCAGAAAAAATAATTTTTCCATTATTTTTGACAACATTGCAACACTCATTAATTAAAATTTCAAATGATTTTTCATCAAGCGAATCGAGTGAATTTTTTATTATTTCTAAATTTCTATCAAAATATTTCATTATTTATCCTCCATAAAATCTTTTAAACACAATAATCCTTTATAAAAAGCACCACAAATTGAATCATAATCTTCCCAAGCATATGTTGTAAGTGATAGCCAGATTATTGCATGTAATAATTTAATCTTCTTTTTATTACAATTAGGTATTAATGAAAAATAGTATTCTTCTAATTCTTCATATCCATTACTATCAATTTTTAATTCAACTCTATTATCAAAAATATCTAATAAAAAATGTTTACTGTTGAACTGATCATAATTTCCTATTAATGAATAGTATAATTTACCCCAATCATAATACTCATCACCATATAACAATGTTTTACCAAAATAACCTCTAGGGTCGATAAAAGTTATATTTAATCGATTATCAATGAGTGTATTTGAAAAAGTACAATCACCATGTATTAACACAAAATTTGTATCATACAAATATTTTTCTATCATATTTTTAAATTCTTTTTTATAAAAGAAAATATTTTTGCATATTTCACCATTAATATTTATATATTCTTCATTAGCAAAAGGAATTAAATCTCTAACTTTATTTAATCTATCTATAGTTTTTTTATAATAATTTTCATATATATCAAAAAAATTGGTGTCAATTTTATCTATAGAATGAAGTTCATTCAAAGCATTTACTAAATTCAAAATTACATTTTTTTTATCTTTATTGGATAATACTTTTTTGTGAATATTAACACCATCAATTTTCTGCATAATTAAAGGATCATATGAGTAAATTTTAGGTATTCTATCATAATTTTTTTTAGACATTGCTTTATACCAATTTGTCTCGTATATAGCAATTTTTTTACCTTGCTCAGTAATACCTCTTTTATATATTTTATCACCATTCACTTCAATAGAATTAAATGGTCTACAAATATTATCATTTAAAGTTGATTCATATGCTAATATTGTTCCAACTTCCTTTGTACCATATAAATTCATAATATCAAAAGTTAGTTGTTTTTCTTGCAACCATCTTACAAATTCTCCAGATTTTGGGACATCTGAAATTGTTTCCTTATTCTTAAATATAAAGCATCCAGCAACACCTTTATCAATGGAAGGTTCCTCTATAAATTTATTATTTATATATGACCATCTGCATGAAAAATCTGTGGATAATCCTATTGTATCATTTTTTAAACCTTTTAAATTGAATTCATTACCTACAATTAAATCAGACCAAATTATAAGAAATGATTCATCTTTTGGAATTAAGGATATAGCTTGTTTTATTCCTGCACATGTACCAATTTCTTCTGCATGAACCATCATATATTCTACTGGTGAAAAAATTTCTAAATATTTTTCTATAACTTCATATTTATAATCACCAATAATAATAAATTTTTTATTTGGAAATTTATTCATTAAATGAAATATCATTGGCAAATTACTAACAGGAACGATACCTTTTGGTTTATTGGCAGTTAAATGATTTAATCTTGTTCCTTTACCACCAGCTTGTATAATAATATAATTTACATCCATTGTTTTACACCTTCTTTTAATTTATCAAAATACATATTATCTGTTACAATATAATTTTGAATTTTTATATTTTTAATATTCCAGTCCTCTAAAGCATAAATATTTATAAAACCTTTATTCTCATATAAACAAATAATATGATGACAATTTTTAATCATAAAATCTAAAAAACCAGATCTTATACTAACAACCATATCAAATTGATTAATTAATGAATACATCTCAATTAAAGATAAATTCAATGTTATACTATTTTTAAATTTTTCATCTTTTATTGCATTAACATAAACATTATAATTATTTTCTTTATAAAAATCTATAATTTTTTGCCATTCATCATGCTTGATATTACCACTATTTGAATAAGGATTAATAAAAACTGAATGCTTTTTAATTTCAACTTTAGAATCATTTTTATTAATGATTGGATATTCAATTTTAGTATTAATATTTAATTTATATATTACATCTCGGCATAGATTAAGGGCTGATAAACCATTATAATTACTCAACTCTTCAGTTATATAAGCCATTGGATCAGAAATTATTAAATTTTTCTTTTTCAATTTTTCTATAATTCTATTATATTGTGGCATGACAAAAGCACTTCTTAAGTGTAACATTTTTTTCTTTTTTAAATATTTTAATTCTATATTATTTGCCTTATTGTCAATATCATATAATTTATATAACCAATCAAGATTTTCAGACAATATAATTACATATTTAGATTTATTATTTTCTAAAAATGGTTTTAAATAGGCCATTGAAATACAAACATCTCCCACTCCAATGCATCCTAAAATAATTATTTTTTTATCTTTATATTTATTACATATATTATATATATATATAGTATACATTGTTTTAAATATAAAAGTATAAAGCCAATCTTTTACCCTATAATATATCTTTTTCATTTTTTAACACCTCATTATATAATTGCAAATGTTTTAAAAGCATATTATTACTATTGATTTCTCCTCTTTTAATTTCAATTTTATTTTTTAAAGCAAATTCAATTTTTGAATTAATAGAATCTTGATCATTTGTATTTGCATAATACACTTCGTTATTATCATTAATTTTTTCTTTCGAAGTTGTAACTATCTTTATATCTTGATTGTATGCTGCAAGAAAACTTCCATTTCTCTCTGAAACTCCTTCAGTAAATGGTAATATACATAAATCTGTACTATTTAATATATTTGCCACTTCATGTTTAGAATCTACAAAACCAGTAAATATGATATGTTTTTGTAAATTTAATTTAGAAATTAGTTTTTTTATTTCTAAATGATAATTATTTTTTTCATCTAATCCTCCAATCACTAAGAGTTTAATATAATAATTTTTAATTATTAAATCTTTTAGTGCATTTAAGATATATTCAAATCCCTTACTTGGAATAATAAAACCAAAATATGATAAAATATATTTCTCATTCAAATTATATTTTTTTCTTATATTTGCTTTTTCTTTATCAGAATTTTTACTTTTAGGTATATTTGAAGCAATAGGAATATAGTTTAATTTTCTTTTTTTACTAATTAGTTTATCTTTTTTCATTGCTGTAATATATTTTTTTTCAACAACAACAACTTTATCTGAAAACCATGTACCCAAAGCAGTTCTAATTCTACCTTTTTTTGTAAATGTTATATATTCATGAATTGTATAAACAATTTTACATTTAATTTTTAATTTTATAAAAAATGGTAATAAATTAATCATAATACTTTTACCATATTGATTACTAGGATATTGTATATGCACAATATCTGGATTAATCTCTTTTAAAGTAGTAATAATCTTTTTTAATTCACTAAAATTCCATTTTTGCATAATATTATACACATTTTCTTTTTTTTCTACTGAAGTTGAAGTTATTATTTTAACATCATTATTTTCATTTTCAATAAGTTCTGCCAATAAAGCAGTGTAGTCTCCAATTCCACATTTTATTTTAGGAAATGCCCCCACAATATAACAAATTTTCAATTCAACACTTCCTTTACTAAAATAATTTTAATAATTTGTTAGCACAATCATTCCAATTAAATTTTTTTGCTTGTTCTAACCCTAATTTAATTCTTTTTTCTTTTTCTTTTTGACTAAGGCTATATACTTCAAACATTTTATCAGATAATAATTTATAATCATATACATTTTCTATATAATATGCTGCATTACCACCAATTTCTGGTAATGAAGAAGCTGAAGTAGTAATAACCAAAGATTTTCTAGCAAAAGCCTCTAGTATTGGTAAACCAAATCCTTCATATAATGAAGGAAATAGAAAAGTGATACAATTTGTATATAAAACTTCTTTTTCTACATTAGAAATATATCCAGTCATTACTATATCTTTAGTATATTTTGAATTATTAATATATTTTATTATTTTTTCACTTTTCCAGCCAACTCCACCAGATATTATAAATTTGGTATCTGTACCATAATTTTTTTTAAATTGTTCAAAAGCTTTAACTGCAGTTAGTAAATTTTTTCTTGGTTCAATTGTACTTAAAAAGAAAAAATATTTTCTATTTTTAATATTAAATTTATTTAAAACTGCTTTTATAGAGTCATTAGATACTTGAGTATTAACACTATTAGTAAAACCATTATATATCATTTTAATTTTATCATTACTTATATTTAAAATATTACATAAATCATCTTTTGTCGACTCAGAAATAGCAACAATCTTATCTGCGTTTTTGCAAGATTTTTTTAAAAACAAGTATTGAATAATAGTATTATATGTACTACCAATATTTTTAAATTTAAAAATTGCTAAATCATGTATAGTAAGAATATATTTAATCTTTTTTGTAAATTTATTTCTTTTTGGTAAACAATGTTGAGTTCCCCAAAATATCTCAATATCATCTTTATATAGAATCTTTGGTAATTTATTATATAACCAAAAAGTACCAATTTTAGATTTATACTCACATATATGAAAATTATTATTTAAATCAAAATCTATAAATATTTTTTTGTTAGAATATATATAATATTGATTTTTGTCATCTATCTTATTTAAACTCTTAATAATTTCGTATGTATATGTTCCTATTCCAGTTCTTTTTTCCATTAAAGCTCTGCCATCAATTCCTATTTTCATATTTCACCTACTTTAATTCTTTTTTAACTATATTTGCATTATTATTCCAATCAAATTTTTTCAACCACTCTTGTATTTTTTTATTATCTAATTTTTCTTTTTTATTAATATTTTTAATTATTTTATCTTTTATTTCATCAATATTATATGCATTGAAATAATCTACTAATTCTCCGCATACTTCAGGAATAGAAGAATTATTTGCGCATATAGCTGGAGTACCACATTTTAATGATTCTAAAGGTGGTAATCCAAAACCTTCATATAATGATGGAAATACAAACAAATCTGCTATATTATACAAATCAACTAATTCATCTTGGGTTACAATTCCAGTATGAATAACATTATTTTCTATTTTTAATTCTTTTTCCAAATTATCAAATATATTGTATTTTTCAAATGCTTTACCCACTAACAGCAAAATCATATTACTTTTATCTTCTATTTGTGAATATGCTCTTAATAAGCGTTCTAAATTTTTATGTGGTTTTAAATTTCCAACATACATTATAATTTTTTTATTTTTAGGAATATTAAACCTTTTATACAAATATTCTATTTGCGTTATATCTTTTTTAACGAATTCATTTCCTATTCCATTATAAGTAACAGTAATTTTATCTTCTTTTAATTTATAAAACTTTATAAGATCTTTTTTTGTATTTTCTGAAACTGTAAAAATATGTTCAGCTTTATGTACTGCTATCCATATCATTATTTTTGCATAATAATAAGCAAATCTATTTGGTAAAAATTCAGGTAATATTAAATGTGTTAAATCATGAATTGTAACTACCATTCGCCCATTATAAAATATTGGCACATTATAATGTGGTATATGTAGAACACTTGGATTTAATTTTGCCACTTTCCTATATGGGAATTTAAGTTGCTCTTTAATGCCGTATATTTTAGAATCATATTCTATAATATTATCAGAAGTAAAATAACCATTTAATTCTTCATTTTTGCCTAATGCCTTATCATAACAGCCATTTTTAATTAAATTTTGAATATAAGTACCTATTCCAGACATATTTATCATTCTAGCATCAATTAAAATGTTTTTATTATCATATTCTATATCATATTGAATTGTTAATAATAACATCGGAAATAACCATAATATATAAAATAATAAATTGTTAAAATTACAGCAAATTAAAGAAGAAATTAAAATAGAAATTAATGATGTTACTATATATTTATTTTTATTTATCATCAATTTTTTAAATGAAAAAATTATTATATATATAAAATATAATGATCCTATTATTCCAGTAGTAGTTAATATTAATAATAAAGAAGAATCAATTCCAAACATTGAAGCTAAATTATGTGGTTTACTAAATATATTTTCGCTATAATAACCTAATGTATTATATCCTATACCAAATATTGGATTATCCTTAAATATTTTAATTCCTTTTTCCCAACTATCAAATCTTGCAAATGTTGAACCATCACTCATAGTATTAAATACTCTATCAAAAACCCTTACATTTACTCCGGCAAAATATGAAACTATTATTCCTAATAAACCAATAATAAATAACAAAGTAAGTTTTTCATTAAATCTAATTTTTAAAAACTTATTATTCTTATTATCTAATATAAATGAAAAGAATATAACTATTCCTATTATTATTGCTCCTAATAATGCACTTCTAGAAACTGTTAGTATTATTGTAATAAAAAATAATAGAAAGTATAATAAATCTATTCCTTTACCATTTTTCAACCAATTAATAAAGGAAAAGGTAAAAGGTATTAATAAGCAGCATCCTAAAAAATTAGGATCAAAATATGTAGAAATCAATCTATTTATATGTGGATCAGGATTTGGAAAATAAATACCTATTTTATAAAATAAATTATAAAAATCATTTGCTACTGGAAAGAATAATAATTGAATTATTCCTATAATACAAACAACACAATAACACTTTATTATAAATTTAATTATTATATTAAATTTAATATTATTTTTTTTAAAGCATGTACATATTAATGTTGCTAAGATTAATAAATGAACAATTCTTAATGGATATAAAAAACTATATAATATTTTTAAAAAATCATATTTATATATTATTTCATTTACTAATAAACTTAAAAAACAAATAATAATAAATATTGAGATTTTCTTAATAAAATTATTCTTAATAATAATATCTTTATAATTAATATATAATATTAATATAGAAAAAAGAGAAATTATTTCTGCTATTTTAATTGGTAATCTATTACCTAAATTAAAAGTTGCACAATTTCCTAATATTATATATGATGCAATTGTAACATAGCACATTATTAAGCATAAATTGTTACTTTTTTTTTCTTTCGCCATATATTCACCACTATCTATTTTTTAATTTTTCATCTATAAATTCTTTTATTTTCTTTTGAAAAATCTTCTCATCAAATTCTAATGCATGCTTTCTTATTTCTTTTTTATTGAAATTCATATTTTCAAATTTTTCGATAGCATTCATCAATGATTCTACAGTTTGATTTTTAAAATAAACCCCAGTTTTACCATCAATAACAGAATCTAACACACCGCCAGCACCATAGCAAATTACTGGTCTACCACAAGCTTGAGCTTCTACTGGCACAATTCCAAAATCTTCTAATCCTGGATATAATAAAGCCTTGCATTCTTGCATATATTTAAAAACCACTTCATCTGATTGTCTTCCTAAAAAAATTACATTTTCATTAGCCAATTCTTCTAATTTTTGTCTTTCAGGTCCATCACCAATAACAACTAATTTTTTACCTAATTTACTACATGCTTCTACTGCTAAATCAAATCTTTTATATCCTACTAGTCTTGACATCACTAAATAATAATCACCATCAACGTCAGAAATATTAAATTTATCACATCTAACAGGAGGATTAATTACAATTGCATCCCTATTATAATGTTTTTTTATTCTTTCTTTTACTACAGATGAATTTGCAATAAAATAATCTACTTTCTTTGAATTTTTTTTATCCCATATACGCATAAAAAATAATAATACTTCTATCATCATTTTTTTGATTAGATTCATATCTTTAATGTATTCATTTTTAAATTCATATGCATATCTCATTGGTGTATGGCAATAACATATATGAATAGCATATTTACCTTTTTTAACTCCTTTTGAGCAAGATGAGCAACTTGATAATATTACATCGTAATCTTTCATCTTAAATTTTTCAAAAGCTAATGGCATAAAAGGAAAGTACTTTTTATGATCAAGCACTTCCTTTTTTCCTTGTAAAAAACTTGTTCTTACATCTATATTTTTTAATTTATCATCCAATTTACTTGGTGTATAAAAAGTTGTATATATTGGAGCATCTTTATATATTTCTTTAAAATTAATTATTACTTGCTCTGCCCCACCCATATTAGTTAACCAATCATGTACAATTGCTATTTTCATGTAATCACCTATTCTATTGTTGTACTTAATGATGATGATTGTAACATAATATATGTATTACCATCATTTACATTAATTTCACTACCATTTTTGTATTTATATACTGTTTTAGCAGATCTACTTGATTTAGTCCAAGTAATTGGTACTGCTTTACCATCAGTAATATAGTATCCATTTCCTGTACCTACATTTTTTAAATCTAAATAATAACCATTAGGAGCATATCCTACTCCAATTAAAGTTACAATAATATTTTTTGCACTATAATGTGCTTTAGTAAAGTAATCTGTATGTGCTTTACCATTTACATATCTATAATATTTCTTTTCTGTAGGACTATAAGTAAATTTTACTTTGTATGAACCTGAATAAGGAATAGTAACATTGTTTGCAGTCATTACTCCTATTTCTTTACTTAAATCAACTTCTTTTGCTTTATAATTTAATAAAGTTTTATCATCGCTTGTTAATCTATAACCTTTTTCTTTAGCACGTTCTTGAATTTTAATTAAACTACCATATGCTGTATGTTCAGTTGCAAGTTTTTCTGGATTTTCTCTCCAAAATGGTTTTGGATCTGATGAATTACCATCAATATTATTAATTCCTAATTGTGGTATTTGTTCTTGAGCATAAATACTCCATCCAAAATGAGCAAATATTGCATCATTTTCCATAACATAATCTAAGAAATTATGTCTAGCACTTCTTATAGTACCAATCTTTGTAGTGTTTTTATCTTTATAAAATGCTAAACTTCTTGACATACCACCTTCAACAGGCATTTCATATACTAAATATGCATCAGATAAACCAGTTTGTACTTTAACTGCACTTGGATAATTATTTATTACTACTGCATAAGGTCTACTTTTTGAAGTTGTATCAATTATTTTTAAACTACCATTATTTGTTTTATTAGTATTTGCCTCAGCTTGTTTGTTTACTTTTTTATCACCACATCCTGTTATAATAAAAAAGCTAATAAGAAGTAGAAAATATTTTAATATATTTTTTCTATTCATTATTTAGCACCATCCTTCTTTATAACTTTTAATATTGTTAAGAAAAATATTTTTATATCTAATAAAAATGATATATGATCTACATAATATAATTCTAGTTTCATTCTTTTCTTAGTAGTAGTACAACTTCTTCCATTACAAGCCCACCAACCTGTAAGTCCTGGTCTTACACTTAGTAATTTATCCTTATCATCTAAATAAGCATCAACTTCTTCTTGAATTAAAGGTCTAGGTCCAATAATTGACATATCACCTTTAAATATATTTAATACTTGAGGTATTTCATCTAAAGAAGTCTTTCTTAATATATCTCCTATCTTAGTAATACGAGGATCATTATCAAGTTTATGGTTTTCTTTCCATTCTTTTTTAATATCTTTATCTTTTAATAATTCTTTTAATATTTCTTCAGAATTTGGAACCATTGTTCTAAATTTGTACATTTTAAATATTTCATTATTTTTTCCAATTCTTTCATGTTTAAACATTATTGGTGAAAAATCACCAGATAACATATATACTATTTTTACTATCAAGGCAATTGGTAATAAAAATACTATTCCTATTAAAGAAATAGTAATATCAACTAATCTTTTAAATGCAAAATATATAGTTTTTTTAGTAACTAAAGTCGCCTCTTTAATGCGATCTAATATTAAAACACCATTATTCATAATAAGCTCCTAACAAAATTTAATTTACTACTATAAAAATTATATCATATTTTGTCACTTATGAAAAGTAAAATAAGATTTTATATAATATATACTTGACATAAAGTTTGATAAAGTGTATACTTTCTCAGAAAAGAGGTCATTTATATGTTAGAATTTATAAGTTTTATTTTACCATCATTTATTTCAATTTCTATAGACAATAATCAAAAAGATAAAGTCATCGATGTAATTAAAAAATTTGGACTATATTGTTCAATAAATAATTTAATAACATTAGCAATAATAATTATAAAACATTCTAGTATGATATTAGGATTCGATTATATTACTATTAATTTTTGTTTTAAATATATATTATTGCAAACAATTATCGCTATTTTAACTCCGTATATTATAAGTATAATTAAACAAAATATTAAAATAAATGTAGAGGTTAAAAGAAATGAAAAAAAATAATTTATTCAAAAATATATTTTTATCAATAAATCTATTTTTTTCATTTATAGTAATTTTTTTAATTTTTTTACTTATATGGGCAAAAGCTAATTATGGACTAGTATCTATGGATGAGCTAATATTTCATATACAAGTTCCATTGAAAGGTACAGATTCAAATTTAATTTTATCTGTAATATTAAAATGTTTATTACCAACTATATTAGTGTTCATTACACTATTATTTTATATTTTTTATAAATTTAATAAAAAAACTATTTTAACTATTGAAATATTTAAAATAAATATAAATACAGATTTTAAAAATCTATTTAAAAAATGTCTTATATTTATTAACATTTGCTTATTATTAGTAATTTTTCTAAATGCCAATGAAGAATTTGGCATTATAGAATATATAAAAGCTCAAAATAGTAATTCTAATTTTATTGAAGAAAACTATGTTGATTCTAAAAATATTAAATTAGAATTCCCTGAAACAAAAAGAAATTTAATATATATATATTTAGAATCAATGGAAAATACATATTCAAACTATGATAATGGTGGTATTCAACACGACAATTATATTAGTGAATTAGATGAGCTTGCTAAAAACAATATAAATTTTTCTAATAATGATAATATCGGTGGTGCACTACATTTAGTAGGAACTGCTTGGACAATTGGGGCAATGGTCGCCCAAACATCTGGAATTGGTTTAAGCATTCCTATTGAATGTAATTCCTATGATTCATATGATTCTTTTTTACCAGGTGCATATAGTTTAGGTGATATATTAAATAAAAATGGATATACTCAAATGCTTATGGTAGGATCTGAAGCTACATTTGCAGGAAGAGCTTCATATTTTAAAAATCATGGGGATTATATTATTAAAGATTATAATACTGCCAAAAAAGATAAGATAATTGAAAAAGATCATTCTGTCTTTTGGGGAATGGAAGATAGTTATTTAATTAAATATGCTAAAAAAGAATTAACTAATCTTAGTAAAAGTGATAAACCATTTAATTTTACAATGCTAACTGTAAACACTCATGGCCCAAATGGTAATTTAGAAGATTCATGTGATAAAACATACAGTGATTATTATGCAAATACTATTGCTTGTTCATCTAAACAAATATCAAATTTTATTAATTGGATAAAAGAACAAGATTTTTATAATAACACAACAATTATTATAGCTGGTGATCATTTAACAATGGCTACTACAGATATTGTTAAATCAGATAACAATTACACTAGAACTACCTTCAATACGATTATTAATTCACCTATTGAGGCTGCAAATAGTCAAAACAGATTATTTAGTAATATAGATATGTTCCCTACTACTCTAGCAAGCTTAGGAGTTAAAATTGATGGTAATAAATTAGCTTTAGGAATAAATTTATTTTCTAATGAAAAAACCATAATAGAAGAATATGGATATGAAAAAGTAAATAATGAATTAAGTAAGAAATCAAATTTTTATAATTCAAATTTTTTATATTATAAAGATAGTAAGTAATTTAAATTAATATTAAATTACTTTTTTCTTTCTATTTTATTTTTCTTTTATTTATGGTAAAATGTAAGTGTGGTGATTTTATGTTTAAAAAAGTAAATATATTAGATGAAAAAGATAAACATTTAAGAATAAAGAGTAAAGCTTTTGATACTCCTGTATCAAAAGAAGAAAAAGAATTAGTAGAACAAATAATAAAACATTTAACATATAGTCAAATAGAAGAATATTCTAGAAAGTATGATTTAAGACCAGGAATGGGGCTTGCATTTCCTCAAGTAGGAATAAATAAAAGATTGATTGTTATTGTTGATGAATATCAAAAAGGAAAATTTGATAATTATGTAGTTGTTAATCCTAAGATTGTTAGTCATTCTGAAGAAATGATAGCAGCTGATGCTGGTGAAGGATGTTTAAGTGTTAATCGTGAAGTTGAAGGTCATGTACCTAGATTTGCTCGTGTAACAATATCAGGTCTTGATTTAGATGGTAATTATATAAAAATAAGAGCTCGTGAAGATTTATCTATAGCTTTCCAACATGAAATAGATCATTTAGATGGTATTCTATTCTTTGATAGAATCAACAAGAAAAAACCATTTTATAATGAAAATGAGATTAGATTAATTTAGGAAAAATATGAAAATAAAGTATAAATTTATATTATTAATAATTCTTGCTTGTATAGCAAGTATATGTATTTATTATTACGCATAATAAATACTTTTTTTATGCATAAAAAAATATGATTACTTTTGAATCATATTTAATAAATTTATTTTAAACATATCTTTATCTGAATGTTCTTTTGATACCATAACACCTTTATATGTAACAAGTTCAGATTGATGTCCTTCACCTAATATATCTGCAGGTTCTATTTTATCAAGCATTATTATTTTATTTTGTTCATATACAACATAATATAATTTAATATTACCATGAACTTTTGAAAACATCATATCTGTAGGAAGTTTTAATTCATAAGTAACTGCATTTTGCTCTTGATTAGTTGAAACTACTTCGCCTAATAATTTGCCTTCTTTTAATGAAGGATAATATTCAAAATATAGTTTTTTATATGCAAGCATATTATATTTTTTTAATGATCTTTCAATTTTTTTGAATTCATTTTCATTTATATATTCAAATGCAAAAGCTTCTTTCATAATTAATACCTCTTTTAATTCTAGCTTGTTTATTAAAAGGCCTTTCCTTAAATTTCTATTTCAACAATAGTACATCCTTGATTAAAGTAATATGTCTTAAAGTCTATTACTTTTTTATTTTTCTTTAATGTATCACTAGTAGTTTGTCTTAAAACACCACTACCTATACCATGAACTATACAAAATAAATTATTTTTTATTTTATAGTTATCATTTATAAAATCATTAATAGCTACTCTAGCTGTTTCTCTATCATACCCATGTAAATCTATTTTAGGTAAGCTATCAATGTATATTATATTATTTAAGTGCACCATAATATTGTTTTACCTCTTCTAATGTAGGAATAGAATATCTTCCACCTACTCTAGTAACTGAAATAGCTCCAGCAATATTAGAATACATTATTGATTTTTCTATATCAAAACCACTCGCTATTCCATAAGTAAACGCTCCATGAAATATATCTCCAGCTCCAGTAGAATCTAATGCTTTAACATGTAATGAAGGCATTTTTTTAACATCACCATTTACTTCATACATACATCCTTGATCTTCTAATGTAACTATAATATTCTTTTTAAATGTTTCTTTTAATTTAGCAAATACATTTACTAATGAACTTGTATTATTATAATCAATATCTAATCCTGTTACTGTACAAGCAAAATCTTTAGAACATACAACATAATCAACTATTTTAGTTAATTCTATAATATCTTCTTTTGCTCTACCAGCATCAATAATACTTATTGCATCAGGATTTTCTTCAATTATTTTTTTAGATATTTCTACTTCTTGTCCATCAACTAAAATAACATCTGGTTTGAAATCTAAATTAATATTATTCATTTTCATTTTATTTGGTCTATAAGTTAATATTGTTCTAGAACCATTAGAAGAATTTGCTAGTATAAAACTTGAAGTTGTTGTTACTTCATCATTTATTTCTAAATAATTAGTTTTAACTCCTATGTCATTAAATTCTTTTAATATTCTTTTACCATAAACATCATTACCTATAACACCAGCAAAATAGGTTTCTATATTCCATTTTGCAAGTAGATAAGCAGCATTGCTTGCAGGACCTCCCCCACATTCAATTCTTTGTGTAACACGATTCTTAGAATTTTCAATTGGAAATTCTTCTACGGGAATAGTAATATCATATGCTGCATGTCCAATACAAATAATTCTCATTATCACATTACCTACCTTCTCTATTCTATATTATTATATTACAAATACTATTTTTTTTCAATAATATTTACTAAAAAATAATACTCTTTACAGAGTATTATTCTTGTCTACAATCTATACTAAAATTATATACATAATTTTTATGTGTTGTATCATAATCTACAAAAACACAAGAACCTTTTGTAATAAAACTTGATTCATCTCTAGGATCTATTACATCACTATCTTTTAATATTTTACTATCAACTATTTGTTGTACTGTAATAATAAAATGATCTTCTTTAGCACCATTTAATACAACGTATTTTTTAGCACTACTTTTAATTGTATTTACTTGTTCATCATACATTTTATCTCTTGAATTTAATAATGTAGAACTAATTTTAGGTATTGTTATTATACCTATAATACCAATAATAACTATAATTGCTAATACTTCTACTAATGTAAAACCTTTATTATTCATCAAATTTACACTCCTCATTATATTCATAATTATATTTTAAATTCTTATCTTCAGTTATTCTAATACAGCCTTCCATATTTTCATTAGTATGAGGATTTATTATATCAACATTATCTAAATATTCTGTTTCTTTTAAACTATCTAAATTTAAATCATAAGTTCTTGTAGTACCATTATCAGCAAATTCTACTTCTCCTGAATATTTAATCATCCAATTTTTTGTAGCATCTATTATCTTAGATATATTTGTTTGATAAGTCTTTTCTCTTGCTTCGTCTATATGTTTATCAATTATTGGCATTGCGATTAAGGCAATTGCTGTTAAAAGTACCATAATTGCTAATAATTCTACTAATGTAAATCCTTTATTATTCATATCATCACCTATTATTAATATATAACATTTTAATATATAAGTCAAATAAAAAGAATACTTAATTTTCTAAGTATTCTTTATATTTTTCCATTATTGTATGAATTTGTTTTGGACTCATAAATAGTATTACAGAGCCTTTATCTTCTTTTAATAATTCCCATGTATCATTAGATATTTTATTACCATTATTTAGTAATTTAACAATATTTTCTGATTTAACATCTGGAAAATCTTCTTGCTTTTCACGAGCTGGAAATATATCTAATATATATGATTTATCAGCTAAATTTAATACTTCAGCTAAATCTTCAGTAAATTCTTCAGTACGAGAGAATGTATGAGGTTGGAAAACAGCAACTATCTTTTTATCAGGATATTTTTGTCTTACACCTTTAATTAATGCTTTTACTTCTGTTGGATGATGAGCATAATCATCAACTAGTATTGTATCATCAATAACAGTTTCTTCAAATCTTCTTTCAGCACCCTTAAATGTTTTCATATTCTTACATAATTCTTTAGCATCTATTCTTTCATAATAACACATACCAATTACTGCTAAACTATTTAAAACCATATGTTTACCATAGAAAGGTAAATCAAAATGTCCATAATAATTATCTTCTACAAAGACATCAAAACTAACACCATCTTTAGTATATTCAACATCTTTAGCAATAATATCATTATCATCTGCTATTCCATAATAGAATATAGGTTTATTAATATCTAATAAATGAGTATATGGGTCATCACCACAAGCAATTACCATTTTTTCACAATTATTAGCATATTCAGAATAAGCATCTATAACATCTTGCATATCTTTAAAATAATCAACATGATCTAATTCAATATTAGTAATTATTGCATAATTAGGTTTATAAACTAAGAAATGTCTACAATACTCACAAGCTTCAATAACAAATCTTCTAATTTCTTTAGAAGCAAATCCATTACCATCACCAATTAAGTAATTACATCCACCTATATTATTTAAAACATGAGCAATTAATGAAGTAGTTGTAGTCTTGCCATGACAACCTGCTACAGTAATTAAATCAAACATATTAGCAATTTTACCAAGCATTTCATTATATTCATATATTTTTAAATCTAATGCATTAGCTTTTTCTAATTCAATATGTCCTTCTTTAATTGCAGTACTTCTTACTACAACAGTATTTTCATCTAATTTATAACTGTTATCAGTATATATTTTTATATTTCTTGCTTCTAATTTATCTTCAGTAAATTGATGTTCTTTTTCATCATCATATCCAATTACTTCATAGCCTAAATCATTTAATATAAGTGCAAGTGCACTCATACCAGCACCTTTAATTCCTATAAAATAATATTTCATAAATATCCTTCTTTCATG
>Ga0116152_10001489_pt1 | contig 19226 bp, 14 predicted proteins | sample AD_UKC119_MetaG_FD_89894 | JGI IMG/M metagenome (GOLD analysis project Ga0116152, IMG submission 89894) | Active sludge microbial communities of municipal wastewater-treating anaerobic digesters from Hong Kong - AD_UKC119_MetaG | ecosystem: Engineered > Bioreactor > Anaerobic > Digestate...
GCGGCTCTCACACAGGCCCAAGTGCAGTCGCTTCAGCTTGGTTCGTATGACGCACTTGGCTATTTAGACGCATCGCAGCGCGCGTGGATCACGACTGAGCAGATTGACTCACTTCATCGTGATAGCTTCAGGTATCTCTCGCCAGATCAGATTCAATCGCTTTCGACGCAGCAGGCCGCAACCATTGATCGGGGATACCTTCGCCAGCTCAGCGCGGATCAACGCGGTGCGTTGACGCAAGATCATGTTCAGGCACTTCAGCTTGATTCATACAACGCCCTTGCTTATTTAGATCGAGATCAACGTCAACAGATTACGCAAGAACAGCTGGAGTCGCTTCATCGAGACAGTTTCCGGTATCTAACTCCCGATCAGATCTCGGGTATGACTTCATCTCAGGCTGCAACGATCAACAGAGGCTACCTGCGCCAACTCAACGCCGATCAACGAGGCGCGCTGACGCAAGACCAGGTTCAATCGCTTCAACTTGATTCCTACAACGCCTTGGTGTATTTGGATCAGAGTCAGCGGCAACAGATCACGCAAGACCAGCTCGAGTCGCTGCATCGGGACAGTTTTCGATATTTGACGAGCGATCAGATCACAGGATTGACGTCGTCTCAGGCCGCAACGGTTCATAGGGGATATCTTCGCCAACTGAGCGCGGATCAAAGAGGGGCGTTGACGCAGGAACAAGTTCAGGCGCTTCAGCTCGATTCATACAACGCGCTTGCGTATCTTAATGATGGTCAGAGGCAGCAAATCACGCAAAGTCAAATTGAGTCACTTCATAGGGATAGCTTTAGATATCTCGATACGGGGCAGATTTCGACTCTGACTGGGAGCCAAGCTGCATCGCTGACGCGGGGCCATATTCGACAGCTATCCGGTGATCAAAGGGCGGCGATGACTAGAACGCAAATTGACGCTATTTCTGCAGACGTGTGGTCTCAATCAAGCGGTTACTTCACAAACGAGCAGCAATCCTGGCGTCCATAGATTGAGTTGATTGCCCCAAGCATTCGAATCGGCGGCGGTTGATTGTCACCGGGCGGGTTGAATTGGATCGTGTCCGTTCCGCCAATCTTTCAATTACCCACATCTTTCGCCAAACAGAATCCGAGATGGATGTCGGTCAGTCTTGCCATACCGCGCCAAAGGACCATGTTGCCCGGCGGTGCGTCTCGGGTACGGTCGCAATACCAACGCGGTGTCAGGTCGCCGACGGCATGACGTCGACGAAATCGGACGGTCGAAAACGCCCTCCGGGTTATGAGAACGATTGACGCAGAATGCGAAGAATCGCCCGAAGGTGTTCAATGACCGTAAGTTACAGTTCGCTCATGAAGTTATCGCGGTTTCGGCCTAGCTCCGCATGTTGAACATGTTGCACAACTTGTCCGCGTCTACGCCACAATTACGCCACACTCTTGGCATGAGGTCAAGCGCGGGTAGGGAGCAGTTGATACGGGCGTCAGCGACCCTGGTTGCCCGTGCGCCAGTGGGGGTTCAAAATGTAGAGACCCCTCTGAGATCATGCCAAGGCCGATTTGTGTTCGAGGTTGAATGTCCATGTTTCGCTGGTTCTACATCCTTCCGTACCTCATTCACGAAGCCGGCGCTGCGCGTCGTGATGCCCGCATCCGTTTCCTGAACGCCCAGGTGGAGATCCTCCGCCGCAAGCTCGGAGGCAACCGAGTGATCCCCAGTCCGGAGGATCGTGCTCGTTTGTTGGCCATCGGCAGCGAGTTCAACCACGACGTCGGCGGCGTGATCGGCATCGTCACACGGCAAACCTATTCTCGCTGGGTGGTTGATCAAAGGGAAGGGCGGAAGCCTCGTCAGGTGGGGCGGCCGCGGGTTTCTCGAAACATCCGTGCACTGATCAAACGGTTGGCGAAGGAAAACGGAAGTTGGGGCTATCGTCGCATTCTGGGGGAATTGCACAAGTTGCGTGTGCGGGTGGGGCGATCGTCGATCCGACGAATTCTCAAGGACGCAGGGCTCACTCCATCTCCGACGCGACGAAGCAGGGGCGAAGAGACAACATGGCAGAAGTTCATCCGGTTGCACATGAACACGCTGGTGGCCTGCGACTTCTTCACGAAGTCTGTCGTCACGCCGCTGGGAGTGCGGACAGCCTATTGCTTGGCATTCATCCATGTCGGTTCTCGGAGGGTGTTTCTGTCACCGGCAACGTATAATCCGAACGGTGGTTGGGTAGAACAGCAAGCCCGTAACGCCATGATGTGGCTGGACGAGTCCAACATCGAACCGAGATTCATTCTGCGTGATCGCGATACGAAATACTCAACGGCGTTTGATCGCGTGTTCCAAAATGCTGGCATAAGAAGATTGCGAACGCCGGTTCGGGCACCCGACGCTAACGCGTTTGCTGAAGCGTGGATTGGTGCCATCAAGCGAGAATGCCTGAACCACTTTATGTGCTTTAGTCTGCGGCACCTCAATCATATCAATCAGGAATTTGTTCGATTCCATAACCGGCATCGCCCGCATCAGGGGCTTGGGAATCGCACCGTGGCAGATCATGCGATGGGGCGCTCGCCAAATTCCATCGACATGGAGACGGATATTGGTCGAGTCCGTTGTCAGCAATCGCTCGGCGGTCTCCTGCGGCACTACTATCGCGCCGCCTGATTCCGCCGTCGAAGTCGTGCGTTATCAACATGCTGCAACAGAATTCGAGTACGCTACGCGTACGCGCCAGCCGAGACTCGCAGGCTTGGTTTCGGCGCATTGGGCTCAAATCTGGTACGCAGGCTTTTCGAAATAGAAATCTCAAGACCGGGCAGGGGAGCGGCGACAATTTGAACCCTCGCTCACGGACCCGCGCGGGCTTATTCGTGACTCTAGTAGCCAATCAACCGAATTCGCCGCGATTTCTCAAAATCAAGTGCGATCGGCCAACCAGCGTATCCCACCAGCGCTCGAACGGGGCCGAACAGGCATGCCGTACTACTCCGGATGTGGCACCGACCGCAGGAATCTCTCGACATCGGTCTTCAGGTATCTCTTGGCGCCCTTGGGCCCGCTGCCGAAGTAGTATGGGCGAACGCCGGCCTCTTCCAGGATCCTTGAGACCGTCGTCCGAGAGCAGTCCCAATTGACCGCAAGTGACTTGACACTAACGAACTCTGCCGAAAACTTCAGCGTGGTCGATTCAGCGGTCGTATTTGCTCGGCGTTTGGTTTTCACGGCGCCACGACCCTGGGGTGTATGGGACAGGACTTGTCACAAAACGGTTTGACGGCCTCATCTTCACAGCCGCAGCTGCGATAGTTGCCGCGATACGCGTACGAAGTCTGCGAAGTAATCTCCGCTGGTGTGATGATCCGTTTGCCACGGTCGGGATTGTTCTTCTGGGCCCATGACATCAACGCCGAGACCGCCAGGTCAAACGGTAGCCCGACACGTTTCAATTGGACCGCCAACCGAAAACAGGCAACGCGCTGGTTCGCGAAGACGCCCTCTTCCAGCATGCGTCGGGCGCAAGGTGGGAGTCCGAAGTGCGGGTTAGATGCAGTTGTCGTCGATAGCCATCGTGGACGGGCGGTTACTGACACCTGGTTAAGGTCGTTGACCTCGATGATCCCGTCCAGCGCCGACTCGGACACGAGCTCCACCTGTTCAAGGAATGCCCATTGATCCGCGTAGGGACGCATGGGATCTCGCCTCATCACGAACACGGTCCGGTTTCGCGGAACCAGAGTGCCGAACAACGGCGCATTGATGAAGTTGCCGTATCGGCGCGTGTCGTCGAGCTGATCCTGCTTGGGAAACACCTCCGTGTCGGGTTTGCCGATCTCATCGAGGATGCGGCGCGCGACGCGCCTCGCCTTAGCAGCAAGGACCCCGGGATTCGCGAAGAAGATCCATACGTGGTAGCCCTTTGACTTACTGCGCTCGATGTAGGATTCGATGCCGTAGTTCTTCGCTGCTGCAACAAACTGCATCGGCCACTCCAAGTTGTGGTCATCAAAATCCACCGCGAGCGCCCGAGTCATGTTGTTGACCAGGAGGTACACGCCGTAGGGTTGTGAGCCCCTCAGGTGCGTGAACAGCACTTTGTCGGTAACCGGCGCCTTTACTTGTCGAGCCTGTCCGGTTCGAAGATCGTAAGTGCCGTAGACATCGGACTGACCGCCAAATCGCCGTCGAAAAAGCCCGAGTTTCCTCTGGTTCGGTTGCACACCGATACTCCCGTTGGCCGCGAATCGAAAGGCCTTAGATTCTGAGGAGCGCCGCATGTCGTACGACATTAACATCGATCGCTAAAGTTAAGAGCGGTTTAAGAAGGGCGGGCGTTTCAGGAATCCTCCGCTGACGAGTGTAGTGTTCTTGGGGCTTTGTAGCCTGCCGGTAGCACCCAGTCTTCTGCCTGCGGCTGAAATGACCGTGGGGGCCGAACCGCAGACACTACCGCGAGTCCTTCAGACTTTGTATCAAGTCGAGGAATCCGGCTAATCGGAGTCTCAATCGTCTGAAGATTGACGGGGGGCTTTCGCGTTTATTGAAGTGGTTTCCCTTGGGAGTCGCATGCGTTGACGGGGGCAGGGACCAACTTCCGTGCGGAACTTCCAAGGATTTGCTCGAGTACTCAAACCGTTCGTACTCCGACGAATATGGATGCGAATTCGAATCCCCAAGCGTGGGGAATCCCGGCAATGGATATTGAAACTCGAATGGAGCGGGCTTGGAATCGAAAATTAGGTCACGTGGAATTGGCGAGCGGGAGGCCATGAACCCCTCGGGGGACTGGTTTGGTATTTGGAATTGTAGATCTTGGGATAGCTGGCTGATTTTGGCTTCGGAGTACGTCCATTCGAGCGGCCCGAAGTCCTCTGACGGGTCTGATCTCACACTTGCGTCTGCGGGCGCAGAGAATCCAAAAAGTGGATGCCAAAGGTACTGTGCGGGCCCTAGCTGTGATTCCATCTTCGCGAGGTTCTCGCGTTTGATCCAGTGGAGCGTCGCCAGGCGGTCATTGAGCGTTTGAATTTCGACCACGTCGGACGGGTTCGTAAGCGAAAGCGCCCCGTCAGTACGCTTTAGGACCAGGCCCCAGTAACTTGGGACGTCTTCGCTGGCCCTGTATCGAAACAACTGTGTGGCGACGTCGTTATATGTTGGTGCACAGCCTGACGTCCGGAGACTCACCACTCGGCGGCACTCACCTTGGATCATCACCTCGATTTGCATCAATAACTCCGCTACTGGGCGTTGACCGGGTACCGCCATCGAAGAGAGCAAAGAGTCTTCGGCCGAGCTCCAGGTGATTCTCAACTGCAGCATCCAACAAGCCACCCCGCCGACAAAGGAAGCAGCGAGGGGCCGGAGAAAGGCGATGGGACCTGATAGCAAGATCACGACCGTCGAGTTCGACGAAGTTCTGTTGCGGTTCGGCGCCGTGAAGTAATTCAAGAGCGTGCCGGATCGCTATTGCGCTGACAATCTTCTGCGAGTCCAGCGTGGCGACGGTGCAGGTTCCGCGATCATTTAGCGGATCCGGAGCTAGTCCGCAGCAGTAGCATGCGGCGGTGCGGCCCGTATTCAGCATGACATTCCCCATGATACCGCCTACCGCTAACGACATGAACGCAATGCCGCGGGCCAGGCATTGTGCCTGCATTGCCATGCGCGTCGAGGCCCGATCGAATGCGCCAATGACCAAGTCAGCCCCTTCGACTAGTGCCCCCAGTTTTGTCCAGCACGCCAGGAACTCTTCGATGTGCGGCGACTTACCGTCAGGGCCGTGAAGTGATGGGACAAAGAACTGATGACCGCGAACTGTCAGGCCGTCAAATCGCTTCAAGGAACTTTCGGCCGCCAACGCTTTGGGCTTGAGAACATCATCTCGCTCATACAGGGGCTGACGATAGATATTGACCCAATCAACTCGATCGCAATCGACAAGGTCCATCGCACCAATTCCCGCTGTTGCAAGCCCCATGGAGACCTCTCCACCTAAGATGCCCAAGCCACCGATGAGAACTCGGCGAGACTGAAGTTTGACGGGATCGTAGCCACAGGATCGCATACGAGCTGTTCTCAACCGGAACACGGTGTCAGGTGACTGCCCGCGATTGACGAGGTAGAAATACCTCAGGTCAGGGTCGCACAGCTCGTCAATCGCACGGGCAACGGACCAATCATGAGGAAGAAACACTCGAGGCGGGGCGCGGTCAAACACCAACCCGGGATAAGCGATGGGGTCGATCGTGCGATTGGGTACCACGTAGAGAATCACGTCGCGCTCATCGCCTTCGATCCTCTGGGCAACGACTGATATCAGATCATGAATCTTTGCGTTAACGGGCACGCGTGTAAGAAGTCGTGAGCCCACGTCCGGGTCAAAAATGGCAACTTCAAGTTCCGATTCATCGCCAGGGGGCTCCGCCGCAACAGGGTCAATGACGCGGAGGGGCACTTGCACGTATCTGATGTCTCGGAAAGGGGCCACTTGTCGCGTTGATTGGCGTCGAGCGAGGAGGAGGGTGACATCCTCGTTCTTGTTCACCTCAGCGACTATGAACTCAGGCCGGTGAAACTTTGCGAAGAAGTTCTCGCAGGCAATTTTTCGTAGACTCTCAGGGACAGATTCTGATAGTGGAAACGTCTTCCAGAACCCCATTTGAGGTGCGACGCGAAGCTCCGGCGCGGATGAATCGATGGCCGTGTATGTTCCGAGACCAAATGAGCTCGGGAGATCGAACCAGAGGGTGCCAAGCGGATCGTGACGGCTTTGCTTTCTGATAGAGGAAATTAGCTCCGCAAATTGGCCGATATCGGTCACTCGATGAAACGCGTACTGAACGTCGACTGCGAAGGTGTACGCACTCGCCGGCATCTCGTTGAGGTCGAGAATCATGTGACATCGAGGAAACCTGGCAATCGGACGATCGGTTGTAAGCATCATCCGTTCAAGAAACAGATGATTCAGGTCGGTCGAACTGAATTGTGTGCCGTGTCCTGGAGGATGTACATGCCAGGTACCGAGTAGCTCCTGATCGGGATTCCGTTGAATACTCTCGAAAAATCCAGAGGAGAAACGGATCGTGGCTACTGTCGCGTCGGCATCGTGATCGCGCACAAGTTCATCCACGTGCCAATCTCCGTCAAACCGACCAATGAGGGCGCCACCCATTTCCACGAAGCGATTGTCGCGGCGTCGAACGAATTCACGGCACTCCTCCATGGCCGCGTCAAGGATGTTCTTGGGGACAGAGATTTCAGACGCATCCGGCATCGTCAGTTATCCGAGGGCACGTCATGCCCGCTAGACGCCATTATTCCAGAGTAAACTCGTACTTGGTGAAGAGTTCGTTGATCAGTTGAATCAGCGCGAACGCGCTGGATTCACGCCGAACATCCATGGTCCAGACGTTGATCCCTTCCTTTCTTGCGTACCTCAAGCTTCCACCGCTCCAACAGGGATGGTCGGTAAACGTGGGGTCGCAGTAAACCAATGGGGGCGACGCCGGGTACTCGTCATGTGGCTCTACACAAAGACGCCTAGTCACGAGACTACTATCCGCGACGATGAGCTTGAATCCCCTGCCAAAGTCAGTACGCCTAGGAGTTATGGGTTTCATTTGGTGATCCTCGCTCATGATCCGTCGTGATCGCAAGAACGCTTGAAGCCCGAGGGCGTCGCGTGCAAATGTCGAATTCAGAGTTCCGCCGAAAGGAATCGGGCTCCACATAATGATTGCGGCGCCGGATCCATCTCGCGGAGCAAGGTCCGCCATTTCCGCGAGCAAATCGGAAGCGGCGATTACTTCACTCGTTCCATCAGGGCGTCTCCGATGAAACCTCAACGCAGCATCGGAGATACCTATGACATTCTGGGTTTCTCCTAATGACTGACGAATCGTCTCGCTATGTCTCTTGAGCAACCACCTACTGACATCAGCAAATGTGAATTGATCATATCCTTTTTTGGCGTCATCGAGGTCGAGCCAGTCTTCGGTGGCGCCTTCCCAAACGAGTTTGACAATCATCGATGGTCTCCGCGTCCAGTCAGGAGAATGTTGCGATAGTCAGTCCTTGTTTTTCGGCGTCGAGGCGCCCTCACGAAAACCCGCACACGATGCGATCCAATCTGCCGCCGTAAAATCCGGTACCCAGCGATCTGGAAGTGTCAGCGAAAACGGCATCGGTGATTGTCTGGACCACTCTATTCGCGGCGGTTGCTGAAGGTCGGCGCCATAGTCAATGAGAATCGTGGCTGGATCTGGTGATGCCCCAAACACAACTCGGCACACTGCGCGGCGCCGGGCGAGGTTCAATCTGAAGTACGGAATCAAATCTTGCCAACGACGAAAACCCGCGCGTTCTGCTTCCCATCGAACGCTGTCATCCGCGTCCGTAGATGAGCCATAGGCCCGACAAAATACGACATAGTCCGCCGCTGTGGTTTCCGAGCCCCATGCCCCGAACTGCGACTCGTTTGGCGGTAACAACCGAAACGGGGCGCGTGAGCCGGGCTTCCATCGGATAGACCTAATTGGCGATCCATCCGTGTCGCCTTCGTCAAGGTACTGAATCTGAAGCGTTACCTTCTCCTCGTCAGATCTTTGCGCGATACGGAAACTGCATACGGCCTCACGCCGCTCCGAGTTGACACGGACGAATACGTCGAAGAACGGAATTGCAATGAGGGCCGCCTCTTCCCGCTCCCAGAAGCTCTTGTCGCGGGAGCACATCGCCGTCCGACCCGTTCTTGAACTCGCCAGGTAAGTCCTCAACCGATCGAAGGTCTGAATAGCGGGCCACCGATGATGGGCAGTCTCGAGCGATGCCAGCGCGTGCGAAACGGCCGGTGATCCCGTTGGTACCTTGAAATCCTCGCGTGGTCGCATGGACGGGTCTTCCCTCAGCAGAGACGCTCGCACCCGAGCGTTCCCTCAAGCCTTCAATCGTATCCCATTCTAACCGCCTCAGGATTAATGTGGACGCGGGCATCCGGTTTTCATTAATTTTTCTTAACACAGGGACTTTGCGATGTTATTTTGGTGGTCCCGCGGATTTGGCGCGGGGAACGACCAATTCGATCAGGTTGGTGGAGTCAGCCCGCATCAAGCGGAATTGGGATCAGGCGATTGCAATCAGGGCGAGCTCGTGATCCCGTCGCCGTTCACTCCCGTTGGGTCGGCTTTCTTGGGGGGGACGAGACCTTCTGAGGTGATCACATGAATCGTCGTAGCAAGCAGGATTGGATTAAGGAAACGGATCGAATCACGTCGAATGCGGAAGATGTTGCGAGGCGGTTTGCAGTAGCTTCGGACAATCTTGAGCGACTGAGAACTGTCGAAGAGGAGGCCCGAAGGCAACTCGCACTAGCCATCCAGGACGTCGATAGTGCCAAGCACAATTTGGAGTGGGCGGAAAACCACACGCTGCCGGAAGCAAAGCAAGTAAGCGCAGATGTATGGGAGAAGTCTGAAGATGAACGCGAACGGGCTGAGGCACACCAACGGATACAGGCTGCCAAAGAACGAGTAGGCGACTTGGAAAACACCCTTTCGGCGGCTGCGACCAAACGCGATCGTGCGCAGGAAGCCGTAGAGAATTCTGAAGCCAAGATCCAGGCTGCGAGGAAGAAGGTGAATTCGATCGGAGCTACTGTTGATGCAGCAAACGCGGAACTCGAACAGTGGATAAGCACCCTAGAGTTTGGGATCGGTCGTCAATCGCCGTCTTTTTTCGTTTTGGATAGGGGATCGCCGAACAGTCGATTCATGGAAATTCAAGATCTCATGGCAGAAATAGGTGAGGACCATCATCAGTTCTTAGGAAAGCTGCATAGGCATCTTGAGTTAACTCGCGCAGCGCTCATCAATGAGATCCAGAATATCAACCAACGGCGCAAGTTGGAACGTGGAAATACGGGTAAGCCTCCTTGGTTTCCAAAGATTCCGGCAGCGAGTTCGGTCAACGCAAGCGAAGAGCCTCTCGCTCCCGTTCCTGGTGTGGATACGGGAATTCATGTCCCATTTCAGACGTTCATGAATTCCAGGTTTGAACCGCCGCCACACCCGAATTCTGGCACTTTTAATCGAACGCCGCTGGATTCGCGATTCGGAGAGGTCTCAGAGCCCACTCGCCCCACGGGCCCTTTGACTAATCCGTTTGACGGTTAAGTGCAAACGCAGTAGGACGCGGCATCGGTTCGAAGGGTATTTCGTGGAGTTACTGCTTGGCGACGAAACTCGGAGACAGCACGAACAGGTCCGTCGTACCTGAGGACGTGTCGAATGTCCTCGGCTCGACGTTGTCGGAGCTCCTGGATGAGCTTGCAAATTCTGACGGGGACAGGCGTCTGGTGATTCTCGATCGGGTGATTCGTCAGGTTCAGGACGACGCGTCGTTTCTGCAGGAACTCAAGGAGAGTCTTTACAACATACAAGCCGAGTGCGATGAGCCCGCACTAGTCGCCGAAGCCCTGCAGGCCGCCGATGAGATCATCGTCATCGAAGCGCAGCATGCCGCGTTGGCTGCCCTTGATGCGGGCTATTATCAGTACGCCGTCAATGCTGTCGCGTGCTGCGAAGCCATCGACATGGACCAGGTTGCGAGCCCCGTCCGCACCCAGATGGTCTGGACTTGTATCCTCTCGGCTGCGTCAACTTCAGAATCGGAAACTTGCTTCCAATTGGTCGATCTGGCCCAGCGACTCGATCGGGACGGTACTCAAAAGCAGGAGCTTACTGTATTTCGAGAACTCCTGGTGTTTTATTTCGGGCTGGAGGAGACAAAGGTTGACTGCGAACACGTTGCGCATCGTTGCGCCAACCTGTGTTGCCTGAACGATCTCAAACTTCCCCTGAAGCTCCTATCCCTTGAACTTCGTGCTCGCGCCCTGGAGCGATTAGAGAACAGGGAGGCGGAAATAGCAGGGATCAAGACTTGGCTTGAATGCCTTCGCGCATCAGATTCGATGGGGCCATGCCGGGATGCAAGACCAGAGAATTCTGAAGCGATTCATCGCCATCTGCGGGGACGGGCAAGAATGGAGCACGGGCTTTTACTCTACAGTCGGCTCGCGAGCCTCTATGAGAGTCGAGCGAATGGCATGGAGCCCGCCAGGGAGATCTACGAGGACTTCATGCGCGCCGATCTTGCAGCGTGGACAGATCCTCGATTCCAAGGCCAGTCCATCGAAGCACGGTACCGGGTGCTCATGGGGGTTTCCAATCGCGAGACTTCGCCTCGGGGGCGAAGTCGCCGTGACACTCTGATACTGCGTCCCGTCGAAAGGCGTTTTTCAGGCATTGCTGCTGCGGACACGATAGACAAGGTACTGGACTCTATTGAACGGGATCTGCACTTGGGGACGTGCGGAGTTATCCTGTCAGATCCTGGTGTGCGAGAATTCCGCTTTCGGTTTGATCCAGAACGAGGAACCGCGTTTCGCCAGCTTCTCAAGGCGATAGCTATCCAGTGTCGGAAGCACCGAGACTTCAGAACGCGCAAGGCACTCACGAATACTAATGGGCGCGACGCGAGCGAAGTCATTATCCTACGATACGTGGGCCCCTGCAAAGGTCTCCATGACTGCGCCTTCACAATCGCTGTCTCAAATCCGTTAGAGGGTCAACTTGCGATCCAGTTTCGGGCCGTGACCATCACATCGAAGCTCGACGCCAACACCCGCGCTCGGATGACCATTCTCCTCCAGCGCGACCTTAAGGAGTTTCCTGAATTCTGTGCCGTCGAAGATATGGCACGCAAGATCGTGATACTCTCCGCCCGCGAGTTGGACCAGAGAGCATCTGGATCCGACTCCGATGATCCTGAGGAATTCGCATGGTGAAGCTCAACCTCATTCAGGGGTTTGAATACCTTCCTGATCTCTCCATGAGCCATCACAGGTCGCGATATGGCGAGATGAGGCATCAGCGTGCACAAAACGTCTTGGAACAGGTTCTGGAGCTGCTGCCCGGGGAGTCCGAGGAGTGGGTCGGGCTCCGGTATCTTTTTGATCCAGGCCGTGAGCCAAAGCACGATAGACTGAGATTATTCATCCACATTAAGGTGGCGCCCGCCGGTGGGGAACGAGCAACCGCGGTCCCCGGAATACACTTCGTTGAGGCCTTCTTCAAGTGCAGGGCCGTAGCATCACATGAGGCGATTCGGGGGCTGGAGCCGGCAGACTGGTCAGTGTTCACAATATCGAGGGCTGAAGAGGCGCAGCGACGCGTCGCCGACGCCGCGAGGGAGTCGAGATTTTACTATGCGATTGTCCCCGTGAAATCCGTTGAAGATCGAGTCCTGACCGCATGCGATTTTGATCGTCTATTTGACGGCCTCCGGTCGGCATGCGTGGTTGACCTGTTCGTTCGTCCGCGGACACTCGACAAAGCGAAAATGCGAAACGATTTGATTCAGGAAATACAGTTTCTGGATCGATGGGCAACGGGATTCGAGCCAGATAAATCTACCGGCGGCGCGAGGGACGACTTCGATCGCTATCGAGACACGATCGCGAGCCGGCACATGGGGTTCTTCAAGCAGGAAATGGAGGAGGCGTTTGGTGGGAGAGTATTTGAGTTTCTGATCCGCGTTGCGACGCCTGACCCCCACGAAGGAAAACTTGTTTCCCGGGTGTTCGGCGCCAACATGTTGGGTGACGGATGCTACCATGTGAATCGGATCAATCCTGAGGATCAAGGCCATCACGCGTCGGTAGAGGCGATATCAGAGTTTCGAGACTCCCCCCTTGAATACGAAATACTCGAGGAGACTTGCTGGTCTGAAAGGCTAGCGGCGATTGTCCCGAAGCTGATCGACTCTGCAGAAGGCAGGACGCGCCGGCTTTGCAGATTGTCTCGCTTCTCACAAATAGTCGGCCGCGAAATAGCGGCTCGGATACTTCGATTGCCTACATCTGACGGCGTGCTTCTGAATACAATCCGAATCGAAAGTGAGTTCTTCGGCCAAGTCGAGAACAAGGGCGACGATGAACCCGCCATCGAACTCGGTGAATTCCGGCAGCGGGCGGCCCGCGCAACCGTTGGGCTTGAGCAGATCCAAAGGCACGTATTCGTGGCGGGTGTTACGGGCAGCGGAAAGACCACGTCCCTCTTGAATATGCTGATTGAACTTTGGGAGCAGCATGGCATCCCATTTCTCGTTCTCGAGCCCGCAAAGAGCGAATATCGGGTTCTCCTCGAACGAGAGAACAGGCTAGGACAAGACCTCAGACTCTACACGCCAGGAAACGAAGCCATCTCCCCGTTTCGCTTCAACCCGCTTGAACTCCTGCCAGGTGTAACCGTTGATTCACAGATAGGCCTGCTGGAAACGTGTTTTCGGGGAGCGTTTTCGCTCGAAGGGCCGATGCCACACTGGCTCGCTCGAGGGATTCAGCGCTGCTATGAGCAGGCAGGCTTCGGTCTCGGCCGCATATCAATGGGGAAAGAAAACTGGCCGACAATGCCAGACTTGGCGGACGCAGTTGCCGAAGAAATGCGAAACGCAAAGTACAGCGGTGACATAAACGCCAATCTGAGCACGGCCCTAGATGTTCGGCTTAGATCGCTATGCAGCCGGAGCATCGGCATGACTTTGTGTGCGGCAGTCTCCCAGCCATCACTTCACGAACTTATGACAAAGCCGACGATTATCGAACTAAAGCACTTTAATCTGGACCAACAGAATCTATTCATCCTCTTCCTGCTCACAGCAATCCACCAGCACCTGTCGCAAGGCAATCGTAACGCATCGGCACACGATCACTGTTCCTTAGAGCATGTCATCGTCCTTGAGGAGGCGCATAACCTCATCGGTGCAGAAGGCACGCACTCGTCGGTGCCCGACGGAACCGCGAACCCGAGGGCACATGCGACGAAGTTTCTCGTCAACATGTTGGCCGAGGTGAGAGCCCTTGGAGAAGGAATCATCATTGCAGACCAGTCCCCGGCCTCAGTCGCTCCTGAAGTCCTGAAGCAGACAAACGTCAAACTCGTTCACAGGATTGTGAGTGAAGATGATCGCGACGCGATCGCAGGCGCAATGCTCCTCGACGAGTATGGTCACGAGGATCTCGCAAGACTAAGGCCTGGAGAGGCTTTCCTGTACCACGATCGCCTATATCGCCCTCTGCGTATGACGAGCAGATTCCTGACGAGAAGATTGACGCGTGGTTTTGACATAGACGTGGCAAATCGACTCTACCGGACTGAGTGGTTTGAATCGCACAGACTCAGCAGGATTGCCGAGCTCCGGTATCAATTTGACGAAATATTGCGGGCCACGGAAGCGCTCGTAAATAGAGAAATCCAAGCGAAGCGTGCGGATGGCAGATCAGAAGAGCGCGATGCCCGCGCGCTCCGTGTTACTTCCTCCCTGCTTCATACCAGGCAGCAATTGCGACGTCATCTCAGTTTGGCCTCTCTGGATCGCTCGATGAAAAAGGAAGTAGGCGAACTTGAGCTAGAGACAATCGGTCGTTTGAATTCGCTTCGCGAGAGCGTGTGTCGCGAAGGGCTGGTCCCGTCTGCAGACAAACTACCACCGCAGCGTTTGGTAGTGAAGTAGCATTCAAAAATCCCTGACAACCAGTCAAGAGTGGACTCTTACAACCAAACCTGAAGGAGACGAACAATGGCACGTAAGTCACGGGCAGAGTTCCGGGAGAACATGATTGAGCGACAGGAACAAACGGATCGCCAACTTGAGGCTCACGAGGCATTCGGAGCCGAGGCAGAGGTGACAATCGAGCAAGTCAACAAATTAATGGAGTGGGACCCCATTATTCAGGAAACTGCAGATGCGGTGAACGACGCTCGAGACGGGTTTGACGAGCACATCGTTATCAAGTCGAAGGAAACTGGATCAAAGGTTGAAGAACCTCGAGACCTGGAGAAAAGTGAAGTGAGCGATCCAGCCCGTGAGGGGGCACAGAACGAGTCGCAAGCGGCGCGTGCCGCCGAGGCGGTGGCCGAAGGCTCGCAGCGTTTTGGCCGCCACATCTCGGACATAGCCTCTCCGAGGCATGATGCCGCTAAGGTGCTGGACGAAATCGCCGAAAAAAGTGAAGAGCACCAGGCGGAAGTAACAGCAAGAAAAGAGCAGAGCGATCGTAGAACGGAGGATGCGCTTTCAAAGCGGCGGCAATTCTGAGAGTGTACATTTACTTACAGATGAGGACTCCTTAGTCAAATTCGAATCCCGTCACTGTTCCATGCGGCGAAGCTCCTTGAAACGCCAATTCGGATTGGAATAGTGATTCAAGTGCATTTGCATATTCAGACGGCGACCTGTTAACCCCCGACTTTTCATATAGGGATGGCCTTCGCCCGAGAAGTTCGCTTGCGATATCAACGCGTTGTCGCCAGTTGCATCGCGTGAGGAACATCTGTGTTACGCGAAAATAGTGCTTCTTGCGTTCCACCAGTCTTATGCGATCGACGATACTTGAGAGTATGCGAGCCATGCCATCGCGCGTGTTGGCGTCCAAGATAGCCGCCTGATAGCCATCGTCAGGGTTGGCATGTTCGAGTCCGAGTAGGTGAATTGCCTCATCAATACCTTCGTCGAGAGAGAGCATATGCGATGGTGTTCGGCCATGCCTGTAGACATGAACGACAAGACGGCCGATCAGGCGGTGAATTTCCTCGATCGATCGTGGATGTTGCCAGTCATCTGGGAAGCTGTTTAGCGCGTTATCGATGGGCTGGTCTATCGTAACATGGAGGGTGCCTTCGTTCAGTTCCGTCAGGATCTTGTCGACCGTCTCTCTTGCAGAGAACTGATCATTTGAATTCGTCATACTCAGGCTCCGCCTCGGAGGACTTAACGACTATCGGAGAACGGGCTGAGGATGCCGATTCTCTCCGATTCGTTCGGAAACTCGGCTGCGCCATCTCGGTTCGGTTGGCATAGTACCGATCTCTTGAGGTCTTGATGATGTGGCTGCGAGTTTCCTCGCCCTGGGAATCAATCTGCCGCGGCGGAAGCGTCTTGATTCGAACGATTTCCGTGTCGATTCGAGCGATGGCCTCCCAGCTTGGCAACGCCGTCAAGTCTTCGATGGCGACGCGCCCTTGGAGGTCGACGTGCAGGCGTCGGGCGTCCGATCCATGTACGTTGAATATGACGGTCGAACCGATGCTTGCCAAGGCATCCGCTTTCTTAACATCGAATTGTTGGAATCTTTGATGCGCCAAGATCATGCTTACATCGAACTTCCGGGTTTCGGCCAGAATTTCCTCAAGGCTGTCTGTATGAAATCGGTGGGCCTCGTCGACGTAGATATGGAAAGGAGTACGATTGTGATCACGTCCTCGGCGCAGGGCTTCGCTGTGGAGGAGCGAAAGAAAGAGACACCCGATGACGGACCGAATTCCCGTTGGCGTTGTTGAAATGTCGATGAGGACAATTTGTCCGGCTCGTATGCAATCGCGAAAACTGAATCTGCACTCGGGCTGGGAGAGCATACGGGCGACGCTTCCTGCGCTGAGAAGCTTGCCCAACTTGTGTAATGGCGGCGCAACATCCGCGCGCCGATAGCCCCCGAAATCCTCGCTCCAAAAGCTTTGAACAACGGGATTGTCCACCTCTGCGAGGATTCGCTTGCGAAGGTGGCTGCTCGCTTTGGACGACTTCCGAAGTAGATCGTACACATCCTGGAGACAGGTACCGGGTAGATGGAGTAGCGCGAGGATCGCATGTCGAAGCAGATGCTCGAGGCGGTCACCCCATCCGTCGACGAAGGCCTTGAATGCCTGAACAATGTCATCGGCGATGGTGCCGAAGGTATCTGGCTCGTCGGCCGCAAGTGGGTTCCAAAGCGGAATCCAATTGGCGTCCCCTGGATTGACGTAGATCGTTCGCTCAACGTCGTTAGGGGGAATCAGCTGCATGATCCGCTGGACGAGCGGACCGTGCGGATCAATCACGACGACGCCGTGACCGATCTCAATGTCCTGCAGGATCATGGACTCCATGAGCGTCGACTTCCCTTTCCCGGACCTACCAACCAGCTGGACGTGCGTCAGTCGATGCTCCGGCGGAATCGCGACGGGCACTTCCTCGCCGGCCATATTGGAAACACCGATCTGGGTGCCGTGCTGCAAGGCATCGGTGGGGGTCAGTGGGTCAAGCAGCTCGAGGGGGGCGCCGGATTCTTCCGCAATTGTGGCTGGAGGAAGATGGGCCATACTGGCTAGCTCGAGTGAGTTTGCGAGAAAACCCGGTCGATGGACCGTTCCAAGCACAAACATGTCGCGGAACGCGTCGCTCGGGACAAAGTTGCAGTAGTCCAGCTCATTAAGTACCACCAAGGGTTGTCCGCCATGCCTGAAGAGCTCGGTACCTACCGAAATTTGGTCGAGAAGCGTCCCACGGTTCGGGGCGAGACCTATCACCGCGGTTCGGAGGGCGACACAGAGAATCGGTTTATCATTGTGGGCCTTTTCTTCAACCTCGTCCGCTTCATGGTGCAAGTCGGCTGACGGCGACTGAAGCGGATATCGCTGCTGGGGTGTCGAGCTGTCGAGGGTCTTGGATCTGAATTCCAAGTCTCGTAAGTACTCGATGTTGTGATGCCAATTGTGTCCGGCGGCCGTTCGCTGGTAAACGACCTGGTACAGTCCCCATGAATCCGTTGGCACTTGGGAAATCGCAACAAGAACCGCCGAGTAGGGCGAGACACGGAGTTCACGAGGTTGTGTGAATCGATGCGAATACGGTGGAGGCGGAAAATAGTCATGGAATACGATGTCTTGCCAAGATTCGTCTGGAATCGTCGAGATCCCGCCGGTCGCCACTTGGCGCAAGCGGGATTCTGGAAACTGCGACCTGAACGCGATATCGAGAACTTGGAAGTCCTCGCGATGACATAGAATCTGGACGTGTATCGCTTCTCGATTTCCAAACAACTCCACAGCAATCCGATTGGAGGCATTGGGGATCAGTTTGAGGAACCTCTCGGATGCCGACCAGTCGAATTTGGAATTTGGCGAAATCCACACCCCCGAACGAATCCAATCGCGTTTCGTCGGTGCTGGCGCCCGGATTGCAGGCACATGATCGACGGGACGGACTTCGTCGGCCCAGCGACTGGGGGGCGCGAAGGGTGGTTCGAGCTCTACGACGTATGGACAGATCTTCGCCTGACAGCCCTTCATCGCCTCCGCACGAATGATCTCCATCATTCGATTCGCCAAGAGATGTGGATGGGCGCGTTGAAGTTCCAGGCTCGCGATCGACACACCGATGTCCTCCACACACGGTCTTCCCACGAAACAGAAGCGGCTGGAACCTGTGCGAGATTTCACCCCATCCAGGCCCGCTGGAATAATAGGTGTCACGGATTCAGCCGGCGCAAGGCGCGGATTGACTGGGGATGTTGTTCGAGGATCTTCGGAAACTCAACCCAGATTGCGACCGGATCTTTCCCCTTCACTTCAGGGGGCAGGAGCTGGCCGAACTTGCTGATGTATTCGACCACGGCTTCTTTCTGATCCCAGGGCGACAGATTGTTCCAAAAGTCTGAAATGTGGCTTTGAGCGACGCGTCGCGAATGCTGATCGACGAGGCGCTTCGCCAATACCTTTAACACCCCGTGAATCGCGCCCTCGACGCCCAAACGTGCGTTCTTATAGCTGACTTCCACTCCCGAAGGGCCATACTCTTGTTCAAGTAGTGGCACCGCCTGCGACCACCACATTGACAACGGCAACCTGGACAATCGGGGCTTCGCGTAATCAGGCAGGCTCGCCTGAAAAACAAACATTGCCACACATTCCTGGAAATCGTCGCGATTCCGAATCTGCCGCCACTCGACATGGAAGTTATCAAGGGTGTGATTGACCCGAGCTTCGATGCGGTCGTGAACCCGCACGGGGTCGATTTCAGAGAGCAGGTTGTCGAGTTGAGTGGGCATGCGAGACCCCTAGTGCCGCCTGAGTTCCCTCGCCACTCGGTTGAGGTTGTCTGCGAAGAGCTGGGCAAGCTCCTTGTAATTTGTGGCATAATACGAGGGGTTGTTTCGGTCGACGGTTGGAGGCAGCATGTTGCCGAAGCGACCAAAGATCTGTCTTACAATTTCAGTTTTCTGTTCAACAGAGACGGGCTCGATGTTTCGGTCGAATACGTCTTGGACATGCATCGACACCGCTTCCCGTTTGAGCGCATCCGCGATGATGTTAAGAAGCTGGCCGACGCCGCCATGGGTTCCCTGTTGAGCATCCGCGAAA
>Ga0116152_10001491_pt1 | contig 19217 bp, 15 predicted proteins | sample AD_UKC119_MetaG_FD_89894 | JGI IMG/M metagenome (GOLD analysis project Ga0116152, IMG submission 89894) | Active sludge microbial communities of municipal wastewater-treating anaerobic digesters from Hong Kong - AD_UKC119_MetaG | ecosystem: Engineered > Bioreactor > Anaerobic > Digestate...
CGGCAGGCATCCTGCGACGGCTCGGTGATGCTGCCGAGGTCGCCAAGCGCAAGAAGAAGCAATGGGAGAAGGCCCGCGAAGCCCAAGCGACGCGGCGGCGCGAAGAAGCCCATAAGGCGCTCAAGGCGCGTTATCTCGACGCGGGGTTGTCTTTCGGCGACCGGTATCTGGTTTTGAGTGCGCTGGCGCGTCGTAACCAGAGTGAGCCGCTGTTTTCGCGCGAGCGTCTGCAGCGGGTGTTCGATCATGCGTTGGTTAAGCGGGAACCGTTCGCGAAGGCACTCGAGCGCGAGCTCGATTTTGATCTGCGCAGTGCCATCGACGAAGAGGCGCAGTTTGTGGGTTACGGGCATGGGGACATCGCTGCCGCCTTGCGCGACCTCTTTGCGGACGTCGATCAGCGGTTGTCGGATCTACGAGAGACGGAGGATCGAATGCTCACAGCGATCGCCGATAAGCTGGCTGTGGCCGATGATCCGAAGATCGTTCCACTGCGTCGATAGCGGAGCGGATTTTGCCGCCACGCTCCCGGGGGCCTTCGGGGCCGGGGCTGCAATCCACCGCATTGCCGGCGTGTTGTCTTCTTTGAACGCGACCGCTGGCGTGATGTAGCCCCTTAATCGCGCCGTATTACTGCCAGTGGTGGCGTGAATACGTGCTATATTCGCGCCATGTGGGTATGGCAAGACAGTCAATGGCCTGACTTTCGGTACGATCCGGCGTCTTTCGACGGGGAGGTGAGCCGGTTTCACCGCGTTGCAGAGCGCCTGTATGGTCGTCTCGAAGGCCTGCGCGAAGCCGATCGGGTCGATGCACTCGTCGATCTGATGACCTCTGAGGCGATCAAGACCAGTGCCATCGAAGGCGAGTCGCTCGACCGCGATTCGGTGCGCTCCTCGATCAAGGCACACATGGGGTTTGCGAGCCCGGATACGGCCTCGGGCGATGCCAAGGCCGATGGCGTGGCGACCGTGATGACCGATGTGCGCCAACAGTGGCGTCTGCCGCTCACCGAGGCGCTGCTGTGCAGCTGGCAGGCCAGCGTTATCCCGGATTCGCCACTGCGGTCGCTCGATCGCGGCCATTACCGTTCCCATGCGATGGAGATCGTTTCCGGACCGATCGGTCGCGAGCGCGTGCACTATCAGGCACCACCGCCGGAGCAGGTGCCGGCGGAGATGGCGAAGTTTCTCGACTGGTACAACGGATGTGGCCCCGCTCAGGGCCACGAGGCGTTGGCGGGCCCGGTGCGTGCCGGTGTTGCGCACGCCTGGTTTGAGATGATCCACCCGTTTGATGATGGCAACGGTAGGGTAGGGCGGGCCATCGCCGATCATGCGCTCTCTCAGGACCTGGGCTTTCCGACCTTGGGCGGATTGTCATCGGCAATCGAGCATCACCGCAAAGACTATTACGGTGAGCTGCAAGCGGTCTCCAGCGGTGACCTCGACCTGAATCGCTGGTTGCGATTTTTCATCGGCATGGTCCACGAGGCGCAAACGCTGGCCAAGCAGCAAGTCGACTTCGTGTTGGACAAAACGCGGTTCTACGACACACACGGAGACGCGCTCAATGAGCGCCAGGCGCGCGTCGTGGCGCGCATCTTTGCCGAAGGTCCGAAAGGATTCGAGGGTGATCTGACGACGAAGAAGTACGAGAAGATCGCCAAGTGCCCGAACCGGACCGCGAGTCGCGATCTGGCGGACCTGGTGGAGAAGGGCGCGATCGTGCCGTTGCCCGGCGGTGGTCGCAGCACGCGCTATGCACTGGCGACCGTCGCGACGATGAATGTGCTGGGTGAGGGCAACGATAAACCGCAAGGTGCCGACGCTTTGTTGAAGGCAGCCGGTATCGAGGACGTTGCGCTGTATCCGGCCAATCCGGGGATGCGTTACACCGGGGTGATCGTCGCTGCCGATGCGCAAACCGTTGTTCAGCAGGTCGCCGCGCACACCTACATCGTCCATAAAGCGTCAGCGCTTACGCCATCGCCGCAGCCTGGCCAACGGGTCAGCATTCACCAAAACACGGTAACCCCTGCCGCTGATCACCGAGACCACGGCATCGAGCGGTAACGTCCACAGAAAGGAGTAAAGACATGGCAATTGACAGTGCCTACGATGACGACGTGAGTGATGTGCTGGAAGCGATGACCGAGCTGTTCGAGGCCAATACGCCGACTGACAGCTACTTTGTCCAACAGGCGATCCAGGGCGGGGACCGTAGCGATATCCTGCAAGCGTTGTCCGAGATCAATCAGTCAGAGTCCCAGTTCAAAGACGGCGTCGCCGCTTTGAGTGCGGAACCCGAGGAAACCCAAGGTCTGGTACAGGGGTTCGAACAAGAAGCCGATGCAGCGCGCGCCGCGCTTGAACAGCGGTTGCAGCAGGAAGTCGCTGCCGAGACAGGGATGGCTGTGTTCGAGGCGAGAGATGGGTTGAGCTATCACGGCCCGATCATCCAGGAGGATGACCGGTTTCAATATCAACAGGTCGCCCCGCGTACACTGATTGCGCATGACGCGGATAAGGAGATCCGGGTGAACGATCAGGGTTTCGGGCTTGGTCTTGATCGTGGTGAAGAGCGGCAGGCAGGTCTGGAACACGGCTACAGTCGCTGAATCTAAGGAACCCGCGATTTGGGTAGCGTTGTGTCTCGGGATTCATCGTTCTGGCTTTGCTGACGATTGAAGCCATTTCGCGAGCGAGACAACTGCCAGATTGCGGACCATCTGATGTTGCGGCGCATCAGCCCGGAGTGCGACCGTTGCTGCCGATCGAGCAGTCAGGGGGTCAATGGCGGGTTGCAAAGTACAGCGGTCGTTCGAGGCGACTGCTGACTGGCAAGTCATCGGCCAGAGCGGTTGTTGGGGACCATGCCAAGCAACGACCGCAATGGTTTGATCACCGGTCACTCGTCGGGAAATCCGATCGAACGACAGTTTTTTGATTTCCTGTCCGGCCGCAGCGCGACCGAAACCGACGTGCGCCAGCGCACATTCAACCTTTGTCGCCCCCCCGGATGGCGGAATCCATATTTCTTCCTTCCAAGAACAGCACATGATTGCCTATCTGGAGACCTGGATCAGGAAGCGCTCCTCAAGGTGCGGTTCAGGTTTTGGAGCGGCTGATGGGTGCTTCGCTTGTCTCACCGCTGTCCTGCCGCGGTACCATCTCACCGGCTCGATAGATCGAGCGGTAAAGCAAAGGGACAAGAATCAGCGACAACGTTGCTGAGCTGAGTGCCCCAAAGATCAGCGTGATCGCCAAACCACCGAACACCGGGTCCGGGACCATGATCCAGGTTCCCAGAGCGATGGCGAGGGTGGTAAGCACAATGGGTTGCAGCCGTACCGCACCGGCTTCCCGTGCGGCCTCTTCGGGGGCATATCCCTGGCGCTGGTAGTCGCGGGCGAAATCGATGATCAACAGGGCATTGCGCACCACGACGCCGGCCAATGCAATGACGCCCACCATCGACGCAGCGGAGAATGTGGTATCGAGTAACCAATGACCGGGGAAGACGCCTACGAATCCGAGGGGAACCGAGACGAGCGCCAGCACGGGTAACCGAAACGATTGGTAGTATCCGACCAACAGCAGAAAAATGACCAGGATCGCGAGCCCCAGGGCGAGCCCCATATCCCGGAAGGCATCCAAGGTTAGTCTGAGCTCTCCCTCCCACAGGAGTTGATAGCCTTGCAAAGGGTCCGTTCGAACCGGCTGGAACCCCAGGTTCGCAGTCGTAAGCGCTCCATGCGAGCCAAGCGTCAGGCCATCCAAGCGCCGGTCCAGATCGATGACTGCATAGACTGGAGCACTCGTTGCCAATTCGCCACCCACGTACTGTACCCGCTCGCCGTTCTTGTGGTTAACCGGCGTGTAGGCGACAGTCTCTGCGACCTGGACCAACTCAGAAAGTGGGATGCGTCTACCCTCTGCGTTCTCGACAAAAGCGCGGCTCAAGCTATCCGGGTCGACACGTTGCGCGCGGGGGATATACAGGCGTACAGGCACCGGGGCGCGTTCCCCGCGTGGGTAGGCCAAGGTCAATGTCTCGCCGTCCAAAAGGCGCTTTAACGCCTCGTACACGCGAGTAGGATCGACGCCCGCCGACGCGGCCTTCTCGCGATGGACAGCAAAGCGGTACTGAGAGACATCGAAAGGCACACTCGCCCAGACCTCAGCCATGTCGTAGGTACGCCGGAATTCATCGGATACACGACGGGCCAAGCGATCGAGCTCGTCCAACTCGGCCCCGTACAGTTCCGCAAGCACAGTGGCGCGCACGGGAGGTCCGGGTGGATCCTCGACCAGCTGGATGATGCCGTCGGGATAGCGCTTGGCGATGTTCTCGATAGCGGGCCGCAGCGCCAGAACCAGGTCGATGGACGATGGATCTCGAGTGAACTTGTCGACGAGGTTGACGCGGATTTCCGCATACTGCGGCCCGATGTTTCCACTGCTCCCTTTGAGCATGCCGTTGAAGTCGATGACGGCCGGGATGCCGACGTGCGTCGTGTAGTTCAGGACATGTGGCTGCTCTCGCAACAGTGCTTCAACCTTGCGGGCGGCCTGGTCGGTAACTTCTAACGGCGTGGTCTCCGGCAAGTGAATGTGCACCAAGAAGGTGTCCTTGTCGTCTTTCGGCAGGAATGCGAGCGGCACTCCTAGAAACGAAACTTCTCCCGCGACGCCACCCGGCCGGACGAACTGCCAGGCAGGCTGCAGAAAGGCGATCGCCAGCATTACAAGAACCGACAGGTAAAAGCCGCGACGCAGCCATCGGTTGCGAAGCAAGGTCGTGATGAGTGCACGGTAGGCACGCTTCATCCACGCGCTGCTGCCTGAGTGCGGCGTGCCAGTGCGGAGCCAACGCCTAGCTATCCATGGTGTCACTGTATACGCCACGAGCAGAGAGGCGATCATCGCAACTGGAACGTTGAAGGTGATGGGATAGAAATAGTCCCCGAGCATGCCGGTGACCAACGTCAGGGAGAGGAAGACCACCACGATAGTGAGCGTGGCCAGGGTTGTGGGGTTACCGACCTCGTGAGTAGCCGCCACCGCGGCGTTTGCCTTCGCGTCGCCGCCCGCACCCACGGGTAGATCGAGGAAGTGCCGGTGAGTATTCTCGACGACCACGATGGCATCGTCCACCAGCATACCCAGTGCCAGTATGAGTGCATAGAGCGTGATCCGATTCAGGGTTGGACCGGCCAGTAGGTCGGCACCCATCACGATCGCGAACACGAGAGGAATGGCGGAAAACACAATCAGCATGGCGCGTGGGCCGAGGAAGATCAGGATGGTCAGGCTCACCGCCGCGACCGCAATCCCCAGGTGTTCCACCAAGCGCGTGACAGTCCGGTCCGCCTTCGCGCCATCATCCCGGGTGACAATGGCCGTCACGGAGGGAGGCAGGTACCCCTCGGACATTGCTGCAACCCGCTCGCGCAGCTGGGCCGTCAGATCAACGGCATTCATCCCTTCGCGTTTCGCGATGGCAATGGTGACAACGGCCAGTTCGTGGCCGTCCCAATCGGCGAAGCGCGGATCTCCAGGTCCAAAACCAAATCGCGTGTAGTGCTCAAGGTCGGGGTCCGGTCCGTCCGTGACGTCCGCCACATCCTGTACCCGCAGCACCTGCCCCGATTGTGCAAGCACTGGAATGGCGGCAATCTGCTCGGCGCCGTGCAGACGCTCCTGCAGGCGCAGGCTGTGGTTCTCTCCGGCATAGACCCTGCTGTTCAGCGAACCGGAGACATTGGCCGCGTCGACCGTCGCCGCCAGCTGGTCGAGCGTGAGGCCGAAGGATTGGAGGCGCTCAGGTGTGGTCTCGAGTCGGATTGCCCTTTCTCTGCCGCCGGCGATCGTGCCAAGGCTCGCACCGGCGACACCACGCAGGCGTTCAAGTACCCGCTCCGCGACGCGCCGGAGTTCGAAATCGTCCAGCGCGGCTGAGACAAGGGCAAGGGTGAACACGGGCACGTCGTCGACATCCGCCGCCCGAATGCGTGCCTCGCCACTGCCGACGGGCAACTCGAACCGGTTCAAACGCTCGGTGACGGATACCAGGGCGGCTTGCTCGTCTTCACCGACTTCAAACTCAATCAGGACGCGCGCGGCACCAAGTAACGCCGTGCCGTAACTGTGTTTGACCCCGGCAATGGCGCCAAGTGTCGCCTCCAGTGGTGAGAGGAGAAGGTGTTCGACCTCTTCAGGGGGCGCTCCTGGCAAAGGCACTGTGACTTCTACCGCGGGCACGATGATCTGTGGGTTCTCGTCTCTCGGCGTAAAGATCAGCCCGACCAGACCAACGGTCAACATGGCGAGAATCAGCGGCAGGGTGAGGCGCGAAGCTACGAAAGCCCGAGAGAGCCGGCCGGGAAGATTCAGCCGTGTGACGGTCATGGCACGGTCGTCTTCACCCGGGCGCCATCCACGAGGCCGGGCCCCGCGTCCAGTACCACCGCTTCACCCGGCCGGACACCGGCCAGTACCTCGACATGCCGGCCCAGGCGGCGTCCGGTCCGAACACTGCGATAGTGCACCCTCGCGTTCTGCGCCAGTTCGCCTTCATCGAGCACAAACAGGCCGACCACGCCGGCGCGCTCGATCAGCGCCCGTGCGGGAACTACGGTCGTCGACACCTCGCCTTGAAGGATACGGATCTCGCCGTAGGTGCCGGCCATCAGACCGGCACCCGCCGGCAAGTCGACCTCCAGCTTGCGAGTCCGCGTGAGCGGATCGGCGGAGTCGAGGACACGGCTCACCCGAACATCCATCAGCAGTTCATGCCCATCGAGCACCAGCGTCGCCGGCATCCCGGCATGCAAGCTCGTCGAGGCTGCCTGTGGAAGCCATGCCTCAAACCGTAGATCGGCGGCGGACTCGACTTCCAGAATCGGCAGTGCTGGTCCGGCAAGATCGCCAGGGTCGCGTAGACGCTTCACGACGATCAAGGCTTCGGGTGCCGTCACGCGCAGCTCGGAAAGCTCTGCGTCTCGAGCAGCGAGTGCCGCTTTTGCCGCTGCAAGAACAGCCTTGGCCCGATCGCGACGCACGATGGCATCGCGCAAATCGTCATCAGAAACTGTGCGGGTCTTTGCGAGAGAACGCACACGCACGAGATCGCCCTCGGCGTCCGTGAGTTCCGCCCGCGTGGCTTCCAGCTCCGCCGCGAGCTGCGCGCGTGACTGCGTCAGCTCGGGCGCCACAAGGGTGGCGACAAGTGCGCCGGCCGCCAGTCGGTCGCCGGGGCGAGCATCAAGCGCCGCCAAACGCCCGGAAGACCGCGGCGCAAGGGTGAAGCGCCGGGCAGCGACCACCTCACCTGGGCGCACCATAGGGACAGCAACAGTCAGGGTTGTCGCTTCGCCCAGGGTGACCTGCGTCGACGGCAACTCATTGGATAAAATAGATGCAGCTTGTGGCGCAACAGCCTGTTGACGGACGGCCAACCAAAGCGCGCCGCAGGCAATTGCCAACAGCAGAGCCATGGCGCCGGACCGCCTCATCATTTTGTCAACAACAGCGCACGGGAGAGCAACCGCTTCACGTGCTCGGAGATCATGGCGGGGGAGTCATGTCCCTCACGCACGCCCGGCAGGAATCGGCGCACCGGCGCAGTCTCGAAGTGAAACAGGATGAGCCCGGCCATGGAGATCGCCAACATGTGTGGATCGCAATTCGGGTCCAGGTCGCGTGACAATGCCGAAATGGCCTCGAAGGGCTCGCGGAACACGTGTTCGGCAACCAGGCGCAAGCGGGACTCGTCCCCATCGATCAACTCGCGCTGCAACAAGTGGCGAAAATCGGGATCCTCGGCCATGAGGGCCGTAAAGCGGTCGACAAAGCCATGAAGCCGCTCCTGCGGCGTTGCGCCCGCACCGGCCGTTTCGCTTATCGCTCGGGCCTTGTCAGCAAATGCATGCGCCATCGCGCCCAGGTACAGGGACTCCTTGTTCGGGAAGTGGTGGTAAAGCGCCGCAGCACTAATGCCCACGCGTTTGGCGATGTTGCGCATGGACACGCCGTCGTAGCCGGTTTGTGCGAATAGGGATACCGATACGTCGAGTATGAAGTCGCGTGTACCCGGCGCCGGATTTGAAACGTTGCTCATGCCTGAAATACAGTCTCTTTGGACTTAACGAACGTTAAGTAAGGTAGTATAGTTATTAGTTGAAGATCAAGCTCTGCGGAAAACGCCAAAGCGGCGGGCGCGAAGTACCAGCGCATACCGATGCTTCGCTCGGGTGATTCCAGCTTGTGCTCATGATCAGAAAAGGCGGAACGATGGTGCTGTTTAGTCGCGGAGTGCTCTCGCCGGAAAACGGGCGCTCGGGCCTTCTGTCGTCATCTCGGCGCAACAGACTCTTGAGGAGATTCTCGTAATGGACATCCGCAAGTGGATCGCGAGTCTGGCCGGTACGGCCGTGTTGTTGGTTTTGGCTTGGAACGGCTGGCAGCACTATCTCGATGGACTGCAACCCACCTTGGTCGCGTCCGGCAACGGGCGGATCGATGCAACCGAGGTCGATGTCGCGACCCGTTTGCCGGGTCGGTTATCAGAGGTCCTCGTCAATGAGGGTGCTATGGTGACCGCGGGCCAGATCGTTGCACGCATGGATACCGACGAGCTGCATGCTCAGTTGCGCGAAGCAAACGCGAGACTCTTGCAGACGAAGCAAGGGGAACGCTACGCAGAGGCGATCGTAAAACAACGCCAGAGCGAGCTGACCTATGCGCGCAACGAGTACGGTCGCTCCAGCCGACTGAGCAACGAAGGTCACGTCTCCGTTGAACGGCTCGATCAGGATCGCAACGCCCTGACGACCGCCGAAGCGGCACTGCAGGCTGCCAATGTGCAGGTGCTGGAGGCACAGGCGGCAATCGAAGCCGCTCGCGCAGCAGTGGACAGAATCCAGTCGAACATCGATGACAGCGTACTCGTAAGTCCCATCGACGGGCGCGTGCTGTACAGGCTTGCGGAACCAGGTGAGGTGTTGGCGGCCGGCGGCCGCGTCGTAACGGTGTTGGATCTCACCGACGTATTCATGACCATCTTCTTGCCCACCCAACAGGCCGGGCGGGTCACAGTAGGTGACGAGGCGCGGATCATCCTCGATGCCCTGCCCGACTACGTCGTTCCCGCCCAAGTCTCGTTCGTTGACCCGCAGGCACAGTTTACGCCCAGGGAGGTCGAGACCCGATCGGAGCGTGAAAAACTGATGTTCCGCATCAAGGTGAAGATCGACCCGGGTCTGCTGAAGGAACATGTGCAACGGGTGAAGACCGGAATTCCGGGGGAAGCCTACTTACGGCTTGATAGCGCAGTTCAGTGGCCTGAGCAACTGAAGGTGAGACTGCCCTGATGGAGGCGGTGTCCAGCCTTGCGGTCCAGCTGGATCACGTCGGCCACCGATACGCAGATGCCAGTGCAGTCGACGACGTCAGTCTCGACATTCCCGCTGGACGCATGATGGGCATCATCGGGCCGGACGGTGTCGGCAAGTCCACGCTACTGAGCCTTGTCGCCGGTGCCCGTATGATCCAGTCTGGCCGGGTGTCGGTGTTCGGTGGCGACATGTCAGACGTGCGTTTTCGCGACGGCGTGGCGCCGCGGATCGCGTATATGCCTCAGGGTCTGGGCAAGAACCTGTATGCCTCCTTGTCGGTGCGGGAGAATGTCGATTTCTTTGGACGTTTGTTCGGGCAGGGCAACAGCGAAAGACGGCGTCGAATTGCCGAACTGCTTGACAGTACGGGACTTGCACCTTTTGCGGGTCGCGCGGCGGGTAAACTGTCAGGGGGAATGAAACAGAAGCTGGGGCTCTGTTGTGCGCTGATCCACGATCCTGACCTCCTGATCCTTGATGAACCGACCACCGGGGTCGATCCGCTGTCAAGGCGCCAGTTCTGGGAATTGATCGCGCGCCTGCGCGAGCGCCGCCCGGAGATGACGGTGGTCGTGGCTACTGCTTATATGGAGGAGGCGCAGCGTTTCGACTGGTTGGCCGCCATGGACGCCGGTCGCCTGCTGGCCACGGGAACCCCGGCTGAGCTTCTCGCGCAGACTGGAGCGACAGACCTCGACAATGCCTTCATCCAATTGCTACCCGAGGAAAAACGCAGCAAACACCACAAGTTGATTGTACCTACGCGACACGGCGGAGCGGACGTGCCCGCTATCGAAGCTGAGGGACTGACTTGCCGCTTCGGCCGCTTCACTGCAGTGGATCAGGTGAGCTTCCGTATCGAGCGTGGAGAGATCTTTGGGTTTCTCGGCTCGAACGGCTGCGGTAAGACCACCACCATGAAGATGCTGACCGGCCTACTGCCCGCGAGCGAGGGCGAGGCGCGGCTGTTCGGGCACGTCGTGGACCCTCAGGATATGGCCACGCGCCGACGCGTAGGTTACATGTCGCAAGCGTTCTCCCTGTATGGCGAACTCACGGTGCGACAGAACCTGGAGCTGCATGCGCGATTGTTCCATTTGCCTGCCGAACGAATCCAGCAGCGGCTGGCAGACCTGGTGCTGACATTCGATCTCGCCAGCTACCTGGATGAACCGTCAGCAAATTTGCCACTAGGCATCCGCCAGCGCCTGTCACTGGCGGTGGCGGTTGTGCATCAGCCCGAGATGCTGATCCTTGACGAGCCAACTTCGGGCGTGGACCCGATCGCCCGAGATGGTTTCTGGGAGCTGTTAATCAAGCTCTCACGCGAACAGGGTGTCACCATCTTCATCTCCACCCACTTCATGAATGAGGGCGAGCGCTGCGACCGTATTGCGCTCATGCATGCCGGCAAGGTGCTTGCCAGTGACACGCCGCGTCAGTTACAGCAGGCGCGTCGAGCGACGAGCCTGGAAGAGGCGTTCATCGACGTCCTACAAGAGGCCGCCGGCGAGGAAATGGTGCCCCCCACTGCATCGGCGTTACCTCCCGCGAAAGCGATCCGGCGTCGCGGCCAACTTCAGCTGCGGCGCCTCGGCGGAATTGCCTGGCGCGAAAGCCTGGAGCTGCTGCGCGATCCGGTACGCCTGGTCTTTGCCTTGTTGGGCTCTGCGTTGCTCATGCTGATTATGGGGTACGGACTGACGCTGGACGTGGAAGATCTGCGTTTTGCCGTGCTGGACTATGACCATAGCCCGCAGAGTCGCGACTACGTGCAGAGCCTGTCTGGCTCGCGCTATTTCCTTGAAGAACCGCCACTGCGCGACGCCGAGGACATGGAACAACGTATGCGTAGCGGAGAGATCGCGCTCGCCCTTGAGATTCCACCGGGCTTCGGACGCGATCTGAAACGCGGCCATGTCCCCGAGGTGGGCGTGTGGGCGGACGGCTCGATGCCGTTCCGCGGCGAGACAGCAGGCGGCTACGTGCAGGGCATGCACTACCAATACCTACTAGGCTTGAGTCGACGCAGCCCCAATCCGGCAGTGCCAACCGGTGCCGCCGATCTGGAGGTGCGCTACCGCTACAACCAGGCATACCAGAGCCTCTACGCGATGGTGCCCGCTGTCATACCGCTCCTGCTGGTGTTCATTCCGGCGATCCTGACGGCGCTTGCAGTAGTCCGCGAGAAGGAGCTGGGCTCAATCATCAATCTCTACGTCACCCCTGTGACACGATTGGAGTTTCTCGTCGGCAAACAATTGCCGTATATCGGTGTCAGCATGGTCAGTTTTCTCGTACTCACCACGCTATCGATCTGGTTGTTCCGAGTGCCCGTGAAAGGGGACTTCTGGGTGCTGGCACTCGGAGCGTTCTTGTATGTGAGCGCGACCACGGCCTTGGGATTGCTGGTTTCCACCTTCACGCGTACCCAAATTGCCGCACTCGCCACAGCGGCCATCGGGACCTTATTGCCAACGGTGCAGTTCAGCGGCCTCATCGATCCGGTCGCGTCTCTTGAGGGCGTCGGACGGTGGATAGGACAATGCTTTCCCACGAGCTATTTCCTTGTGGTGAGTCGCGGTGTCTTCACCAAGGATCTAGGCCTTGACGCACTTGCCGGTCAATTGGCAGTGCTAGCGTTGTTCGCACCGATACTCGTCATCGTCAGCGCAGCGTTGTTGCACAAGCAGGAGCGCTGAAAATGCGCCATTTGTCCAACATCATCCGCCTCGGGGGCAAGGAGTTGCGGAGCCTGTGGAGCGACAAGGTGCTCCTGGTGCTGGTTATCTGGGTATTCACCGGCGGCATCTATGTCGCCGCCACCGCCACCGCCACAGATATTCGTAACGCACCCATCGGCATTGTTGATGAGGATCACTCACCCTTATCCGAACGGATTGCAAGTGCGTTCTATCCGCCATACTTTCTGCCGCCGGTGAGCATTCAACTGGCCGATGCTGATCGCCTACTCGACATCGGCCAGTTTACTTTCGTCTTGCATATTCCGGCGCGTTTTGAGCGGAATGTGCTGGCTGGCAAACAACCCGTCGCTCAGCTCAACGTTGATGCCACTCGCATGACTCAGGCCTTTATCGGCACAAACTACGTTCGCAACATTTTCACCGGAGAGATCGACACGTTCGTCGAAAGTCGGCGCGCAGAAACGAGCACGCCCATCGAACTCAAACTGCGCTATCGCTTCAACCCGAACCTGGAAAGTCATTGGTTCGGTAGCGTCATGGAGATCATCAACAACATCAACCTATTGGCTATCATTCTTGCTGGCGCGGCCATCATCCGCGAGCGTGAGCACGGCACACTGGAACACCTGCTGGTGATGCCCTTGACGCCGTTCGAGATCATGAGTGCTAAGGTCTTGGCCAATGGATTGGTGATCATTGCCGCTGCGTGGTTCTCCATCGAGGTGATGATACAGGGCGTGCTTGGAGTACCAGTGGAGGGTTCTGTTTCGCTGTTCCTTCTCGGCGCAACTCTCTATCTGTTCTCGGCTACAGCCATCGGCATCTTTCTGGGTACCTTGGCTCGGTCAATGCCGCAACTTGGCTTACTGATGATCCTGGTGATTCTTCCATTGCAGATGCTGTCCGGCGGCATTACGCCACGCGAAAGTATGCCGTCACTGGTGCAAGACATCATGCTGGCGGCACCGACCACGCACTTCGTCAGTTTGGCGCAAGGCATCCTGTACCGGGGCGCGGGGTTGGATGTTGTGTGGCCGCAGTTCCTGGCGATCATTGGCATAGGTGTCGTCTTCTTCTTATTCGCGCTGGCACGTTTTCGCAGATCGATCACCCTTACTTCCCTTTAGTGCGCCGCCATGAATCAACTTCGACTACTGTGCTCTTCCATCTTTCTCCTGGCCGCTATCATGACGGCACCAACTGTGTCATCTGGTGAAGAAGTGGCTTTGGAGAAACCCCTGGAGTTTTACAGTTTGCAGTTGGAGAACGACCTCTGGGGCAGCGGTGACGATCGTTTCTACACGCATGGTACCGAGTTGTCTTATCTGCGCACCGGAGCGCCGCCGTCCTGGCTGGCCGCGATCGCTGATGTGTTGCCGTTCTTTCACCGTACATCGGAGAGTGCGGTGGGCTATTCCGTGGGGCAGGCGATCTTCACGCCTTCGGATACCGACAGCGAAGCTCTCGTGTCCAACGATAGGCCCTATGCCGGCTGGCTATATTTTTCCGCGGGGTTGGCCAGCCGCGTGGAGATGAGGCCGACGTCGGAGACAATTGATGGACTGGCAGTTACGCTCGGCATGGTTGGGCCGAGCGCCCATGCTGACAATGTTCAGACCGAGTTTCACAAACTGATCGACGTGGACGTCGCACGAGGATGGGACCACCAACTGAAAGATGAACCGGGCGTGATTCTTACGTATGCCCGCAAATGGCGCCATTTCCCGTTGAACGGCGGCCCACGGCAGTGGGAATGGAGTCCGCATCTCGCCGCGTCGGTGGGCAATGTCTACACATACGGCGCTGCCGGCATGATGGTCCGTTGGGGTACCAACCTGCGCACCGACATCGGGCCGCCAAACATCCGCCCGGGTTTCCCTGGGGCGCCGTTTTTCCAGCCAGGAGCCAAGTCCAACTGGTACCTGTTTGGCGGAATTGAGGGGCGGGCAGTCGCGCGCAACATCTTCCTCGACGGCAACACCTTCCGTGATAGCCATAGCGTAGATCGAAAGCCGTTGGTGGCAGATGTCCAGTTTGGCGTTGCGTTTCACGTCGATAGTGTGCGCATCGCCATTAGCAACGTCTATCGGACGCGAGAATTTAAAGGGCAAGATGAGCCGGCACAGTACGGTGCGATAAACATCACCGTGTTTACGGATTGAGACCAAAGCGGCCGTTGTTCGCAGCACAGTTTTTGCGGGCCGGCACGCTTGGTGTCTGCGTTTGGCCGGTTTCAGACGAGCCGGCCGCTACCACTTGAAAGCCTGAGCGTACCGCTCGAATATGTGTCCGCAACCGACCCATTTAGGAAGGAACAAATGGCCGATAAACAGTTCGACCACGCTACAAGGCTGCTGATCAGTTAATCTGTCAGGCGAGCACACTTACCGAATATACGGGCCTCGCGACCGTAGCCGCAGGGCTACACTACACTGCCGCCCGATTTGCTGCGTTTGAGGCATCGCTGCAAACCGCTGACCTTCATCGCGACAAGGTGGAGGCACTGGACGCTTATCTCAACGATTTCCGCGCGATGCTTGACGTAAGTCTTGAGCGGTACATCGAGCAACAATCGGGCATACGACCACTTACCAATCCATTGCAGCCGTTTCCAGACCTGATCCCCAACGACCGCTCTGGCCGAGAAGTGTGAATTGGCCTTCCGGCAGCTCACGAAGTACAACGGTCGTTCAGATGGCTGCGTCCAAGGGTTGGCGACCGGCCGTTCTCTGGCCCGTTTCGAGCAAAGAGTGGATCAAGAGCAATGGCCGCTTTCAGGGTGGGGCAGGGCAGTGCGCCGTTATCCACAACGTCCACAGCTCTTGCCCGAGACGGCCGAAGGACCCCTCAAAAGGTCCTCAGGCCAAGCGAGGGACCGCGCGTAGCGCGGTGGCTGTGGGCGGCTGTGGGTAACATTCTCACCGGAATGCGGTAATCAGGTAGGCGGCCCAGCCGACCAGTGCCGCAATGGCGCTCAGAAGCGTCGCAGTTTGCCATAGAGGCAGGCTGGGAGTCGGCGTGCTCCGAACGCCTGAGCCGTCGGAATTGGATAGTTTCACGGCGTGTTCTTGGAGATCTTGTTTGGCTCGGCGAAGGGCATCGCCGAGTACGGTTTTTGCCAGGTCGCGATGCTTCGCCAGGCGCGCATCGTCGGCCTGGGCGAGCCTGCGGGCATGCTCTTGCAGCAGACGATCGACCCGTTGCGCGTGGTGATCCAGGACAATGTCGTTGAGGGCGACTGCCGCGAGGATGGGATCGTCGGCGGATACGACGATCCCAAACCGTGACGCAAGCAGTTCGCGGATCCTTTCCAGCTCGAGGTCAGGCGGCGAGGGCGTTGGCGAGGCGTTCGTAGACAACTTTGCGGACCATGCTCAGGCGTTGGCGGCTCATGATCGAGAATTCGTCGCTGGCGACCGCTTCGTTGAAGGTCAGCTTCTTTTCCAGCATATCGCGCATATCAGCACCGAACGTATCGCTCGATTGATTGGGGATTTCAATCACGGCGCGAATCCGGCCTTTGTGCTGCTTATAGACGGCCATGTCTTTGAATTGCTTGCCGCTGTGTTCGACTTTTCCAAAGTAGGGGTTGAGCCAGACGTACAGCTCCACATCGGCGGGCATCTGCCCCGCGGTCTGATTGAACCCGTTGATCGTGTCACCGAACCCCTGGCCTCCGGTGATGACCGAGTGCACGCAGACACGTCGACCCGCGTCGGCGAGCATTGAAATGGCGGCATTTTCGGTCAGGTAGTTGCTCAGCGGGACGAAAGATGCCGCGCCGTTGTCGATCACGAAATCGGCTTCTTCCTTCAGCAGCAATTCCATCAAGTCATCGAAGCGACGTTCGTTGATCCGGGTAGATCCCTCGTCCTGAATCTGCAAGCGTTCGACCGGCCAGGCCTGATACTGCGAAAACGTCGCGTTGACCGGATCCGTGTCAATCATCCGCAGCGGCAGGGGATCGTTGGTGCGGTTATCGCTCAAAAACTGTGCGAGCAGCGAGGCCGTAAAGGTCTTACCGACACCACCTTTGCCCTGCAAGATGAAGTGTACTGTACTCACAGTGATAAACTCCTTTATATCAACTCATCCAGGTTCGGTATGGGATTATGCACATATCTTTTAATCTCCGTCACTTCCGCCTGCGAAGGGCTTTTCGAACGCTCGGTTTCCCCGCTTCTCGGCTTAGGGGGATTGGCGGCCGCGGCGGTCGCTGGTGTGGACTGACCGGCGCGGATCGCAACCAGTTTCTGGACGTGTTTGGCGAAGGTCGCGTAGCCGATGGCGAGGCCTTCGCGCTCGTGCAAGATCGTGAAGATCGCCCGCTTGGTGATGCCGTCATCGAGGGCTTTGAGTATCCACTCTCGGTTGCGGTAGACGGTGACTTTACCGCCTGCATTCCGTTTGCGGATCTCGTTGAGATAGTGATGGTCTTTGGACATGGGGTGCCTGCTTCGTTATGCGAATGCAGGCGATTGTAGGAGAAAACAAGCGAAGCCGTGCGAACGCAGAGACCGTCTGGCGACAGTCGCACAAGGTCGCAAGACTTCGCGAGGGTTGGCATGAAATCGCACGTAAAAGACGGGGCAGGATAGGCGAATGTAATACCGCCGATGAATCGACGGCCTCACATTCGCAAGCCTTACTCGCCTGCGGCTCGACGGAGGAAACGATGGGAAGCGACAACCGCCAGCGCACGAGACTGATCCCCGTGCGCGTTAATGAAGATGAGTTGAAAGTGATCGACGAAAAGGCCCAGGCCTTCGGTTACATGACGTCGCGATCTGCGTTGCTGCGCGACCTGGTGCTGGGCATCGAGCCCAGGAGCACGCTGGATCAGCAGGCGGTGCTGGATCTGTTAAAGATCAACGCGGATCTGGGTCGCTTGGGCGGTTTGCTCAAGCATTGGTTGCAAGCGAAAGGCGCCAAACCCTCGGAAGCGATCGAGATCCGCTCGCTGATGGATGACTTGGTGCGGACCCAGGATCTGCTCAAACAAAAGGTGCTGTCGTTGTGATTGCGAAGGAAAGTCAGCGGCGCGATGGGAAGTCAGCATCGCGCGACCTGATCAAGTACCTCATAGATAGCAAAAATAATAGCGAGCGCGTAATATATTCGCAGTTCGCAAACTGTCTGGCGGCTGACCCGGCGCTGGCGATGAAGGAGATCGAGGCGGTACACGCGATGAACACGCGGGCGAAGGGAAACAAGATGTACCACCTGATCGTGTCGTTCCGCGAGGGGGACAGCCCGACGCCAGAGCAGTTGGGGGCTATTGAGAGGGGTATGGCCGAGACCCTGGGCCTTGGCGACCATCAGCGCCTGTCGGTCGTGCACGGCGACACCGACCACCTGCACCTGCATCTGGCGATTTCCAAGATCCACCCGACCACGTTCCGCATGGTCGAGCCCTACCGCGATCACTATGCGCTGTCGGCCGCCTGCCGGCAGTTCGAGCAGGCCTTCGGGCTGCAGGTGGACAACGGGATCCCAAACGGTGAGCGGGTGACGGCGCAGGCGGGCGACTACGAGGCGCACCAAGGCCTCGAGTCCTTCCAGCGCTGGGCGCAGCGCGAGCCCAAGCAGCGACTCGAAGCGGCGCTTGATCGCCCCGATGCGTCGTGGGCTTCGATTCACCAGGCGCTTGCGGGCTACAACCTTGAGATCAAGCCGCGCGGCGCCGGGTTCGTGGTGGTGGACCGCGACGACGACCGGCTGCGGATGAAAGCCTCCCAGCTGGGGCGTGGCCTGGGCAAGGGCGATCTGGAAAAGCGGCTCGGGGCTTTCGAGCCGATCGCGGGGAAGCGAGCGCGGTTTGATACCCGTTTCTCTGAGCGGCCGCGCGGTAATGGACAGGATGCGCGGGCACAGCTGTGGACGATCTACCAGCGCGAGCGACACGAGCGACACGAGCGGCGCGAGAAGCAAAAGGCCCAGTGGGCGGCGTACAAGGGTGAACGGGAGAAAGCCTTCCGCGTGGTGGCGCTCGACAATTCGCGCAAGCGGCGCCTGGTGCAGACGGATCGTAGCCTGCGGGCTGCCGAGCGCAAGGCGCAGTATTCGGTGTTGCGCATGGATCGGGCGCGGCGCGAGGCGGCGCTGCGCGAGCAGTTCGCCTCCCAGCGCCATGCGATGAAAAAGGAACATCGCAACGAGACGTTCCAGCAGTTTCTTGAACATCGGGCGGAGATGGGTGATGAACTGGCCATTGCGGCGCTGCGCGCCGGTGGTCGGCCGGCGCCCGCACCCGGTACGCCGCTACTGGCGGGGGATCCCCGCCAGGGCGTGTCGCGGCTGTTGGCGATGGACTTCGATATTCACCGCAACGGCGATGTGACCTATCGCTTGGGGCGTGCCGATCAGACGATCACCGACACCCAGGCGCATGTGTTGGTCGGTCGCAAGGATTCGGCCAGCGACGACCAGACGCTCGAAATTGCACTGCGTCTGGCGCAGATGAAATTCGGGTCGACACTCAAGATCGATGGGACCGACGCATTCAAGGAACGCGTGGCGAAACTCGCCGGTGAGCTGCAAATGCGCGTGCGTTTCGACGATGCCGCGCGTGAGAAGATCCGCCAGGAGGCGACCCCGAAAGTTTCACATGTGAAACCTGACGCCTTGGGACGGTTTGCCAAGGCCTTGGGTGCCCAGGTGATTGCGTTCGGCCAGGAGGGCCAGGCCACGTTCCGCGGCCTGCGCCAACTGCACGATGGGCGAACTGTCGGCGTCTTCGCCGACGCCAAACAACAATACGTCATGCCGTTGACCGAGAAGCAAGCGGAGGCCTTGAAGGCGCGCCCGTTCGGCTCTGGCGGCCCTTCACCCTCAGACAACGGACGGCGCTAGGCGTCGAAAACGGAGGTTTCTTATGTCCCAGGTGCCACAAGCGATCGGTGTCGGTGATCTCAAGCGCAAGCGCGTCCCAATCTGGGTACTCTTGATTGCACTCGCCCTGAGCATGCCGCTCGCCCTGCAAGGGGCGACGCAATATGTCGCGCATCAGTACGGTTATCACGCCTCGCTTGGCGAGCCTGTGATCGGCGACTTCTATTGGCCCTGGTCCTTCATTGTCTGGTCGCTCAAGTGAAAACATACGCACACCGAGC
>Ga0116152_10001492_pt1 | contig 19214 bp, 14 predicted proteins | sample AD_UKC119_MetaG_FD_89894 | JGI IMG/M metagenome (GOLD analysis project Ga0116152, IMG submission 89894) | Active sludge microbial communities of municipal wastewater-treating anaerobic digesters from Hong Kong - AD_UKC119_MetaG | ecosystem: Engineered > Bioreactor > Anaerobic > Digestate...
CAGCCCCCTTCAATGACCCCGGCGCGGAGAGGTGGCGGAGTGGTCGATCGCGCCGGTCTCGAAAACCGGTATACTCGCAAGGGTATCGAGGGTTCGAATCCCTCCCTCTCCGCCAGCCACACCTCCAAACAGAGAAAAGTACCGTCGCTTCCGCGCAAAGCCCCACACCCCGTGGGCTTTGGCGCCAGGGCTGTGTCTCCGTTTCCGGAACAGGGTAGATTTCGTGCCTGAATTCCGGCGCCGTCTCCAATCGCCAAATGCAACAGTACCCTCAGGCCGGATTTCCCTGATAACCCGCAATTTACAGGGAAATTCTGCAAAACAACAGGGAAATGCCCCGGAGCGCTTCCGGAAACACACATAAAATCAGAGGGTTTCAGGAGAATTCCCTACTTCAGGAACACGGAATTTTTCAAACACGATCAGGGAAATGTATTTGGAGAACAGGGAACGGGATCGCCTGTATCAGGGAGCCGCTTCAAACCCCAGCGCCGTCCATTGCTCATCCCAGTCCAGCGGGATGTCAGACGTTACGAGTTGCGTCAGTGTCAGCCCTTCAGGTTGCTTGCCTTGCAGGATGAGCAAATACACCCTCGCGTCACATGTCGCGGCACAGGAGCGCGAACCGGCCCGATGAATAGGCTTCGATCTTGTGAGCGCGCGAGTTGACACCTTTTGGAACTTCGCCCTTCACAATCACATGCAAGCCTCTGCCGGACGGACTACGTTCACTGTAACGTGTCGAGCACATTCCGCGAGTTGAGCTTTAGGTTCATGACATAAATCCAGTCGTCTATTATCGGCGATTTTCTGACGTTTCACATGAGCAATGTGAATGGCAAAGCACGAAGCCGAAGCGGACAATGGGCCTGGAAGTCATACCTGGATCTGACGACATCTCTGCGGAACATGCCCCATAATCAGGGGTTATGGATCATTCTGTCTCAGAAGTGAGTTCGCGAGAAAAGAACTACGTATACGGAAAGGTCGAATGCCGCTTTCGCCAACGGACCACCATAAGGGAAATCTCGAAAGCATTTCTTCCAACAAACGGTTGATCGGTCAGTTTCCAGATTTTCTTTTTCGAGGGTGTCTACCTGATTGGTGGATAGCCACGCTCCTGTTTGTCGTCCCACGTGGAGTTCAGGGAATTGAAATTATTGACATATATAAAAAATTGAATAAAGTATAAAACTGATATCGGGTCCGATAACGATGCAATGAATGTAAATCGAGGAGGAAGGGCTGTGCAAAGGATATATATTGTAGGGCAAATGCTGCTGGGCTTGTGCTTTGTGCTGGACGCGGGCTGGAACCTCGCCACATATGACCTGAGGGCGGCCTATCTCGACACGGTCGGTGCACCGCACTTCCTGACCCTGTTGACCGCAGCAGTGTATGGCATCTGTGGTTTTGCGCTGATGATTGGATACAAGCGCCACATCATGCCATTCCCCCTTATCGGGATTCTTCTCCTGATGTCGCTTGTCCTGCTGACGGATGTGAACGGGCAGGGCATTGGCGAGTATCCTGCGGAATTCCATGTTGAGGTGATCTTCAAGGAGTGGGTCGTGCACATTGCGATCATGGGCGCGCTCTTATTCCTGGCGACGACAGCTCCGCTCGCCGAAGGGCAAGCCAGGCCTGACTGGCATCGCATCGGACGGCTCGCAGGCCGGGCGGTCCTTGGCGCCTATTTCATTATCAATGCGCTGTGGCAGTGGTATTATTTTGATATACGGGTCGAGCATATCGTGGCGTCGGGCGGCAATCCGAACTCCCTGCCGATTGTGATCGGTGTGCAGCTCCTGTGCGGCTTGCTGGTCGCGGGCGGCCGCTGGGTTTGGGTTACAGCCCTGCCATTGATGTTCATCATTACGCTGTCGACCATCCTCGTGCATGGGAACCTATCGCCGGATGCACCTTACCCGGCCAATCTGCAGATCCACCAATGGTTCGTGAAGGCTTCCATTCTTGCCGGATTGATCATGGTTCTTGGGGAGCGATCACGCGCACGCGCGGAATCAAAGCGCTTCCGGATGGCACGCCAGACCTGATAACGGCCATTCGCAGTCCCACACAATAAGGAGCTCCCATGAAGGCCGTGGTGATAAACGCATATGGCGGACCCGATGTCTTGACCTGCGTGAACAATTATCCTGATCCGGTGGCAGGCGATGATGAGGTTGTCATCAAGGTGATGGCGACATCAGTAAACCCTATCGATGCGGTTCGCAGGGCGGGTTATGGTCACAAGGTTTTCGCGATGCGCGGCGGCGCAGACATGCCGCTCATCCTCGGGCACGATGTCTCCGGTACCGTGATCGCAAAGGGCAAGGATGTCACCCGCTTCGCGATTGGCGACGAGGTGTGGAGCGCGCCGGATGCCTTCCGAAATGGCACTTACGCCGAGAAGGTCGTGGTGCGGGCGGGCGAGGTGGATTTCAAGCCGGAACAACTCAACCATGAGGAAGCGGCCTCGCTTCCCTATGTGGCGCTGACAACATGGTCTGCCCTGGTCAAGACAGGCGCGATCAAGCCGGGCCAGGCCAAGGGTAAACGGGTTCTTGTCCATGCCGGTTCGGGCGGAGTCGGCAGCTTCGCCATTCAGCTGCTCAAGGCCTGGGGCGCTGAAGTTGCGACCACCTGCAGTATGAAGAATGTCGAATTCTGCAAGTCAATCGGTGCGGATATCGTCGTGGATTATACGCGGGAGAAGTTCGAGGACGTGCTCAGTGACATGGACGTCGTCTTCGATACGCTCGGATATCTTCAGAACGCGGAGAAACCTTCGCTATCGGTCCTGAAGAAGGGTAGCGGGGCCCATTATGTCGCCATCGTGCACCCCATACTGCCATGGCTCGACGAGTCAGGCTTGCCGCTCGGCATGCTCCGCGTTTCTGGCGCGATGGTCTCGCGCAAGCTCAAACAGGGACTTCTCTACAAGCGAAAGTTCGCGTGGGTGCATTTTGCACCGGATGGTGAGGCACTGGCGGTTGTCCGCAAGCTCGTGGATTCCGGGCGGATAAAACCGCAGCTCCACTCAATCATGCCTCTGGAAGAGGTTGCGCGGGCACATGAGTTGATCGAGTCGCGCCATACCAAGGGCAAGATCATTCTTGTGCCCAAGTGAATGGTTAGACACCCTGAGGCGGCTCAATCAGATGACGGCTTCAATCAGATGCGGGCCCGGCTCTGAGAGGGCGGCTTCAAGCACCTTGTTGAAGGCTTCAATCGTGTCCACGCGCACGCCTTTGACGCCCATGGACACAGCCAAATCGGCAAAACGGATTTCCGGATTGCCGATATCCAGCATAGAGCGCGCCTTGGCGCCCGGTTCTCCGGCCCCGACCCGAGCCAGCTCGAAGTTGAGTACGGCATAGGCGCGGTTGGCAAAGACGATTGTCACGACGTCCAGGCGTTCGCGAGCCTGTGTCCAGAGGGCCTGTATTGTGTACATCGCACCGCCATCGCCATGAATGCAGATAACTTTCTGTCCTGGGCAAGCTGTGGCGGCGCCGGTCGCCAGTGGGAGCCCGCAGCCGATGGAGCCGCCTGTCAGTTGCAGCCAGTCATGCGGGGCGGCGTTCACAGTATGATGCATGGGCGCGAAGCTGTTCGTGCAGCCCTCATCCACAATGATCGCATTATCCGGAAGGAGGGCAGCGAGCGACTGGCCGATGGAGTCCTGCGAGAGCGACTTATTTGCTGCAAGGGATGGGCGGGATGGCGCAAGAGACGTTTCGGGCGCACCTGGGCAGTCAAGTCTGTCGGCGAGATCGGACAAGATGTGGGAGCATGGCGTGCCGGGGGCTGCCAAAGTCAGGCAGGCCAGCCCTTCAGGCATGATGTCGTTTGGCTTGCCGGGATAGGCGAAGAATGCCACCGGGCACCTTGCCCCTGCGAGGATCAGGAGATCGCATTCGCTCAGGGTGGCTTGCGCGAATTCAGCGAGATAGGGAAGCGGCTGGATCGGCAACCGGCCGTGGCCGCGCGCCCAGCGGCGGTTGAACGTTTCAGCAAAGGTCTTGATGCCAAACTTCGCGGCAAGCCTTGCTGCTGCAGCAAGGCTTTCTTCTGATACGCCCTCGCCGCCAAGAAGGAGCATGGGACGCTTGGCCTGCTGGAAGGCTGTTGCTATGGCCTCGAGGTTTGGCCTCTCCAATGGGGAGGTCTGCGTGGAGGCTTCAACCAGGCTGGAGAGACCGGGCATTGGCAGGCTCGCCCAGGCGCAGTCCGCAGGCAGAATGAGTGTCGCGACCCGACCGCCACAGGAATTTGCCTGCCGAACCGCTTCGATGGTCATCGGGGCGATGTCGGCAGGTGTGGCTGGCTTTCCTACCCAATCTGACATGGGGCGGGCCAGAGCATCGATGTCGGAAGTCAGCGGGGCGTCGAGATGGCGGTGATAGGTGGCGTGATCCCCGACAATGTTGACGACAGGGCTTCCGGCGCGGCGAGCATTGTGCAGGTTGGCGAGCCCATTGGCGAGGCCCGGTCCGAGGTGCAGGAGGGTGCAGGCCGGTTTGCCGCTCATCCGGCCGTATCCGTCAGCGGCCCCGGTCACGACGCCTTCGAATAGACCGAGAACGGCCCGCATGCGAGGATGCCGGTCGATGGCTGAAACGACATGCATTTCAGAGGTGCCGGGATTGGTGAAGCACGTATCCACGCCGCACGCATCCAGCGCTGCAACCAGAACATCGGCGCCTGTCACCTCTGAAACCACCGCCTTGCTCCCCTGTTGAGTTTCGAATTTATAATACTATAAAGTTTTTTTGCCGCAAGTGCCGCGTGATGGCGGACGTCAAAGGAGATTGCTCGTGCCCCCTCAGCTCATTTCGCCCTGGACAACCCGGTATGCGGGTCTGGATGTGCCTGCCTTGCTTGGGCTGCAGGCAAGCCGGTTTCCGGATCGTAGCTTCCTGACCTGGGAGCCGTTTGAGGGGGCTCGCAAGGAGTGGACCTATGCGGGCTTCGCAAGGGATGTGGAGCGCCTTGCATGTGGATTCCTGAAGAATGGTGTCAGAGAAGGCGATTGCCTTTTGATTCATCTCGACAATTGCCCTGAAGCGATCCTTGCCTGGTATGCTTGTGCGCGGATCGGGGCGATTGCTGTCACGACGAACACTCGCGCAAGCCAGGCTGAGCTGTCCTACTTCGCCACGGTGTGCAGACCGGTCGCGGCGATTACGCAAGCCGCTTATTCCTGGCCCGTCGAGGCGGCCTGTCCGGGGCTAAATTTCCTGGCGATTGCCGATCCTGAAAACGCAGGAGGCGCGCTTTCGCCTGAAGGGCAATTTGCGTCATTGCTGGTGGAGGGCGAGGTGCCATCGGTTCCGGCAGACCCGCTGCGCAGGCTCAGCGTGCAGTTCACCTCAGGGACGACCGCGCGGCCCAAGGCCGTGGTCTGGACCCATGCCAATGCCTTGTGGGGCGGCGAGCGTAGCGCGGCCCATGAGGGGCTCATAGCCAGCGATGTGCATTATGTTCACCTGCCTCTGTTTCATACAAATGCGCAGGTCTACAGTGTCCTGGCGACGCTTTGGACGGGCGCCAGCATGGTGCTGGTCCCGAAATTTTCCGCAAGCCGCTTCTGGGATACCTCGCTCAGGAATGGCTGTACCTGGTCGTCCATGATCCCGTTCTGTGTGAAGGCCCTGCTCTCCCAAGCGGTGCCGGCCGGGCACAAGTACAGGATCTGGGCGCCGGCCGTCAGCTTGCCCGAAGTCGAGGCGGCGACGGGCATCCGCACCATGGGCTGGTGGGGAATGACGGAGACGGTCACGCACGGCATTGTCGGTGCTTGTGGCCAGACGGAGCCGCGCATGTCCATAGGCAGGCCCGCTGCGGGTTATGAAGTCGCTGTGCTTGCGGAGAATGGCGACGCGGCCAGGCCGGGCGAGACAGGTGAGCTGCTGATCCGGGGTGTCCCCGGTGTCTCCTTGTTCCTGGAATATATGGGCGATGAGGCGGCGACGCGCGCGGCCTATAATGAGACGGGCTTCATGATCACCGGCGACCGGGTCACGCTAGGCATGGGCGGAGAATTGTACTTTGCGGACCGGGCAAAAGACATGCTCAAGGTTGGCGGGGAGAATGTCTCTGCTGCTGAAGTCGAGCGTGTCGTGGCAATGGTTGCCGGTGTCAGGGAGGCGGCTGTCGTCGGGAAGCCGCACCCGATGCTGGATGAGGTGCCGGTTGCCTTCATCATCCCTGAGCCGGGTGTGAGCGAGGAACGGATCATCGAAGCCATTTATGCGGCCTGCGCGGCGGAGCTGGCAGACTTCAAGCGCGTCGCGGATGTGAAGATTGTGAAAGAACTGCCCCGCTCAACGCTGGAGAAGGTGGCCAAGGCCGACCTGCGCCGCCAGCTTCGGGAGGAGGTCGCGCAATAAGAATAATATTATCAAGAATATTGACTCGAATATAAATATGGGTTCCTTTCGTTTACACAATTATAAATGGGAGGAATACCATGAGGCAGAGTTTAAGGCTGGGCAGCTGCCTGGCCGTGATTTCGTTGTGCGCGACATATCAGGCACATGCGCAAGCGGATGGAGGCGTCGAGCTACCCCCGTTTGTCGATGAAATGGCAGCCGGGGGCGCTGATGCTGAAAACCCGCATACGGTCCTGCAGCGCGTTACGGTCACAGCGCGGAAACGCGAAGAGGACGCCAATGATGTCCCGTCCGCGGCAACGTTCATTGGCCAGGACGACCTGAAGCGGACGGTGCTGGAATCAGGCTCAGACCTGTCGCGCCTGACGCCCGGTGTCAGCCTCGCCAACTCCGGCCTCGACTTCAACACCGAGCTTATTGTACGCGGGCAGGGGGCAGGCAGCAGCTTCCGGTCGAGCGCGCCAGCCGCTGCTGGCCTTTACCGGGATGGGGGCTATATCGGGGGTGGGGTCTTCGGCGGACGCAATTTCATCCGCATGGACTATGAAGACGTTGAGCGGATCGAAGTGCTGAAAGGCCCGCAGGCGGCGCTCTATGGGCGCAACGCGCTGGGAGGGGCGCTCAACATCATCACCCGCGCGCCTGTCCTGGGTGAGACGTCACTCGATCTTTCGGCCGCTGTCGGGACGAATGAGGCCTATACATTCTCCGGTGCAGCGAATGTTGCGATTTCAGACGACACCGCCTTGCGTATCGCCGGGCTCAGCATCGATCAGAAGGATGGCTTCTACAAGGATGCCGAAGGCGAGCCGCTGGACTGGAAATCACAGTCGGGCGCACGGGTTGGCCTGCTTCACAAGTTTGATGATGGCGCACGGCTGCGTCTGACAGGCTTACTGTTCGATGAGACGACGCCCGGCCCGTCTGTCTACGTGTTCGACCCCTTGCTGGACCCTGATCCCTACAAGCGCGACCTTGATACAGAGAGCCGCTTTGAACGGCGCACGGCCGATCTCCAATTTGAGTATACCCGACCGCTCGGCCAGAATGAGTTCACTCTGCTCGGGCTCTACCGGAACCGGGATGCGTCCATCGTCGATGACCGCGACGAGCTGATTTCCATGGGCGACGCGCAAGTCCTTCAGGCCCAAGCGCTCGCTCCTTTCGATCCTGCAGCGGCGGCTCAGCTCAACCTGCTCGGGCAGACCTTGCAGAACAGCCGTTTCTATACGGCGGTCGACAATGCCTATTCGCTCTATTCGATCGAGAGCAGGCTGGCGCGGGACTTCGGTGATCGCCGGGGGTTTATCGGGGTCGAGGCGTTCACCTCGTTTGAAAAGTCCGAAACGACGGATTTTACAGATTGCGCGACCGGCGACCTTACCATGATTGCGACAGGATGCGGCACGCCCGCGACAAATCCGTTGGCGGCCCTCGCTGCGTCGCCTAATCCACTCCAGCGCCAGCAGGCCATCGGCCTGTCGCGGCAGGCTGCCTCGCTCAACCGCATCGGCCTGTCAAAGCTCGGTTTTGATTCCATCAGCGCCTTCGCCTCGCTCGAGAATGACCTGACGGACCGGTTCACGCTCACGCTGGATGGCCGGGTGACCTATGACAAGCAGGACTACAGGTCCTATGTCGAAAAGGGCGCGCCGCTCGATCCGCTGACGGCGCCTGTCATCGAGAATGATGCCAATACGGTTTTCCGCACCGACGAGCTGGCTAGTACGGTTTTCTCGCCGGCGGCATCCCTTCGCTATGACATCGATGACGAACGCATGGTGTATCTCCGCTATGCATCAGGTTATCGGCCAGGCGGCTTCAATCTCGACATCACGACCAACCTCAACAATCCGGGAGCGATCCCTGAAACCTATGAGGAGGAGACCAACCAGTCCATCGAGTTTGGCCTTAGAAGCCAGCGCTCCTGGTTGTATTACGACTTCTCTGCCTACTGGATGCTCGGCGACGACGTCATCATCCAGGACAGCTACCTTGAGCAGGGCTCGCCGAACATCGTGCTGACCAATGGCGGCTCCACGCGGCAATATGGCATTGAGAGCCAGCTGAAGACCGTGTTCGGGCTGACCCCATCCGCCCGCGTGATCATTTCGGCGGCAGGCAGTTGGCAGGAAGGCAAATACACCTCCGATGTCGAGATTTTCAGTGGGACGGATGCTGCGGGCACGCCGGTGGTTCCCATTCAGTTGAACGGCATGCGCATCGGGCTGTTGCCGACCTGGGAAGCGAATGTGGCTGTAACGCTTCAAGGCGATTTCAACGATCGGATTTCAGGCTTTGCGTCGCTGGAATATTCCGGCGCATGGGACCAGGTCTATGCCGTTGCCGATGACGGGTTGCGCACCATTGATGATGAGACGCTTCTAAACCTGAAGCTCGGGCTGGACTTTGATGGCTTCAGCCTGGTCGGACAGGTCCGCAACCTTACGGACGAGGACTTTCTGATTGCACCAACCGACTCCAGCGGTTTTTCAGAACGAAGGACCGAACCACGCAGCTGGATGGTTGCAGTCAGGAAGTCTTTCTGAACCGGGGGACCTCTAAGCACATACCGGGTCCTGAAAATACTGGCGCCCCGCGAAGCAATTCGCGGGGCGTTTTCGTTTCGCGGCTGGCATGGATCAGGGGTTCACTCTGCGGAGGCAGAGAGCCGGACGAGACGCTCTTCATGATCGGTTTGAGAGATCGGGAAGTGTCCGACAACGAACGCCGCGAGCAAGCCGAAGGTGACGTTTATCCCGGAGAAGACAAGGATCATGGTGCCGAGGACATCGAAGCTGACCTCGCCCGGGACCGCTTCATCAGGGAAAGCGGCAATGGCAAGGATCGCGCCCGAGAGGAAAAGCCCGATCCCGGTGACGCATTTCTGGATGAAGAAATTGCCTGCGAAGAACGTGCCTTCCGTCCGCTTTCCGCTGCGTTCCTGCTCATATTCGACAACGTCCGACATCATGGACGCCACAAGCAGGGTCGCGCAGACGCCAAAGGAGACCGTCGCGAGCGTGAAGCCCATGACGAGGGGAAGAAGGGCCGGGCTGTCATTGCCGGGGAAAAGCCCGCCATAGCGTAGCAGCAGCGGCGTGACCGAGAAGCTGGTCGACAGCAGGATGGCGATCCGCGCAGCCTGCTTCTTGCCGATCCGGGCTGAGATGGTGCGGGCGAGCGTAAAGGCCACGAAAGCGCCGAGGATGATGATGGCCGTATACAGAGCGATCGTCCGCGCCGAGAATTCCCAGAGATAGGTATTGAAATAGGTCGACAGGGCAAAGTTCAGCCCCTGGACGGTGTACATGCAGGCGCCAGCTCCAAGCAGGATCAGGAAGGCCTTGTTACTGAGGGCGACTTTCAGGCTTGCCCAAATCGGTTCCCCCTTTTCGGTCCGGGCATCGGGTTTGCGCAGCAGGGGAATGTAGCGATGGGTGCCAAGCGTGGAGGTCAGGATTGCTACAATGATGAGGATGGAGGCGATCATGCCGTAATGACGGTAGCCTTCGGGATTGAGCTGCCCGACCGGATACAGTTCCGTCGGGCGTAGCAGCACGCCGAAGGTGACCAGCAGCATCAGTGTGCCGCCGAGCCATCCGAAGATGGTCCGGAAGCCGAGGATGGAGGTCCGCTCGTGATAGTTGCGGCTGAGTTCCGGGACAAGCGCGGCGGACGGAATTTCATAGCAGGAGATGATCGCGCGGATCGCGACGGACACCATGATCAGGTAGATTAGCGTGCCGGACGTGCCCAAAGCCTCCGGCGGTGTCCAGAGCAGCATGTAGAGAAGGCCTGCCGGCAGGGCTGCGGCATACATGAAGGGATGGCGCCGGCCGAGCCGCGAACGGAAATTATCGGATGTGTAACCGACAATCGGGTCGAGGATGGCGTCCACGATGAGTGCGCACATGATGGCGAGGCCGACCTGCGCAGCCGGCAGGCCTACAACCTGGTTGTAATAGAGCAGGAGCAGGGCAGAGAATCCGTTCTCCTTGATGCCATAGGCAATCGTGCCGACGCCAAACAGCAGCTTGGTGCCGAGGGGCAATGCCCCGTTCTTGTTATAGAGGGGGCGTGTCATTGTCATTTCTCGTGGCTAGAGGCAGGGGCTAGATATCCGGAACGGCATGTCAGCGGCGAGAGGGCTTGGAAGGTCCGGGAGGGTGCACTCTTATGTTTCTGTTTCGCGTCCGGTGGTAGGCAATGCTAGCTGCAAGCATCGCGGGATCAGGAGACGAAGCGGGCTTCCTTGAATTCCGACCCGTCATCGACGCCGATTTCAGTCTCTAGCAGGAAGTTCATTTGCGTATTGAGACTGGAAAGAACATCACGATACAGATCAGGCTGGTTGGCCAGATTGTTCATCTCATTCGGGTCGAGGTGCGTATCGTAAAGTTCGACTTCGTTGAACCGGAACAGGTCGTCGAGCGTGGCGGGCATGTTGTGTTCTTTCATGGAGAAATAGCGGCCCAGCTTGTAGCGGCCGTCATAGATCCCACGCATCTGGTTCTTGAGGTGGGGATCGGGCTTGGGAGGAAAGCGCCCGGCGGACAGGAATGTCGTCATCAATCCGAAATTGGATTGTGGCCCTTTTGACAGGGCAATTTCAGTCAGGGCGGGATCGAGCCATACCGTCTGTCCGAAATAGAAAAGCATGCCGCGATCATCGCGCTCGGTCTTGTTGCCTTCGAGCGCTGGGGTGAGATCGCATCCCTTGAGGTCCGGATACTTTTCCCTGCGTTTTGCCTCATCGACACCGGCCCAGTTGAGCAGTGTCGGCGCAAGGTCGAGAGCGGATCCCATCGCGGCGATTTTCTTGCCTTTCTGAATGTCCGGATGGCGGACCAGGAAGGGGACGCGGACATTCTCCCGGTACAGGCAGGGGCCCTTCTCTCTGAGGCCGTGCGCGCCGGCGAGTTCACCATGGTCTGATGTGTAGATAATAATCGTATTGCGATCCTCGCCTGAGGCTTCAAGCGCATCGAGGACGACGCCAAGATAGGTGTCGAGGTCGCGGATACAGTTGAAATAATAGTTCTGAAGGACAGCCCAGGCATCTGTATCTTCAGGGGAAATCTTGCCGAAGACGAGATCGTTCAGTTCCCGGAAGGCACTATGCAGCCAAGGCTTGCGGGAGAGATCATCCGCAAGGCTTTCGGGCAAGGGGATGCCGAGCTTGGTATTGTAGGGCTCGCTATAAGGCTCTTGCCGGATCGGCTGTAGCAGGTTCTGGAACTGGCGCGTGCGCTCCTGTTTCTGGCTCGCCGAGAAGAACATGATGTCATGCGGATTGACGAAGTTTACTGCGAGCATCCAGGGCCTGGATTCAGCGATGCGGGGTGCGTCATCGAGAAGCCAGCGGGACGCTTCGGCAGCAATTGCTGCATCGTTCCTGAAGCCATCCCAGGCGCCGCCCCAGATATCGCCGGTAAGCGTGAAGTCGGAAAACCCATACTGTTCCATGGCATTGGCCATGATCGGGAAGGCCTCGGGCATACCGGAGAAGCGCAGCTTGGAGGTGTCGGCATAGAGCGGGGCGAGGTGCCACTTGCCCTTATAGGCTGTGTAATACCCCTCCTCGCGGAGGATATCGCCGATCGTCGTTGTCTTCTTGTCGAGGAATGCGGAACCCGCCGTACCCGGATTACCGGTGACGTTGGTGAACTTGGTATGCAGCCCCGTGTAGAAGACCGACCGTGACGGCGAGCAGGGCGCTGTAGTGACGTGAAAGTCGGCATACTCGGTCGAGGTGGCATGCAGCCTGTCATGATTGGGCAGGTCGAGCGATCCGGGCAAGTCCTGGCGCGCCCGTTCCTGGTCGGACATGATCAGCAGGATATTGGGGCGCTCCCCCCGCTTGTAATTTGCGAGCTCAGGCGCTGTGTCAGCCCATGGCGGCATGTCCATATCGAAGCCGGCCCTCAAATCCTTCTTTCGTGTGGCCTGGGCTGCCGTGAAGAGGCCGGCACCTCCCATGAGGGCAAGCAGAACCTGCTTTCGTGAGACTTTCATATTTCCTCCCAGAGCTGCTACTTTGGCGCCTCAAAATTTATAACTTTATATAAACTTCTGAAAGGAGAGGCAAGCGGTTGTTTTTGTTAAGGTGAAACCTTTAAACTGTATGGTGCGGAATGATCGGGAGAGAATGATCGTGAGTACGAAGGGTAAAGGCGGGCCGGGTACGAAGAAGCAGGACGACGAGCAGACGAGAGAGCGGATTCTCAAGGCTGCGTTGGAATTGTTCTGCCGTTCGGGATTTGAAGGCGTCACGATTTCAGAGATTGCGCGGCAGGCAGATGCGGCGCAGCCAATCATTTATTACTATTTCAAGGACAAGGAGGCGCTCTGGAAATCAGCTGTGGCGCCGGCCTTCGAGCGCGCCATGTTGCGCGCGGCGGATGTGCAGGATCTAGTGGATCTCAAGCCATCAGACCGGCTCAGCGTTTCGCTGCGGCGATACATCAAGGCCTCTGTCGAAAATCTTGAGGTCATGAAGACCATGATCCATGAGAGTGCTTCACCGGGCCCGAGGCTCGACTGGCTGATCGAGACCTATCTGAAACCGGCGCACATGGCGACTGAGTTCCAGTTGCGGGAGGCCGCGCCTGAGCTTGATGTGCCGCCTGTCTTCGTGATTTCGCTTGTCGTGGGCTGGATTCACTTCTTCTTCGGGTCGCGAAATCTCATCAAGACGATCCATGATGTGGATCCGCATGATCCGGAGGTACGGAATGCCTTCACTGACTTTTGCGTTAGCCAGGTACGTCATGCGTTGAAGCTTGATTGAAAAATATAATTCTATAAATATTGTTGACACAAAAAAATCCCGGTCACACTTTGCGCCGCACCTAAGTAGCGGAGACAGGTGGCATGAGATTCGTATCGTTCAGCTCGGATGCGCAGGGCGCGCTGGTGCGGCCAGGGGTTCTGGTCGGGGCTGGTGATCAGGTACTCGACCTGGAAGCAGCCTCCGGCGGCGCGATCGGCTCGATCAACCAGCTTGTGGAGTTGGGGGATGCCGGGTTGGAGCAGGTGCGCTCCCTGGTGCTTTCGCCTGATGAGCGGTTCGTCTATTCTCTCCGCGAGGTCAGCCTTCATGCGCCTTTGCGGCCGCTGCAGCTTCGATCTTTCAGCGTTTATGCCGAACATGTTTCAAGCTCGGTGAAGGCGGCGGTCAAGCATACTGGCCGGCCGCTCATGAAGATCCTCGCCAAGCTTATCCGTATACCGGGCAAGCGCTTCTTCCAGGTGCCGCTATATTACAAGGGCACAGTTACGAATTTCGCCGGACCGGGCGCGCCGATCATGCGCCCGCCTTATGGTGAGCAGCTCGACTATGAGCTTGAACTGGCTGTGATTATTGGACGGAAGGGCAAGTCCATCGCTGAGAAGGACGCGCTCCAATATGTGTTTGGCTACACGATCTACAATGATGTTTCCGCCCGCAAGCAGCTTACCTTCGAAGTCGGCCTCGGCGGGGCGGGCCCGGCAAAGGGGAAAGACTTTGATGGCTCGAACATCATCGGCCCCTGGATCGTGACTCCGGACGAAATTGCAAACCCGATGAAGCTGGCCGGCCGGGTCCGCATCAATGGCGAGCTGAAAGGGGAGGCCTCCACGTCAGAGATGAGCCACTCCATCCAGAAAATGATCGCCTACATTTCAAATGGGGAGACGCTCTATCCAGGTGAGATGTTTGGGACGGGGGCTATGCCACGCTGCTGCGGCATCGAGCGCTGGGAGTTCCTCAACGACGGTGATGTCGTCGAGCTGGAGTTCGATGGCATCGGCACGCTTCGCAACATCGTTCAGGGGTAGGTTGATTGGCGCTTGAATAAAATTTATAATAATATAAATTCCGCTCATCGACAGCGAATGGGATGCTGCGCCAGAAACGGGAGCGAAACATGGACGGAAGCTTGCACGACCTCGGCGCAATCGGCAGGAAAGCCGGCAAGGTCACGCCTGCCATGCTGGCGCATATCGTGCTGCGCACAGGGCAGAGCGAGAAGATGGTGGAGTGGTACTCGACCTTGCTGAATGCAGAGGTCGTGTTCGGCAACAAGCGTATCACCTTCCTGACCTATGATGAGGAACATCACCGGATTGCGATTGCGAACATGCCGGTGACAGGGCGCCGCAACAAGAGCCGGGCGGGCGTGGATCACATCGCCTTCACATATGCCAGTCTCGGCGATCTCCTCGAGAACTGGGAGCGGCTCCATCGTCTCGGAATTGATCCGGTCTGGTGCACGAACCATGGCCCGACCACGTCCATGTATTACGAAGACCCGGACGGGAACATTATCGAGCTTCAGATCGACAATTTCGATTCCTACGAAGACCTTGAAGCCTGGGCGGTCGATTCAGACTTCGAGACCAATCCCATTGGTGTGGACTTCGATCCGGCGCAATTGAAGCGGCGTTATGATGCGGGGGAGGATGAGGGAAACCTGAAGATCCGTCTACGCATTGGTCCCCGTAGTGCGACCACTATTCCGTCTGCCTATACAGGGCGTTTTGTTGCTTTCCTTGCGCACCTCGCACAATTCCTCGGGCGCAAAGCCTGAATCATGCCCCTGTCTGAAGGATGCCGTGCCAGCGAGCGACCGCCAGAGTTTGATGTCCTCGTAGTCGGGGCCGGGCCAGTTGGCGCGACGGCGGCTTTGCTACTTTCCCGCCAGGGGCTCAAAGTGGCTCTTGTCGAGAAGAAAGCCCGTCCAACGCGGCATCCTGCGGCGCACGTCATCAATGGGCGTACTGTCGAAATATGGGCTGGGCTTGATCCAGAGCTCGCTCAGGCTGTGCTCGATGCGGGCATGTCGGTGACCGAGGGCGCCCTGCCATCAATAGAATGGCGAACGTCACTCCTCGGGCGGTTGATTGGTTCGGTTGATATCATTCCGGAGCCGGAGACATTCCTGCCGCGCATTCTCGCCTACAGTCAGTGGCGCTCCACCCATCTTGGGCAACACCGCCTCGAACCGATGTTATGGGATGCCCTGCGTGCTGATTGCTCCATTGCGTTCCTGACGGAGGCTGAATGCGTGGAGGTTGCGCAGGACAAGGCTAGCGTAATGGCAACCATTCGGAGACCGGATGAATTGAAGACACTGCATGCGAGTTACATGATCGCAGCAGATGGAGCCAATTCAACGCTACGCGGCAAGCTCGGCATCGAGATGAAAGGACCCGTGCTGGCACACAATGCGAGTGTGTTCTTCAAGGCGGCCTTGCCTGAGGAAGTTGAGCGCCAGGCTGCACTCCTGACATGGATCTACAATAGTGACTTCGTCGGTCCGCTCATCAACCACTATGATGGTGACTGGATATTGATGACGCCCTATGCCCCATCGGTTCACTCTCCGGACGATTTTACCGAAGCGTGGTGGAAGCAGAACATCCGGCTCGCAATCGGCGATCCGGACCTGCCGGTGGAGATCAAGTCCCGCGGCACCTGGGTTATGAAATCCCATATCGCTGAGCGCTATAGCAAGGGGCGGATTTTTCTTGCCGGTGATGCGGCGCATGCCTTCCCGCCGACTGGTGGGTATGGGCTGAACTCCGGGATTGCCGACGTGCACAATCTCGCCTGGAAGGTCGGTGCCGTTTTGCGCGGTGACGCCATGCCGTGGGTGCTCGATACTTATGAGGTTGAAAGAAAGCCGGTCGCAGAAACGAATGCGGCGCAGAGCGAGGCGAACTATCGCAAAATGGACCTCGTTTCACAGCATGTCGGCCTGAATTCCGGTGGTCTCGCCCGGCTTGACAAGATTATGTCGCGCCCGCCCTTTTCTTGGATACAAAAAGCGACACGCCAGCGGATTGCCGAAAGGCTGAGGCGCCGCGCGATGCGTGGATTGAAACGTCTCGAGGTTCGAGACCGGGTAGCCGAGACTCTACTGGCGGGCATGAATGCCGCCATCCAGGAACAGCGTGACCATTTTGGCGCTTTCGGAATCGAATTTGGTTATCACTATGCCTCTGATCTGATCCTGAGCGAAAAGGGCAAAAAGCCGGTCATCGGCGATGGAATTTCGGAATACCGACCAACGACATCGCCAGGCTGCCGTCTGCCGCACGGTGTTGTATGGTATGAGGGGCAAGAGAAGGCTACGCACGAGTTGCTTGATCCGCGACAGTACGTACTGTTCGTGTGCGCACAAAAGCAGGTGAACTGGCGGGAGCTGGTCGGAGCGACAGATGCTCACATCGCGTTGAGGCCAGTTGAGGTTGGGCAGGAAGATGATAGTTGGTCGAAGCTTTTTGAGCTGTCTGAAGCTGGCTGTGTCCTGGTTCGTCCCGACGGGCATGTCGCTTGGCGCTCCGATACCTTACCCGAAGTAAGTGAGTTTCGGCGTGTCATTTTGAGGCTGGACCTGGCCTTTTCAGGAGCCGTTTCAGCGGAACTGAGGGCGGGTATCGTTGGGTGATTCTACTACCAACCGAGCCGAGGGGATTGTCAAAATAATCGACCTCGCGACGGGTATTGCCAGTTTAACTGGCCTTGAGACAGCGCATTCTGGTGCTTAGGCTCCAGAAATGACGAAATCACCTTTCCGCTACTTCAAGACATCATCGGAAATCATCCAGCTCGCGGTCATGATGTATGTCCGGTTTCCGCTGTCATTGCGGAATGTCGAAGACCTGCTGCATGAGCGAGGCATCGACATCTGCCATGAAACAGTCCGACATTGGGTGGACCGCTTCGGTACTCACTTTGCGCACAAGATCCGCAGGCGTCGATCTGAGCGAATTAGGCAGTCACCACAATGGCAGTGGCACCTGGACGAAGTCTTCGTGAAAATCCGTGGGAAAGCCCACTATCTATGGCGCGCGGTGGATCATGAGGGCGAAGTTTTGGAGTCTTTCGTCACTAAAACGCGCGATAAGGCTTCAGCGTAGAAATTCATGAGAAAAGCCATGAAGAGGTATGGCAATCCGCGGGTTGTAGTGACGGATAAGCTTCGCTCGTATGGAGCCGCCATGAGCGAGATCGGCAATTCGCACCGCCGGGAAGTGGGGCGGCACATCAACAATCGCGTCGAAAATTCACACTTGCCGTTCCGCCGACGAGAGCGAGCGATGTTTCGCTTCCGGCGCATGCGAAGTCTGCAGAAATTCGCTTCCGTTCATTCGTCTGTGTACAACCACTTCAATCATCAAAGGAATATCGAGAGCAGGGCCAGGCTCAAATCGCTACGTGATGCCGCTCTTCTCGAATGGCGCGAGCTGACCGCTGCCTGAGACCTGCTTGTCCGGGAAGAACGGAGACTGGTTCGAATTCGTCTGACAGCACCGCCAGCCACACCCTCAAACAGAGAAAAGTACCATCACGTCCGCACAAAGCCCCACACACCGCGGGCTTTGGCACCAGGGCTGCGTCTCCGTTTCCGCAACAGGGTAGATTTCGCGCCCGAAATCGGCCGCCGTCTCCAATCGCCAAATGCAACAGTACCCTTAGGCCGCATTTCCCTGATAACCCGCGATAAACAGGGAAATTCCGAAAAACAACAGGGAAACGCCCCGGAGCACGCCTGGAATTACCCGTAAAATCAGTGGGTTTCGGGAAAATGCCCTGGTCCAGGAACAGGGAATTTTCCAAAGAAGAACAGGGAAATGTTTTCGGAGAACAGGGAACGAAACCGTCGGTATCAGGGAGCCGCTTTAAACCCCAGCGCGGCCCATTGCTCGTCCCAGTCCAGCGGAATGTCAGACGTTACCAGTTGCGTCAGTGTCAGCCCGTCGGGTTGCCTGCCTTCCAGTCTCGGTCGCTTCAATGGCAGACTTGCTGCCACCGCAAATATTGTGGGATTTATTGCGGATATCCCGGCAGAAATGGCGCTAGCGAGAGAAATGCAAAGAGCTTGGGATACCGGTGATTTTAGCTCTTTCCAACCATTCGGGCCTCCACAACCGACTTGCACTTATGGTGTAAATTGTAGTTTGGGGTCCGATGGATCCATATGGGTTCGAATGTGATGAAAACCGATAGTCTTCAATTTCGAAAGTCGATATTCGCCTGCATTGTTGATTGGTCCGATGACCAAGAAGACCAACCCATTTTTGATTTCCTAAATGATGTAAAATGCAATCGGAGATATTTCTCTAAGATGAGGGGTTTTCGAAAAATAAACCCAAGTATCCTTGAGTATTATGTTTGCTCGAGGGATGGCGGCGATGACGTTGACCTGTCCTCTTTGATTGTTTATTATTACAAATCACAATACTTTAAGATATCATTCTTTTATACACGCCGACAAGCCGATTTAAATGATTTTTACTTGTACTTGAATAGTATTTGGAAGACGTATCTCTGCTACGGTTTTATTAGCGTGGATGAGGTGATCAGCAGACCAATACAATATGCCGTTGGAGCGGAGTTTCAGGATCGGCCCCACGGCATTGAGTCTTCAAACGGTACCACTGACAGCGTTGATACTAGAATAGCATATGTGAATAATTGGACAGAAAGTTTGTATCGATCAAAAGAACATTTGAATGGTCGGCTTCGTGATCTTTACCGAGTAAATAAGGTGGATTCCTTGCAGAGGCAGAATATCTTAAATAGCTCCCTGTCCGAGTCGCGAGAGGCGGAGTGGACTGAGTTGAGGGATGGCTATTGGGAACTTTACTTGTCAGGCAAGTAGCAAAAGGGCGTTGTCAATGAAACCGAGCTTGAGGCGGTGGTCTGCTCCCGCAAAAGTGGTCCGTTATTTGAGTTAGTCCCGGCTTCGATTATGGAGCTGAAGAATGGGCAAGAGATCCAAACCTGAAGAAGTCATTGCGAAACTGCGGGAGGTGGAG
>Ga0116152_10001493_pt1 | contig 19209 bp, 18 predicted proteins | sample AD_UKC119_MetaG_FD_89894 | JGI IMG/M metagenome (GOLD analysis project Ga0116152, IMG submission 89894) | Active sludge microbial communities of municipal wastewater-treating anaerobic digesters from Hong Kong - AD_UKC119_MetaG | ecosystem: Engineered > Bioreactor > Anaerobic > Digestate...
CCATATAAGCGATCGCCTTGCCGCCATGCTTTTCTTTTATGGACAGCAATTTCTCAGCAATCTCCGTGAGGGCCTGTTCCCAACTGATGCGTTCATGATGATCCCCCACTTTTTTGAGTGGATACTTGAGGCGATCAGCGTTATGCACATGATGCGCCATATTCAGCCCTTTGCGACAGCAATAGCCTTGAGAACGCTGGTTGTCTTTAGCTCCGCGAACCTTGATGATCCGATTGTCTTCGATTAGCATCTCCAATCCGCAGCTCTGCGCGCATAATACGCAGCTGGTCTTTTTCCATTCACCCATGCTTGCGCCTCCTTCCCTTTTACCTTTACATATTTATTTTTTCGAACTTTCCGGAGAAATCCATGAGAACGGCTTGCGGGTTCTCCAGGTAGAAGGCTGCTGCATTCGGATCATCTTCACCTTGTTTATAAATTTTCAGCAGATCCATCAGCTTTTTCTCCTTTAGTGTATACTTTTTAAAATACAAAGGAACATCGTAAGAAAATTTACAGCCGAATGACCAGATCCTCCAGTGGATAAGCCTTGCAGCTATGGATGTAACCGTATTTTTTGTCACTTTCCCGCATCAGCACACCTTGCGGCTGAAACACTTTGCCGGATAAGAGTTGTACGCGGCAGAGGCTGCACTCTCCCGAGCGACACAGAGAAGGAACGATCAGTCCTGCTTTTTCCAACGCAATCAGCAGCGGCTCTCCTGCCTGGGCAGCCAAACTCTTATGGCCCTCGACCTTAACCGTAAAGGCAGCCTCTTTTCGTATTTCCCGCGGCCATCCCGGTTGAGCCGTTATATCCGCAGGATTGCCAAACATTTCATGCCGGATTTTGCGGGCAGGAATATTGAAAGCTTTCAGTTGCGGCAACAGCGCGTCATACATACCCTGCGGCCCGCAGATATAGTAGGTGTCAACTTTTATATCGCCGAGAACGCGGTTGATCAAATCGCTGCTAATCATTCCGCTAAACCCCTCATAATCGGCCGGGACATTCTCCAGGACCGGGTGGTAATGAAAATTAGGTCGCCGAGCAGCCATATCGCTTAACTCACTATGAAAAATAAGTTCCTCACTGGTCTGGCTGCCGTAAAACAGATGGATTTCGCGATCAAGTCCCAGATCAATATTTTCGCGGATCATGCTCATAAAGGGAGTGACTCCGCTGCCGCCGGCTAAAAAGACCAATTTTTGTCCGTGGAACAACGGATTATAATAGAAGTTGCCGGCCGGGCCGGAACTTGTAAATTCATCTCCCACTCTTACATCGTCAAACAAATAGGCTGAGACAAATCCGTTTTCAATTTTACGGACGGTAATATCATAATAAGCCGTTTGCCGCGGAGATGAAGAAATACTGAACGGGCGGCTGGTCCTGATCCCGTTGATCTCTACCTGCAGATTGATGTACTGTCCGGCCTGAAACGGCGGTAGATTTCCCTCGCGGGCGACCAGACGCAACGTTTTGGTGGTAGGCGTCTCCAATATTATATCAGCCAACCTAAGTTTTAAAACCTTGGGATGGAGGCGGCTTACTACATCCGCCCGGCGGTTCTTTTGCACCCGATAATTGATCCCGTATTTACGAGATATCTCCATCTCCTGCTTGATCTCACCATAGCCTTCAATATCTTCACGGAAGTCTCTCATTTTTCCACCCCCCTAAAATCTTTTACAATCGCCCGGGCTGCCTGACCGCCGGATGTCAATGTCGGCTGGAAGCCTCCGCTGCCAGCCCAGGCACCGGCCTGATACAATCCTTTAATGGGAGATTTACGATTTGTAAAAAGAGAGTTTTCCTTGGCAAATTTATCAAAGCCATAGATGGCTCCTCCAGGTTGCCCCAGAAAACGCATATGGGTGATCGGGGTAGCCACTTCAATTTCTTCAATATGCTCGCGCAATCCTGGGAATACTTTTTCTGCGCTTTGCAGGAAGCCTTCAGCCGCCTGGTATTTAATCTGGTAGTATTCGGCGGGAGGCACCTCAATCCACGGATCGGCATATTTCAAACCCACGATTACGATCTGACTGCAGCCTGCCGGGGCAAAACTTGGATCCAGCAGGTTATAACAAGTGAGCAAAAGCATGTCATCGCTGGTATCCAGCGTCTTAAACCGCTCGTAGCCACCGTTCATGTCTGCACTGGTAAGAATGAAATTGGTGGCTTCATTGATTCCGACTTCCTCAGGGGAGCAATCCAAACCGATATAAAGCGTCAGCGAGGAAGGTCCGACTGTACTGCCGGCCATCTTTTGGATCTCCTGGTCTGCCGCCGGGGATGGTTCCATAAGGTCAACATACGTTTCCACACTGGAGGCATTGGAAACGACATATTTACAGTCGATTACATCACCATCTTCAGTGGCAACTCCCTTGACATGTCCGTTCTCGACCAGGATTCGCTGGGCGGCACAGTTGAATCTCACTTCTCCGCCATGGTTTAGGAATTGATCTAGAATCGCATTAGATAAAGCCTGCGATCCGCCTTTTAAATGAAATGGTTTGAACTCCAAATAGCCAAACATCAGGGCCGCGAAATCCGAGAAAGTCAGTTGGTTCGGTCCCAGGCCGACGTAACACCAATACACTGATATGGCAGCCTGGAGCAGCGGATCGGTAAAGAACTCATCCATGACTTCCTGCGTTGATTTAAGACTGTATTTGAAATAGAGCGGATATTTCTCCTTGCTGACCTCGGGATCCTTCATAAAGAAGGCCCTGATGATTTCATGAAAGAACTTGTAGACCAGATCGAAGAATTCAGCGATCGCCTGGCTATCCTGCGGGAAACTTTCCTGCAAGGTGGCAATCATTTTTTCCCGATCGCTGCTTAAAATCAGATCCAGTTCTCCGGGCAGGACGACCCGGTAAAGATTCTCCATGGCAACCCAATCCAATTGATCCACCACTCCCAGTCCGTCCAGAAACATTCTTAACGGGCCCGGTTTATCTTTTGTTCCAAATCCGCTCAGTTGGTGCAGAGCCACCTCAAATTCAAACCGGCCGCGCATAAAACTGGTGGCACATCCTCCCGGAACATTATGTCGTTCCAGCATCAATACTTTCATTCCTTTTTGGGCAAGGCTGGCAGCTGCAGTTAAGCCTCCGTTGCCAGCACCGATTACTACAACATCATATTCGGACATAAACACCCCCCTTTCATATAGAACCAATGTGGTCATCAGTCAGGTCAGCCAACTTCACCACCGATCAAAAGAACGATCAGAATCTTTCCAGATTCTTTCTCAGGATGGCTTCCGCATCTTTTACCATACCATCCATTAATTCCTGGCAAGAGAGAACATCCTGGATCAGGCCGATCGACTGCCCGACCATGAAAGCCGCACCATTTACATCGCCGGTATTCCAGGCCTCTTTGACCCGTTGCCCGGTAATCAGCGGGAAGATCCGTCCCAGGTCTTTGCCTTCCGCTTCAATATCCAACACCTGTTGGGTCAGTTCATTTTTCAGCGCCCGGCCTTGCAGATTGAGGGTTTTGCAAATCAAAGTGGTATCCTGTTCCTGACGGTTGATGATTTCCTGCTTGATATTCTCATGGACGATGCATTCTTTGGTGTTGATAAAACGGGTCGCCATCATCACGCCTTCCGCGCCTAAGGCCAAGGCTGCCGCCAGTCCTCGACCGTCAGCGATGCCACCGGTGGTCACGACCGGGATTTTGACCGATTCAGCAATGCGCGGCGTCAGCACCATGGTGGTTACATCGTCGTTGAGCGGATGGCCGCCCTCTTCTATGCCGGCCGCAAAGATGCCATCATAACCAAGTTTTTCGATATTCAGCGCATGCCTTAAAGAACCGACCTTGTGGAATATTTTAATCCCAGCCTCATGCACCTGATCCAGATAACGTTTGGCAGGCGCACCCGATACTTCAATGGCGGCTACTTTTTCTTCACAGCAGACCCGGAAATAATCATCATAGGTTTCCTGGGTGATACGAAAAGACGGCAGCAAGGTAACGTTTACGCCAAATGGTTTATCTGTCAGGGCTTTGGTCTGTTTCAGGGCAGCCCGCAGTTCTTCCCCGGTATCATAGTTGCCCGCAGTGATATTGCCGAGCCCGCCGGCATTGGAAATGGCCGCACACAGATCAGGCTTGCACAGCCACAGCATACCTCCGCAAATGATTGGATGTTTTATCCCTAACATTTCAGTAATCCTGGTTTTCATTTTTCATCATCCTTTCTCTCAAGCCTTTTTGAAATAGAGTATACTTATTTTCGCAGTTTATACTCACTCCCTCCTGTAACCAAACAGCTTGATGGCCATTTCCTTTTACGTTCATATCAAAACGGTTAGTCTATTGGCTCGTTTCATTCTCCAATTGATATAAAAGCTTTTCATACCAACTGATCTGAAAATCATAAAAATCTTTTCCCCAGCGCAACGTATCATATTGGAACTTGTCCGCCCAACTTCCTTCAGTGGCCTCTATTTCATCCAGTTCCAATTTAAAAGCCTTTAACTGCTCAATGTGCGCAGCGGTAATGGAAAGTACCTTTTCCCGGGGCAGGTGGCGATAAAAAAACAGCCGCAGCAACATATCATTTTTGATGACAATCGGTTTGGGGGGCTCCTCCAGCCAAGCCATAAACTCCTTGTGTCCCTCGGCTGTCAAGGCATAGATTTTTTTAAAGCGGCCATTTTCCACAGCTTCTTCCGCCACCACCAGTCCGGCTTCCTCCATCTTTTTCAGGGTCGGATAAATACTGCCGTAGCTGGCATTGTAAAACAGGGAAGTGCTGATACTAATCAGCCGCTTGATGTCATATCCGCTCATGGGCTCAATACTCAAACAGCCTAGAATGATATAATCAACCGTGAAATAATTGTTCATAGTTTTATTCTCCATATATCACTTTGATATATTTATTTTATTTCTATTTAGTTTATTCTGTCAATACTGTTCCTTTGTAAAAATAAGAACAAGGAAGCGCCGCTCTCAGGCGAACAATACTCCGCCTATGAGGATGAAGAAAAGGCCTGCTTTGCTAATCAGCATGAGCAGGCCTTAACCTTTTATTTCATTCGTTTAAAAAATTCCTTTAGTTTTTCCGCCAGTTCGCGGCGAATGGAAGCCGCCGCAATTTTTTTATTGGCCATGGACAGATCAGGAAAAACGCCTTCTTTGTTTTTGCGCACCTGCACTACTTCGTCAAAGATCAACTTATCGTCTTTTTCTATCGTTACGTGGGTTTCATAATCTTTGGTGCCCTGCAGCTTATGCCCCTTTAGTGGAGTCGTTTTAAGAATTTCAAAATGATATTTGAGCACAAAAACTCCCCCCAAGTGTTATGTTTTTACTGGATCATTCGGTATGCAAACGCTCTGTCCGGTCAACCCAATACAATGCTTTTTCTTTTCACAAATAGAAAAATGTGCTGGCCATAATCAGGTAAGACGCTACATCACTATGATAGTGTTAGGATCCTCTCCAACGTTTCCTCCGTCTATGTGGACGAGCGCTATCACATTGACCAGCGCTCCGTCATGAGCTTAGAAAAACACTACTACGCCGCTGTTTTGCAGATATTTGGCCAACACGATCTCCAATTGACCATGGGCGACCATTTCTTTAATAATCGGACTCTGTTTCACAATCGCCAGCATCGCCCGCATGTTTTCTTCACAAGCCTTTTCGTAAAGATCATCTCCACTGGCACCGGCGGCCTTGGCCTTTTCCACGGAGGGCTTGATCATATCTACAATCGCTCCAATGGAACCTGGGGCTTCTCCCCCATCAACCGTCGCCTTGACCGCTCCGCAGTTGTCGTGACCGAGAATGACCAGCAAAGGAGTATGCAAATGCTCGACTCCGTATTCAATGCTGCCAAGCTCAATCGCAGAAACTACATTGCCGGCCACTCTGATGACAAAAATATCACCCAATGCCTGATCAAAAATGACCTCCGGAGGAATTCTGGAATCGGAACAACCCAATATGACAGCAAAAGGGGTTTGTCCCTTGGTAAGCAGTTCCTGCCGGCGCTGACTGCAGCAGTCTTTGGACTGCAGATTGCTGCGGAATCTTTCATTGCCTTCTTTGAGTCGTTGCAGCGCCTGCTGTGCGTTTATATGATCCAAACTCATGTAAGATACACCTCATTTCAGTATTTTTATTCACCCAGTGCGGCCTTGACCATTTTTAGGGTGTTAACCACTTTTTCATCAGTAAAAGTCGTGACCAACGGTCCCCAGTCCACTTCCTTCAGTTTCCCTTTCAGCCAGTCGACGGTCTGCATTTTTTCCAGTTCCTTCAGAATAATGAAAGGACGTCCCGGAGTATCAATCATGCTCACCACTTTGGCCTTGGCTTTCTCCAACAGTTCTTCTTCATTCTCTGCCAATTCATCAAAAATTCCCTGGGCTACAGCATATTCCGGTGCAAACAGTTCCCCCTTGTAGATCACATCGCGGTATTTTTTATCCGTATCCAGACCAAATCGCATCACCGTTCCCTGCACCAAAGTCAGGGAAAGACCGATTTTGATCTCCGTCATGCCAAGTTTAATTTTGGGATTATTGATGACCAGCCGGTAATCACAGGCCATGGAAAGAATCATTCCCATGGCGGTGGCATGGCCGTTGATGGCGGCTACTACCGGTTTGGAGCAGGTGAATAGTTTAAATAAAACCTCTTCCTCGTAATTAAACCAGTCCAGAATTTCTTCCTTGCTTTGGAAACTGGTAAAGGTGCCCAGATCAAAGCCGCCTGAAAAGTATCTCCCCTGGCCGGTCAGGATAATCCCTTTCAGTTCTTCTTCCTGATTGATACGATCAATGACTTCATTCAAACCCTGCAGTGTTTCCATGGTAATCGAATTCAGTTTGCCGCGGTTAAATTGAAAAATAACGATGTTGTCAACAATTTGATACTCGTACGACACGCCCCATCCTCCTTACGCTTAATTATGTCTAAACCCATTTTACCAAAAAGCATGGGTGGATAAACAGTTCCTTTGCGAATAATTCCAATTACATAATTTTTGGGGATGGCAACAATCTTTTCGAATCTTTTATTTTAAAAAACAATTGACAGAACAATCGTTCCTATTTACAATGGAATCAGAACAAATATTCTAATCCAGGGGGTGATCACATGTTCGCCGATTACAGCAAGAAGGAGTTTATTCAGACTTTCTGTGCCTCTGTTTTTTGTACAGGCATCCTTTATTTTTCCATGGTAGGGTTCCTGTTATTGCTCTAAACATGCTTTTTGTCGCATGGTTTCATCAATCATTTTTGGACCCGGCTAGGTTTAGTCGGGTATTTTTGTCTTTTGATTGCAATGTTTCCTGGCAAGTATTAAACTCATTTTAATCGGTTCGATAAACGTAATGATAAGGAAATAGATACGATATCCAACAGCAAATACTCATGAAAAAAGGGTGTATGGCAATGAAAAACAAACAATTTGCAGTGATCGGCATTGGCAGATTTGGCGAAAGCCTGGTCAAAGAATTGACCCGACTGGGTTATGAAGTCATGGCGATTGATATTGACGAAGAAAAAATCAATGATACTGTGGATATTGCAACGCATGCAGTGCAGGCCGACTCCATGGATGAAGATACGCTCAAAGCTTTGGGAATCAGGAATTTTGACGTGGTGATCGTAGCTATCGGCAATAACATTCAATCCAATATTCTGACCACCATCATGCTCAAAGAATTGGGGGTCAATAAAGTTGTAGCCAAAGCCCAAAACGCTTTGCACGGCAAGGTTCTGGAGAAGATCGGGGCGGATCTGGTCATCTACCCCGAACGGGATATGGCCATAAAACTGGCACGCTCCCTGGTTTCCAACAATTTTCTGGAGCAAATCAATCTTTCTCCCACCCACAGCGTGATGGAATTCTTTACGCCGGTTACGCTGGCAGATAAGAGTCTGGTGGAAACTGGTCTGCGCAAAAAAATGGGCGTTACGGTACTGGCAATCCGCCGGAACGACGATGTTATTGTAGCACCCGGTCCGGAAGAAAGACTACGCAAAGGCGATGTGATTGTTGCCCTGGGCAGCAATGATGATCTGGAATATATCACTAACCTGGACTAAACCATTTCGAGGTCAATGCTATGCAAATTAACAAGATGTCCGCCCCCCAGTTGTTGGTAGGCAGTTTTCTCGTTTTGATCCTGTTGGGCAGCCTGCTGCTGTATATGCCTTGGGCCGCCAACACCCCCACTCGTTATGTGGATGCTTTGTTCACCTCGGCCACTTCGGTATGCATAACCGGTCTGGTGGTTGTCGACACCGGCACCCATTGGACCCTCTTCGGACAGATCATCATCCTGCTGCTGGTTCAGGTTGGCGGGCTGGGAGTTATGGCCTTCGCCGGCTTCTTTGCCATGTTAATGGGAAGAAAGATCCAGCTGCGGGAGCGATTACTGATGCAACGATCCATTAATGTTTCTGCAGTGGGAGGAATCGTACGGGTTTTCAGATATCTGCTGGGGTTTACCTTCCTGCTCGAAGCCCTGGGAGCAGTGATTCTGGCCATCAAGTGGATGCCGCTGATGGGCGTTAAAAAGGCGCTGTGGCATGGGGTATTCCACTCTATTTCAGCATTCAACAATGCCGGCCTGGATCTGTTTGGCAATTTTAAAAGCCTGACCGACTTTAGTCATGATATAACCATAAATATTGTCTTTAGTCTGTTGGTCATGATCGGTGGATTAGGGTTTTTCGTCTGTTACGAACTGTATAATTACCGCCAATCACGCAAGCTTTCCCTGCACAGCAAAGTCGTGTTAACCACCACCGGTATTTTGCTGGTGCTGGGCACCTTTTTATTGCTGGCAGTCGAATATAACCATGCTTTAAAAGCCTTGACACCTGGACATAAACTTATGGTTGCCTTCTTTCAAAGTATTTCTTCCCGTTCGTCCGGGTTTGCCACTATTGATATCAATTCTCTGCTGCTGCCCAGTCAGCTGCTCTTGATCGTTTTTATGTTTATCGGCGCTTCGCCGGGTTCGACCGGGGGCGGAATCAAGACGACCACGGTAGCCCTGATGTTTGCAGTCGTTGTAGCCCAACTGCGGGGCAAGAAAGATATCGAAATTTTTGAACGCCGGATTGTCAGCAGCGACGTATATCCATCGTTTACTTTGTTTTTTATGGCAATTTTCATGTTGATCATCATGGTCTTCCTGATTTCCCTGACTCATCCGGGAGATTTTATGAAAATTTTGTTTGATGTAACGTCCGCCTTGGGTACAGTCGGATTTTCTACAGGGTTATGCTTGGAACTCAATGCATTTGGGAAAATCTTAATCGTGATATGTATGTTCCTGGGCCGGGTCGGCCCGCTTACCTTGGGTTTTGCCCTGGCTTACAAGAAAAAACAGCCGGAAATCCATTATGCCCAGGGAAAAATAATGATTGGTTAAATCCTCTTCAGACAATAAAGAACAAGACTGTTTCCACTCAAACGCCTGCTGTGCAAAAAGACAAGTATCAGTCCGGTCAACTGCGCAGGAGAAAATGGTCAAAATGGAAACCGTCTTTTTGCTTTCTGGGAAGCATAATATTTTTAATTTGGGTCATCCTAAAAGGGGAAAACAACTTATACAGAAAGGAGTAAACAACGTGACGGTCAACCAAATGGAGCTTCAAAACCTCAGACATTTGATCGGGGGGCACACCACCGCCGAGAAGAAACTTCGCTTTTATGCTTCTCAATGTCAGGATGCCCAGATTAAGCAGATGTTTGATCAGGCGGCACAATCCGCAATGAATACCCGCAACAAACTGATATCATTCTTGCAGTAAAGGAGTGTAAAATTTCTATGCCACAACAAATACAGGATAAAGAAATGGTCAACGATATTTTGTCTTCGGTAAAAAGCAGTCTGGCCACTTATGCCCAGGTAATCGGAGAAACATCCAACCAGCAGCTGCGCCAGACCATTCAGCAAATCAGAAATTCGGATGAACAATTCCAGTATCAGCTTTATCAGATGGCAGAACAAAAGGGATTTTACAAAGCCGCTGCCCAAGCTGACCAGTCTGATATTCAAACGGTCAAATCACAGCTTGGTTAGTCATCAACCTTATAGAAAATGACTGCTATATGAAGCCGGGGGCGAGTTATCGCCCCCGGCTTCTAGTTTATATTTTTATTGCGGCCGGAACGGACAAACCAAATCGCGGGTGTCCGCTTTTACGATTTCGCTCATAACCGGCCAACGCTTCATATGCCTCATCAATTTTATCCATCGGCACTTCAACATAACTGGTATTGCTGTGAATTTCTATGTCCCCTACCTGTCTGGGGGTCAGCGTAGTATTGGCACACAAATAATCTGCCAATCGCCGGGGATTCATCCCCTGCATGCGTCCCAAGGGCATTTCAACATGTGCCGTATCCAAACTGTTCGTTTTCCTTTCCGCCAATTCCATTTCCGGTTCTCCGCCCGCAATAATTTTAAGCGCCGCTGCCAGCAGGGTCTGGGCATCATTTTCCGTCAGCAGAGTGCCGGCCATCTGCTGATACCCCTCCAACCCCCCCTCACGGGCTGTTTCCAGCAAGCGCCGATTCAGGCTTTCCCGCCTGCTCTCCACGGCATCTCTCGAGGAAGGTGGATGGCGGCGCATGATCTTCTTGCCGATGTGGTGTTCAATCAATTTGATTTGTTGCATTTGCCGGGGTTCAACAAAAGATATGGCAATACCGTCGCGCCCTGCCCGACCGGTCCTGCCAATTCGGTGCACATAACTGTCCGGATCTTCCGGAAGATCGAAATTAAAAACATGACTGACCATTTCAATATCCAGGCCCCGTGCCGCCAGATCAGTAGCTGCCAATATGGTTACATTGCCCTTGCGGAAACGTTCCATGACATTGTCCCTTTCCCGCTGGGTCATGTCGCCATGCAGGGCATCGGCATCATAGCCCCGGTCGTTCAAGGCATGGGCCAGCATATCAACCCCCTTTTTGGTCCGGCAGAAGACCAGACTAACGGTAGGTTGCTCAACTTCCAGCAACCGACAGAGGGTTGCGATCTTGTAACGGGGACTTACTTCCAAATAAAATTGCCGGGTCAAAGGCACCGTCAATTCCAGTGATTCAATCAATATGATATCAGGATCATGCATAAATTGGCTGCCCAATCTGCGAATCTCCTCGTTCAGGGTAGCCGAAAACAAGAACGTTTGCCGGTCATGTGAACAGGCTTCCATAATTCTTTCGATATCCGGCAAAAAACCCATATCCAGCATTTCATCAGCTTCGTCCAAAACCAGATAAGATAGATTTGACAAGTTTATATTACCGCGCTGCATATGGTCCAATAATCTTCCCGGAGTCCCCACGAGCAATTCCGGTCTGCGGCTCAATGCTCTGATCTGCAGTTCAATGGACTGTCCTCCGTAAACAGCCAAGGACCGCAGGTTCATTCCTTTACCCAGGGAATTGATCTCTTCGGTTACCTGGACAGCCAATTCGCGAGTCGGGCAAACGACCAGACCCTGCAGTCCCCGTCCGGGGACCATTCGATTCAGCATGGGAATACCAAAAGCCGCGGTCTTGCCCGTGCCCGTCTGGGCCTGCCCCATTACATCATGACCTGCCAAAGCCGGCGGAATTGCTTTAATTTGAATGGGAGTAGGAATTTCGAATCCCTTGTTTTCGATCATCTGCAGCAAACGCGGTTTGAGTCCCATGTTTGCAAAAGTCTGAGAATACAAATCATTTCCTCCTTCATAAAGAAGCGCTCTAAACGTTGCCGCGTTGTTGTGGTTTGGTTACATCATATCGCAGGTAATGCCCTAATACATTTACCCTGTCTGGCCTTTCCCGCCGTCCCGTCAGTCAAGGCCCTTACTCAATTTTATTGCTGCGCCGCCAAATTTTCATCTTCTGTGCTTCTTTTACCAGATCGTCATGAAATTGAGGGTGGGCAATACTGATCAATTGTTCAGCCCGATGCCAGGTTGGTTTCCCTTTAAGCTTGACGATGCCGAATTCAGTGACAGCATAATCTATAAATGTGCGAGCTGTGGTGACAATGCTCCCGGAGGGCAACGTGGGTACGATGCGTGATTGGAGCTGACCATTTTTATCCCGGTAGGTGCTGGTCAGGCAGAGAAAACTCTTTCCTCCCCGTGAGAACCAGGAACCGTTGATGAAATCAATCTGACCACCAGTACCAGAAATCTGACGCGTACCCGAACTTTCAGAACAAGCCTGACTAAAAAGATCCATCATAACCGTATTGTTGATGGAAATAAAATTGTCATTGGTCGCTATCAGACGGGCATTGTTGGTGTATCTGCCACAATGGCTGGCCATGAGCGGATTGTTTTCCATAAAATCATACGTACTTCTGGAGCCGATGGAAAAAGTAAAAGCGATCTTGCAGCGGTCAGTCGTCTTGTAACGATTGGTCACTTTGCCGCTGGAAAACAAATTCACCATGGAATCAACAAACATTTCCGTATGAATTCCCAAATCCTGTAAATCAGAATCACATAACAAATCCCCCAAAAGATTGGGTAATGCCCCAATTCCCAGTTGCAGACAAGCCCGATCAGGAATCTCCGGCAACAACAGCCGGGCCATGGTTACATCGGCCGGAGAAGGCTCACGACTGGGGGGCAGTACCAATAATGGAGCATTGGCGCTCTCGATAATATGATCGACCATGGAGATATGCACGGCATCTTCTGAACCACCTGGCACCCGGGGCATGTTTTCATTCACTTCCAGAATGACTTTTTTGGCACCCAAACAAGACTCCAGGCTGTTAACATTGGACAAACCAAAGGAAAAATAACCGTGATGGTCCATGGGGCTTACCTTTTGCACATAGATATCATAGGGGAATAGATCGCTGCCGATGATGTCCTGCAGCTGGCCAAACTGACAGGGATGATAATACATCATGTCCTGATCATGCAACTGCCGATCAACGCCATCGAAAAACCAGCTGTTGTTGGTGAAGTGCTGACGGCTTGGATCAGAAAAAGCAGAGCTGTCAGGACCAATATTGTTGCCTCCGCATTGAGTGATCTGTACATTGAAAAGTTCCTCTTTGCGTTGGCTCAAAGCAATATCAAAATCTGTCGGCCGTCCGGCAAATACTGCGTAGAGGATTCTGTCATTGGAATTGACCAGCGAGGCAGCCTGCTCGGCAGTAATCAGTTTTTGCCGGTATTCTTGCAAGTATGTATTCGCCAAAATGAATACCCCCCTTTAATGTAAGCTTTGTAATATTAATATAATGAAGGTTGTTGTATCGAAAGCCATATTTATTTTACCTGCATTTTAGACATTTTACTATAGTAATAATCGGTTGAATCTGAGGCTGCCAACCTTTGCATACCAGAATATGGTGTTGCCGATCAGAACATAATTTGTATATTCGAGTATATAATTTTAGATACGCGGCACATTAAAATAGTAAGCCGGATGACAATAACAGTATTTTCTTATTATAACAATGGTTAAATCAATGAAAGCCTGTCTCTTAAATAAATTACCTCTCCAATGAAAGGAATTAATCGATAATGAAAATTGCTCTGCTTTCCCCGATTGCCTGGCAAACTCCACCTCTGCATTACGGTCCCTGGGAAAATATGGTCTCCCTGCTGGCGGAAGGATTACAGCAGGAAGGCATCAAAGTAAGCGTATTTGCCACCGGGGATTCAGCCTCCGCCAACCTGGAATGGGTCTGCCCTCATGCCTATGAAGAAGATCGTAGTTTGGATCCAAAAGTCTGGGAGTGTTTGCATATCGCCCATCTATTTGAGCAAGCCGATCGCTTTGATCTTATCCACAATCACTATGACTTTTTGCCCTTAACCTACAGCCGCTTAATAAGTACCCCGGTGCTCACCACCATTCATGGTTTTTCTTCGCCGCAAATTCTCCCGGTCTATAAAAAATATAATACTTCTGCGGATTATGTATCGATCAGTTACGCCGATCGTCATCCCGATCTACATTATACCGCCAATATCTATCACGGTCTGGATCTTGAGCAATTTCGTTTTGAGAAGCAATCTGGCGAGTATTTGCTGTACTTCGGGCGTATCCATCCAGACAAAGGAACGGCGGAAGCAATCGATATCGCGCGAAAAAGCAGGCTGCCTCTGATTTTAGCCGGTATCATTCAAGATCAAAAATATTTCCTCACGCAGGTGGCGCCCGCTCTGGATGAGGCTAATATCCGCTATGTCGGCCCGGTGGGCCCAAAATATAGGAATGAACTGCTGGGCGGGGCATTGGCTTTGCTGCATCCCATTCATTTTGCTGAACCTTTTGGCTTAAGTGTCATCGAAGCCCAAGCCTGTGGAACTCCGATCATCGCCTTTAATAAAGGTTCCATGCCGGAGGTGATTGTGGACGGCGTAACCGGTTACCTGGTCAACGATACTGCTTCTGCAGTAATAAAAATAAAGGAAATCAGCAACTTAAATCGCCTTGATTGTCGCCTTTGGGTCGAAGAGAGATTCAGCCGTCAGCGCATGGTGGCCGATTATCTGGATGTATATGAACAAATCCTGAACGCTGCTGCCCCCAGCTTGCTCAGTTAATCCTCATCCTCTTTATAAAAAGCGAACCAAACATCTCCCCACCGGATTGAAGAGTACCACCAAATCAAGTCGATTACCAGGAAAGAACCGTAATTATTTAAAAAAGCACCCAAATTTACGATGATGAAGCGATCATTTCGCCGAAAAAACCTTGCCGGGGTACGCCACGCATAAAAAAATGCCTCTCCACCCTGGTAGATGGAGAGGCATTTTATAACTACTTTATTTATCGTCACCGACCGGAATTCTCATGCCGTAGAATGAACGCCATACGAAGAATAAGGCGATCAGCAAGAATACTGCGCCCACATAAGGAGCCACATTCCTAAATGTTTCGGAGATCGCAATTTCCATTGCCAGCAATCCAAACAAAGTGGTGAACTTGATGATCGGATTCAAGGCTACGGAAGAAGTGTCTTTGAAGGGGTCACCTACAGTGTCACCCACAACGGTTGCTTCATGCAACATCGTGCCTTTTTCCTTGAGGTCAACTTCCACGACTTTCTTGGCATTATCCCAACAACCGCCGGCATTGGCCATAAACACAGCCTGGAATAAACCCACAACAGCAATGGAAATCAAGTAAGCCACAAAGAAGGCTACCGGTTCATTGTTGCCGTTGCTGGGGGCAGACAAACAGGCAAAGGCCAAGGCAAAAGAGAAGATGGCAATAAAGATGTTAAACATTCCCGATTGCGCATACTGGGTACAAATCTGTACCACTTCTTTGGATTTTTCTGTGTTGGCTTTAACGTCAGCCGCCTCTTCAAGGTTGATATTTTTCTTGATATAGGCAACTGCACGGTAGGCCCCGGTGGTAACTGCCTGGGTTGAAGCCCCGGTAAACCAGAAGATGACTGAACCTCCACACAGGAATCCTAAAATGGTGTAAGGATTGAGCAGGGTAAGAATAGTGGCCGGATCAACACCCAGTACATTTTTGATAACCAGAATCAGCGAGAATATCATGGTGGTGGCACCTACCACAGCGGTTCCGATCAACACCGGTTTGGCCGTTGCTTTGAAGGTATTGCCGGCGCCGTCATTGGCTTCCAGGTAATATTTTCCCATATCAAAATCGGGTTTAAAGCCAAAATCCTTTTCAATGTTCTTGGCTACATTAGGAACTTCTTCGATCAAAGATAACTCATAAATTGACTGGGCATTGTCGGTAACCGGTCCATAACTGTCAACAGCAATGGTAACCGGGCCCATGCCCAGCATGCCGAAAGCTACCAGACCAAACGCAAAAATGGAAGAATAACTCATGATCTCGGCCGGGATGGGTTGACTGGCCAGATAGGCACCAAACATGATCGCCACAAACACCATGCCAATCCAGAACGCACTGAAATTACCCGCTACCAGACCAGACAGAATATTGAGGGACGGGCCGCCTTCACGCGAAGCTTTGACAACTTCCGCGACATGCTTGGATTTGGGGCTGGTAAATACTTTTACAAATTCGGGGATCAGCGCTGCTGCCAGGGTACCTAAACTAATTATGGCGGCAAGTACTACCCACAAAGGTGTCAAAGCAGTTGCTTCGGCCGCTCCAGGCCCCACCAGATAATATGTGACTCCGAACGTTACGATAATTGAAATGACGGAAGTAATCCAAACCAAACTGGTAAGCGGTGCTTCAAAGTCAAAGTCATCTGCACTTCCATATTTGACCTGGCTATATGCACGGTTGATATAAAAAGAAAGTACGGAGGTAATAACCATTAATACACGAATCGTAAAGATCCAGGCCAAAAGTGTTGTTTGCAGCGCAGGGGCAACGGCTAGAACAATAAAGGTTACCATCGCAACACCTGTAACGCCATATGTTTCAAAACCGTCCGCAGTCGGACCTACGCTGTCGCCGGCATTGTCACCGGTACAGTCAGCAATAACACCAGGGTTGCGGGGATCGTCCTCTTTGATACCGAAAACGATCTTCATCAGGTCAGCACCGATATCAGCGATCTTGGTGAATATACCACCAGCGATACGCAGAGCACTGGCACCCAAAGATTCACCAATGGCAAAACCGATAAAGCTGGCACCAGCCAGTTCGCGCGGAACGTAAAGCAGAATGATAAGCATCATAATTAACTCAACACATACCAGTAAAACACCAATGCTCATTCCTGCATCCAAGGCAATGTTCAAAAGCTTAAGCGGTTTTCTTTCCAGGGAAGTAAAAGCAACCCGGCTGTTGGCCAGCGTATTCATGCGGATACCGTACCAGGCTACACTGTAGGAACCGAGGATACCAATAATGGTCCACATCAGGATGAATAAAACATTCCCAATCTCCATTTGGTTAAGAAATCCGAAATAAAAGGCTATACATACACCGATGAAAACAAATAATATCGCCAGGAATTTGCCCTGTTGGATCAGATACGTTTTACAGGTTTCATAAATGGTTTGAGCAACATCAAGCATTACCTGATGGGCTTGTAGTTTTTTAACCTTTTGGAATTGATAGAAACCAAAAATCATACCCAAAACACAAACCGCTATTCCGGCAACCAGAATGCTGTTCTGGGACGCGCTTAATTCAGGAATAATCAGGTCAGCTTCGCTGGCCAAAGCCATTGCTGGGGTTAATAGCAAGATAACCAAACTGCTTAAAATAGTCATCCAGGTTTTCTTCACTGTTTCCAATTTCATGTCTTTGATCACTTCTCTCCTTAGTAGTATTACATTAGTTTTACTGCGAAACGTACTACAGCATAAATTTCCAGGTCCGATACTGCAGATAGCAATCGTCCGGAATCATGGGATCAGAGGTATTGCCAAACAAGTCATTTCTCCTGGCTCAATCCACCTGCCGTTATATAACGGCCAAAGCCAGGGTCAAGACAAAAAACAGGGCAGACAGGTAGGCAGTTATTTTTGCAAACAACTCATCCACGCCTTTCTTTTTGCCGAATATAGCCTCTCCGCCACCCGCAATACTTCCTGACAAACCCGCGCTTTTGCCAGATTGTAACAGAACTGTGGCAATCAAACCAAGTGCGCATAAAGTCTGAAGTATTAGGACAATGATTTTCAGCACTATTCAACCTCCTTTCTTTATCCTTCCCGAATGCTGCAGTACATTTTACCACAAACACAGAATTTATTACAAGGTTCATCAACTAGTTGTTCAGGTTATAAAATACTTTACGCCCGTTAAATCTTGCAAACTCATCCAATTCCTCTTCAATCCGCAAGAGTTGATTGTATTTGGCCGCCCGGTCAGTCCGTGCCGGAGCACCGGTTTTAATCTGTCCTGCATTGACGGCAACCGCGACATCAGCCATGGTAGAATCTTCCGTTTCTCCCGAGCGGTGGGATATGACCGTCGTATAGCCTCTGCGTCTCGCCATTTCAATCGTATCCAGGGTTTCGGTCAGTGTCCCGATCTGGTTCAATTTGATCAGAATACTGTTACAGACTCCTTTTTCGAATCCCATGGCTAGCCTTTTGGTATTGGTCACAAAAAGGTCGTCACCAATCAGCTGGATTTTTCTTCCCAACCTGTCTGTCATGATTTTCCATCCATCCCAATCATCTTCCGCCAGTCCGTCTTCAATGGAAATGATCGGATATCGATTGACCAGTCCCTCATAAAAATCCACCATTTCTTCAGAACTCAGGCTTTTTTGATTGAGGGTATAGCGACCGTCATTAAAGAATTCACTGGCAGCCGGGTCAAGCGCGATAAAAACATCCTGTCCGGCGACATAACCAGCCTGATTGATTGCCTCTAGAATGACTTCGATGGCAGCCTCATTGGAAGCTAAATTGGGAGCAAAACCTCCTTCATCACCAACTGATGTGGCCAGTCCTTTGCTGCCCAATACCTTTTTTAAGCTATGATAGATTTCAACTCCCATGCGCAAAGCTTCAGCAAAAGTAGGAGCACCACAGGGAACGACCATAAATTCCTGAATATCTACATTATTATCCGCATGTTTTCCGCCATTCAGAATGTTCATCATCGGTACCGGGATCTCCCTGGCATTGGTACCGCCGATATACTGGTACAAGGGCAGGCCCAGGTATTCAGCCGCGGCCCGGGCTGCCGCCAGAGATACACCCAGCATGGCATTGGCGCCCAGTTTACTCTTATTGGGTGTACCATCCAGCTCAATCATCAAAGTATCGATGTCAATTTGGTGGGTTACGTCCATCCCAATCAACTCCGGAGCGATAATTTCATTCACGTTTTCCACTGCTTTTAATACCCCTTTGCCGCCATAGCGTTTGGGGTCTCCATCCCTTAATTCCACTGCTTCATGGGCACCTGTTGAAGCACCTGATGGAACGATAGCTCTGCCCATGGTCCCGTCTTCGAGAATAACTTCTACTTCGACCGTTGGATTGGCACGGGAATCCAGCACCTCACGTGCATAAACATCAACGATAATACTCATTTTTATCTCCCTTCCATATATTTGTCTGGACTCACTTGGTTTATTCCATACTCAGCAAGGTATTACCGGTCATTTCATCCGGGGCGGGCAAGCCCAGCAAACCCAGCATGGTTGGAGCTACATCACGCAGAGAACCTTCTCGCAGTGTTTTTCCCTGATGCCGGTCATCAACCAGTATAAATGGTACCTTGTTGGTGGTATGCGCCGTAAA
>Ga0116152_10001495_pt1 | contig 19195 bp, 14 predicted proteins | sample AD_UKC119_MetaG_FD_89894 | JGI IMG/M metagenome (GOLD analysis project Ga0116152, IMG submission 89894) | Active sludge microbial communities of municipal wastewater-treating anaerobic digesters from Hong Kong - AD_UKC119_MetaG | ecosystem: Engineered > Bioreactor > Anaerobic > Digestate...
CCGGGCGCACAGTCCATTGCTCGCGCGAGCTCGTGAAATTATCGGCGAAGGCAGGCTGGGTACGTTGGTATCAGTGATGGGTAGTGCTCAATTCTGCAAGCCGGCGGCCTATTTCGAAGCGGGACCATGGCGAACTCGACGAGGAGGCGGGCCAATCCTGATCAATCTTATCCATGAGATTGGCAACCTTCGCACCCTGTGCGGCGAGATTGTGGCAGTTCAGGCGTTTTCCTCGTCAGCGATTAGGCGGTTCGAGGTTGAGGACACCGTTGCAATCAATCTTCGTTTCGCAAATGGCGTGCTCGGTAACTTCATGCTTTCGGACACGGCAGCATGTGCGCGAAGCTGGGAACAGACATCCAGGGAGAACCCGAGTTATCCAACATATGAAGACGAGGACTGCTATGTCATCGCAGGCACTCGCGGTTACCTTTCCGTCCCTACATTTCGTATCAAGCTTCATGCGGAGGGTGTTGAGCCCTCTTGGTGGACACCGCTCGAGCAATCCACATTGGAGGTTGAGCGAAAAGAGCCATTGAGCTGTCAGCTCGCACATTTCGTCGAGGTGATTCGCGGCGAAGCTGAACCACTGGTTTCCGCTGCCGACGGCTTGCGGAACCTGCAGATCACCGAAGCAATTGCACGATCTTCCGTGGAAGGTCGCGTGATAGAGGTTTGAGGTCAGGTCGTGGCGAAAGTCCTTCTGGCAGACACCAATTTTTCTTCGCAGCCCATCTACCGAGCCCTGTTGGAGCTGGGGCATGAGGTGCATGTCGTTGGCGCAAACCCGGCTGATTGCCTGGCCAAGGTTTGCAAGAACTACTGGAAGCAAGACTACTCGGACGTCACTGCGCTGGAGGACTTGATCCGTTCGCAGAATTTTGAATTCCTGGTGCCTGGCTGCACCGACAAGTCGTATGAGTCTTGCCTGCTCGCTGGGAAGGGACGCTTTCCAGGTTTTGACAGCCAAGAGGCAGCGTCATCCATTGGCCACAAGGCGCGATTCCGGGAGTTAGCGGAAAGAACAGGGCTCTCAGTTCCCAAACGTTATCTTGATAAGGAGTCCGATCTTCTAGGTACCGTCATTGTAAAGCCGGTCGACTCGTTCAGTGGAAAGGGCATTTCTGTGCTCCACTCACCCGGCTTTGCAACGTTAGAGCAGGCCCGGCGTTTGGCGCAGCAGGCGTCACCATCGGGTGATTGCCTTGTAGAGGAGTTTGTTGAAGGACAGCTTTACAGCTACTCCGCGTTCTTGGCCCGGCAGAAGGTTGTCAACAGTTTCCTCGTTCAGGAGGACTGCACGGCAAATCCCTTTGTCGTCGATACCAGTCGAGTGCTTGCGAACGAGGATCACAAGCATCTCCTGGACGCGTTGCAGGAAAACGTTGAAACGATCGCGTTACATCTTGGATTGGCAGACGGGCTGCTGCACACGCAGTTCATCAGTAACGGCGAACAGCATTGGTTGATCGAACTCACCAGACGCTGCCCGGGTGACCTCTATAGCCAGTTAATCGAGCTCTCGACCGGGGTTCCGTATGCCCATCAATATGCATCAGCGTTTCTTGGCGTACGGGAGGTAGTGCCGCAAGGGACTGCCTTGCGAGCCGTGATGCGGCATACCATCTCTGTCCCTAGGGAGCAGTCATTCAATCATGTGACTTTCGACAGGCGACTGATGATCGAGCGTTACATACCGCTATGTCTGGTTGGAGATCAGTTGCAGGCGAGTCCAGCAAGCAGGGTCGCAGTGGTGTTTTGTCGCGAAGACTGCCAGGAAAAGCTGGACATTATTTATCGCGCCGCGTTGAGTCGAGAACTCTATCGAGCGGTTGGGTAGTGTTTGATCCGTGACACCTGCAAGTTGGACGCAAGAGTCAGGGTTTGAAAAGCAGGATCGTTAAGGGGTAGGACCCGCCATCGTCATCTTGTGAATCGCGCTACTTTGAATTGAGGGTGAAAGGTGGGTAAACGTCGCGCGCTGTTCGCCACATTCTGGAGTGGAAGCGACCTGCTCGCCCGCCAGGGAATCCAGTTCGCTGCACGACTTCTGCTGGCTCGCTTGCTTGTGCCAGAAGACTTCGGCCTGGTCGCTGTCTTGGCACTTTTTGTTGGGATTGGCTCGGCCTTGGCGGACGGAGGATTGGCGGTGGCCTTGATCCAGCGTCGGGATGCGGTGCATCGGGACGAATCAACGGTGTTCTGGACGAATCTTGCGCTCGGCCTCTCGCTGACCATTGCCCTTGTGCTTGTTGCGCCACTGATTGCGACGTATCTAGACCAGCCGAGGCTGATGCCATTGGCTCAGATCAGTGCTTTGGCGATCACTTTCAGTTCATTGGGTTCTGTCCACGTCGCGTTGTTGTCAAAGCGGATCGACTTCCGCACTCAGGCCCTCGCAGGTGGGGTGGCGGCGCTTCTTTCATCTGCTATCGCGCTGACTCTCGCTTTGACTGGATTTGGTGTTTGGGCACTGGTCTGGCAAGTTGTGTTGATGAGCGCAGTGCAGTCCGCCATGTTGTGGCGGCTGCATCCGTGGCGGCCGGCGACGGTGTTCCAGATCGGCTCGCTTCGTCGATTGGGGAGTTTCAGCGTTTACCACCTTGGGTCGACTTTGCTCGAGGCCTTCTATGTACGCTTGTATGCGCTGCTGTTGGGACGCGGCTTCGGTGCGATGACGGTGGGCTATTACAGCAATGCTGATGCCATACGCAGTCTGCCGTCGAGCTTCATTGGTGGTTTGGTAGGACGAGTCGCGCTGCCGATGTTTTCTGCCGAGGCAGCAGACCCTTTGAGGTTGCGGCGTGGCCTGCAGCTGTCCTTGCGTGTGTCCATGCTTTTGAATGCGCCCCTCATGCTCGGTGGGGTTGCGCTGTCTGATCCGCTGGTGGAAGTCCTGCTTGGGCGGCAATGGAGTCCCGCTTCACCGCTTGTCCAGATTCTTTGTCTGGCGGGGGTGTTTTTTCCTCTTCACCTGCTGAATCTTCAGGCCTTGATGGCGAGGGGGTACGCGAATCTCATGTTCCGACTTGAGATGGCGAAGAAACTTGTCGGCATTGCGTTGCTCTTCGCCGGCATTCCTTTCGGCGCCACGGGTGTGGCTTGGAGTCAGGTGGCGTTTTCGCTGGTCGCCGTGATCATCAACGTGCATTACACTCGGCAGTTTCTGCGTTACGGGATGAAGGAGCAGCTGTGGGACTGTGCTGCACCGGTTTTTGCCTCTAGCGTTGCGGCAGTGGTTGCTTTCCTGGTCAACACGCAATGGGCGACGCCCGCGCTGTTCCGTCTGTTGTCTCTATCAGCCCTTGGCGCAATAGTCTACGTGTCGTTGCTGTTGTTGATGCGCGCAAAGGTAGTCGGCGAGGCAGTAGCACTTTGGTCAGGCCGGTGAGCTGGGTGTCGGCAGGCATGTGCCAGAAACATGAGAGGTGAAGGTCGCTTGGGTACGACAGAATCATCCAGCTCTGATCGGGTGATCGCTCCGGTCGTCAGTGTGATGATCATGGTTTACAACCATGAGAGATATCTTGCGGAAGCAATTTCCAGCGTGCTCGAGCAAGATGTCGATTTCCCAATGGAAGTTCTCATTGGTGAGGACTGTTCTTCCGACCAATCCCGGCAGATCGCGCTCGATTTTGAACGCCGCTACCCATCTGTCGTACGGTTGATCACCAGCGAGGAGAACGTCGGGGCGTTCCAGAACTACCGGCGACTGCTCTCAGCGGCACGAGGCGAATTTGTAGCCCATCTGGACGGTGATGATTACTGGCTGCCGGGAAAGCTCCGGCAACAGGTTGAAGCGCTTCGTTTACTACCTACCTTTTCGGCCGTTTATGCCAATGCGAAGGTGGTAAATCGCTGTGGCAACGATATTGGCCGTTTCAATGATGTTGGAGATGCCGAACTGAGTCTGTCGGATATGCTTCAGGCAGGAAACTTTCTTCACACCAGCTCCATGCTTTTTCGAGGGTCGTTAAAAGGGGCTATCTTGTCCTTAGGTGACGAGTTTATCGACTTCCGTCTGCACCTCGAACTGGCTAAGTATGGAAGCTTGCGGCAGTTGTCGGCTTTCTTGTCGGCCTACCGCGTCAATACGGAAAGTTCGATGGTGGCGAATGACAATACCAAAGTAAGAGAGCTCTACTGGCAGGCAGTATTGAGCGTCGATCGTTCGAAGGTGACGGATAGAGAATATTGCCTGGGTATTGCTGATTTTCTGCGACGTGTGTTGTTTCGGTCGATCGCAGTCAGGAACTTCAAGCTTTTCGCGGGATGGTGGAAGCGTGCATCAGAGGATTTGCCTTGCGATTCCTGGCGGTTGGCCTGGTTCCTTGTCACGCGTTCGTTGCGAGTCGGAGGCCTGCTCGTTATCGACCGGCTGAGGTCTTGGCCTCGACATGCTGGTAGAACGGACAGGGTGCTCTACCACCGTTAATCGAGGTGCTAGTGAGGAATCCTTTAAAACTCTTCAAGTATGGTGTCGCTGGCTGGTTTCCGGGTGGTGCTCGCTTCTGTGTGCTCTGTGGGCACCGGGTCTGGCGCTTCATGCCATATCGCGGTGGTTCAAGACATTCGCCGCCATTGATGGCTGCCCTCGAGTCAATTGGCAGCGATGTAGACAACTTTGAGTGTCCGCGCTGCGGATCGCATGATCGTGAACGGCATCTGTACCTTTACATGGAGGCGGCGGGGATTCTCGAATGCTTGAGCAGCATGCGCGTACTTCATTTCGCGCCGGAGAATCACCTCTCGCGCATCATCGAACAGGCGAATCCGATGGAGTACATTCGTTGTGACCTACAGCCGACGGCACCGGAGATTGAACGGATCAACATTGAGCGTATGCCGTTTCAAGACCAGTCCTTCGACTTGGTGATCGCCAACCACGTGTTGGAACATGTGTCCGACGACATCTTGGCGACGCGGGAAGTTCATCGAGTGTTGGCCGCAGGCGGCCTGGCTGTTCTCCAAACGCCGTACAGTCCGGTGTTGCACGTAACCTGGTCCGATGCCGGTATTGCCAGCGATCAAGCCCGGCTTCAGGCATTCGGGCAGGAAGATCATGTCCGCTTGTTCGGTAGAGACATCTTTGATCGGTTCTCCGAATCAGGCCTGATGGCGGAAGCGCATGATCATTGCGATCTTTTGGCGGAGGTTGATGCCAGGCGGCTCGGAGTCAATCCGCGCGAGCCATTCTTCCTGTTCCGGCGTGATACCTGATCGGGCACCTAGTCGTGCAGGTGTGGCGCGCCGTGGCGAAGCAGGAGCTGTACTTTTCGCGGGATTGGCCGGAATCCCCGCAGGTATTCCCGCAAACCAATGCGGCGAAGCGACTGGACGTGGCGACGGACATCTCGAACCAAGTGTCGCTTACTCCAGCACTCGCGCAGTGCCATGCCATAGATATCCCGCCACGGTCGGAGTGATCGCATCCACACGCACAAGGCGAGCCCTTCCAGGGCAATCACCGTGATGTGCAGAATCGTCCACGGCACGACCCACCACCCAGGCGTGCAGCAGAGCAGGACACATAGACGGTTGCGTTCACTCAGACCACGGCGCCGATACGTAGTCCGAATCCTGTCACCGATTCTATTGCCGCCAAAACTGTGGCCCTGGCGGTGGCGATAGCCGCTGGCCGGTACAACCATCACAGGAAAACCGGCAAGCCTCGCTGCAAGACAAAGGAAGATATCTTCTCCTATGGACTCCAGCCATGGCGGGAAGCCGCCGATCTGTTCCCAGAGTGATTTTGGAGTCCATAGGCAAGCCCCAATAACGTACGCGACGGAGTGGTAGTCGCGGGATCGGTTGGGTACCGCGTTCAAGAATGGGTCCAGAAAGCTGCCGCGATCAACCAGTTCCTCGGACTCCCAGTCATACTGGGGGAGTGTGAGGATTCCCTTTCCATCTTCTTTCGTGGCGAATTCGACTAGCGATGAGATGGCGTCGGAAAACAGCGCAGCATCATTGTTCAGCAGCAGTATGAACTCGCCCTTCGCGGTTGCCACCATGCGATTGTTTGCGATGCAGAACCCGACATTCTCATGGCTCGTTATGAGCTTCACCTGTGGGTACTTTTCGCGAATCAGGTCGACAGATGTGTCGGTTGAGGCATCGTCATGGATGATGATTTCCATGTCTATTGCCCCCGCCTGGTTGAGCAAGGAGTCAACGCAATCAGCCAAGATCATCTCGCCGTTGTAGTTCGCTATGCATACCGTAACGAGCGGGCTTCCTTTCCTTCTTTCTGTGCTTTTTGGCATCGGTTGGTCGAGGGTGCTTGTGTCGTCAAGAAGTGATTGCGGGGTGCTCTTCGAAATCAGTTGTACGCGCATGCCCTAACGGCGGTTGGTTATTCTCGATGCCTCATGTACAAACGGGGTGCGTCGCGCAATTCTGCGCCTTGACGTTCCCGGGGGCTGCGGTCGCTCCTATGCAGTCCGATTATGGAGTACGTTAGCGTTATTTGGGGCAAGTGGGGACGCTGTGGCTAGACAAGTTTCAGGCTCTATTTCTGGGCCGCGCTTGACGACTTCTCGGGTTGGTATGTATGAACCTTTGCGTTCACTTCTGATAGTGGGTGCCGTGCTGTTTTTGACGGCAGTCGTCTATTGGCCTGGGTTGTCGGGTGGATTCATTTTCGATGACTTCCCATTCATTGTGGAAAATCCCGCGATCAGAGACTTGAGTGGAAGTACTGAGGCTTGGCTGCGCGCAATATTCGGCTTCCCGGTGGAGCATCAGGGGCGTTGGCTCGGGATGTTGTCGTTTGCGGTCAATGCTTGGCTGCATGGCTTTCAGCCCTTCGGATTCAAGGCGCTGAACTTACTGATCCATCTGGTCAATGGTTTGCTGGTTTGGGTCCTGGTTAGGCGTCTGCTTCGATTACTCCACCAGACGGTCGATCTGCCATCGTTGGCGAGTGAGCAAGAAGAAGCATGGGTGCCGATCTTGGTCGCTTCATTGTGGTTGGTGCTGCCAATCAACCTTACCGCAGTGCTTTACGTCGTTCAGCGCCTCGAATCGCTTTCCAACTTGTTTGTGCTCGCGGGTATCGCCACGTATCTAGGTTGGAGAATGCGCTTCTTGAGCGGCGGAGCGGGCATGTCGAGGGGGGCGGGAATTGTTGTCTTCTTTTCGCTGCTCGGAGGGCTGGTCAAGGAATCGGCATTGCTGCTCCCGTTGTACACGGCAATAATCGAATTGGTTCTGCTCCGCCAGGCAGGTCAGCGTGAGTACAGGTCGCGGATACTTCGACTTTACTGCCTGATCCTTGGCGTTCCGTTGGTGGTCGGCGGTGTATGGTTCTTGGGGTGGTCTGGCGGGAGCAACAGCTATCCGAGGCACTTTTCAACCTATGAGCGCGTACTGACAGAGTCCCGGGTCCTCTTTATGTATATGGAGTGGACTTTGTTGCCGCTGCTCTCGAAGCTAGCTCTTTTTCATGATGACATCACTTTGTCAAAGTCGATGTTCTCACCATGGACGACCTGTGTTGCAATCGCTGGTCATGCTCTTCTTATCGGGGTGGCACTTTTTTCTACCAGACGATTGCCACTATTCAGCTTGGGGGTTCTGCTCTTTTATTCAGGCCACATCATGACGGGAACAGTTGTTCCGTTGGAAATTGTTTTCGAACACAGGAACTACTTTCCGAGTATCGGCCTCCTTTTGGCAACGTCCGCGCTGCTCTCCGAGCTTCTTCAGCGGCTGAATGCACTGCGCCTGGCGACCGTCCTTGTGCCCATGCTCTTCACATACTATGCCGGCATAACCTTCATGCGATCATCGGAATGGGGTGATCCACTCTTGCAGGCATCTGCCGAAGTGGCCAGGCAGCCGGAATCCGAACGTGCGATCAACGTGTTTTCCTATGAACTGCTTCGCCTTTCTGGAGGCAAGGAAGATTCTCCGTACTATCGTGAGGCGATGGAAGGATTCCGACGCTGCGCGATGATCCAAGGTGCGACTATCACTTGCGATGCCGCCCTCATCCTGGAGGGGGCAGCCAGCAATGATGCTGACAGTCAGCTGATATGGCAGCAGATCATTTCCAAGCTCGAGCTTGGCACGGCTAGGTACAGCGATATGTATGCACTCTCCAGACTGGTCGACTGCTTCGCTGCTGGAAACTGCGTTATGGGATCAGCAAGTTTGGGGCAGGCATTGGCAGTAGTTCGCCGGCTAACCCCTTCAAATCAACTAATGCTGATTACCTCGGCTCGTTTTTCGTACTTTATAGATCATGATGACGTAGCAGCGGAGCAGTTTATTCTTGAGGCCATCCATAGGAATCCCGATGATCCGCGGCCACTTTTATGGCTCGCTACGCTTCGCGTTCTGGAGGGGCGATTGCATGAGGCAGCTGCCGCCTTGGACCGTGCCGAGAATCTTCGTGCAGCATTTCTTCTGGAGTCTGAGATTCAGTCGCTGAAGAAAGAAATCGCGGTGCTGCGAAAGAATCGATTGGAGGCTCGTTAGATGAAGAGGGAGAACTGGCGCCTGCTTGTAATCCAGATTCCGAGCTACAACGAAGCAGGTACGTTGCCGGAAACGCTATCGGATCTTCCAAGCAAGTTGGAAGGATTCGATGCAGTTGAATGGCTGATAGTTGATGATGGGTCCAGTGATGACACTATGGCGGTGGCAAAGGCCTGTGGTGCTCATCACGTGATCCGACACCCTGTTAATCGCGGCCTTTCAGCAGCATTCATGACAGGCATGGAAACCGCGCTTTCCTTGGGTGCTAGCGTTATTGTCAATACTGACGCAGACAATCAGTACCATGCGAAGGATATTGCTCTGCTTGTTAAGCCGATTGTTGATGGTCAGGCGGACATGGTTATCGGCGCCAGACCAATTGCTACGACGGAGCACTTTTCCCTGCTCAAGAAATCGCTGCAAAGGATCGGTAGTTGGGTAGTACGGTTGGCGAGTGGCACGCGTGTTGCCGATGCGCCGTCAGGATTCCGAGCTTTCAGTCGCGAAGCGGCTTCTCGTCTCAATGTTTTCAACGATTACACCTACACGCTTGAGACCATTATCCAGGCAGGAAGGAGCAATTTTCGCGTTGTTTCGGTGCCTATCCGAACCAACCCCGACTTGAGGCCATCACGACTCGTCAAGAGCGTTCCTCGCTACGTTTGGCGTTCGGGGCTGACCATCATTCGTATTTTTGCTACCTACCGTCCAATGCTTCTCTTTGTGCTTGTTTCGTTAGCTTTCTTTGCGCTTAGCTTGGGAAGTGGAGGATGGTATCTGTATTGGAAACTTGCTGGCGAAGGTACCGGACACGTTCAATCCGCGATCCTCGCAATGGGTAGCGGCGTCATCGCGTTTCTGATGTTGATGCTTGGTTTCTTAGCGGATCTTGTTGGCGTCAATCGCCGTTTGCTGGAGCGAATCGAGTTTCGACTCAAAGGGGTCGAGCGGACAAGGGAAGGTGAGGCTTGGAAGGACTCCCCCTAGTAATTGGCCGTGCCATCTCGGTGCAGCCGGAGGGGGAGTATTGAGTTTGTCCTTGTAAGAAGATTTCACTTGGCAGAGGTATGCGTCATGGGGCGTGATTTGACCGCGAGGTGGCTGTGAAGCTTGCGCCGGACTTGCGTCGCCTGCTGGGCTTTCTGGGTGGAGTGTTATCGCTGGTGGGTATGGCGTACGTTGTTGGGCGGTTGGTCTCAAACTGCCCGGGCGGTTGGCGTTGCCTTCTGACAACACAGCCATCATTACTGGTGATGGTGTTTGGAATCCTCGCCATTTCTGTGATTCTCGTTGGCCTTGCTTGGTCACTACTGGTTTGGTGTTTTCAGCAAGCAGGCAACGCGATTGACGCAGATGTCCTCAGCTCACATTTGATTGCCCAGATTGGTAAGTACCTACCTGGCAATGTGTTTCACTTTGTCATGCGTCATGGAAATACACGGGTAGTTGGTGCCACGAATCAAGCGCTGGTGTCAGCCCTCGTTTTGGAAATTTTTCTTCAAGTACTCATTGCTATCACACTGGCTGCTCCATTGCTCGAGCGTGCGTTGATGACGATGGCTGATGATGATGTTCGATTGTTCCTAGCACTGTGTCCCGCCGCGATCATTGCTGTGGTCATGTTGTGGCGTTCAGTTGCTCGGCAGGGCAATGTTTGGAGGAGAGTGTCCGCCATTCTGGGGGCGATAGTTTTCCTGTTGCCCTTCTATCTCGGCGGTGGTTTGGGACTCTGGTTGTTAGTTGGAGGCGACAACATCGGAATTTCGCTTATTGATGCGATAGCCTGCTTCTCAATTTCTTGGTTGATCGGCTTTCTTGTTCCGGGGTCACCAGGTGGCATTGGGGTCCGAGAGGCGACTTTGACGCTGACCTTGCCGTGGGTGGCGGATGTCGACGTGACTCACGTTGCGGGTGTTGTGCTGTCGTTGCGGTTTGCGAGCATATTTGCGGATCTTGCTGGTTGGCTGGTTGGTAGCGCATTGCGCCGAATTCGAAATGGTCGATCACTCTCAGCTATGTAAATGCAGCTGTGGCGTTGAGATAGCTTCGGATCGCCCACAAGCGAAGGCCATGATCTCTTTGCCCTTTCCTGTGCTCAGCGAGCAGTGTGCGCACAAACTGTTGATTCAATCTCGCGTCAGGTGAGGCTGCCTTTCTGTCGAGCTCATTGCCGAGGCGGCCGCGAAACCACTCACCAACAGGAGCAGCAAATCCTTGTTTTCGACGAATCAATGTTTCGTGTGAGAGGCTGCCAGAAAAGGCGCTACGCAGGATCTTCTTTCCGCCAAACAAATTCCCGAGCCAATTTGATGGCAACTGCAAGGTGAACTCAATTAGTTCGTGGCAGAGGAACGGCGATCTCACTTCAAGTGAGCTGGACATCGATGCACGGTCTACCTTTGCGAGAATGTCCTGCGAGAGATAGGTGACAAGGTCTTGGCACATCATTTGCCTCGCCTCGTCAGGGTCAACTGCCCAGTCCACTCTGGGTGGTTGATGGCCTCGTCCTGAAAGGTCTGTTCGAATTTTTTCGATTTGTTCGGTGGCAAAGAGAATGGGTGCAACGTATTGACCTGTCGATGGCCAGGACTGATCGGCACGAACGAATAGATGGGCACGCTTCAAGAGGCTCCCGCTGTGGTGGTGAAGCGGTTCTCCTATTCCATCCGCTGATCGTGCAACAGCTCTACGGATCGTATGCGGAAGCAGTCTGTACCAACGGAACAGGCGTTGAGCTCGATAGCGCTCATATCCGCAAAACAGTTCGTCGGCACCATCGCCACCTAGTGCAACCTTTACGGATTCCGATGCTACTTTGGATACTGCAGCGGTAGGCAGAATAGATGGGTCAGCAAATGGCTGTCCGACTTTCCGGAAAAGCATGTCATCAAGATCTTGCAGCATTGACTCTGTCACGCGGTGAGAGACATGGATGCTGCTGATACGGCTTGCCACGCGCTCCGCCTGCGCGGATTCATCGTAGCTGGAACTCTCAAACGCGGCGGAAAAGGTCCGCAAAGGGCGGGAAAGCTTTTTTGCAGCGATGGTGGATACAATCGAAGAATCGAGCCCGCCTGAAAGCAGTGTGCCAACTTCGACATCTGCGATCAGGCGGCGCTCCACCGAGCGCTCCAAAAGGCCTCTGAGTTGTGCTTCAGCATCCTCCATGCTGCCACTGAATGGCTTTGCCTCCGGGCTCCAGTAACGCTTGATCTCTAATCTATTGCCCGGTTGCCAAGAGAGGATATGGGCTGCCGGGACTTCCTGTATGCCGATAAATGCGGTGTAGCCAGGCATGGCGAAGCCATAGCGGAAGTAGTCAGCAGTGCTGTCTATGTCCTCGATCCATGCGTTGGTCGGAGTAATTCTTCTTAGCGCAGGTAGTTCTGAAGCACAGGACAGCTCATCCATTCCAGATTGGGCGAAGAAAAGAGGTTTTTCGCCCATCCTGTCGCGGCCGGCAAGCAGCATTCGGGTAGTTGCATCCCAGAAGGCGAAGGCCCACATACCATCAGCTCGGGAGAGAAATGCCGGACCTTCTACGCAAAGTCCCGCAAGGAGCACCTCTGTGTCGCTGTCGGAGCGGAATTGCCACCTGCTAGCCAGTGCTCGCCGGAGATCCTTATAGTTGTATATCTCACCATTGAAGACGAGGTGACGGGAGCCATGTCGCTCGGACATCGGCTGCGCACCGCCATTGATGTCGATAATGGACAGTCGTCTGTGTCCAAGAAGGGCGCCATTTGCACTGGCAATGCCTGCCCCATCTGGGCCTCTGTGGCGCAAAAGGCCAAGGCCTGCCTCAAAGTCTGTACGCGAAACATCGGTGTGCGCGTCAGGCGCTGCGCGAAACAAGAAGCCGCACATGATCAGAGGTGTCCAAAAATGATCTGATGGTATATGCCGGCGTAACGACTTGCGCATCGCTCCCACGACAGTCCGAGTGAGTCGATCCGATTACTGGCACCTTTCGACAACGACCTTCGCAGCATCTCATCTTTCATGATGGCTTCAATGTGAGTTGCTAGTTCGGCGAAGTCCCCGGGTGAAAACAGCAGCCCTTCGCGTTGATGCTGCACGAGCTCCTTGATGCCCGGAATGTTGGTTCCCAATATGGGTAGGCCGGCAGCCATGGCCTCCATGACGACGTTTGGTCGACCCTCGCTATCGCTGCAGATTGCCATGGCATGACAATCCGATAGCCAATCCAGGACTTCGTCCGGGTCTACTTGGCCAACCAAGTCTATCTGTGATGTGACACCAAGGGATTCCGCAAGGCTAACCAGTTGGTCACGCTCAGGACCGGCTCCAAGGATCGACAGTTTGATGGTTTCCCGCAGTTCAGTCGGGAGTAGTGCTACAGCCCGGATGGCGCAATCTACCCGTTTTCTGGCAACCAAGCTGCCGACAACGGCGATCTGGAATGTTTGTGGGGCATTGCCATCCGTCGAAGCTTCGGCGCTTCGGATTTCGACTCCGTTGGGAATCGTTTCTATCCGATGCTTGTATTTTGGGAATCTTTCAGAAATATCATGACTGATCGATTCGCTTACAGTCACCACACGCGTGCTCAAGGCAACACAGCAATGCATGATCCACTGTTGGACTCTGGACTGTGCTAGTCGATTGGCGTCTTCGCCTCGCACTGTCGTCACCAACGGTTTTCGCAGGACCCATGCCGCGATTCCCGCAATCACGCCAGTGGGTGCCCAGTTTGCGTGTAGCACGTGGGCAGTCCTTCCGTGCCTGAGACAGGCGATGAAAAAGCTTGTCACGAAGCTAGGCACGAATGCCCACTGCCATGGCGAACGGCGGAGTGTTACCGGAAGCCCACCAGGCTCGTGGGCAAGGCGTTGACACCGGCGGACTGCATAACGAAACGTGTGAATTGGAATGCCATTTCTATCTGGCTTGCTGCGCCTTATGGATGCTGGGGCGAGGACTTCGAGAGATATCTCTTTGTCGGTGACAAGCGCATCCGCCAGTCGTGCAACAAATATTCCGCTGACGCTGCCGTCGGATACTGGAAACGATGTGCTGACGAGTAGAACCTTCAATGCTCGGCCCCTTCTGCTTCAAGGGTCCTTATCATTGCGTCGGCACGATTGATGAAATCATTGGTATTGCTGTCTTGGGAGCTTGTTCGTCGTCTTAGCTCCAGCAGCCGTGTCTTGGCATCTTCCACACGGTGTGCGGCCAGCAGACTCGCAACCAAGCTTACGCCGACGTCGACCCCTGATCCCCCAGCGTCGAAGGCTGTTTCCAGTTGTTCCAAACCTTTGTCAGTAAGGTTCACATCGACAAAAAGATTCCCAGCGATCAATCTGAGTTGCTGGCGTGTCGTAACAGTTTCAGGTTGGTTGGATGCATTGATGAAAGTTTCGGCGAGTTGAGCTGCTGAAATTCGGAAGTTCTCTCCGCAGTTTGCTTGCTGGATTGAGCGGAATAACAGTTGGAACGCGGATGCCACATGCCTAGTGATGGTTGTCGTCGCGGATCGGTTCGCTCGAAGCCATTTCTCATGGGCGGGTGAGAGGCCTGCTTGGCAGGCCGTTGCAAGATACGCGATGGAGCCTACTTGTCGAGACTCTCTATTATCCACCGAGGCCAGCCGGTCCAGTTCATCAAGGGCGGCTTGATGGTTTCCGCTTTCCATGGCAATTGCCGACAAGGCCAGCGCAGCGCGGCTGGATTGCGGGTGTGCCATTCGACCAGAAATGGCCATTGCTTCCATGCTGGAAAAAACATATGCAAAACGGACGGTGATCACGCATTCCATCAAGAGCAGTCCGCCTAGAAGCAGCCAAGGAGTTAGGCCGCTCGAGGTTTTGCTGCGTGAGAGTGCCCAGGCGACAGCGTCCGAGGCAGCCAGAACGATGCCCGCCGATGGCAGGTAGTTTCGATGTGCGAAGTATATTTCGAGCGACAAGAAGCTTGATTCCATGCTGTGGCCGAGAAGGAAAAAAGCGACTCCGGCCGCTATGATGGGCCGTCGCCGGGACACGAACACGGTAGCGATAACCATCAAGCCCCAAAACAAGAGGGCAAGGGCGGTTGATAGTGGGTCGAATACCCCTCGTGAAATTTCATAGGCATCCGTGAAGGGGCTCACCGTGCGGTTGCTGGGCAAGAACACGCTAGTGGCGTAATCCAAGAGAACGCGTGGCTGCGTAAGCAGTCGTTCGGTCATGCTGAAGTCGCGTATGAGATAGCCGTTCAGGCCAAGCTTGGCTGGCTCCGTCAGTGCAATGCTGGTGACCGCGACCAATGGTATTCCGAGGAAAAGCGCGAAGAACAGCGCTGGCTCTGGCCGTCCGTGCGGAGCGCTCTGCCGCCATAGCCAGGCTACCGGGAGGCACAGTAGCGGCACCAGCAAGCCATTCTCCTTGGTCAACGCAGCGGCGAGCGTAAGCGCCGGAGTAAGAATGAAGACCAAAAATCGTCCGCGGTTGAGATGGCCTAGGCTGAATGCCCTGAGCCCTTCTGCAAAGCTGATGAGTGCCGTCAGTACAAAAGTCGCACACAGCAGCGCCATACGTTGAACGACATAGGCGACGGTGCTGACATGTATTGGAAGCAGCAGCCAAACCACGGCCACAACAAGCGGCAGGTGCTTCGATACGGGTTGGTGGCTGACACCCTGAAGTTTGCGGAGCAGTAACCACAGCAGGCCGCTGTTGAGCAGATGGATCAACCAGTTGACGGTCTTCAGCCAGAAGACGCTGTCACCGAAGATGGCGCCATTCAGGAGAAACGACGCCATCGCGATTGGTCTGCCGAGCGGCCCTGTGTGGTTGCCGAAGACCAGCGATGACGCCGGAATGCGCTGCTCCAGCCAGTCCTGAAGTGGCGAGAGGGTTGCCAGGTCATCAAGAAAAAGAGGGCCATGGAGGGAAGGCCAGTAACTGGCAAAGCACCCAAGTGCAACGCCCATGAACCCCATGAAAAATAAAAGACCCGCCGGAGCAGTGCTCCGGCGGGTCCGTAAAGCGGGTGCTGCGATTAGCGGCAAGTAGCCGGTGCGCAGAGGTTGCCCGAGGTACAGGTCCAGTCGACCGCAGCCACATTACCAGTGTTCGGCGCGGACGGCGTGAAGGTGTAGGTCGGTTCCGTAGCACAGCCCGTGTTGCGGGCAGTGACGGTAAAGCCGTTGCCGCTCAACGCTACGGTCGAAACGTACTTGGACTGACCGGCCGTTGCGGTGTAGACCGACGCCAGGGCGCTCGGGTAACGGTTGTTGCTGAGGCGGAACTCGGCGATGCCCAGCTTGACGGGAGCAGCGGCATACATAGCTTCGGACGCCTTGGCGCGAGCCAGATAGTCCTGGTAAGCCGGGATGGCGATAGCCATCAGGATGCCGAGGATGGCGATGACGATCATCAGTTCGATAAGGGTGAAGCCTTGCATCTTTTTCATGGTGGATCCCCATTTGGTGTGGATGTTACGTCTCACGCATTGGGCTGCCGGTTTCCCGGTCCTTGGGTCGCCGAACGACCGGCATGCGTGCAGGTCGACTAAAGCAGGGTTCATGCCAACCTGTCAAAGGCTTGGATATAATCCATTGAAATCAATCGGTTACTTTTGTGCTGCCTGTTGTCGTGTTTGCAAGAATTTGAAGCTATCGACCTCGGTCACAATTCTTTTCAATGCCCTTCCGTGGTCCCGCTGGAATGCGTCGATTTGTGACAGATTTTGTCACTGCAATTGTTGGTGACGCTGCCATACCGTCCGAATTTTGGCCCCTGCCTTAATCTGCCTGCCTATCCGTTGGCTGTGCTTCGCCTTGCCCCACGGCCAAGGGATTGGCGTCAGCAAAACCGATCCAAGCACCCGTATGCTTTTCAATCAGGGCGACAATGAATCGCTGTGGTGTCTTTGCAGGCAAATACAGGGTGCTATCCGGTGTGATGCTATTTTTTTCGAGTAGTGCAAGGACGTTTTTTCCACCCTCTACGTCAGCAGCAAGGAGCTCTTGCACTGGCAAACCGCGCCGAGCCATGTCGGACGACACCTTTGGATAGCTCACGTAGTAGCGGGGGCGTTGCTCAAGATCGGAACCGCCAGACAGGGATTCCTGCAGGAGCTCCAGGCGCGACTTCGCCTCGGTGGGGACTATCGCCCCGACCAGGCGTGCGCCGAACGAGGGGAGCGGCAGGTACTCTGTGTCCTTCGCCAGCTCCAGTTCCTTGGTCGGAATGTCGTTCGCGGTAATCACGGTGACGCGACCAGCGGCGGCAACGTAGTAGACGGGCCTAGCTTCCCACATTACATGCAGGCCGTAGCTCAGGGCAATTGCCTGCGCAAGCGCGATGAGTGTGAGATCAAAGCGTAGCCCGCGTTTCCCGGTTTTATAAACCACGAAAGTCAGCAGCGGGCCCGCCACGACGTCAACGCCTAGCAGGATAATCAGGAATTGCCGTAGCCCCGAGGCCTGAAAGAGTGGGGGCGGATACCAGATCAGGTATAGCGCAGTTACGACACAAGCCGCGATCAGCGCGCTGATCGCCAGGTGGGTAGTAGCAGCTTTCCAGCGGGTCATCGGCGGGTACCTGATGTTGCTTCGAATGATTCTCCAATTCTTCCTCGCAAAAATTGGATGTTCAAGTATGGCCGCGAGTCAGTTTGCGCCGACGTTCTGCATGTTTCGGATACGAGCAAGGCCGCTGCCAGCCTGTTGTTGTTCAAGTGGGGACGCCGTTTGCTTCGCGTTGGTAAGGACCTTGTTGTAGATCGACTGGGCCTCGGTCAAGTTGCCTGAGAGTTCCAGCGCCGTTGCCCAGAGTAATTGGTTTCGTGGCGAAGGGCTTAGGGTTGCGGCCGTCTCGGCTGCCTGTACACCTCCCGCACGATCACCGCTACCGTCAAGGGCCAGCGCCAGGTTGTACCAGGCCGTGGCATCTCTGGGGTTTATCCGAATTGAAGCCCTGCCATCCTCAATGGCAGCGTCAAGGTCCCCCTTGCGAAAGCCGATGAACGCCCGGATGCGCAGCATGTCGCCGGTCTGCCCTTGCTCTGCTTCCCAGTCTGCGAGAGCACTCCTGGCAAGCTCATCATCGTTCATGCTCGCGTAGCCTTGGGCAATGCGTTCCCAGTCCGTAGGAGGTGGTGGCTCACGGCTGACTACATTCGACGCAATGATCGACAGCAAAGACAAGGGTGCAGCCAGGAACATTGCCGATTTCCAAGCTCCAGCTCGCCAGCGCACCCAGGTTTCGCTCAAGGCGACGCCCGCCAAAGTGCACGAAACAGGCAGGAGGTGAAAACGAAAACGAGCTTCCGCGAAAAATACGATGAATGTGCCGATCACCACAATGACCGGGACGGTGATGGCAAGTGCTTCCGGTCGTTTTCGCAAAACCCACAGGCCAGCAAGTCCAAGCGCCGTCCAAAGCCCGCTGAGGTCCGGTAACCAGCGCAACACAATTGAGAACCGCCGTTCGTCCTTGATCGAGAGGTTGTTGGCTCTTTCGTTGTTGGCAAAAAGCTCCAAGGTCTTTCGAGTCATGTTCCGAACGACCAGCCATGGTTCGGTGAAGATGAAGTGAAGGCCTTCGTTTCTCCAGTATTTGTCCACCTGGCCTGGAAGCAAGGGGTGCCCTGTTCGTCGCTCCGCTTCGGCCTTGTATCCGTACCAGATCTCGCGAGGGTGTGGGTTGCTGACGAAGTCGGGTGAGAATTGACGGCTATTCGGGTTTTCGGAGTTGTAGAGTTGATGCAGAACGATGCCGCTGTTCGAAGGCAGCGGACTGAACTGTCTTGTGGTGGCGTAGTGGTGAGCGCTGAGTAACAGAATGATTGGCGCAAGTCCCGCGGCATACCAGATTGCCCGGCCCCAGCGTCCAGTATTTCTGGGTGTGCGAAATGCCTGCCAGGACAGGATGCAAAGCATCAGTACGCTCAGTGCAGCAAGATTGCCACGAAGTGCGGCCGCCACTCCCCCCAGGACGCCGAGCGAAATCCAATTCCATCCAGAGTTGGAGCGCCATACCACCATGGCGCCGGCTACCCAGGCAATGATTACAGCCGCGACCCAGGGGGCTTTCAGGACTGTGGTTGTGTACATGATTGCCGCTGCGCTCGATGCGTAGCCCAGTCCGGCGATCCAGCTTGCGCGCGAGCCATGCCACCGAAGCGCAAGCAGGGCGACTAATCCGGTGCTGCAGGTATCGAGCAGGACCTGCACAAAGGCGATCATGAAAGGGTTTGAACCCAGTATCCAGAGGATGTACCCGTAAAGCGGGTCCATGAACCCGTAAATCGGATGAGATACATCACCGGCGGCGATGGCAGAGGCAAACGTTAGATAGAAGTCTTCGTCCGGGGCCGGTTGGTAGCGAAGAGGGTTGCTGGTTGCGGAGCTAAGGTGAGCAAGCCGAAGAATGAGTGCTATCACCGCACAAGCAAGAACTGGCAGCGGAATTCCAAGAACTGCTGGTGGCGAATTATTTTTCGAGGTGCTCATCGCCCGGACTGCTGGCTGGTAAAGGGTCGCGAGAGTTGCCTGTTGCAGTGCTTGAAGCTTTTCCAAGCGGAGGCTGATGCAAAGATGGTCGGTTCTTGGTAGTCGTTCCGGCTGGAAACATGCCCTAGTCGATGCCGAGCTTCTTCAGTTTGTAGCGCAGGGCGCGGAAGGTGATGCCGAGTTTTTCGGCGGTCTTGGTCTTGTTGTAGCGGCAGGATTCCAGCGCCTTCATGATGGCTTCACGTTCGA
>Ga0116152_10001496_pt1 | contig 19188 bp, 7 predicted proteins | sample AD_UKC119_MetaG_FD_89894 | JGI IMG/M metagenome (GOLD analysis project Ga0116152, IMG submission 89894) | Active sludge microbial communities of municipal wastewater-treating anaerobic digesters from Hong Kong - AD_UKC119_MetaG | ecosystem: Engineered > Bioreactor > Anaerobic > Digestate...
GGCGAATTCGGAAGCTGCGACGGCGCCGTCGGCAGCGTCGCCCTGGACGTCTGGTATCGATGGACGCCCACGTCCGACTGCGAAGCGACTGTCTCCTGGACGCCCCTTGCGGGCCAGGACAACGTCCTGATCGTCTGGAAGAGCCTGTTCAATCCGCCGGAAAGCGAATGCTTCGGCGGCTCCTTCGCCTCGCTGCCCGGCGAACCCGGCCCCAACGAGGTCGATTGCCAGGAGTGCATCGACGGCACGGGCGGCTGCCCCGATCCGGGCGTCGCGGAAGTCTCGACGTTCTTCGCCGAGGCCGGAACCACCTACTGGTTCCAGTGCGGCCAGCAGGGCGCGATTCCTGACGCCGGCGGTCTCAGCGAATTCTCCCTCAGCTGCTCCTTTGTCACGGGTGGATGCTGTCTCGACGGCGTCTGCACTGAGCAGTTTGAGTCCCAGTGCGCCGCCACCGGCGGTCTCTACCTGGGCGACGAAACGGATTGTCTGGGCGGATGCCCGGGCGGCGCCTGCTGCGAACCCTCGGGCGCGTGCTCGAATGTCGCGACGCCGAGCGCCTGTGCGACGCTGGGCGGCATCTGGCAGGGTGACGGCGTAGACTGCCTCGACGTGGTCTGTGGCGGCGCCTGCTGTCTGGCCGGCAGCTGCCAGGATGTCGTTTCTGAATCCGCCTGCAACACGCTCGGCGGCGCCTATATCGGAAACGGCACGCTGTGCGCGACGAGCGTCTGCAACGACGACTGCGCCAACGCGATCGAAGTGTTCGAGGGCGTGACGTACAACGGAACGAACGTCGGCGCGACGGGCACGGACATCACCGGCTGCACGTTCAACGACACGAATGACGTCTGGCACTTCTGGGTTGCGGACTGCACGGATACCGTCACGGTCAGCCTCTGTGGCAGTTCCTTCGACACGGCCCTGGCCATTTTCGACGCCTGTGGTGGCGCCGAGCTCGCCTGTAACGACGACCTTTCGTCGGCCTGCGGCGGAAACAACTCGCAGCTTACCTTCAGCGCGACGTCTGGAATCACCTACTGGATCCGCGTCGCGGGTTATCAGGGGGCCTCAGGCAATTACGTCCTGAACGTCACCTGCCCGCCGGTCGGCGCCTGCTGCAGCGGCGGAACCTGCCAGGATCTGTCGATCAATCAGTGTGACGCCATCGAGGGCACGTTCCTCGGCGAGAACACGGACTGCCTGACGGACGGCGACGCCTGCATCACGGGCGCCTGCTGTTTCCCGAACGGCTCCTGCACTCCCGATATCACGGAATCCGATTGTCTTCTGACGAACGGCAATTACCTCGGCAACGCGACGGAGTGCTCGACTTCGATGTGTCCGCCCGTCGGCGCCTGCTGCACGGAAACGACACCCGGCAACTTTGCGTGCACGATCAACTTCGCCGCGAACTGCACGGCGGGGAACGGCACGTACCTGGGCGACGGCACGGACTGCACACCGGCCGCCGGCACAAGCGATCGATGCGACTGCAACGGCAACGGCGTCGTCGATCCGGTTGACTACAACGGCCCGCAGGTCGTTGGCTCCGCCAACCCGGGTCTGTTCTTCGATCACAACGCGCCCGTCACGCACACGATCACGATGACGGACACGTCGACGATCTTTGACGTCAACGTGGCGATTGATATCTCGCACACGTGGCTCGGCGACATCACGCTCGACATCGAGCACAGCGGCCTGACGGTCACGCTGTTCGCGGGATCCTGCGGCAACGTGGACGATCTCGACGTCACGTTCGATGACGAAGGCGGCCCCCTTGCCTGTGGTTCACCGACGACGGGCGACACGATTCCGGCCCAGCCGCTGTCGGCCTTTGACGGCCTCACGGCGAATGGCGACTGGAATCTCACAATGACGGACTGCTGCAGCGGCGACAACGGCGTCCTGAACGCCTGGAGCGTCATCATCAGCACGTCCGGCGCGACGCCGCTCGGCTCCGACTGCAACGGCAACGCGATCCTCGACGAGTGCGAGGATCCGGACCCGACCACGCAGGGCGCCTGCTGCTTTGCGAATGAGACCTGCGTCACAACGGACATGGCGGACTGCCTCAACCAGGGCGGCGCCTACTCCGGCGACTGCACAAACTGCATCGACGACGGCTGTCTGCCGGTCGGCGCCTGCTGCACGGCGGGTGTCTGCTCGGCCGAGTTCGAATCGGACTGCGTCAACAACGGCGGCGCCTATCTGGGCGACGGCACGACATGTGACGCCGGCGCCTGCGACGGCGCCTGCTGTTTCGAAGGCGCCTGCAGCGTCATGCCCCAGGCCGATTGTCTGGACGCCGGCGAGATCTTCTTCGGTCCCGGCACGGCTTGTGAAGACGTCGTCTGTCCGGGCGCGGGTACGATTCCTCTCGCCTACAACTGGAACGGCATGGTCCATCCGATCGAGCCGGGCGATTCCGATCGCCCCAACGGCTATCGAACGATTGGTGATCGCGGACTGTACCTCTATGGCGCGGATTCGGTCGGTGGAGGTTCCTACGGAACTACCTCCGGCAACCGCCTCTACACGTTTGAAGTCAGCGCGGACGTCCCCGACATGGTCATGATCGGGCAGCGAAGCGCCGCCTTCGACACGATCGTTGATGGTGACAACATCGGCGTCCCACCGGCGTGGGATCTGACAGGTGGAACCGGGGCCAACCCGAACTCCATCACGAATATCACGCCGACGGCGCCGCTCGACGACAACTTCGAGCTCGGTGTTCTGTACCACGCGACGCAGGGTGGCGGCACCTTCCTGATGACGCTTGGGTTTACCGACTTCACGTCGATCACAGTCCAGTTCCACGCGCCGGACTGGTTTGCGAACAACAACCCGACGCCGAATCCCGCGGCGCTCGGTGTCCTTTCGCAGGCCCTCCTCCCGGCGCCGCTCAGCGGTGGTGACGGATTCGACGCCAGTGGCAACTTCGACCTCGCCGACGCGAGCGCTCCTTTGAACATCACGGAAGGCGTCGTGTCGTACGAGTCGCTGTTGACAGGACTCTCCTTCGACGTGACAGGCAAGCAGTTGAGCTCGATCACCTTCGACGGTTTCGTCGGTGGCTCCAACGCCGCCGTCGGCATCTTCGCGGCGAGCATCAGCCAGCCTGGCGCCTGCTGTTCGGCCGGCGGAACGTGTTCCGACGTCCTTCGAAGCGACTGCGTCGCCCTTGGCGGCACCTACCTGGGTGACGGCTCGAACTGCATGACGAGCGCCTCGACCTGTGCGGTCGGCGCCTGCTGCTTCACGGACGGCACCTGCGGCGATGGCTTCAACTCCATCGACTGCGCCAGCTCCAGCGGTTTCTACCTCGGCGAGGGTTCGACCTGTGCCGGCAACAGCTGTCCGCCGACAGGCGGCTGCTGCACGGAGACGTCGCCTGGCGTCTTCTCCTGCACGATCGATTTCGGTTCGACCTGCACGCTCAACGGTGGTCTCTACCTGGGTGACGGCTCCAACTGTGACGCGGGCTGCGACTGCAACTCGAACGGCGTTGTGGACCTCACTGAGCTTTCGTCGTCCACGGACTGCGACGGAAACGGCACGCTCGACGAGTGCGAGTCGCCGAATCCGAGCACGGTCGGCGCCTGCTGCGTCGATCAGGTCTGCACGCTCGAAACGGGCGTGGACTGCGACACGATGGGCGGCACCTACTTCGGTGACTGCTCCAACTGTGGCCAGATCAACTGCCCGGCCCCCGGCTTCGTGCAGTTGAACTACAACTGGAATGGTATGGTCCACACCGGCGAAGATGGCATGCCCGATGATCCGGACGGTTATCGAAGCTTCGGTGACCGCGGCATGATCGTTGGTCACAGCCAGTCTCTCGGCGGCGTGACGAGCGTGTTCACGAGCGGCAACCTCACGTACCAGCTCGAGACGCGCGGAACGCCGCAGCTCGACACTGTCCACGTTGGATACCGCGGATCGGTCTGGGATCTGGCCGTCGATGGCGATGACATCGGCATCGCGCCGTCCTGGGATCCGACGGCGAACATGGATGGCAAGTTCGTGGCGTCGTCGACGTCCACGTTCGCGCCGTCGCCGGTTCTGAACAGCTCGTTCGAACTCGGCGTCGTGTACAACGCTTCCGAAGGTGGCGGTCAATTCAACATGACGCTCGGATTTATGGACAGCTCGACTGTGTCGGTTCGACTCCACTCGCCGGACTGGTTCGCCAACGGCAATGGAGCGCCGAACGCGCCGCTGTCGGGTGTCGCCTCTCAGACACTGTTCGCCGGCCCGCTCTCCAGCGGTGACGGTTTCCGCGGCGCCGCGGGCTTCGACTCCGGCAACCTCGATCAGCCGCTGAACGCAACGCAGGCGGTCGTCACGGCGGCCTCGCTGCTGAGCGGCCAGAGCTTCGACGTCACCGGCAAGCGGTTGACTTCGATCACGTTCGACAACTGGGCGCCGACCAACGTCGGCAACCAGGCCGCGGGCGTGGGCATCTACGCCGCGAGCTACTTCGCTCCGTCGTCGGGTGGCTGCGTGTGTCCGGGTGACGTCAATCTGGACAACCAGATCGACGGCGCCGATATCCAGAGCTTCGTTGATTGTCTGCTTGGTGGCGGCGGTGACTGCAGCTGCGCCGATGTGGACGGCATGAACGGCGCCACACTGGATGACATCGACGACTTCGTCGCGACGCTCCTTGCGGGTACGCCCTGCACGCCGTGATGATCGTCAACGATCCTGAATAAGGACCAAACAACTCGGCCGGTCGTCCTCAAATCTGAGGACGGCCGGCCTTTCTCTTTGGTGAACGCTCGTAGCGAAATCGCGCGCTCCAGGCGTAAGTGACGGACGCGGAGGCGATGCGTCTCCGCGTTATTTTCTTTTGGCCGGGGCCGGCAGGCGCACTCGGGCGTCCGCATTCCGGCCAGACCGCCCTGACTCTCGCAGGCGTCAACCGAATCGCGCCATTCAGCGCCAGGCGCCTCCGGGAGGATCGGCCCGACGCCCGTCTGTTTCCCGGATGCTCAGGAAACGCAACAACCGGTCCCCAATGGACTTCCCGATTTCTTCCCGCCGAACGTCCACGGAAGCGTCCCCCCTGCCGGGGGCTTCGGGCAGGAATCAGGGAGGTTTGTGTGCTTCCCGACATCCAACATCAGCCCTGTCCGGACGACCCCTGTGCAGCGAGCGTGGCGTGTGACACGCCATCGGCGCGATTTCTGTTGCAATCTCTCCGTCGAATCGTCACGATGACGGCGTCTTGGGGGAACCCGCCGAATTCCGGAGGACGCCGCGAAAGGCTGAAACCAGGATCGGCCAAGGCCACATCGATTACCACTCGCATGTAAAAAAAGGTGTTGGACGACGGGGATAACGTGCGTCCTGAGAAGCGTGGGATGGGTGGTGCGCGCGACCAGTGCAAACGCGCGGGGAGTTGTGCGATGCGTATTTGTGCGACGAAACGCGGGGTGATGTTGTTGGCGCTGATCGTCAGCGCCGCGATGGCGAGAGGCGGGACGATCGGATCGACGCAGGGCGCCATGTCCAGCATGGCGAGTTCGCGAACCGCCGTGCCCATCGACGGAACCTGGATCGTCCTCGACGAGTTGATGACCGAAGGCGCATTCTTCTCGGGGCTCTACACGTACACATCCGCGACGGCGGTTCAGCTTGATGTGACGGATCTCTTCGTCGTGTCAGATCAAAACGAAGTTTACCTCGACGGCGTACTCCTCGGCGCAACGCCCGCGATGCCGGACTGGCAGGCCTTGTTCCCCTCCGTGGGACCGCTCGATCCGCCTTACACATCGGATCCGGCCGTCGCCTGGACGCAGGCCGAGTTCAGCAAGGCGTCGTTTCTCCTGCCGGCGGGGTCTCACCTGCTGACGTTCCGTGACATTCACATTCCACTCGACGAACAGGGGAACGCATACGCAGATGGCACTGTCGCATTTCGACTTGTCGTGCCCGAACCGATGACGGCGATCCCGCTGTTGTTCGTCGGCGCGTTGGCGCTGGGCAGACGACGACGGACCCCTCGTCCGACGACTCGGGGCGCTGCGAGACATGTCGTCGGCCTGATGGCGTTCATTGCCGTGGCCTTGGCCGTTTCACCGTCCGTCGCGCAGGCGGGTACGCCCTGCGGACCGATCGAGGCGGACGTCGTCAGCGGCGTTCTGGAAATCGTGGGCACGAACAGCGGCGACGACTTCCGCGTCGCAATCAGCACGGGAAGCCCATTCGTCATCGAGATCTTCAGCCCCGCGACCTCGGGGACGCCGAGCTGCAGCTTTGACTCAGTCGTCACGCCGTTCAGCACGATTCACGTTGTTGCCAATGACGGTGACGACCTGATCGTGTTTGACGATTCGAACGGCGTCGTTTCGGACTCCTTTTCGATCCAGATCGACGGCGGTGGCGGCGAGGATATTGTTCTCGGAGGCGTCGATCTGAGTTCCGTATCGCTCCTCGACGCCATGAACATGATCGCGTCACTCCAGCAGGCGCAGGGCGTCATCGGCCAGGTCCTCGCGCTTCTGGACGAGTCGCCATCGGGATGCGGCAGTGCGCCATGCCTCGTAACGAACGCCGCGACATTGGTCAAAAGCGCAGGCGAGGACCTCATCCTGCCGACGGCCACCTATGTCCGTGATATCGAAAGCGAACTCGTGCAACCGTCCGCGCAGACGGTGCGCGACGCCCGCGATCGGATCGCGAACTACCTGCAGACATTTGTCGCGAACGACGCCCGGAATCTGTCGGTCGACGCTCAGACGATGACGGCCAACGTCGAAGTCATGGTCGACGAATTTGACCTGCTGCTGCCCGTGGCGTCGGATCTGCTCGTGCGGGCTCAGACACTGTACGACCACGCCTCCAGCCTCGGGCTCAACACACAGAATGGCGACGCCATCGGCGCCTTCACGCAGACCATCGAGAACCACCTCGTCACGATCACGGAGCTCAGCGATCTCTGTGCGGAGGACCCCGAACCCGCCGAGACACAGTTCGACGAAGACCTTCAGGACCCCAGCGGCCTGTCCGTCTTCTGCGCCGAGCTGGAGCGTCGTATCGAAGCGCTCGAAGTGATTACGGACGATGTCGAGTCGAGCGTCGACAATGTCGAGGCCGAAGGCGACGCCTTCGAGAGTGATGGCGATCAACTGGAGGTCGATGCGGACGCGCTGGGCGACGATGAGAATCCCTCATCCAACGCGGCGATGATCGAGACCGAGGGCGATCAGCTCGTCCTGACGGCCGACGCCCTCAGCACAAACGCGGACTCACTGAGCGCCGACTGGGAAGCTTGGGTCGCCGCACGAGAATCGGATCTCGAGGCGCGCGGCAATACGATGGACACGCGGGGGCAGGCCGAGGTTCTCGCACCCGCCAATGCGCTTGAGACTTTGGCGCAGTCAGACGTCGAATCGGTTGCGGAGACGATCCGCGCAGAAGCGGAGCAGATTGCGGCCGATCTGGACGCGCTGATGATCGTCGCCGCCCCGCTGCTGGCGGACGACCTGAGCCGAGGCGGTAACGCCGGTTGCGAAGTCGCGCCAACGAACACAATACTCGGCGGCGCCGGTAATGACATTCTGATCGGCACGACGGGGAGCGATCGCATCGAAGGCGGCGACGACGCGGACCTGCTTGTCGGCGCGGGTGGCGCGGATCAGCTGTTCGGTGACGACGGAAATGACCTGCTCTTCGGCGGCGGCGGCGGCGATGAACTCCACGGCGGCGCGAAGACAGACGTCATCGTCGGCAACAAGGGCGACGACTGCCTCTTCGGCGGCGGCGGCCAGACACTGACGCAGGGTTCACTCTCCGTCGATCTCGGCGACATCTTCTTCGGCGGCGACGGAAACGACAATATCGTCATCGGCGAGAGCGATGACGACGCGCTGACGGAAATCGACTTCGCCATGGGTGGCGACGGCGACGATTCAATCCACCTCAGTCATGGCGGGACGCTGACCGTTGGTTCGTTCTCATTCCAGTTCGGAAATCTCGCTTTCGGCGGCGCAGGCGATGACGACATTCTCACGCGTGACGGCGTGGACGTCCTGTTCGGCGGCGACGACAACGACACGATCGACGCGGGGAAGGGTTTCCTCCTGACGATCGGCGGTGGTAGCAGCGCATTCAGGCTCGCCCTTGGCGATCTGCTGTTCGGCGGCGCCGGCGATGACGAGATCCACGGCGACGATTCCGACGGCGATCGCGCCGATGACGACATCGACTTCATCTTTGGGCGTGACGGCGCGGACACGATCCATGGCTATAACGGCGGCGCCCTCAGCGTCGGCGATGTAAACAATCCTGACTTCGAGCTTCTGCTGGGCAATCTGATCTTCGGTGGCAACCAGAACGACACGATTGACGCGCTCGACGGCATCGACGTCATCTTCGGCGGAAACGATGACGACACAATCACCGCAGGAAGGGGCGACACGCTCACGATCGGCAGCGGGAGCAACGAATTCCGACTGGCGCTTGGCGACCTGATATTCGGTCGCGCCGGCGATGACGAAATCAACGGCGACGATCCCGACGCCGATCGGGACGACGACGATATCGACGTCATTTTCGGCGGCGAAGGTCTCGACACGATCCACGGCTTCGGCGGCGGTCTGTTGAGCATTGGCGACGCCAACGACCCCGACTTCGAGCTCCGGCTCGGCAACGTCGTCTTTGGCGGCGACGACAACGACTCGATCGATACGCTCGATGGCATCGACCTGATTTTCTGCGGCGATGGGGATGACATCGCTCAGGCCGGGAAAGGCGACACGCTGCAGATCGACGACACGTTCTCCATTGACCTGGGCGACCTGATGTTCGGTCAGGACGGCGCGGATACGCTGCATGGCGACGCCCCGGATCGACCCGCCAGTGGCGACGACGACGGGATCGATGTCATCTTCGGCGGCGATGGCGCCGACGGAATCTACGGCGGGAGCGGCGGCGCGATCGAACTGCCTGAACAGAACTTCTGCCTGATCTTCGGCAACCTCCTGTTCGGCGGCCCCGATGATGACACTCTCCGCGGCGATTACCTGAACTGGGATACGAACGATCTCGAAGGTGGTATCGACCTGATCTTCGGCGCGGGCGGCGCCGACACGATCGAAGGAAGCGAAGGCTCACTGATCATCGTCGGCGATATTTCGACGGGACAGGCCGTGGTCATCGCCTTCGGCAACCTGCTCTTTGGTGGCGTCGGCGACGACGTGATCCGAGGCGCCGATTCGGCGGCAATCTGCACGGGCGTGAGTGAAGACCTCGACGACCTGCTGGACACGCTTGGCGTCACGGATCTCGGCGGCGCGGCGGACCTGATTTTCTGCAGCGACGGCGCCGACACGGTGGACGCATACAACGGCATCGACTTCGTATTCGGCGGAGACGGCGACGACACGCTGCGCGCCGACAACGGCGGATTCGTCATCATCCCGATCAGCGGCGTGCCGACACCGATCGCGTTCGGCAACATCATGTTCGGTGGCGACGACGACGATTCGATCACAAGCCTCGGGCGGACCGGCCTCATCACAGTCCCCCCACTGGAAATCGACCTGCTGTTCGGCGGCCGCTGCGACGACATCATCTCGGCGGGTAACGGGCTCAATCTCGTCTTCGGCAACCGTGCCAATGACACGATCACCGCCGGCGACGGAATCAATCTCCTGTTCGGCAATCAGGGCGAAGACGACATCACCGCCGGCACAGGCCTGAACATCGCATTCGGCAATCGCGACAATGACACAATTGTTGCTGACGATGGCGTGAATGTTCTGTTCGGCAATCGAGGAAACGATTCTATTACGGGCGGCGATGGGCTGAACATCGCCTTCGGCAACAAGGACAACGATATTGTCCAGTCCGGCCTCGGTGTCTCGATCCTCTTCGGCAACTCCGGTCGCGACCAGGTACAGGGCGGCGCGGGACTCAATGTTCTGTTCGGAAACCGCGGCGATGACCGCGTCAGCGCGGGTAGCGGCCTGGCGGTTCTCTTCGGCAACGCCGGTAATGACGAAGTGGCCGGCGCCAACGGTCTCTGTGTGGCGTTCGGCAACGCGGATCACGATATTGTGACTGCGGGCGCGGGCCTGAACGTCCTGTTCGGAAATCGCGACGACGATCGTCTTCGCTCGGGCTCGGGCCTGAGCGTTCTGTTCGGAAATCGAAACAACGACATCATTGAGGCGGGCGGCAGTGGTCTTTACATCGCCTTCGGCAACGCCGATCAGGACGTCATCGTTGGCGGTGGCGGCCTGAACCTGCTCTTCGGCAATGCGGGAGACGATCAGTTCTTCGGCGGTGGCGGCGTCAATATCGCCTTTGGCAATCGTGACAACGATACGATGCGCGGTGGAGGCAGCGCGGATTTCCTGTTCGGCAATCGTGGCGGAGACTCGATTTCCGGTGGAAGCGCCAGGGACTTCATCTTCGGCAACCGCGACAACGACAGCATTGTGACGGACAATGGTGGTGACTTTGCTTTCGGAAATCGCGGCAACGACACACTGCGAAGTGGCGGCGACGGCGGCGATCGCGACAGGCTCTTCGGCAATCGAGGGAACGACGCCCTGTACGGATGCAGCAACGCCGACAAGCTGTACGGCGGCCGCGGCAACGACAGCAAGGATCGCAACGACTGCAACGGACTCTCCCTGTCTCCACCGGCGCGTGGCGAAATCCGAGGAACGATCCTGATAGACACCGACGGCGACGCGGCGGGCGATGTGCCTCACGCCGGCGTGACCGTCATGGCAGGTTCCGCTTCGGCGGTGACCGACGCGGAGGGTCGCTATCGCATCAGCGGACTGGCCGTCGGCGCCTACACGCTCACGCAGTCGGTCCCGAGTGGCTACATGCAGATTTCGTCTCCGGCGAGCTACGCCATTACGATCAACTCGATGGGGATTGATCTCTATCAGAATCGTGACTTCACGAACCGCGAGGACTGCTTCATCTCGCCGGACGCATGGGAATGCCTCGGTTCGGGATGTGTTCCTCCGAGTCCGGGATGCCAGCCCGTCGCGGTGCGACAGGTCCTGCGCTGCCCCGACACAGGCGACATTTGTGACAACGCGTCTGATTGCCCGTGCAGCGCCTGCGCGCCCTCCTGGGCTGTTGTCGATTGCGAGTGCAATCCGGAGTGTTACATCATCCTCGACCCAGTGACGGGACCACAATGCAGCTTCTGTCCGAATCCCGACGGAACCGTGCAGCAGTGCAATCTCGTCGTTGAGGACGACATCTATCGCTGCGTCTGTCCCGGACCGCAATGCCCGACGGACTGGACGCAGATGTTCTTCAGCGGATCCGTGACATCTGTGTCGAACCTCGGCGTGGCGCCGCCGCCCTGGAACACGATTCCCGTGGGCGCCACATGGGGCGTGACGTACTGGTTCAACCGCTCGACGCCGGATCAGAACGCCGACCCGTCCCTCGGCGATTATCCGGCGATCGTCTATTACCAGTTGCAGGTCGGCGCCGGGAGCGCAAGCGGTCCTTTGGGCCCCTCCGCGACACTCATACGCAACTACAGCTTGTTCAACAACCAATTCGACGCGTATGAAGCGTTGTGGCCTGTGTCGCCAATCAATGCGAGGGTCCTCGTACAGCTCCGCAACTTCGGACAGACGGCATGGACGCAGGCGGGTCTGAATCCGCGTGACGCCCTGCCACTCTGCCCCGACATCGTTCTGGATCGCTTCGAACGCCGAATCTTCCGACTGGAGGGACCAACGAACCCTTCGGAAAACTGGTTCATTGTGGGCAGTGTGGACGCCTTCGAATGTGTCGATTGCGCCTTTGAGCTGCCATCATTTGAACCGATCAAAGTCACGAAGCCGACAACATTTGGCGGATCAACAGCGCCGGCGGGCGCGGAGATCTCGGATCGTCCGGGGGCGACACGCGCAAAGGATCGGAGGTAGACTGATCTCGCGGTGAAAGAGCCGAATATCCGACACGCCGGAATTCGATCAGGAGCATGCGGGCCGCGGATGCACGTGTTGTGCCGTCCGCGGCCCGTTCGTGACATGTTGGGACTCGCCTTGTCCCCAATGTCTCTCCCGACGCGCCACCAGATTCCGATGACGGGCGCCTTCGCGCCTTTTGACGAAATCGCAGGCGGGGAAATTCAGTAACCGGCGTAGGGATCCGGCTCGTAGTTCAGGATGACGGGAACCAGCGCGCACGCGGCGATCGCCAGGGTTGTGGCGATCTGGAGCGCGATCGCCCATCGCGGATGACGTGTGCGCAATCCGGGTATCAGGCCCACGAGCACACCGAAGGGCGCGATCATCAGGGCGCCCAGGGCGCGGAACGGTACGTCGTCAACATACAGGGCGTGGACCAGAAGCAGGCCCGCGAAGAACAACAGTGAGAAACTGCCGCCGGCGTTCGCAACCAGCGCCGGCCGGGCTCGCATCGTCAGCTGACTGAAAAACACACCGCCCGTCGCCGCGGCCAGCGCCGCGAGCAGCGCGAAATGTGTGAGACTTCCGGTCAGGAAGAGCGTGACGGCGGACAACGTCAAGACGATTGCCAGAATGCACGGCCAGAGGCGTCGGGCGACCTGTGGACCGATTCGGCTGAGCGCCGTCGCCCAGGCGCCGCACGCAATCGGCGCCATGATCATCCAGCGAATGGCCGTGCTGCGCTCCATGACGGCGAGCGCCCGGACCACGAAAAAGGTCGCCAATGCGAACAGGGCGATTCGAATGACGTCGCCCAGCCAGGCTTTCGCCTTCGGCGCGTTCGACACCGGCAGCAGCAGTATCGCCGTGATGGCAAACCCCACGATCCACTGCCAGGCTTCCACAAGCGCGAGGCGCTGCGGCCAATGAAGGCCCCCGAACCAGAGCTGTCCCGTCAGCGCCGCCAGGCCGATCGCGACAACGCCCGGCCAGTCGCCGACGGGCCGATCCGGATCACGATGGCGCATGGCGAATCCGATGGCCGACGCGATCGCGAAGCCAAGGACCAATGGCGCGACGGCCGTCTGGAGGATCAGCATCCATTCCTGTTGACTCATGGCATTCTCCATTGACGCCGATGACTCGGCCGAAGTCCCGGCGCAAAAAAAGGGCGGCTCGCGCCGCCCCGATGATTCCCCCTGATCGATCCTGTTACTTCATGGCGCCTTCCAGCGACACGATTACACGCACATCATCACCCAGCGCCCCCTGGGCGCCGTTCATTCCGAAGTCGGATCGCCTGAAGCTGAATCGGGCCTCGAAGCCGCCGGACTTCTGACCCTTCATTTCGCCCACGCCGATCCACTCGAAGTCCGCTTCGACGGACTTGGTCACGCCATGAAGCGTCATATCACCTTTGAGCTTCCAGCCGTCGCCCGACTTTGTCAGGGATTTGCTCTTGAACGTGATCGTCGGGAACTGCTTTGAGTTGAAGAAGTCCGGGCTCTTCAGGTGCTTGTCGCGCGCCTCGAACGCCGTGTCGACACTCTCGACGTCCACTTCGATGTCGAACTTCGCCGTCGTCGGATCCGACGGGTCGAAACTGAACGTCCCCGTCGTTTTGTTGAAGCGACCGTAGAAACGGCTGGCGCCCATGTGCGTGACACCAAACACGACGGACGAGTGGATCGGGTCGACGGAAAACTGCATCGCCTTTCCTTCGCCCGCAGCCATGCCCGCCCCGCCGGCCAGCAGTCCCGACGTCGCAATCAACCCACTCACCATCATCACGAAGAACTTCATCCCAATGCTCCTTCTTGTGTCGCGTTCTGCAGTACCCGGCGGGCGCGCCTGCCGCTCGACAGGACCTCTCATCGCCCGCTGGCGCCCCCTGCCCGCCGGCGTCTGTCGCCGGGCCTCGGGGTTTGAAGCGGATTCTAGCGCCCGGGTGTTCAATTTCCCGCCGCCCTGTGACGGGCCGCGTCCGGGGGCGAATGGGCGCAGAAAAACAGGCCCGCGACGAGACGTCACAGGCCCGCAGTTTGTTACTTATGACACGTTAATGACAATCCGGCGCCGGAACCGTCAGACGCCGACAGTGTCCCGCTTCGCCACAGCGAACGCCTGCTCAAGGTCCTCGAGCAGATCATCCGCGTCCTCGATGCCGACGCTCAGGCGGAGAAGACCGTCCGTGATGCCGCGCGACTCTCGCTCGTCCTTCGGAATGCTCGCGTGCGTCATCGTGGCCGGATGGCCGATCAGGCTTTCCACACCGCCGAGGCTCTCGGCCAGCGAGAACAGCTTCGTCTTGCCGGCAAAGGCCCTGGCCGCGGCGAGTCCGCCGGCGACGGCGAAGGACACCATGCCGCCGAAATCTGACATCTGCCGCGTCGCGAGGGCGTGCTGGGGATGCGACGAGAGCCCGGGATAGACGACGCGCTCAACGTCATCGCGTTCCGCGAGATACTGCGCGATTCGCATGGCGTTCTCGCAATGCGCCTTCATCCGCACGCCCAGTGTCTTCACGCCGCGCATTGTCAGCCAGCAGTCAAAGGCGCCGGGCACACCGCCGACTGCATTCTGGTGATACTTGATGGTCTCGTACGGCTTATCGAGGCTCGTGATGACGACACCGCCAACGACATCGGAATGACCGCCGATGTACTTCGTCGTGCTGTGGACAACGATATCGGCGCCGAGCGACAGGGGCTGCTGCAGGTAAGGACTCGCAAACGTGTTGTCCACGACGACGAGGGCGCCCGCCTTCTTACCGATGTCGGACACGGCCGCGATGTCGACGAGATTCAGCATCGGATTCGTCGGCGTTTCGATCCAGATCAGCTTTGTCTCGGGGCGAACGGCCTTCTGTACGTTGGCCGCGTCCGTCATGTCGATCCACGAGTAGGTGATGCCGTATCGCTTGAGAACGAGCTCGAAGAGTCGATAGGTCCCGCCGTACACGTCATCCGCACAGATCACGTGATCGCCCGGGTTCAGCAGCTTCATCACGGCGTCGGCCGCCGCCGTCCCCGAACCGAAGGCCAGACCGTATTTGCCGCCTTCCAGGGACGCGAGACACGACTGCAGCGCCGTGCGTGTCGGGTTGCCCGTTCGTGAATACTCGTAGCCCTTGTGGTTACCGATGCCGTCCTGCGTGTAGGTCGACGTCTGGTAGATCGGCACGATCGTTGCGCCCGTTGTCGGATCCGCTTCCTGTCCGACGTGAATCGCTTTCGTTGAAAAACGCATAGTCAATCACCTGTATGTCAACGCCGATGGATCATCGGCGAAAATCCCGAATTTCATTCAAAGGACATTGGTGGGCGTGGCCCACGCTGCACGAACTAGGCGCCGGTCTTCGCGCCGCCCGCCGTCACACTTCGCTCGGTATCGCCGCTCAGGTAGGCGATGAAGTCGCTCTTCGTCAGCAGACCGATCGGCTGTTCGTTGTCTCGAACGATAACGGCCGACGCCCCCAGGCTCAGCGCCTTGAAGCCATGCTCGATCTCGGCGTTTCGATCCAGCTTGGGATGCGGACGCCCCATCACTTCGCTGACCTGGAGCGTGTCGATGTTCTTCCGATCGTAAACCAGCTGGAGCGCCGTCACTTCCTGAATCGATCCGACGATCTGGCCCTTGTCGTCGCTGACAGGCACCTGGGAGATGTCGTTTTCGCGCATCATCGTGATCGCCTTGCGAACCGAATCATCGCGATGAACTGTCAGCAATCGCGGCTTCTTGCCTTTGGATTCCAGCACGTCGCCGAGCGTGTTGCCATGTCCGGGCGTCGGCAGCAGACCGTGGCTGCGCATCCACTCGTCGTTGTAAATCTTGCTGAGATAGGCGCGACCCGTGTCCGGCAGGATCACGACGACGCGCTTGCCTTCGGGCAGTCCCGCGGCGATCCGCAGCGCCGCGCAGACGGCCGTGCCGCAGCTTCCGCCGACGAGCAGACCTTCCTCGCGCGCCAGCCGTCGGCACATCAGAAACGAATCCTTGTCCGACACGGCCACTGTGTGGTCGACGATCTTCATATTGGCCGTCGGCGGAACGAAGTCCTCGCCGATGCCCTCCACCAGATAGGACTTCGGCTTGCCGCCCTGCGTGTAGATCGATCCTTCCGGATCGGCGCCGATGATCTGAATGTTCGGGTTCTTCTCCTTCAGATAACGGGCCGTGCCGCTGATCGTCCCGCCGGTGCCGATACCGGCGACAAGGTAGTCGACCTGGCCGTCCGTCTGCTCCCAGATCTCCGGCCCGGTGCTGAGGTAATGCGCTTCGGGATTGTCGGGATTCTCAAACTGGTTGGGCTGGAAGGAGCCCGGGATCTCCGCCGCCAGCCGATTGGCGACGTTGTAGTAGCTCTCCGGATCGTTCGCGCCGACGTTGGGAACTGTGACTGTTTCGGCGCCATAGCCGCGAAGCAGCGCGAACTTCTCGGGCGCCATCTTCTCCGGCATCACGAGAATGCAGCGATACCCCTTGATCGCCGCGGCCATCGCCAGCGCCGCGCCCGTGTTGCCGCTCGTCGGCTCGATGATTGTGCCGCCGGGCTTGAGCGCCCCCTGCTTTTCCGCCATTTCCAGCATGCGGAGGGCGGGCCGGTCCTTGATGGAACCGCCGGGGTTGAAATACTCGACTTTGGCGACGACGTCACACTTGAGCCCCGCCGTCACGCGGTGCAGACGCACGAGAGGCGTCTTGCCCACGAGATCGAGGACACTATCGTAGATCTCCATAATGAAACCGAATCCCGATTGATGATAAATGAGGTGTGGTCGTTCGACACCGCCGGAGGTGGCGGCATTCAGCGAGTCGGCTCTCGCCATGAAATCCTCCTCGCGGAGGGTGTTTTTTCATGGAACGACGGGATTATGCTAGAGTTAACGCTCGGACTGTGTCAAGCCGCGTGGGCGGGTGGCCCCGGGGTTTCGACCCGGGGTTCGCGACGATCGAGGGTGTGGCGGTCGCCATTCCCGCCTGCAAACTCGGCGCGCTTTGACGGCCGAATGCCCGACTCCGGCAGGATCGGAGTCGATGAGACGAGGAGACTGATTGAAATGCACAGAACCCTGACATCCCAGGCGGCCCTGGATCGCCATTTCCTTGAGACGCGCGGCAGGATCCTGGAGGTCGCCGCCAATCTCGATCGCATCGCCGAGGGCGCCGGCGACGCAAAGGGCGATCGCCGCTACGCTCAGCTCGCCGAGGCGCTCCGCATTCTGACGAGCGATCGTCCCGACAAGGCGGCCGCGTGCCAGATGGCGTTTTCGCTGGATTACGACGACGGCTGGAAGGCGCCAAACGGGAAGTAACAATCAACGATCCATCCCTGAGATCTCCACAACCATGAACTACATCGATCCCCACATCCACATGATTTCCCGGCTGACGGACGACTACGAGCGCATGGCACACGCCGGCTGCGTGGCCGTCAGCGAACCCGCCTTCTGGGCCGGCTTCGATCGCGGCAGCGCCGATGGTTTCCGAGACTACTTCCGACAACTGACAGAGGTTGAGCCCAGGCGCGCCGCTCAGTATGCGATCCGGCATTACTGCTGGCTCTGCATTAACGCCAAGGAGGCGGAAAACGTCAGCCTCTCGCGCGACGTAATTGCGATGATCCCCGACTTCATCGACAAGCCGAATGTCCTCGGCATCGGCGAGATCGGTCTCAACAAGAACACGCCGAACGAGGCGACTGTCTTCTGCGAACACCTGGAACTCGCGGCCTCGCGCGACGAGCTCATCCTCATCCATACGCCCCATCTCGAGGACAAGTACAAGGGCACGCGGATGATCCTCGACATGCTGAAGAACGAATCGCGAATCAAACCTGAACGCGTCATCGTCGATCACGCCGAGGAGCACACGATCGGTCTCATCCGCGACGCCGGCTTCTGGTGCGGCATGACGATGTACCCCGTCACGAAGTGTACGCCGCAACGCGCTGTCGACATGATCGAGAAGTTCGGAACGGATCGAATCTGCGTGAACTCCGCCGGCGACTGGGGCCCCAGCCAGCCGATGGCCGTCCCGCAGTTCATACTGGAAATGCGGCTTCGCGGTCACAGCGAGGAGACGATCTCTCGCGTCGTCCATGACAACCCGCTTTCGTTCTTCAAGCAGTGCAAACGATTCAAGTGGGACGCGTAGGGCGGGTTCCACCCGCCTTGGACCACGTGGCGCACGCGGCGGCGGGTAGAACCCGCCCTACAGACTCACGACTCAAAACTCACGACTCAAAAAATAGATCCCGGCGCCGATGGCGAAATCGACGCCGGGATCGAGCGAAATTCCACGCGCTCTGAATTGTTCTATCTGCGCCGTCGGCGTCGATTGGCGCCGAGCAGCGTCATCAGGCCCGCCATCAGCGGCGCCGCCCCGCCGGCCCCGCACACGCTGACATTGACGACCGGCGACACGCCACGATCCGATCCGCCGAGATCCACAATCACGCCGGAGCCATCGTCGCACTCAAAGTCGCCGTCACCGTCGAAGTCACGCACCTGCGATCCGCAGCCGCAGAGCCCCGGGTTGATCTTGTTCGGATCGTTCGGGCACTCGTCGTTGCAGTCGGGCGTGGCGTCGCCATCACTGTCGATGTCCGAACCTTCGCAGCCGCAGACGCCTTCACTCGTCTTCAGCGGGTTGTTCGGGCACTCGTCGGCGCAATCCGAGACGCCATCGCCGTCTGTGTCCACTTCCACCTCGCCGCAGCCGCAGTCCCCCGGCTCGGTCTTGTTCGCATCGTTGGGACACTCGTCCAGGCAGTCCGGCGTGTCGTCACCATCCGTGTCGACCGTGTCGTTTTGACCCGGGCACTGATCGCAGCCGTCGGGGATACCGTCGGAATCCTCGTCATCGAGATCGCTGTAACCCGGACAGAGGTCTTCACCGTGACCATACGAGTAGGTTCGTGTGTACCACGTCGAGCTGATCTGCGATTTCAGGCTCACATAGATCGTACTTCCGTCCGTCGGCAGACCGCTGACGGTCCGTTTCTTCGCCGTTCCCGTGTACGACGCGATGTCGCTACCACCGCTCGTAGAGCCCACGAGCAACTGGTACTGCGAAACGCCAGTCCCGGCCGACCAGTTGAATTCGAAGCTTGCCCCTTCGATCAGGTCGCCGCTCGCCGCGGGCGCCGTCATCTCGGAGGCCCCTTCGGGGACCGGCGCGCCGTAGATGGTCTCCATCGTGGCGGCGTCGCCCGTGCTCAGGTGGCTTCGCTGACCGATGAGGCTTTGCCACGACTGATTCGGCGCGAGTACGGTGA
>Ga0116152_10001497_pt1 | contig 19186 bp, 18 predicted proteins | sample AD_UKC119_MetaG_FD_89894 | JGI IMG/M metagenome (GOLD analysis project Ga0116152, IMG submission 89894) | Active sludge microbial communities of municipal wastewater-treating anaerobic digesters from Hong Kong - AD_UKC119_MetaG | ecosystem: Engineered > Bioreactor > Anaerobic > Digestate...
TATGGCAGTGATGCGATGCCGCGCACGGCCGAGAACCTGGCCGAAGAACTGAATATCAGTCGCGAGGATCAGGATCAATTCGCCTTTTGGAGCCAGAGTAAGGCCGCCGCCGCGATAGAGGCAGGATATACGGCAAAAGAGATTGCGGCAGTGTCAGTACCGCAAAGACGCGGCGATCCAATTATTATTGAAAATGACGAACATCCGCGTCAGACAAATCTGGAAAAAATGGCAGCGCTCAGACCGATTTTTGAAGGGGGCACGATAACAGCGGGAAATGCGTCAGGTATTAATGATGGTGCAGGTGCAATATTAATTGCTTCAGAAGTTGCAGCAGCAAAACATGGCCTAAAGCCACGTGCCAGAATATTGGGAATGGCTGTTGCGGGTGTTCCGCCAAGAACCATGGGGATCGGCCCGGTTCCGGCAAGCCAAAAGCTTCTGGCCCGTATCGGGCTTTCGCTTGATGACATGGATATTCTGGAGCTTAATGAGGCCTTTGCCGCACAGGTGCTTGCCTGTACCCGGACATTGGGTATTGCAGATAACGATCCGCGAATTAACCCGCAGGGTGGTGCCATTGCATTTGGGCACCCATTGGGGATGAGTGGTGTTCGCCTGGTGACAACAGCCCTAAACCAGTTGGAGCGGACAGGCGGCAGATACGCACTCTGCACAATGTGTATTGGTGTTGGCCAGGGTATAGCTCTGGTAATTGAACGGGTTTAAAGCAAGGCTAACTTACTGAACCAGAAATGATTTTGATGACCCGGTAAGCGTAAAGTCAAAATGCGGTATCAATGGCAATGACATTTTATAATCATAATCAATCGTAATATTGACGGTGCTGGTATTATCCGCATTGGTAACCACTTCAACATCGAAATTTGAAATATTTGTATCATTTACCAGGATGAAACTATTTCTTGAAACGTCTTCAATATCACTTTTGATAGCGTTTATATAGTCAGGGTCCAGATTATCATGATCAAAATTGACCATAGCAAACCTTGTTCCCTGTTCTGCTGAATAACTCAGGATACCCTGGGTGAACAGAACGCGGCTGAATTCAAACATGCCAAATAATAAAAGCAATAATACCGGTGCCGTAATAGCGAATTCAATGATCGTAGAGCCTTTATTGTCATTTTTTAACTTTAGAAATTCTGCAAATTTCATGTTCACATTCTTTTCATTAATTTAACTGTATTGTCTGGCTCTCTTTGAGCGGGAAATCAGAAAATAACCAGTTATAGTTAAAATATGGTGTCGTATAATTCTCACTGACGGTAACATTTACAAATGCAGATACATTTTCATCAGCACAAACATTCGTGCAAAGCTGTTTCGCGCCATCACAAAGACAATATAATTCAACATCAATATCAGTGGATGCATTGCCTGAATCGCCGATTGATTGTGTTACTGCGTTGGTTATCGCTGTCAGGTCACCTTCTAATGGTTTTCGAACCATAGCATATTGGATTCCGGCTTTGGCGGCATTGGATAATTCCATTTTACGAACGAATGCTGATCCAAGATCAAGTGAGCCTACCATTATCAATAATAAAATTGGCAGAATTAATGCCATTTCAACCAAGGAGGCTCCTTGTTCGTCTGACAGCAACATTGTTTTTAATTTTTTCATACTCATCATCATTCCACCAATGTCACAAGTGTTCGTGAAATCTTTTTAATGCCGTATATGTCACATGTTGACTGATCGTTATAAAGTTCGGCATTCCCGTTAAACGTAACCTTTTTACCAATAATCTGCAGGCAGGTTGCTACACCGGTTGACCCACCAGAATAATTAATTTCCTGGGACGGAAAATAAACAGCGCCGTTGATGATCGTATTTGCCGTACCAAGCAAGTCATTATTACCGGTTGGGTCGGCATTTCGGTCCTGATAAATGGTAACCCCAGAATATTCACCGGATGTCGGAGGGGAAAGATCAATATAGGCATCACCGTTTATTTTCATGGTGGCTACGTTTTCAGGGCTATCGCCGGTGAGAATTATGGTTACCCCATCCCCTGTTACGGTAGCGCCAGCATTTATTCTAAGCTCGCCCCCATCCATAATATAGACGCCAGGATCAAGAGTAACATTGGACTGAGAGCCAAAATCTATTCCACCGCAATAACGACCAGGCGTTGGCGCTGGATCGGTATCTTTAAGAAGCTTGAGGTTTGTATCTGTACAGGTGGCTGGATCACTTGGAACCGTAATATTTTCATAAGGATCAGGGGATCTTTGTGAAAATGGCTGAATCGGGTTTGGCACATTAAGCGTTGCGCTGCCGCCGGTGTAAATATCACCATAAGCCTGTGCAGACGGGTTTGCCGTCAACGTGGCGTGTCCATTCAGATAAATGGATTCCGAACTGCTTGAATTGGACGCAACACCACAATTAATATCAACAATTGATGAGCCAGTAAATTCCAGGGCCTTGTCAATTTTATGGTCAAGGGCCAATATGCAGTGCTCACCCACTGCCAGAATGCCGGCGGTGGCAATTGTTTTAATGGTGCCGTCGGCTCTTCCCAAAATTCGGGTAAAAGTTCCTGATGCCGGTGTGGTCGATGTGACCATAACAAAATTCGCCTGCCCGGCATAATCGCCGGATGTCGGGGGGCTTTCAATGAGCATTGTATTGCTACCGCCAACTGTAAAGCTGTTTACTTGAGCATCCGCATATGCGGCCAATTCAACCTCGGTTGCTTCATTTCCCTTGGATATTGAATAGGCGGCGGCAAGTGCCGAAGAATCGGTTACATTCTGCAGCATACGTTTTTCCATATACCAGCCGGTAGCATCAAACGCCAGTCCGGCAAAACCGGCAATAACCGGCATCATTAGCGCAACAAATACAAGTGTACCCCCATTTTCCGAATTTCTTATATTCTTTAGATGTTGCGAAAAAACCATTAATTTAGTCCACATATGGCTTCATACTTTCATCTAGTTAATAAAATAAGATCAAGATTACACACAAACCATCAAAAAATAATTAAGGATAGATAAATTTATCAATAATTTGATTTAATTGGGTTTCTTGGAAAAACGGGAGAATACATAGCATTGGAGTGGGTGTTTAATTTGTTAAATAAGCATGATCAATAAGCAGAATCTGCGTAATGATAATATATAAAGCTAAACCGAATTTCATGTTGAATATTCCCTAATATGCATTTCTCAAATGGCATTCATGAAAATATTTCGCTTTAATTTGTGTCCGACAAATTCGACAATTCTTTCATCAATCATTTTTTGAAGGAACTGTTATGAAAATAATAAAAAAAGCATTTTTGGTGCTGGCGATATTGTCAGGCTTTTCAAATGTCACCTTGTATGCTGCCGATCTCGTCAATAGTGATAATGTAAGTTACACAATATTTGTCGATACTGATGATGGGTCAAAAACTATAACCATAGCGCCCAATGAAACCATTTCAGAAATATGCAGCGATTGTTATCTTGAAATTGATGGAAATCCAAAAGGCGTAACCATTGAAAATGAACCGATCGTTACCATTAAGGACGGTAAACTTAGTGTTGCTTCAAATGAGTAACGAATAGAAAAACAAAATTTGGCTTGCTCCTGCTTACCTGGAAATTAGGTACGCAGGAGTAAGCAATCGTTCAATCTGCAATTCTGCAAAAAATAATTAGCTTTGTTTCAGCAGACTGTAAATTTCATCTTTAAGCATCATTCTTTTTTTACGAAGATCTTCTTCTGTGAATTGAGACACGTGTTCTTCACCAATTTCAAGGCGGTGTATTTCTCTGTTGATTTGATGATATTCAGCTTCCAGTTTGGCAAAATGGGCATTATTCCCTTTTAGCTCATGTATTTTATCTTTATATTCTGGAAAATCGTCTCTTAATTCATGTGGTGTGTGGCTCATAATATCTCCATTCATTTAATGTATGATTACAATATTAGATTTCGGCCATTAACGGTTTGACTTTAATCAATAAAATGAATTTGTTTAATTTCTGAGTGGAAATTAAGACATCAAGCGTATCTATTGTTGTCTACCCCATAATTTTATAGGCGGCTGGAAGGGAGCTTGCAAGATCCGACAGTCTGTAAGGTTTTATGACTGCCGGATACTTTCTTTTCCACCAAATTCTAAAGTCTTATTGCCATGATTTAATCAGTTCATCATAGCCGATAGTCACCGGTTTTGGCTTTTCATTGGCAATTTTTGCTTTTGGGGCACCGGGCTGCGATAGCCAGTAATCGGCCCCTTTTTCATCATTCAATTTGGGTCCATATTGCCCTTGTACACCTGCCCGTTCCAGCCGGCTTAATAATCTTTCCTGCGCCATACATAAGGCGTCAAGTGCTTCCTGCGCTGTTTTTTCACCACTGGCAGCATCACCGATATTTTGCCACCAAAGCTGGGCCAGTTTTGGATAATCCGGGATATTGGTGCCGGTCGGTGACCAGCGCACCCTTGCAGGGGAACGGTAAAATTCAACAAGTCCGCCAAGCTTTGGTGCCCGTTCGGTAAAAGACTGGTGTTGCACCGTACTTTCACGGATAAAGGTCAGCCCAACATGTGATTTCTTTACATCAACGGTTTTTGAGGTAACAAACTGGGCATAAAGCCAGGCTGCTTTTGCCCGATTATCCGGTGTTGATTTCATGAGTGTCCATGAACCCGCATCCTGATAGCCGATCTTTGTTCCTTCTGACCAGTAAGCACCGTGTGGCGATGGGGCCATTCGCCATTTTGGGGTACCATCAGTGTTGACCACGGGGATATTATCCTTGACCATGTCAGGGGTAAACGTTGTGTACCAGAATATCTGCTGGGCGATGTCGCCTTGCGCGGGGACGGGTCCCGCTTCGGAAAAGACCATGCCTGCGGCGGCAGGAGGGGCATATTTTTTAAGCCAGTCAATATATTTTTGCAGGGCATAAACGGCAGCCGGGCTGTTGGTTGCGCCGCCCCGCGCCATGCAGGAGCCGACAGGCTGTGAATTTTCATTGACGCGAATGCCCCATTCATCAACCGGCAGTCCGTTTGGTTCCCCTTTATCACCCATACCCGCCATGGACATCCAGGCATCGGTAAAGCGCCAGCCGAGGGATGGGTCCTTTTTGCCATAGTCCATATGGCCGTAAACTTTTTTACCGTCTATTTCACGGCCGGTGAAAAATTCCGCTATATCTTCATATGCGGACCAGTTGACGGGAACACCAAGTTCATAGCCGTATTTTGCCTTAAAATCAGCCATGATTTTAGGATCTGTGAACCAGTCATATCGAAACCAGTAAAGATTGGCAAACTGCTGGTCAGGAAGTTGATAAAGTTTGCCGTCCGGCCCGGTGGTGAATGAGGTGCCAATAAAATCAGCCAGGTCAAGCCCTGGATTGGTGACATCCTTGCCGATGCCAGCCATAAAGTCGGTTAGGTTTCTTGCCTGCTGATAGCGCCAATGGGTTCCGATCAGATCGCTGTCATTAATATAGGCATCATATATATTTTCCCCTGATTGCATCTGGGTTTGCAGTTTCTCGACCACATCCCCTTCTCCGATCAGGTCATGGGTGACTTTAATTCCGGTCAGCTCGGTAAAAGCCTGGGCCAGAACCTTGCTTTCATATTCATGGGTGGCGATTGTTTCTGAAACAACTTTTATTTCCAAGCCTTTATAAGGCTCTGCTGCTTTGATAAACCAGTTGACTTCTTGTTTTTGCTGTTCTTTTGACAAACTGGATGGCTGAAATTCCTCAATCCATTTATTAACAGTCACCTCATCAGCAAAGGCATTTGTACTGATCCCCAAAATCAATAGCGCCAGTTTAAAGCTTTGTTTCATTATAGTCTCCCTCTTAAACCCATTTAAATACCATTCCACCAAAAATGATACAAACCAAAAGCCCGCCCCAGATGGGTGAGCCAAAGGCTGCCAGCCAACCAAGACATATAAAGGCCGATCCAAGCAGGCTGATGAATAATCTGTCACCCGGTGTTGTTTCCAATCCAAGTATTCCCCGTCTTGGTGCCTGCGGTGCTTTTATGGCCCATATGATCATAACTAGAAGGGCGCATGCAATAGAAATAAAAAATATTGCTGTGGGCAGTGTCCAGGCCATCCATGATAAATCCATTTGCCGCTCCCCTTTCTAAACCCTGCCGAGGGCAAAGCCCCTGGCGATATGGTTTCTGACAAAATAAATCACCAATGCCCCCGGAATAATCGTGAGTACGCCGGCAGCAGCGAGCACGCCCCAGTCAAGACCGGATGCGGAAACAGTTCGGGTCATCGTGGCCGCAATCGATTTCGCATCGACCGATGTCAGGGTCCGGCTTAAAAGCAATTCCACCCATGAAAACATAAAACAGAAGAATGCTGCTACCCCAACGCCGGATGCGATGAGCGGCATAAATATTTTTCTAAAAAATGTGAAAAAACCGTAACCATCAATATAGGCCGTTTCATCAATTTCTTTTGGCACCCCGCGCATGAACCCTTCCAATATCCATACCGCGAGCGGCACATTAAACAGGGTGTGGGCCAGCGCCACAGCAATATGGGTATCGAAAAGGCCGATACTTGAATAAAGCTGGAAAAATGGCAAGGCGAAGACAGCCGGCGGGGCCATGCGGTTGGTCAGAAGCCAGAAAAATAAATGTTTATCTCCCATAAAATTATAGCGACTGAACGCATAGGCCGCGGGCAGGGCAACTGAAATAGAAATCACCGTGTTCATTAGAACATAAGTGATGGAATTAATATAACCACCATACCAGCTGGCATCGGTGAAGATCACCAGATAATTATCAAATGTAAGATTTTCCGGCCACAGAGAGAAGCCGGATAGTATTTCCTGATTGGTTTTAAGGCTCATGTTTATTAGCCAGTAAATCGGCAGCATAAGAAAAAGGATATATAGGGTCATGACAAGAGCGGACTTGTTTATTTTCATGCGCCAGCTCCCTTGTCGGATTGAACCATAACTGTGTAAAACACCCAGGAGATCAGAAGTATCACCAGAAAATAAATGAGTGAAAATGCAGCCGCCGGTCCAAGGTCAAATTGGCCGATCGCCATTTTAACCAGATCAATGGATAAAAATGTCGTCGCATTGCCGGGACCTCCTCCGGTAACTACAAATGGTTCAGTATAAATCATAAAGCTGTCCATAAACCGAAGCAGGATCGCAATCAGCAGAACCCCTTTCATTTTAGGCAGCTCAATATATCTAAAAATGCTCCAGCGGCTGGCCTGATCAATTTTTGCCGCCTGATAATAGGCATCCGGAATGGATTTAAGTCCGGCATAGCAAAGCAGCACCACCAGCGATGTCCAGTGCCAGACATCCATAATAATGATGGTAATCCAGGCGTCGGTGGCATCCTGCGTATAATTATAATCAAAGCCAAGCTGATCAAGCATATAGCCGAGAAGCCCGATATCGATCCGGCCAAAAATTTGCCAGATAGTTCCAACCACATTCCATGGAATAAGCAGCGGCAGAGCTATCAGTACCAGGCAGAGGGTCGTCCAAAGGCCGCTTTTTTTGGGCATATTCAGGGCAACAAAAATACCAAGGGGCACTTCAATGGCCAGAATAATTAATGTGAAGATAATCTGACGGATTAGGGCATCATGGACTCGCTCGGAAGCAAGAATTTCTTCAAACCATTCAAGGCCGACCCAGAAAAATTCATTATTGCCGAATGTATCCTGCACTGAATAATTTACGACAGTCATTAGCGGGATGATGGCGGAAAATGCAACCAGCACCAACATCGGCAGCACCATAAACCATGCTTTTTGATTGGTTGTTTTCCTCATGGTGTCACCAGCCAGTCATCGGTATAAATATTGGTCCGTGCCTTATCAAAACTGACATAACGCATATTTTCTGAAATGCCGGTTTCTTCTTTTAATATGATATTTATGTCCTGCCCCTGATGTGTGGCTCGAACAATTTTATAATGACCCACATCCTCAACCCTGTTGATGGTTATGGGAAGGTCATCGGGATTATCTGTTAGGCGGACATATTCCGGGCGAATGCCCAGTTCCAGTTTTCCTTGAAGGTTTTTATAGCCGTTATTTAATATTATTTCGTGATTGCCGATAATGGCTTTATTACCAACCACATCAGCATTGAGAATATTCATTCCCGGCGAGCCGATAAAATAACCAACAAAAGTATGTTGCGGTTTTTCAAAAAGCTCTTCAGGTGTTCCGATCTGCACCACTACGCCCATGGACATGACAACAACTTTATCAGCAAAAGTAAGAGCCTCCGTCTGGTCATGGGTGACATAAATCATGGTATGGCCCAGATTTTGATGAAGCGCTTTGAGCTGGGTTCGAAGCTGCCATTTCATGTGGGGATCAATGACCGTTAATGGTTCATCAAAAAGAATGGCATTGACATCCTCGCGCACCAGACCACGACCAAGGCTAATTTTTTGTTTTATATCGGCGGTTAATTCCTTTGCTTTTTTGGTAAGGATATCTTCTGCATCAATTATTCGGGCGATTTCATGAACCCGGCTCTCAATATAAGCCGGTTTTAAGTTGCGGTTTTTTAATGGGAAAGCAAGGTTTTCATAAACAGTCATAGTATCATAAACCACCGGAAACTGGAAAACCTGTGCTATATTTCGCTCTGCGGTTTTTTTCTCGGTGACATCCTGTTCATTGAACAATACTTGCCCTTTGGAAGGTTTTAGCAGACCGGAAATGATATTCAGCAGTGTCGTTTTACCGCAGCCGGATGGCCCCAGTAGGGCATAGGCGGCCCCGTCTTCCCAAACATGGTTTAAGGTTTTTAAAGCATAATCATTTTCTGTTTCAGGATTTTTCTGATAACTGTGCGCCAGGTTGGACAGGGTGATTTTTGCCATTATTCAACCCTTTCGGCATATCTTGCGGGCAGGGCCAATTTACCGTCTTTTTTGAATGTATAAATATGATCCGGATCAAGATAGACGGAAATTTGACTGCCAAGTTTTAAATCATGAATGCCATGAAGCAGGCCAACCCAGGGATTTCCCTCGTGCTCCATATGAATATATGTTTCTGAGCCGGTAATTTCGGTAACGTTAAGCCGGGCATCAAATTTCAATTTTTTGTCTTCATGATGAAGGGCAAGGTGATTAGCGCGAAATCCGGCCATATAGTCACCGTCATTTAATGTCAGAAATGCATCTGTTGCAGGCATGAGCGTTCCATCACCCAGAATAATTCTGTCTTGCCGTTTGTTAAGGGTCAGAAAATTCATCGGCGGGTTAGAAAATATACGCGCTGTGATATTATTTTGCGGCCGGTGATAAACGTCAGACGACTTTCCAAACTGGGTGATACGACCTTCAGACATTGTGGCCGTATTGCCGCCAAGAAGGAGGGCTTCTTCGGGTTCGGTGGTGGCATAAACAAAAATGGAACCGGACGCGGCAAAAATCTTTGGTATTTCAGTGCGCAATTCTTCACGTAATTTATAATCAAGGTTTGCCAACGGTTCATCAAGAAGCACAAGCCCCGCCCCTTTAACCAATGCCCGGGCAAGAGCGCATCTTTGCTGCTGCCCACCGGATAGTTCAAGTGGTCTACTTTTCAGAAAAGGGGTCAGTTTCATAAGCGCTGCTGTTTCTCTGACAGCGGTGTCAATTTCAACAGCAGTTTTTTTCTTAACCCGAAGTGGTGAAGCAATATTTTCATAAACAGTTAGCGAGGGATAGTTGATAAATTGCTGATAAACCATCGCGACATCACGGTGCTGAACTTTTCGGTTGGTGACATCTTCACCGTTCCAGATAATTTTACCTGTATCAGGTTTATCCAGTCCTGCCATCAGCCGCATCAGGGTGGTTTTTCCCGCGCCTGTCGGGCCAAGCAGAATATTCATACTGCCAGATTCAAGCGCTAGATTTGTCTGATAAATATGTGGCTCACCGTCAATACTTAAAGTCACATTTTCAAGCTTCAGTGACAATCAATTCCCCTTATATATTTTGCAGTGCCTGATCAAAATCGGCAATTATATCCTCTATATCCTCAATCCCGACAGAGCACCTGATAAGGCTTTCAGGAATGTCAAGTCTGGCTCTCTGTTCTTCTGTCAGTTCTACATGGCTTGTTGTTCGCGGTGGACCGACAATCGTTTCAACGCCGCCTAGATGCGCTGCCCGGTGAGCAAATCTGATTTGCGGCAGAAAGTGACGGACCGCATCAAATCCGCCTTTTAGTGAAAAGCTGAGCATGCCGCTAAATCCATGCATTTGGCTTTTTGCGATTGAATAATTTTGGCTGTTTTCCAGACCGGGATAAAACACCTGATCAACCTTTTTATGATTTTGCAGGAATTTGGCAAGCTTCATGGCATTGTCATTCTGACGTTCGATGCGCAGTTTTAAGGTTTTTAACCCACGAAGCAGAAGATAGGCGGAATTGGCATCCAGTGTGGCGCCATTGATTTCACGAAAACCATATATTTTCTTTACCAGATCCTTTTTGCCGCAAATAACGCCGCCTAGGGCATCTGAATGACCACCAATAAATTTGGTGGCACTATGAACCACCAGATCAGCCCCAAGGGCAAGAGGGTTCTGATTAATTGGCGTGGCAAATGTATTATCAACGACGACCGTTGCACCCACTTTTTTCCCGGCGGCTATCAGCCTTTTTAAATCCAGTATTTTCATTGTCGGGTTGGTTGGCGTTTCAAGATAGAGTACAGTGCAGCCTTTTAAGCATTCTGCCTCGATCTCATCCTGGTCATGGGTTTCACACATGGTAACATCAATACCAAAGCGGGGAAGGTGTTCAAGAAAGACGATACTTGTGCCCCCATAAGTGTCCTTTACAGACACTACGCGCTCACCAGGGGAAAGTAGGGTAAAAAGGGTGTTGCTGATGGCAGCCATACCTGTGGAGAAGCTGGTCGCGGCCTCAGCGTCTTCGAGCACACGCATTTTTTCTTCAAAGACTTTTACGGTCGGATTGGTGTTGCGACTGTAAATATGACCTTCTCGTTTTCCGGTTGCAACTTCAAACCATTCATCAACATCATCGTGATTATAGGAGACACTGTTTACGATGGGTACCTGGGCCACACCTTCAAAAAATCCGTCCGTTTCGCCGGCCCATACTGCTTTTGTTGATTGATGAATTCCATCCCACTTCTGATTGCTCATATTTTCATCCTTGCTTTTTGAAGTCATATTTTTACTCCATCAGGCTTGAATCAATGATTATTTCATTGGTGATTGTTCTGTGCACCGGGCATTTCTCTGCTATATCAAAAATTCTTTGACGTTCCTCATCAGTAAGGTCACCAGTAATCGTAATATCCGTCTGAATGTGATCAACAATGCCTTTTTTAGTTTCACATTTTGCGCAGTCTTCAGCATGAATTTTTGAATGGGAAAGTTTTACTTCAACATTTTCGAGCTTGAACCCTTTTCTTTCTGCATACATGCGCATGGTCATTGATTTACAACTGCCAAGAGCCGCCAGTAAAAAATCATAAGGGGATGGGCCAGTGTCTTCGCCACCTACATCTTTTGGCTCATCTGCCATTAGTGAGTGACCGGTGCTCGTTTCGATTTTGTTGGTATATTTTCCGGTCCCTGTTTCCTGTACGATGACGGTTACTGTTTCTGACATTTCAGCTATCCTTTATATAATGCATTTTTAAAAACTTAGAATAAATGACTTATGATTAATCAAATAATCCTAAGCCATTTTCTTTGATGAAATCATGAATATGAAAAGCGAGAATTTCCGGTTGCTCAATTGGGGGAAGGTGCCCGGCTCCGTCAATACGGACGAAGGTCGCATCTTCAATCATCATAGCCATATCCTGAACATTTTTGGGAGTGGTAACCAAATCTTCGTCACTGGCTATGCATAGGGCAGGCACTGTAATCTTTTCAACAACATGACTTAGATCTGTAATCCGGAGGGCTTCGCAGGTTGCCACATACCCTTCCAGAGTTGTTCGTGTAAGCATATTTTTCCACCCCACGATTTCGGCTTTATTTTCTGACTTGAATCGGGCAGAAAACCATCTGTCCAATATGGCATCGGCTTGTGAGTTAATTCCCTCGTTTTTAATCAGCTTGATACGTTCTTTCCAGAATTCTTCCGTTCCGATCCGCGGCGAAGTATTGCAAAGGATCACCCCCCTTAACCGGTTTGGGAATGAGCTTGCAACCTGTTGGGCAATCATACCGCCGACAGAGATGCCGCAAAGAATGGCTTTCTCGATTTTCAGGTAATCCATCAGGGCAATAACGTCCTGACTCAGCAATTTAATGGTATAGGGCGTGTTTGAAATATCTGACAATCCATGGCCACGTTTATCAAAGCGGATGATGCGGTATGACTTATCAAGATATTTTGATAGGCTGTCCCAAAGTCTAAGATCAGTACCCAGAGAATTACAGAATATAATCACCGGGCCTTTTCGGGAGCCCGTATCTTTATAGTGTATATTAGTGTCATTAATTGATGCAATTTTCATTTTCTAAACCGGATTATTGAACAGGATCATGATATTGAATTGAGCCAATAAAACAAGACAAGAAAAATATATTTTATTTAATGATTGTTTATGACAGCAAGGGAATATTCTTTTTTATTTCATCAATAAAAGCTGTCATCACAGATGGATAAAATAAAAAGAAAAAGAAAAAAAGAATAAAATTTTAGCATGTGCACTTTTAATGCTGTATAAAGTGCCTATATATACCACTAGTAAAATATAGCCTTAATCAATTGCGTCATAGAATACGCCAGTTTCAGGACTTTCCGGATTAGACATTGATTAATTTTTACTTCTCTTGAAGGGGGTATTTCATAAGGCTTGACAAGCGTCTCACGTTTTAATTATATAGTGATCGCTACAAAAAAAGAAAGTTCCGTTTAAATTATGAGTTTCCAGTAAATAATAAATTTCAATTGAAGCATTTACTTTTGTCGTTGTTAATATTATTAAGTGCTTCATTAATTCAAATGCATAATTAAATGCATTAACCAAATGAGAGTAAAGGGTATAATTGTGTCAAATCGAATAGTGATCATTGCTGTCACTGTCGTGATTGTTGCTGTTGGCGCATGGTATATGTTGTCGTCAGGTCCACAATCAGGCAGTCAGATGGGGGCAATGGGCCAAATGCCACCTTCAGCCGTCTCAGTCCTTACATTAAAGGAAGAGACAATTAACCGTGAAGAAATTCTTCCTGGTCGTGTTTCGGCATTCAGACAGGCAGAAATCAGGCCTCAGGTAAATGGTATTATTATAAGCCGTCTTTTTGAAGAAGGTTCATTGGTCAAACAGGGACAGGCCCTTTACCAGATTGATGATACACCATATAAGGCAGCACTTGCCAGTGCCAAAGCTGATCTTGTCAGTGCGGAAGCCAACCTGAAAGCGGTAACTGCTAAAGAAGCCAGATATCGAGAATTGCTGAAAACCAGCGCCGTAAGCGGACAGGCTTATGATGATGTCAAAGCGGACCTTGATAAGGCTGTTGCATCGATAGCCGTTGCAAAGGCATCGGTCGAGGTGGCAGAAGTCAACCTTGGATATACGCGGGTTTATGCCCCGATCGCCGGCCGAATTGGAAGATCATCGGTAACCGAAGGCGCGCTGGTGACTACCAACCAGTCTGACAGCCTTTCCATGATTACGCAGCTTGACCCGATTTATGTTGATATTAATCAGCCAGGTGTTGATTCAATGCGTCTTAGAAATGAACTGTCTGATAAAGATAATATCCCCGTTGAAATTATCATCGACAGCACTTCAGGTATGGTCCACCCGCAAAAAGGTAATCTGATATTTTCAGATGTGGTGGTTGATGAAACAACCGGATCAGTAGGATTGCGGGCTTTGATCCCCAATCCGAACCAGACTTTGTTGCCAGGACTTTTCGTTCGGGCAAAAATCGAATTGGGCGAGCATCCAGCCGTTTTGGTGCCACAGCGCGCGACAACAAGAAATCCTGACGGGAGTTTGTTGGTCTGGACAGTAGATGCTGAGAATAAAGTTGCGCCAAGACCGATTACCGTTTCGGGTGATTATGGTGATCAGTGGATTGTAGCTTCGGGTGTTGAAGCGGGCACGACAATTGTTATCGAAGGATATCAGAAAATTCGCCCGGGAATGACTGTATCGCCTACTCCTTGGGTAGCGGCACAATAGTCAAAAACTAAATTAGGGTATTAGGAAAGATATTATGGCTCGATTTTTTATTGAACGTCCGGTTTTTGCATGGGTTATTGCAATAGTTGTGATGCTGGCGGGCGTGCTTTCCATTCGTTCGCTGCCGGTGGAACTTTACCCGCAGGTGGCACCGCCAACAGTTTCCATTATGGCATTCTATCCGGGTGCATCGGCAGAAACGGTTGAAAATGCCGTGACGCAGGTAATTGAACAGCGTCTTGTCGGTATTGATAATCTGCGATATTTTTCTTCAAACAGCCTTGACGGGTCCGCCGTCATTACCCTTACCTTTGAACCGGATACGGACCCGGATATAGCACAGGTTCAAACCCAGAATAAGGCGCAAGGCGCCCTTACACAGCTTCCGCAGGAAGTGCAGGCGCTTGGCCTTACTGTGGAAAAGGCAACCAGAAACTTTCTTATCGTTGTCGGTCTTTACGCAGATGATGACAGCATGACCCAAAGCGAAATTGGGGATATCGCCGTTTCAACATTTCAGGATCAGCTTTCCCGGGTTAATGGCGTCGGAAGCACACAGGTTTTTGGTGCACAGCATGCTATGCGTATATGGCTAAATCCTGAAAAACTGCTCAGCTATAATCTGACACCTGTGGAAGTTCAGAACGCCATCAGGGTGCAAAATACTGACGTTTCAGCCGGACAGCTCGGTGCATTGCCGGCCGTTTCCGGGCAGCAGCTTAATGCCACGATTACAGCGCAGTCACGGCTACAGTCTGTCGAAGATTTCGGCAATATCATCCTTCGGATTAATACAGACGGATCACAGGTCAGACTTCGTGATGTGGCAAGATTAGAGCTTGGAACAGAAAACTATTCCGTTGTTGTGCGTTATAAAAGAAAGCCAGCCACCGGTATTGCTGTCAGCATGACACCAGGGGCCAATGCGCTGGAAACAGCAAAAGCGGTTAAAGCACGTGTTGCCGAACTGGCAGAATTTTTGCCTAAAGGCGTTAAATATATGTTCCCATATGATACGTCACCATATATACAGCTTTCGATTGAATCTGTGATTGTCACACTGCTGGAAGCTGTCGGACTTGTGTTCGTGATTATGTTCTTGTTCCTGCAAAATATACGGGCAACCCTGATCCCGACAATTGCGGTGCCGATTGTTTTGCTGGGAACGTTCGGGGTGCTTTCCGTCTTTGGCTTTTCAATAAATACGCTGACAATGTTTGCTATGGTGCTGGCGATCGGACTTTTGGTGGATGACGCTATTGTTGTGGTCGAAAACGTTGAACGAATAATGAGCGAAGAGGGGCTGTCGCCAAAAGAGGCGACAAAGAAATCGATGGACCAGATCACCAGTGCTCTGGTGGGGATTGCCCTTGTGCTATCGACCGTTTTTGTTCCAATGGCCTTTTTTGCCGGTTCTGCCGGGGTGATTTACAGGCAGTTTTCAATAACCATTGTCGCCGCGATGACCTTATCGGTTTTGGTCGCGCTTATTCTTTCCCCGTCATTATGTGCCACATTCCTGAAAAATGAAAAAGGCCATGCAAGACGTTCGGAAACAGGATTTTTCGGGGCTTTTAACAGGAACTTTAACAAGGTCCGTAATTTTTATCAGAAAAGCACGTCTTATATGGCGCGGCGGATTGCCCGTTTCTTTTTGGTTTATTCTGCACTTGCAGCAGGGCTTGTCTATATCTTTTTATCATTGCCGACATCGTTTCTTCCAAACGAAGATCAGGGCATTATGATAATGCTGGTGAACACACCGCCCGGTGCAACCACCGAGCGTACACTGGAAAGTGTTGCCAAAATTGAAGACTATTTCCTTGAAGGCCAAAAGGAAAATGTAGAGCATCTCTTTACGGTCACTGGTTTTAGCTTCGCCGGCGCCGCACAGAATAATGGTATGGGTTTTATCGGCCTTAAAGACTGGTCAGAGAGAACACGTCCCGACCAAAGCGTCTTTGCAATATTCGGTCAGGCGATGGGGGCGCTGTCGCAGATAAAGGATGCGATGGCTTTTACATTCTTCCCGCCGCCCATTCAGGAACTGGGCAATGCCGCCGGTTTTGATTTCCATATTGTTGACCGGGCCGGTCTTGGACATCAGACACTGATGAATGCACGAAACCAATTGCTTGGGGCAGCTGCCCAGGATAGCTTACTATCTGGCGTTCGGCCAAACGGATTGAATGATGTGCCGCAGTTAAAAGTGGATATTGACAGTGAAAAGGCATCCGCTTTCGGTCTGTCTTTAAGCGATATTAACCGTACTTTGCAAATTGCGCTTGGCTCAAGTTATGTCAATGACTTCCTTGATAAAGGACGGATTAAGAGAGTTTATCTTCAGGCGGATGCAGATTTCCGCATGACACCTGAGGATATCTTTGACTGGCATGTCAGAAACGACAAGGGTGAAATGATTCCATTCAGCAACTTTGCCACCACCAAATGGGAATTTGGGTCACCTAAACTGGAACGTTTTAACGGTATTGCCTCCTTTAATATTCAGGGCTCTCCTGCACCGGGGGTTAGCTCAGGAGTTGCCATGAACGAAATTGAAAAAATCGTTGATACACTCCCCGAAGGGATTGGCATCGAATGGTCCGGCCTCAGTTATGAGGAAAGGCTCTCCGGTGCTCAGGCACCAGCGCTTTATACAATTTCGGTATTGGTTGTATTCCTTTGTCTGGCCGCGCTTTATGAAAGCTGGGCTGTCCCGCTTGCTGTTATGCTTGTGGTGCCGCTTGGGGTGCTTGGTGCGGTTATCGCCACCAAAATGTTTGGTATGGCCAATGATATTTACTTCCAGGTGGCACTGTTGACCACGGTTGGTCTGGCATCCAAAAATGCTATTTTGATTGTGGAATTCGCCAAGAGTCAATATGAGGAAGGCGTCAGCCTGATGGAGGCAACAGCGCTTGCCGCCCGCCGCCGGTTCCGACCGATTATTATGACCTCTATGGCCTTTGTGCTTGGGGTAAGCCCACTTGCCTTTGCAACGGGTGCGGGTTCCGGGTCACAGAATGCCATTGGTATAGCGGTGATTGGCGGTATGCTTGCTGCAACATTCCTGGCGATCTTCTTCGTGCCGATGTTCTATATTGCTGTGGAAAAAATGTTCCATGGTGAACGGACAGCGGAAAAGTCACCAGCACCGGCTGAGTAATCTCGGATATTGTCATTCAAATAGTTTAACGATATGCTCTCCCCTGAAAAATATTTCAGGGGAGAGGTCATATGTTAAAAATTATCCTTAAAGCGGTCATCATCATTTTTCTGGGAATGAATTTTGCCAGTGCTGAAAGCAGCCTGGTTGAAAAAGCGGCCGTTCAGAAAGTGCTTGATCAGGTATTTGCCGCCATGCGGGCCGGCGATGCGGAAACCTTAAAAACCCTGATCCTTCCCGATACACCCCTTGACCGGGCAAACCCGGATAAGCCGGTAACCCGCGGTATTTCAAAAGACTGGATTGACTGGGTCAGCACCTTAAAGCCGGGTCAGGCGGACGAACAGATTTTTGATGTAAAAATTCATGTGGAGGGGCCATTGGCGGTTGCCTGGGCCCCTTTCACCATTGCCCTTGACGGGGAGCTTAAATCCTGTGGGGTTAACCAGTTTACCCTCGTTAAACAGCCGGACGGCTGGCGGGTTGCTTATCTGATTGATACCCATACCCCGGAAAAATGTTTATCCCGGTAACAAGACCGAAATTCTGATATGGACGGAGCATTGCGAATAGACTACCATCCTTATCAGACCCCTAAAAAAGGCCGATAATAAATTTAACTTCCGAAGACAGGAATTAATTATGGCAGGCGGCAAAGATCATATTCACAGGTATTATTCCCCCAATGATTTATATAATAAAATTATTGATGGCCTTAACAAACTGGGTAAGGATTTATCAAAAATCACCCTTGATGATCTTCAGCCGGTGGACGAATTTCATATTCGCGGCGACACGGCGACCAGAGAACTGATCGCGCTTTGTGGGTTCACGTCGGATATGCATATTCTTGATGTGGGCTGTGGCATCGGCGGTTCAACCCGGCGTTTATCCCATGAAACAGGCTGCTTTGTCACTGGCATTGATCTTAGCGATGAATATATTGATGTTGCTGAGCGGCTGACTGAGCTTCTCAATATGCAGGACCGGGTTAAATTCCACGCCACCAGTGCACTTGATCTTCCTTATGCGGATAATTCATTTGAGGGTGTCTGGTCATTGCAAATGAATATGAATGTTGAAGATAAGCTTGGCTGGTTAAAGGAAACCTGCCGTGTCTTAAAGCCGGGTGGACGGGCGGTGCTTTACGAAGTTTGCGGCGGAAAAAATAACACCCAGCATTTTCCTGTTCCCTGGGCGCAGGACAGTTCCATGAGCTTTCTGGTGCCGCCGGAAACATTCCGGGATATTATTACCGAAGCCGGTTTTGAAATTGCTGTCTGGAATGATAAAACTGACCTTGCCCAGATTGCCTTCTCAAAAGCGCAAAAGCCTGCGGGCAAACCGAATTTACCCATTCTTGGTGTTTATATGCTGGTCGGCGAAGACATCAGCACCAAGGCTTATAATCTGCACCGTAACCTTGATGAAGGACGCGTCAGCCTGATTGAAACCGTGGCGGTTAAACCAACAGCTTAAATCAATGCCATTCTCGATTATATAGCGAGAACAGAATTATTACCTTTTATTTTGAATGACTGCTGTCGACCCAAAGCGGACAGTCAGAAAGAGTAAAATCAATAAAATACTTTTGATTTGAATTGAAATATTTAATTTATTTTAGACACAGTTTCAGATCGAAATAATTTGAAAAGTAAATAATATACGGTTGGCGTTGCAAGCAAGGATAACAGTACTGAAATAAATAGTGAGCCGATCACCGCAATAGCGAGTGGGCGCAGCATGTCTGATCCTGCACCAATCCCCCAGGCCAGAGGTAACATACCAAACCCTGCCGCCATTGATGTCATAAGAACCGGCCTCAA